>Ga0209026_1000024_pt1 | contig 355839 bp, 335 predicted proteins | sample AraplaCL_Col_mCL_FD_184262 | JGI IMG/M metagenome (GOLD analysis project Ga0209026, IMG submission 184262) | Arabidopsis root microbial communities from the University of North Carolina, USA - plate scrape CL_Col_mCL (SPAdes) (version 2) | ecosystem: Host-associated > Plants > Roots >... | reverse complement strand
CGACGATCAAGTCGTCGTCGCCCTTGAACATGATCGCCAGCGCGAATGCGCCCGACAGGCGCTTCAGCGCCGCATGCGCCGCCTCGACCGGCTTCAGCCCCCTGGCGAGCTCGCGCGCCACCAGATGCGCCACGACCTCGGTGTCGGTCTGCGAGGAGAAGGAATAGCCGTCGCGGGTGAGCTCATCGCGCAGCTCGGCGAAATTCTCGATGATACCGTTGTGGACGATGGCGACGCCGTTGGAGAAATGCGGATGCGCATTGGTCTCGTTGGGCACGCCATGCGTCGCCCAACGCGTGTGGCCGATGCCTATGGTGCCGTCGAGCGGCTCTTCCTTCAGCCGGCGTTCGAGATTGATCAGCTTGCCTTCGGCGCGGCGGCGGCCGAGTTCGCCCTTCTCGATGGTGGCGACGCCGGCCGAGTCGTAGCCGCGATATTCAAGCCGCTTCAGCGCATCGACAATGAGCGGCGCGACCTGGCCTTGGCCGACAATTCCAACGATACCGCACATGCGATAGCCCTCGATTCCCAGCGGAAAACCTGGCGTTATCTAGGGATCGCCGGCCTACCGCGAAAGTCACTTTGCGTTTCGTTCCGTGTCAGCCGGAACGGTCTTTTGCTCCATGCACCATGCCACACGGCGCTTGCAATCCTGTTACTGCGATTGTTCGCCTTTTCAGGCAGTTGGTTCTCTTTTCCGAAAGATTTGGTAAGCTGAGCCATGAGCGAAGCAGCACCCACCACGACACTCTGGCGACCGGTCGGACCCAAAGAGCTCGAGCTGATCAAGGCATCGGGCATGCGCGAATTTCCGCCGCGCTTGCCGGACCAGCCGATCTTTTATCCGGTGCTCACCGAAGCCTATGCCGCCCAGATCGCCCGCGACTGGAACGTGCCAGCCAGTGGCTCCGGCTTTGTGACGCGGTTCGAGATCCTGAAAAGCTTCCTCGACAGCTACCGGGTCGAACATGCCGGCAGCAGAGCGCATCTCGAATACTGGATACCGGCCGAGGATTTGCCTCGGTTCAACAAGGCAATCGTCGGCACGATCGAGGTGACGGCCGCTTTCGGCGAAACAGCCGAAACCGCAGGCTGAGCCCTACTCCGCTGCCTTCTTCCTGGCTGCGGCAGCCGAGGCAAAGCGCTCGCGCAACTCCTTGCCCTTGCCCGGAATCGTCTTCTGGCGGGCGCGGCCGAAGGCCAGCGCGTCGTCCGGAACGCTTTCGGTGATGACGCTGCCCGAGGCGATGTAACCGCCCTTGCCGATCGTGACCGGCGCGACCAGCGAGGAGTTCGAGCCGACAAAAGCGCCTTCGCCGATGTCTGTGAAGAATTTGGAATAGCCGTCATAGTTGCAGGTGATGGTACCGGCACCGATATTGGCCCCCGCGCCGACGCGCGCATCGCCGATATAGGTCAGGTGGTTGACCTTGGCGCCTTCCTCGATCGTCGCCTGCTTGACCTCGCAGAAATTGCCGACCTTGGCCTTCTGCTTCAGATCCGCGCCTGGCCGCAGCCGCGCGAACGGTCCGACATCGCAGTTCGCGGCGATCGTCGCGCCCTCGATATGGCTGAAGGCATGGATCTTGGCGCCCGAAGCGATCTTCACAGCCGGCCCGAACCAGACATTCGGCTCGACGATCGTATCGGCGCCGATCTCGGTGTCATGCGAGAAATAGACGGTTTCGGGAGCGATCAGCGTGACGCCATCCAGCATTGCCTGGCGGCGGCGGCGCGCCTGCCAGATCGCTTCCGCCTCGGCGAGTTCGGCCCGGTTGTTGATGCCAAGCGCGCTCTCGAAACTCGCCTCGGTGGCCACCACGTCGAGCCCTTCGGCGCCGGCAATCTCGACGATATCGGTGAGGTAATATTCGCCCTTGGCGTTCTTATTGCCGACCTTGTCGAGCAGCCGCAGCGCGTGCTTGCCCGCCACCGCCATCATTCCGGCATTGCAAAAACCGATCTTTTTCTCCGCGTCGGAGCAGTCCTTCTCCTCGCGGATGGCGATGAGCTTGCCGCCCTTCTCGATCAGCCGGCCATAGCCGTTCGGGCTCGGCGGGCGAAAGCCGATGACCGCAACCGCAGCCCCTTCGGCGAGCTTTTGCCGCGCCGCCGCCAGCGCGCCGGCATCGATCAGCGGCGTGTCGCCGAACATGACGAGCACGTCGTCGTAACCCTTTGAAATCGCTTCACGCGCGGCAAGCACGGCATGCCCGGTACCGAGCCGCTTCTCCTGCACGAACGCCTCAGCCTTCGGCGCGAATTTCTGCGCAGCCTTGCGCATCTCCTCGGCGCCATGACCGATCACCAGCGCCACGCCCGTCGCGCCGGCGGCCTCGGCCGCCTTCACCACATGCGCCACCATCGGCAAACCGGCAATGGCATGCAGCACCTTCGGCATCGCGCTTTTCATGCGCGTTCCCTCGCCGGCGGCGAGGATGACGGACAGGCAGGATCTCTGGCTCATGAGGGGCAACCATATGAAAGCGTTGAATCAATGCATGCTAGCAGCGCAGGCCATGCTGCACCAATGCGGTTAAATTCCGGTGAGATGACGAGGCAACTGACTCTTGACGACGAGAAGAGCATCGTGAGACCCAATCCGTCGCGGCGGCCCGGAAAGCCGTGGCCACGCGTGAGAAAGAGGCGGTCCTGGAGCCAAACGGTGGATGTCGTCCAACCCTTTTTCACGATCGCGTCGCCGCGCTTGCCGAACTCGGCAGGTTCAGTCATGGCTAATATGAAGCAAATAATGCAGCACGGGGCCTGTCATGCTCAACCGTCGCCTGAAAACATATGCGCTTCCATGGGCAACCCGGCTGTTCGCTTCGCCGCTCTTGAACCGATTTCCTTCCCTGTTGGAGAAGGCCGGAGCCGCGCTGCAATCGAAGCGAGGTGGAGGCTATGCCTCCACTTGGCAGGAGATAGAAGGCGCCCTGAACTTTATACAGAATCCCTCTCCAACCATTTTTGACGTAGGTGCGAACGTAGGCAACTGGACGTCGTCAATGTTGCAAGTGCTGCCACATACGCGTCGAATATTTATGTTTGAGCCGCAGCCGTCGTGTTGGGCATCACTCGCTAAACTATCGGATGAGAGAACATCTCTTGAAAAAAAGGCCCTGAGCGACACCGTGGGGACGCTGACTTTCTGGGCCAACTCGAATTCTGAGATATCCTCTGTGTATGAGCAGGCGGGCGGTGGCCCTAGGAGCCAGTCATTTTCTGTCGATACCACCACGATCGATGACTTTATCGGCACACGCGGCCTCGGTGTTGTTGACTTCATCAAGATAGATGTCGAAGGCCACGAGTTGTCCGTAATCAAGGGCGCCAGACGCTCCATCGAGCGAGAAGCGGTAAAGGCCTTCTCTTTCGAATTCGGGCAAGCTGACGTGGCATCCAGGACTTTTTTTCGAGACTTCTGGGAATACATAACTGCACTGAACTTGCAGATTTATCGTCTTGGGCATGATGGCTACGCGATTCATATTCCAGAATACTCCCACGACTTGGAGAATTTTGGCGGCGTGGCCAACTATGTCGCAAGTGGTCTTATTCCGAAGCGACGGCGGTAACAACAAGCTCAGAGCGCAAACTACCCCAATCTTCCCAGCACCGGGAAATTCTCCAGCAGCCAGTACGACACGCTCTGCACCCCGCCAGTCAGGAAGAACACGCCGGCGACCACCAGCAAGGCGCCGATCGCTTTCTCGACCCGGCCGAGATGGACGCGGAATTTGCCGAGGAAGCGCATAAAGGCGCCGGAAAACAGCGCAGCGATCAGGAATGGAATGCCAAGGCCGAGCGAGTAGGCCGCGAGCAGCAGCGCCCCCTCGCCCACCGTTTCGCGTCCGCCGGCCAAAGTCAGGATCGGCCCCAGCACCGGGCCGATGCAAGGCGTCCAGCCGAAAGCGAAAGCCAACCCCATGACATAGGCGGCGATCATGCTGGCAGGCTTGCCCTGCGACTGGAAACGCGCCTCGCGTGACAAAAGCGGAATGCGCAATATGCCGAGGAAATTCAGCCCCATCAGGATGATCAGGACGCCCGCCGCCATCGCCAACGGCTCCTGCCAGACGCGCAGCAGGCGGCCGATGGTCGAGGCGCCGGCGCCGAGCGCGACGAAGACGGTGGAGAAGCCGAGCACGAAGGCCAAGGAGGCATAAAGCAGCGCGCCGCGCGCGCCTTGCTTTGCCGTCACGCTCTGATTGCCGCGGAAATCGTCGACCGAAACGCCGGCCATGTAGCAGAGGTAAGGCGGCACCAGCGGCAGCACGCATGGCGACAGGAAGGACAGCGCCCCTGCCCCGATCGCGCTGACATAGCCGATGTCCAATGCCATTTCGTGAGTCCTGTTTGTGGCGCCGATATAGCGACCCGAACGCCGCCCTGCCAGTCACCATTCTGTGGCAGGCGCCCACCGCCCGCCCGCATGAGGTTCGGTCATGGCGGCGGGATTGTTACCGCAGATCGCGTAATTGATGACAAACCGGGACGAAACGGGCATTCGGTCGCGTTGACTTGAATGAGCGCGATTTGGTCGCGCTTTTCTCAGGGAGATTGTCATGAAATCGATCGCACTCGGGTTCGCAGCCCTTTTGCTCGGCACCGCCGCATCGCATGCCGCCGAGGCTTGGAAGGAAGCTGAGGTCGGCGGCGCCAAGATCTATACCGACGCCAAAGGCATGACGCTCTACACCTTCGACAAGGACGAGAAGGGCAAGTCCAATTGCTACGACAAATGCGCCGCCAACTGGCCGCCGCTGAAGGCCGAGGCCGGCGCCAAGGCCCATGACGAATGGACTGTTATCGACCGCACCGACGGCACCAAGATGTGGGCCTATGACGGCAAGCCGGTCTACACCTTCGTCAAGGACAAGAAGGCCGGCGACACGACCGGCGAAGGCGTCGCCGGCGCCTGGCACGTCGTCAAGGCCGACTGAGACCTTCCCTGGCCCCAGCCAGGCTGCCGGGTCCCTTCGATCAGGCAGCCGATCGTCTTACCGGACTCAAAGCTTGCAGTGTTTGCCACCTGACACGACCGGCCGACCGCATCGTCCACCGCCCTCGATACTGGACGTCCGCTTCCCAAAAAATGTGATGTTTGCCATACACTCTAAGAGTGTATCGTCGGCAAGGGCTCCGCAATTTGGCTGCTTCCCCTTGACCGATGGCAAAAGCACGGCCATGTGAGCGACGAAAAGAGTGGGATTTCGTCGCGTCGCGGAGTTCTTCCGCCGCCTCCAATGATTAAGAGACCTCATGGACGTCGTCGTCGTCGAATCGCCGGCCAAGGCGAAGACAATCAACAAATATCTTGGCAAGAACTATAAGGTCCTGGCCTCGTTCGGCCACGTCCGCGATTTGCCGGCCAAGGATGGCTCGGTGCGTCCGGACGAGGACTTCGCCATGTCCTGGTCGGTCGACACCGCATCCGGCAAGCGGCTTGCCGACATCGCCAAGGCGGTCAAAGACGCCGACGGCCTGATCCTCGCCACCGACCCGGATCGCGAAGGTGAAGCGATTTCCTGGCACGTGCTTGAAGTCCTGAAGCAGAAGCGCGCGCTGAAGGACAAGCCGGTCAGCCGCGTCGTCTTCAACGCCATCACCAAGGCCTCCGTGCTGGAGGCCATGGCCAATCCGCGCCAGATCGACGCCCCGCTTGTCGACGCCTATCTCGCCCGCCGCGCGCTCGACTACCTTGTCGGCTTCACGCTGTCGCCGGTGCTGTGGCGCAAGTTGCCTGGCGCTCGTTCGGCCGGCCGCGTGCAGTCGGTGGCGCTGCGCCTCGTCAGCGACCGCGAATCCGAGATCGAGCGCTTCATCCGCGAGGAATACTGGCAGATCGCCGCCATCTTCAACACGCCGCGCAACGACAGTTTCGAGGCGCGCCTGACCGCCTTTGCCGGCAAGAAGCTGCAGAAGCTCGACATCGCCAATAAGGCGCAGGCCGACGACATCAAGGCGATGCTGGAAGGCGCTGCCTTCAAGGCCCTTTCGGTCGAGGCCAAGCCGACAAAACGCAATCCCGGCCCGCCCTTCACCACCTCGACGCTGCAGCAGGCCGCCTCCTCCGGGCTCGGCTTCTCGGCCACGCGCACCATGCAGGTGGCGCAACGGCTCTATGAAGGCATGGATATCGGCGGCGAGACCGCCGGTCTCATCACCTATATGCGAACCGACGGCGTGCAGATGGCGCCCGAGGCTATAGAGGCCGCCCGCAGCACCATTGTCAGGGAGTTCGGCGCGAAATACCTGCCCGAAAAGCCGCGTTATTATACGGCCAAGGCCAAGAACGCCCAGGAAGCGCATGAAGCGATCCGCCCGACCGATTTCACGCGCACGCCGCAATCGGTCCGGCAGTATCTCGACTCCGACCAGGCGCGTCTCTACGAGCTGATCTGGAAGCGCGCGATCGCCAGCCAGATGCAGCCGGCCGAGATCGAGCGCACCACGGTCGAGATCGAGGCGGTCAACGGCGCCCGCACCGCCGAATTGCGCGCGATCGGCTCGGTCGTCCGCTTCGACGGCTTCATCGCCGCCTACACCGACCAGAAGGACGACGACGCCGAGGATGAGGAAAACCGCCGCCTGCCCGAGATCCGCTCCGGCGAGCAGCTTGCCCGCCAGGCGATCAACGCCACACAGCACAGCACCGAACCGCCGCCGCGCTATTCCGAAGCCTCGCTGATCAAGAAGCTGGAAGAGCTCGGCATCGGCCGGCCGTCGACCTACACCGCGATCCTCAAGACGCTGGAAGACCGCGACTACGTCACCATCGACAAACGCCGGCTGGTGCCGCAGGCCAAGGGCCGGCTGCTCTCGGCCTTCCTGGAAAGCTTCTTCGAGCGTTACGTCGAATATGATTTCACCGCTTCCCTCGAGGAGAAGCTCGACGAGATTTCCGACGGCAAGCTCGCCTGGAAGGACGTGCTGCGCGATTTCTGGAAGGATTTTTCCGGCGCCGTCGACGACATCAAGGAACTGCGTGTCACCGACGTGCTCGACGCGCTCAACGAGGAACTGGCGCCGCTGGTGTTTCCCGCTCGGGAGGATGGCTCGAATCCCCGCATCTGCCCGAAATGCGGCACCGGCAACTTGTCGCTGAAGCTCGGCAAGTTCGGCGCCTTCGTCGGCTGCTCGAACTATCCGGAATGCTCGTTCACCCGCCAGCTTGGCGACGCCGCCAACCCGAATGGCGAGAATGGCGGCGGCGACGACGGCACCAAGGTGCTTGGCAAGGATCCCTACACGGCCGAGGAAATTACCCTTCGCTCGGGCCGCTTCGGACCTTACATCCAGCGTGGCGACGGTAAGGAAGCCAAGCGCTCCAGCCTGCCCAAGGGCTGGACGCCGGACTCGATCGACCATGAGAAGGCGCTGGCGCTGCTGTCGCTGCCGCGCGATATCGGCAAGCATCCCGAATCCGGCAAGATGATCTCCGCGGGGCTTGGCCGTTATGGTCCGTTCGTGCTGCATGACGGCACTTACGCCAATGTCGACAGCATCGAGGACGTGTTCTCGATCGGCCTCAACCGCGCCGTCACGGTGATCGCCGAGAAGCAGCAGAAGGGTAAGGGCGGCCGCAACGGCGCCACGCCTGCGGCGCTGAAGGAGCTTGGCGACCATCCCGATGGCGGCGGCAAGATCGTCGTGCGCGACGGCAAATACGGCCCCTATGTCAACTACGGCAAGGTCAACGCGACACTGCCCAAGGGCAAGGACCCGCAATCGGTGACGATGGAAGAGGCGCTGGCTTTGATCGCCGAGAGGGAAGCCAAGGGCGGAGGCGGCAAGAAGCCGTTCCGCAAGGCGGCCGCCGCGAAGGAGCCGGCGGCCAAGAAGTCGCCTGCCAAGAAACCGGCGGCAAAGAAAAAGGCATAGCAGCGTGGCGCGCAGGATCTCCGGACGAAGCCACGGCGATCCGCGCAACGCCGACACCAGGGCCAAGGTGGTCAAGCACGACTACCGGCCGTCGCGCGAAGAAATCCTACGCTACATCGCCGAAAATCCCGACCGCTCCGGCAAGCGCGAGATCGCCAAGGCCTTCGCGCTGCGCGGCGACGACCGCGTCTGGCTGAAGGATCTGTTGCGCGATCTGCAGGACGAAGGCCTGCTGACCAAGGAGCGCAAGCGGCTCGCCCGCGCCGGCGCCGTGCCGCACGTCGCCATGCTCGACATCTTCGGTCGCGACGCCGACGGCGTGCTCCTGGCGCATCCGACCGAGCATGCAGGCACCGGCGCGCCGCCGGTGATTGCCATCCGCATCTCGCGCGGCGCCGGCGGCCCGGCGCCGGGCATTGGCGACCGTGTGCTGGCAAAAACCTTTCCGACCGACGATGCAACTGGGCCTGCCTATACCGGTCGAGTGATGAAGATCTTCGAGAAACGGACCGATGCCGTGCTCGGTGTCTTCCGAACTCTCAAGGACGGCACCTTCCGCATCGAGCCGGTCGAACGGCGCCAGCCCGAGCTGATCGTCGACAAGGAATTCCAGAACGGCGCCAAGAATGGCGATCTGGTCGAGGTCGAACCGGCGCGGGCCGCGCGTTACGGCCTGCCGCGCGCCAAGGTGCTCGCCGTCCTGGGCTCGCTGACCAGCGAAAAGGCGGTCTCGATGATCGCCATCCACGCGCACGACATCCCGCATATCTTCCCGGCCGACGTTATCGCCGAGGCCGATGCGGTCAGGCCGGCGACGATGGAGCATCGTGAGGACTGGCGCGATCTGCCGCTGGTCACCATCGATCCGGCCGACGCCAAGGACCACGACGATGCCGTCTTCGCCACGCCAGACCCCGACGAGAAGAACCCGGGCGGTGTCATCGCCACGGTGGCGATCGCCGATGTCGCGGCCTATGTCCGCTACGGCACCGCGCTCGATCGTGAAGCGCTGAAGCGCGGCAATTCGGTCTATTTCCCCGACCGCGTCGTGCCGATGCTGCCCGAACGCATCTCCAACGATCTCTGCTCGCTGCGCGAAGGCGAGGACCGGCCGGCGATTGCCGTGCGCATGACATTCTCCTCCGAAGGTCGCAAGCTGCGCCATTCCTTCCACCGCGTCATGATGAAGTCGAAAGCCAAGCTCGCCTATCCGCAGGCGCAGGCCGCGATCGATGGCGTGCCGGATGATAAGACGCAGCCGATCCTCGACAGCATCCTGAAGCCGCTTTGGGACGCCTATGCGGTGCTGAAGCGCGGCCGCGATGCCCGTCAACCGCTGGAGCTCGATCTGCCGGAGCGCAAGATCCTGCTCAAGGAAGACGGCACGGTCGACCGCGTCATCGTGCCCGAGCGCCTCGATGCGCATAAGCTCATCGAGGAGTTCATGATCCAGGCCAATGTCGCGGCCGCCGAGACCTTGGAAGCGAAGAAAGAATCGCTGGTCTACCGCGTCCACGACGCGCCTTCGCTGGCCAAGCAGGAATCGTTGCGCGAATTCTTGGCAACGCTCAGCCTGTCGCTGGCGCGCGGCGCGCAGATGCGGCCGAGCCAGTTCAACGGCATCTTGGAGCGCGTGCGCGGCGCCGACAACGAAGCGCTGGTCAACGAGGTGGTGCTGCGCTCGCAGAGCCAGGCCGAATATTCGCCGAAGAACATCGGCCATTTCGGCCTCAACCTGAACCGCTACGCGCATTTCACCTCGCCGATTCGCCGTTATGCCGATTTGATCGTGCATCGCGGGCTGATTGCGGCACTTGGTCTCGGCCCGGGCGGCCTGACCCAGCAGGAAGCCGACCGGCTGGAGGAGATAGCCGTGTTGATCTCGGCGACCGAACGCCGCGCCATGGCGGCCGAACGCGACACGGTCGACCGGCTGGTCGCCGCGTATCTCGCCGAGCGCGTCAACGACACGTTCGACGCGCGCATTTCCGGTGTCACCAAGGCTGGACTCTTTGTCCAATTGCCGCAGTTCGGCGCGGATGGTTTCATCCCGGTGTCAACTTTGGGCGGCGATTACTATATCTATGACGAAACCGCCCGTTCGCTGTTCGGAGAACGCACCGGCAAGGGCTATCAGCTTGCCGATCGCGTCGAGGTCCGGCTGATCGAAGTCGCGCCAATGGCCGGTGCTATGCGTTTCGAGATGTTGACCGACCCGAAGCCGCTGCCCGGCTCGAGCCGATCATTCCACAAGGCCAAGGGCCGCGCCCGCGCCTCGCAATCGCGCTCGGGGTCGCGCGGCAGGAGACGGTAATGCCAGAAGAACTTAGGATCGAAGAACAAGTTTTCGGCGGTGAACATCATTCGGGTCGCGTCGCGCGCCCGCTCTGGCCGGCAATCAAGCGCGGCATGCTTGGCCGCTGCCCGCGTTGCGGCGAAGGCAAGCTATTCAAAGGCTTCACCAAGACGGTCGAGAAATGCAGCGTCTGCGGCGAGGAAATCCACCACCATCGCGCCGACGACCTGCCTGCCTATCTGGTGATCGTCATCGTCGGCCACATCGTGCTCGGCGCCTTCATGGCTGTCGAGGCGGCCTACACGCTATCGAACTGGCAGCACGCGCTGATCTGGGTGCCGCTGACCATTATCCTGTCGCTCGGCCTGCTGCAGCCGGTCAAAGGCGCCGTCATCGGACTGCAATGGGCGTTCTATATGCACGGCTTCGGTGGCGAGAAGGATGAGTTCGAGTCGCACCCGGGTGGCTGAGGCATCCGCCCGGTTTGGGCTGGTGCAAAGGCCGGAATGCGCAAGCCACTTTCGCATTCAGGAAGTTTCCGCTAGGTCGAGCGCATGAACGGAATGACCAAGGCGGATGTCGACAAGCTCGATAAAGGCTTGGCGGTACGCAGCGGCCGGCCATTGCGCCCGCGCGACGCCGCCACGCTTATCCTGCTCGACCGCAAGGACGGCGATGTCGTGGTGCTGATGGGCAGGCGCCATGCCGGCCATGCCTTCATGCCCGGCAAATTCGTCTTCCCCGGCGGCCGTACCGATCCCGCCGACAGCCGCGTGCCGATCGCCGCTCCGCTGCATGGCGAGATAGTGGCCAAGCTGGCCGCCGGCCCCGGCCGCACGAATCCCGCCCGGGCGCGCGCCATTGCGCTCTCGGCAATCCGCGAGACCTATGAGGAAGCCGGCCTGCTTATCGGCCGCAAGGGCGTTTTGGCAACGACCAAGCGCGACTGGCAGGGCTTTGTCGAACATGGCGTGACGCCATCGCTGGATGTGTTGCGATTCGTCGCCCGCGCCATCACCCCGCCAAACCGCGTGCGCCGCTTCGACACCCGCTTTTTCGCCGCGTGGCGCAACGATGTCGCCGTGGAACTGCCAGGCGGCGGCCCCACCAACGAGTTGGAAGAACTGGTCTGGCTGCCGCTTGCCGAAGCGCGCCAGGCTGATATTCCCGACATCACCCGCATGATTCTGGAAGAGCTGGAAACGCGGCTCGCCAACGACCCTTTGCTGCGTCCAGGGGGCGCCGTGCCGTTTTTCCGGCTTGTCCGCAACCGCTTCATCCGCGAAGTCCTTTAGAAACAGAGCATTTTGATCCCATGACGGTCGATACCCAACAACAGGGCGACGAACGCGTACACTGGCTGCCGATGATCGCGGCGATCTCGTCGATCAGCGTCGTCGGCATCGCCATCGGCCTCGGCATGCCGCTGCTCAGCGTCATCCTGGAAAGCCGCGGCCACTCAGCCTCGATGATCGGCCTCAACACCGCGGTCGCCGGGCTGGCCTCGATCGCCGGCGCGCCGCTCGCCACGCCGCTTGCCATGCGACTCGGCGTCGCCTGGACCATGCTTTTGATGATTGCCATCGGCGCGCTTGCCTTTGTCGGCTTCCATTTCGCGCCGTATTTCTGGATGTGGTTTCCGTTGCGTATCGCGCTACACATTGCGCTGACGGTCTTGTTCATCCTGTCCGAGTTCTGGATCAGCACCTCGGCGCCGCCGCAGCGGCGCGGCCTTGTGCTCGGCATCTACGCCACGGTGCTGTCGCTCGGCTTCGCCGCCGGGCCATGGCTGTTTGCCCATCTCGGCAGCGGCGGTTTCCGACCTTTCGCCGTCATCATAGGGCTGGTGACGCTTGCCGCCATCCCGGTGCTAGCCGCCCGCAACGAGAGCCCGACCATCGTCGCCGACAGCGAGACCAGCCATTTCCTGCGCTACATCTGGCTGGTGCCGACAGCGACCTTCGCCGTGCTGGTGTTCGGCGCCGTCGAAACCGGCGGTTTTGCGCTATTTCCGATCTATGGCAACCGGATCGGCTATTCCGAGGCCGACGCGGCACTCCTGCTTACGATGATCGGCCTCGGCAATGTGCTGCTGCAAATTCCGATGGGTATGATCAGCGACCGTGTCTCCGATCGCCGCTATCTGTTGCTGGGCTGCGCCACGGTCGGACTGATCGGTACGGCTTTCATGCCATTCTTCGCCCAGAACTGGCATTTGATGGCCGCTCTTCTGTTCGTCTGGGGCGGCGTGGTCGCCGCCATGTACACGATCGGCCTCGCCCATCTCGGCTCGCAGCTCTCCGGCCACGAGCTTGCCTCCGCCAATGCCGCCTTCGTGCTTTGCTACGGCGTCGGCATGGTGCTCGGTCCGCAGGCGATCGGCATCGGTATGGACGCCTTTGGCCCTTCGGGCTTCGGCTGGTCGCTGGCGCTGTTCTTTGCCGCCTATATGATCCTGGTCAGCGTCAGGCTGGTGCGCAAGATCCTCCTCTAGACCCGTCGCTTCATGCCCGGCAATTGCTCTGCCGGCTCCTGTCATTGGAACGCCGCGGTCGGCAAGGCTGCTGACATCACCGTGTCAGCAGCACCCCTGCTATACCCGTCTTCCGACGCAGGTAAGCAAGGAGAAGTGCGATGGTCGACAGCGGATTCGAAACCAAATCCCTGAGGATGGAATTGCTTTTGCTCGTCAGCTTCCAGGCGCCGGCCGCCGATGTCGAGCGCATCATGGCGGCGGTGGTGGCGATCACGCCGTTACGCATGGGCAAGTACGACAGCAACGCCTACCAGTCGGCACAAGGCATCGAGCGCTACCGGCCGCTCGAGGGTGCGGCTGCCGGAGCCGAGACGGAGTTGCGCCGACGTCCAGGCACGGTCGAGGTGTCGTTTGAACTCCCCGATGACCAGCCGCTCGCCGCCCGTGTCGTCGAGGCGATCTTCCAGGCTCATTCCTACCAGGAGCCGGTGATCCGCATCCAGCCGCTGCTGGCCAGCCGCTCCAAGGGCCTCGACGACCGCGCCAATCCGAACCGCTGGTGGAACACCACTGGCGATTGGAAAAAGGCAAATGTGTTGACCATCGAAAACGCATGACGCGGCGAAAGCTGGCCGTGCCGCGATCGACAGAAGGGCGCCTGGGCTTGACTTTCCAGGCGCGTTCTTTATGTGTCGCGCCAAGTTTCCCGCGTCCGGGTGTTTTCCCCGTGCTCCTGCGGCCAAAACTCCACGAACACTAATGGACGAGAATCATGGCTAAAGCCGCAAACATCAAGATCAAGCTTCTGTCGACCGCCGACACCGGGTTCTTCTACGTGACGAGCAAGAACAGCCGTACCAAGACCGACAAGCTGTCGTTCCGCAAGTACGACCCGATCGCCAAGAAGCACGTCGAGTTCAAGGAAACCAAGATCAAGTAATCTGGTCATTCCGAGACATCAAAACGCCGCCCTCCGGGCGGCGTTTTTGTTTGCGGACAACCCGCGCCAATAAGACGCCGGCCACCCGTTCAGCGTAAGGCTCTGATGTTGGTTTTGCTGAAAGGGGGCCGGTCGGCGGTTGGCAGCGGTACGAGGAGGCCACTATGTGCCAGCGCCGGCCGGCCGACCCCACGGACCCAGGAGATGCGGCGGACCTGAGCATCATGGGGTATTTTTCGGATGGGGCCGGCTAGTCTACCCTCGTGCCGGCCTCGTCTTCGGTCTATGCGCCGCAGATTTGCGCAAGAACTTATGAAAATCAACCATTTCTTAACCACCGCTCGCGAATCGCTTCGATTAAGGTAAATTCACGAAGCTTTCGAGGCCGGCGCGGAATCGCCGTTTGGCGTCAGGCAGCCTTGGCGACAACCCGGTTGCGGCCGCCGCTTTTGGCCTCGTAAAGCGCCAGGTCGGCCCGCTTCATAAGCGCCGCGACGCTATCGGTTCCCTTCAGCACCGAGGACACGCCGACGCTGACCGTGACCTCGATCATCTTGCCGTCGTTGCCGATCGCGAACGGCGCCTGCGCGATTTCAGCGCGGATACGCTCGGCCACCTTCTCGGCGACGGCGCCATCGGTATCCGGCATCACCACGACGAACTCCTCGCCGCCGAAGCGGCAGGCGAGATCGATGCCGCGCACATTCTTGCGCAGCCGCCTGGCAAATTCGCGCAGCACGTCATCACCGCCATCATGGCCATGCGCGTCGTTGACCGATTTGAAACGGTCGAGATCGGTGATCATCACCGACAGCGGCCGTCGCCGCGCCACGGCGCGGTCGAACAATGTCTGCAGATGGCTGTCGAGATAGCGGCGGTTATGCAGGCCGGTCAGTCCGTCGATGACGGCCATCTCTATGGTCTGGGCGACACTGGCGCGCAGCTGGTCGTTGTAGCGCTTGCGGCGCACCTGCGTGCGCAGACGGGCCGTCAACTCATGCTGATCGATGGGCCGGATAAGATAATCGTTGATGCCGAGTTCCAGCCCACGCAGGATACGGCCCTCCTCGCCTTCCTCGGCAAGCAGCATGATCGGCAGGAAACGTGTGCGATCGAGCGAACGCAGCTGCGAACAGAGCCTCAGCGCATCGAAGTTGCTGAAAGCCGTCGAGACGAGCACGCATTCGTACTGCGTCTCGGCGGCCTGGAAGAAACCAGCATTCGGGTCTGTCGCGACGTCGAGATCCGCGCTGCTACGCAGCATCTTCTGGATACGCTCCACCGAGGATTTGCGCTCGTCGATCAACAGCACTCGCGGCCTGACATCGTCGGTCGCGAAATCGCGGCTCAGGAGCTCCTCGATGCCGATGTTGCGGGTGGTCGAGGCGCGCAGCCTGAGCTCATCCGTCAGCGACTTCAGCCTGACCAGGCTCTTCACCCGCGTCATCAGCTGCAGATCGTTGACCGGCTTGGTGAGAAAATCGTCGGCACCGGCCTCAAGGCCGCGCACGCGATCCGAGACCTGGTCGAGCGCGGTGATCATGACCACCGGGATATGCGAGGTGGCCGGGTCGCTCTTCAGGCGCCGGCAGACCTCGAAGCCGTCCATATCGGGCATCATCACGTCGAGCAGCACGACGTCGACCTTGCCGTTCTCGCAGGTTTCGATGGCATCGGGGCCATTGTTGGCCGTCAGCACCTCGAAATACTCGGCCAGCAGCCGAACCTCCAGCAGCCGCACATTGGCGGGGATGTCGTCGACGACGAGGATCCGCGCGGTCATTTCAACAAGCTCCGGTTCGGCAAGAGGTACGCATCAGGCATCGCCCAGGTAGGATTTGATCGTCTCGATGAAGCGCGGCACCGAGATCGGCTTGGAAATATAGGCTTCGCAACCACCCTGGCGAATGCGCTCCTCATCCCCCTTCATGGCGAATGCAGTGACGGCGATGACCGGAATGGTGTGCAATTCATCGTCTTCCTTCAGCCATTTGGTCACCTCTAGGCCGGATACCTCCGGCAGCTGGATATCCATCAGGATCAGATCCGGCCGATGCTGGCGCGCAAGGTCGAGCGCCTCCAGCCCATTGCGCGTGCGAACCGTTTCGTAACCACTGGCTTCGATGAGGTCCCGAAAGAGCTTCATATTGAGCTCATTGTCCTCGACGATCATCACCTTCTTAGCCATCAATTTCCCATCCCGATCGCCTTCGACGCGAAGACAATCGTCATGCGCCCCTTGCTCCCGGACCGCACCCAACCCGTCTCCACCCTACGTCAATATGATTGACGAAACGGAAACCGGAGGTGGAAAAAGCTTGTTCCATTCCCACCTTCGGACGTTACTCTTATGCATGTCGCCCAGAAGTGTTTGGCAGCTCAGGGGCAATGACCTGCATCAAAACAGAGACCCAACATGCGTTGCCCGAAATCCGTTTCGGCGCGACGCGCTTTGAGGAGCGAAGACTTGCCGCAAGCGCCACTTGCCGCTACTGCGAAGAGAGACTCAAAAAATCCACCATCCAAAGGTAATGATGGCGAACGCAGCGTCAATGCGCGAGGAAGCGGAAACCATTGCCGTCAGGGCGCTGGGCTTCGTCGCGGCCGACCCCGAACTTCTGCCGCGCTTCCTGGCGATCACCGGCATCGAGGCGAATTCGATCCGCAAGGCGGCGGCTGAGCCGGGCTTTCTCGCCGGCGTGCTGCAATTCATCCTCGCCCACGAGCCGACGCTGTTGCGCTTTGCCGAGGAAACTGGCACGCCGCCGGCGGCGGTCGGCAAGGCCTTGCGGGCGCTGCCGCTCGGCAATGACGATCACGAGCGTTCGACATGAGCGACGACCCAGAAACAGCGCGCCAGATCGAGGAGCTGGCCGCCGACGACCGGCCGCTTCTGGTGCTCGACGTGGACGATGTCGTGCTCGAATTCATCCGCCCCTTCCCGCATTTCCTGAAGTCGCGCGGCTTCGGCCTGACGCTTGCTTCTTTCCGCCTCACCGGCAACATCGCCGAAACGGCGACCGGGCGATTGATCGAACAGCCGGAAGTGACGGCACTTCTGGGCGATTTCTTCGATGCCCAGGCCGATTGGCAGACCATCACCGAAGGCGCCGCGGAAGTGCTGGCAGCGCTCGGCGGGCGGGCTGAGATCATCCTTTTGACCGCCATGCCGCACAGGCATCGCGCGGCGCGCCGGGCCCATCTCGACGCGCTTGGTCTCGACTATCCGTTGCTGACAACGGAAATGGCCAAGGGCCCGGCCATCGCCAAGCTGCGCGGCGACAACGGACGGGCGGTCGCCTTCGTCGACGACCAGCCCGCCAATCTGGTCTCGGCGCTGAATTCGGTCGCCGACGCGCACCTGTTCCACCTGATGGCCGACAATTCTCTGCGCGCCTTCCTGCCGCCGACGCCCGAGGGCGTCATCTCGGTCGATGACTGGCGGGAAGCGGCTCCGAAAATCACGGCAGCGCTCGGGCTTTAGGCGAACCGGCAAAGCAATTTCAGGAAAAATGAGAAGCGGATTTCCGTCCGGAATTGCGCCAACTCAAACAGATAGAGCGATTCACCGTTTCGTGGAAACGGCGAACCACTCTACGTCATTGTTTCAAAATAACTTTCAGGGCTGCAGCTTGGCTCCGGCGCCGCTACTGTCGCCACGGGTCGAGCCGTCTCCGCCGGTTGAGTTATCGGTTCCGTTTGAGCCATCGTCGCCATTCGAACTGCCGTCCTGGCCAGCGCCCTGATCCTGGCCCGCGCCCTGATCTTGGCCGGTGCCCTGATCCTGGCCGGTGCCCTGATCTTGACCGGCGCTGTCGTCTTGAACGGCATCCGGCCCCTTCAGCATCGCGCCATTCACCTTGACCGAGCCGTCGGCCTTTGTATCGATCACCCATTCCAGGCGGCCGTCCGGCAGCGTCTTGCCAAAACCTTTGACTGCAAGCGCAAAAGGAAATGCCTGCGCCATCTGCTGGTCGCTCTTCGCGGCCTCTTTCAGGGCGTCGACGATCTTGTCATAGCCGGCTACATCGACGGTCACGGTCGCATCGGGTTTCTCGCCGCCCGGGAAAGTCATCTCGCCTTCCATGGCGACTTCGATATCGCCGTTCTTCACCGTCGAGTGGCCGAGCACGACCTTGGGCTTCTTGGCCTTGAAATCCTCGATCAAAGCCTTGCCGAATTCATCCGACAGCGGTGGATTCTTATTGAGATCAAAGGCGTCGATCGCCTTCTTTGCCATAGTATCGAGATCGATGTTGGCGCCGCCGAAATTAAGGTCGACATCCGTCGGCAACAGCGGAACGGTCCAGGCGGGCAGCATCTGGTGCGGCACCGTCAGGCCCGAAGCCTTGATGGCGTAGTCGACCTTGCCGCTCTGCGAGATGCCATCCATGCCGAAAGCGGTGCTGAGCTGCGTCGCGCCGAATTTGCCGACCGGGCTCTCCACCGCAAAATCCTTGAAGCGGTACGTGCCGTCTATTCTTTCCCAAACAGGCAGCGCGGCAAGCAGCAGCGACTTGAACTCGGCCTGGTTCGCCTTGACCTTTTCGTCGCTTTCATTGGCGACAACGAAGGCAAGCAGGTCGAGCAGTGGCTTCGTCTTGAACCCCTTGCCGGTGGCGTCCACCGACAGCTCCGGCGATGTTATGGAGGCCGGAAAGTTCAATCCGCTATCAGGATCGTTGACCTTGATCGTCTCGGCAAAGTTCAACACCTTTTGGGCCGCCGTGAAATCGACGCCACCGTTGGCGGCCTTGGTCGCCATGATCGTCGCCGTGCCGGCACCGGCGGAGGCATCCGCCTCCTGCTTGGCCTCCCGGGTCTTCATGGTCATGCCATCCATCGAGCCCGTACCGCTAACGAAAGCCGCCAGGCCGGGATCGTAGACGCCGGTGAACTTGTTTTTCGATATGGATAGATCGATGTGCTGCGGCCCTTGAGGGCCAGTGAAATCAAGCGATCCTGTCAGGGACGTATCCGCCGAAACGTCCCACTGCCCATCTTTGCGCGGCTTGGTCAGCATGGTGTAAGGTGTGACGTCGAACTTGACGGACTGATCCTTTGCCAGCAGGGCCGCGAGCGGCTTGAAGTCGAAAGCAAGCTTGTAGGCATCGCCGTCGACCGAGATTTTCAAAAACCCGATATCGAACACCTGCCTGCCGAAATAATGCGCCAGATCGTCGGTGAGCTGTTTTGCGCCCTGGCTGTCGACGGTCTGAGCCAAGGCAGGCGCGCTAAACGCGACGGCGAAAACAACTGGCAATACACGCTTCACGTCGGTTCTCCGTTGGTCCCGGGGCAAATCATTGCTTGTGTTAGTGAAATAGGATTACAGCCGCAAGACGCGGACACTACGCTAAAACACAGGCCGGCTAAAGCACCAGTCGCATCAGCGGCCGCCCGGGTTTGCGCTCCACAAGCCGTTCAAAGCCGGCCTTCTCGAACACGCGCGACGAGCCGACGAACAGGCCGATCGAGCGCGAATCGCGTGACAGATCGATCGGGCAGGCTTCGAGCAGCCGCGCGCCATGCTCGCGCGCAAAGGCGATGCCGCCCTCGACCAGCCGATGACTGACACCCCTGCCCCGCGCCTTGACGCGGATGAAGAAGCAGGAGATCGCCCAGACCTTGGGGTCGTTCGCATCGCCTGGCTCGACCGGCGCCGAACCTCTGCCCGGGTTGTTCCATTCGGGCACGTCGGCGCGCGGACCGATCTGCATCCAGCCGACCGCCTTGCCGTCCTCGAAAGCCAGAAGCCCGGGCGGCGGACCGGCTTCGATGCGCGCCTTGATGTGATCCTTGTTGCGTTCCTTGTCGCTGGCGCGGCGCTCGGCGGGCGTCAGTCGGAAATGCGTGCACCAGCAGCCGTAGCAAGCGCCCTGCTTGCCGAAGAGATCCTCGAAATCGGCCCAATGCTGAGGGGTAAGCGGTGCTATGGTCGTGCTCATGCGTTCATCCCCAGGCCAAGCTTGTTGCCGGCGCTGCGCTGTCGTACCATTGCGTTTGTTCTCTTTATGTTCGCAGCGATGGCGGCTCCTGTCAACAATCCCGAACACGGTTTTTGCCGTGACTGCCTGGCCTTCCAGCGCAGCGAAACGCGGCGCTGCGAGCGCTGCGGCAGCCCGCGCCTTGTCCGCCACCCCGAGCTCTACAGCCTGCATATCGCCCATATCGACTGCGACGCCTTCTATGCGGCGATCGAAAAACGCGACAATCCGGCGCTGAAAGACAGGCCGGTGATCATCGGCGGCGGCAGGCGCGGCGTCGTCTCCACCGCTTGCTACATCGCCCGCATCCAGGGCGTGCGCTCGGCCATGCCGATGTTCAAGGCGCTGGAGCTGTGCCCCGAAGCCGTGGTGATCCCGCCCAACATGGAAAAATATGTCGGCGTGGGGCGCCAGGTCCGAGCGTTGATGCAGGCGCTGACGCCGCAGGTAGAGCCGCTGTCGATCGACGAGGCGTTCCTCGATCTCGCCGGCACCCAGAAGCTGCACGGCATGCCACCGGCGCTGGTGCTGGCGCGCTTCGCGCAGACGGTGGAAAGGGAGCTCGGCATCACCGTTTCGGCCGGTCTGTCCTACTGCAAGTTCCTGGCCAAGATCGCCTCGGATTTCCGCAAGCCGCGCGGCTTTTCCGTCATCGGCCAAGCGGAGGCGCCGGCCTTCCTTGCGGAGCAACCGGTGACGCTGATCTGGGGCGTCGGCAAGGCGCTCGCGGCCACGCTCGAGCGCGACGGTATCCGCATGATCGCCCAATTGCAGCGCATGGAGCGCGGCGAGCTGATGCGCCGCTACGGCGTCATGGGCGACCGCCTCTATCGGCTTTCGCGTGGCGAGGACGACCGCCCGGTCGATCCGGATGGCGACGCCAAGAGCGTGTCGGCCGAAACCACGTTCGATACCGATATTGCGGCGTTAGCGGAACTGGTGCCGGTGTTGCGCGGCCTGTCGGAGAAGGTCTCGGCACGGCTGAAGAAATCCGGCATTGCCGGCCGCACCGTGGTGCTCAAGCTCAAGACGCAGGATTTCAAGCTGCGCACCCGCAACCGCCAGCTCGGCGACCCGACACGGCTCGCCGACCGCATTTTTCAAACCGGCCTCGATCTTTTGCGCCGCGAGACCGACGGCACGAAATTCCGCCTGCTCGGCATCGGCGTCAGCGATCTTTCCGACGACGGAAAGGCCGATCCGCCGGACCTGGTCGACGTGCAGTCGCGCAAGCGCGCGCTTGCCGAAGGCGCGATGGACACGCTGCGCGACAAGTTCGGCCGCAAGGCGGTCGAAACGGGCTACACGTTCGGCAAGGGTCGTGAAGCCAACCCGCCGGAGCCGCTCGATGAGTGACGCCAACAGGCGAGTTGGATGAATACGGCTATCTGGTACGCTTGAGGTCGATCCGGCTCGTCACAACCATTTTGCCGGTCGCTGGATCCATATCGGTCACGGTCATTCGCATATCGTCGGCATCGACCTTCTCGACAGTCAGTTCGGCGTCGCGGTCGCCATTGATGATTTTCGCCCAGTGAATGTCGAGGTTGATGGCGTTGCCCTCACGGGTGCCGCTGAGCCCCGCCGGCCCGCTACGCGAGCCGGTATAGGTGCCCGTGTATTTCGTTCCGTTGACCTTGAGGTCGGCCCGGATCTCGCGCGTCATGATCAGCATGGCCCGGCAGGTGCCGTCGAGCGACAGCGACGTCGCCGTCGCATCCGACGTGAAGGAGCAGGTGATGTTCATGATCGGGGAATTCGTCCTGATCCTCACCATTCCTTTGCCGGCAAATTTCCCTTGCAGCGAACGCAGGAAACCCGCTTCGTCAGCATGGGCGCCCGTTGCCCCGAACAGGCAGGCGGCGGCAAGCAAAGCGACTGTCGATTTGATCAAGAATATCCCCTCTCGCGATCAAGAAAAGTGGCAACTTCCAGGCGGAAGGCCAAAGCCCGGACTTAACGAGTGCCCCGGCTGCCAGGTTCCGCGGTCACTGTAACGGTTTCTTGACACCGGCTCGCGCTGGCCCAGTCGAATGCCGCGACTAACGGTTGCGACACAGGTCCGCTCCTGCGACATAGCGCCAATGGTCCCCGCTTCCTCGATCCTAAAAGCCGCATTCTGGATGGCGCTGTCAATCGCCTCGATGCTGGGGATGTCGATCGCCAGCCGCGAGACGACGGCCGAGCTCAATGTCTTCCAGGTGCTGGAACTGCGCTCGGTGATCGGCTTCTTCATCCTGCTGCCGCTGGTGATGATGAGCGGCGGTTTCGCCGCCATGCGAACGCAGCGCCCGTCCGCCCATATCGCCCGCAATGTCATCCATTATACCGGCCAGGCGGCATGGCTCTACGCGCTGACGCTGATCCCGCTGGCCGTGCTGATCTCGATCGAATTCACGACGCCGATCTGGACGGCGATCCTGGCGGTCAGCTTTCTCGGCGAAAGGCTCTCGCGCTCCAAGCTGACGGCGATCGTGCTTGGCCTGATAGGCGTGGTCGTCATCGTGCACCCGAGCGCCGGCTCGATGGATCAGGGCCATCTTGTCGTCCTGGGCGCCGCGGTCTGCTTCGGCATCTCGATGGTGCTGGTCAAATCCATGACCAAAACCGAAAGCGTGGTGCGCATCATCTTCTGGATGCTGATCATCCAGTCGGCGGTCGGGCTGATCCCGGCGCTCTATGAATGGCGCACCCCCTCGGCCGGCCTCTGGCCGTGGATATTCCTCATCGCCTTCACTGGCATGTCGTCGCATTTCTGCCTGGCGCGCGCGCTGGTTTATGCCGACGCCACCATCATCTCGCCGATGGATTTCCTGCGCGTGCCGCTGTCGGCGCTGGTCGGCTGGCTGCTCTACCAGGAGCAGGTCGATGTCTTCACCGCCGGCGGCGCCGCCTTGATCCTCGCTGGCAACCTGCTCAACCTGCAGCGCAAGACGCCGCAGGTGGCGGAAGCGGAAGCGGCAACGCCTTGACCTAAACCAGTTCCACCTCGACCACGCCCGGCACAGCGCGCATCGCCGACGCGACCTGCGGCGAGATGCGGTAGCGGTTGGGCAGCTCGATCTCGACCTCGCCCTGGCCCGCTTCCTTGATCAGCACAAAGCTCACCTGCCCCTCGCCCTTTACGGCCAGCTGGCCGGCAAGCGTGTTGATGGGTGCTGCGTCGCGCACGAAAATACGCAGCGCCTTCTGGATGCGGCTCGCCTCGTCCTCCAGCGACTGCACGGTCTGGATGCGCAAATTGATGCCTTCCGGCCGATCTTCGGCCGAAACCGTGATCACCACGGAGCGGCCGGGCTCGAGCAGGTCGCGATACTGCGCCAGCCCTTCGGAGAACAGCACCGCCTCATACTGTCCCGTCGTGTCGGAAAAGGCCACGACGCCCATCTTGTTGCCGGTGCGCGTCTTGCGCTCCTGCTTGGTGGTGACGGTGCCGGCAAGCCGGCCGGCGGCGGCGCCGCGTTTGACGGCGGCCGAGAATTCGCCCCAGTTCTGCACCCGCATCTTCTGGAGCGCGGCCTTGTATTCATCGAGCGGATGCGCCGACAGGTAGAAGCCGACCACCTGGAACTCGCGGTGCAGCCTGTCCGCCGCAAGCCACGGATCGGTGGCCGGCAGGTTGAGCGCCTGCGACTGGCTGCCAAGCGAAGCGCCGAAGATGTCGGCCTGGCCGGAGATGGCATTCTGCTGCGCCAGCGAGGCAAGGCCCATCATGCGCTCGACGCCAGCCATCATCTGGGCGCGGTCATGCCCGAAGCAATCCAGCGCGCCGGCCATGATCAGGCTTTCGAAGACACGCTTGCCAACGATCTTGGGATCGACGCGCTCGCAGAAATCGGCGAGGTTTTTGAATGGCTTCTCGCCACGCACGGCAACGATATGTTCAACCGCCGCGTCGCCGACGCCTTTCAGCGCGGCCAGCGAATAGAAGATCTTGTTTTCGCCGACCTCGAAAGCGCGGAAACTCGACATCACCGATGGCGCCACCACTTCGATGCCGAGGCGCAGCGCATCCTGGCGGAAATCGGCCAATTTGTCGGTGTTGCCCATGTCGAGCGTCATCGACGCTGCCAGGAACTCGACCGGATAATGCGCCTTGAGATAGGCGGTCTGGTAAGAGACGACCGCATAGGCCGCAGCGTGCGACTTGTTGAAGCCGTAGTCGGCGAACTTGGCCAGGAGGTCGAAGATGAAATCGGCTTGCGGCTTGCTAACGCCGCGCTCGACCGCGCCGCTGACGAAGCGTTCGCGCTGCTTGTCCATCTCGGCGCGGATCTTCTTGCCCATGGCGCGGCGCAGAAGGTCGGCTTCGCCGAGCGAGTAGCCGGACAGTTCCTGCGCGATCTGCATGACCTGTTCCTGGTAGACGATGACGCCTTGCGTTTCCTTCACCAGATGGTCGATCTTGGGATGGATCGAGGCCATCTCCTCCTCGCCATGCTTTCTGGCGTTGTAAGTCGGGATGTTCTCCATCGGTCCTGGGCGATAGAGCGCCACGAGCGCGATGATGTCCTCGATGCAGTCCGGCCGCATGCCAATCAGCGCCTTGCGCATGCCGGCGCTTTCAACCTGGAACACGCCGACCACTTCGCCGCGCGACAGCATGGCATAGGTGTCGGGATCGTCGAGCGGGATCGTCGCCAGGTCGATGTCGATGCCGCGCCGGCGGATCAGCTTCACCGCCGTTTCCAGAACGGTCAACGTTTTCAGGCCGAGGAAGTCGAACTTCACCAGCCCGGCCTGCTCGACATATTTCATGTTGAACTGGGTGACCGGCATGTCCGAGCGCGGATCGCGGTACATCGGCACCAGCTCAGACAGCGGCCGGTCGCCGATGACGATGCCGGCGGCGTGCGTCGAGGCATGGCGATAAAGCCCTTCGAGCTTCTGCGCTGTATCGAGCAGCGTCTGCACGATCGGCTCTTTCTCGGCCTCCTCGGCAAAGCGCGGCTCGTTGGCGATGGCGTCCGCCAGCTTGACCGGATTGGCCGGGTTCTGCGGCACCATTTTCGACAGCTTGTCGACCTGGCCGTAGGGCATTTGCAGCACGCGGCCGACATCGCGCAGCACGGCGCGCGCCTGCAGCGTACCGAAGGTGATGATCTGCCCGACCTGGTCGCGGCCGTATTTCTGCTGGACGTAGCGGATAACCTCTTCGCGCCGGTCCTGGCAGAAGTCGATGTCGAAGTCCGGCATCGAGACGCGGTCGGGATTGAGGAAACGCTCGAACAGCAGCGAGAAGCGCAGCGGGTCGATGTCGGTGATCGTCGTCGAATAGGCGACCAGCGAACCAGCGCCCGAACCACGGCCCGGCCCAACCGGAATGCCTTGTGCCTTCGCCCATTTGATGAAGTCGGCAACGATCAGGAAGTAGCCCGGGAACTTCATCTTCTCGATGATGCCGAGCTCGAATTCGAGCCGTTCGCGATATTGCTCGACGGTGTAGCCGGGCGTCGGGCCATGCGCGGCAAGCCGCGCCTCCAGGCCTTCCCTCGCCTGCCGGGCCAGCTCGGCGGCCTCGGCCTTCTCGGCGGCATCCTTGTCGGAAGCGTCGCCGCCGGTGAAACGCGGCAGGATCGGGTTGCGGTTCTTCGGATAGTAGGAACAGCGCATCGCGATCTCGACCGTATTGTCGATCGCTTCCGGCAGGTCGGAAAACAGCCGCGCCATATCGGCTTGGCTGCGCAGGAAATTGTCCGTAGTGAGCCGCCGGCGGTTGTCGGCGGCCACCACCGAGCCCTCGGCAATCGCAATCAGCGCATCATGCGCCTCGTAGTCGTCGCGCTTGGAGAAGAACGCCTCGTTGGTGGCGACCAGCGGCAATTCATGCGTGTAGGCAAGATCGACCGACGATTTTTCCACCATGCGGTCATACCCGGCGACCCGTTCCAGCTCGACATAAAGCCGGTCGCCGAACAGACCTTTGAGGAAGAGCAGCCGCTGTTCGGCGAGATCGCGCCGGTCGGCCTTGAGCGCCGCGCCGATCGGACCGCGCGGGCCTCCAGTCAGGCAGATCAGGCCGTCGCTTTTGCCTTCCAGCATGGTGCTGGTCAGATGTACCGGCTCGCCGGGCGGCGTCTCCAGATAAACCTTGCTGATCAGCCGGACCAGATTGCCGTAACCGGTTTCGCTGGCGGCGATCAGCACGACCGGCGACATGTCCGGCCCTTGCCGACGGCGGTCGCGCTGGGCCTCGGTCGCCTCGCCGGCAAAAGCCAGATCGACCTGGCAGCCGATGATCGGCTGGATGCCCTCCTTCACCGCCTTTTGCGCAAACTCCAGGGCGCCGAACAAATTGTTGGTGTCAGTGACGGCAATTGCCGGCGCTTCATCCTTGACCGCGTGGCCGACGATAGCGCCGAGCTGCAGCGCCCCTTCGAGCAGCGAATAGGCCGAATGCACGCGCAGATGAATAAAGGCCCGCGCCGGCGCTTCGGGCCGGCTCGCCCTTTCATTGGCTTCCCGCTTCAGCGGATCGCGTGTCGTTGCTGCGTCTGCCACCGGTTGCGCCCTTGCCAAAGCAATTCCAGGAAAAGTGTTGAACGGTCGGGCTCGGCGACTTTGCCGTAGCCTCCGTCCGGAATTGCGAAAAACCAAAAGTTGTTCGAGAATCTCGGATCGAGGCTAATTTAGTCGTCCGCCGCACCATCCGCCAGTGAAACGACGCCTTGTCCGGGAAACCAATGGTCGGTTGCCGTCACTGTGAAGGGCTTCATGGCCGACGCCGCCGTGGTGCGCCACCTTGCCTTGCGTAAACTTCATCCATTTTCATCGAGGAGACTTTCCATGGCCAATCGTTTTGTCGTCGACGTTTCCGGTCTCAAGCTCGCCAAGGGCGCTGACGCCAAGCTTGCCAGCACCATCCAGCAGGCCGTGCTGAAGGCGATTGCCGAAACCCACACCGAGCCGCAGCTCGTGCTGAAGTTCCCCAAGGATTGGCTGGGCCTCGTCGCCCATATCGACCAGGCGCAGATCGCCGCTGTTGAGAAGCAGGTCGCTGGCTTGATGCGCTGATTGAGCGCCCATTGAGCAAGGGAGGCGGACCATGCCAGGCAAAGCCAGCATCGCCGGCGATAGGGGTAAATCCTGCCCCAGCGCCCGCGCCGAACCCGGTAACCTCTTGATCGGTGTGGTCGGCGGCGACGGCATCGTCCAGCCGCTGCCGACGCGGCTCGAAATCGACGCCGGTTTCGTCGAACAGGCGAAAAAGTCAGGCGTGCCGGAAGCGCGCTTCCGCTTTGGCGGCCGCTGCGTCGAGGGCAAATGCAAGCAGTGGACCGGCAATTCCTGCGGCGTGATCGAAAAGGTGCTTACCGGCATGGCGGACCAGAATATAATGCCGGTCGAGCACCTGCCCCGCTGCGTCATCCGCGGTACCTGCCGCTGGTATTCGCAGCGTGGCGCCGACGCTTGTCGGGCCTGCGTTTTCGTCGTCACGGACCAAAGCACCGTGGCCGAGAACGCCTGATCCGACAGAGCGTCAAACAGCGGGAGCGGAGCTACGGCTCCCGCAGCAAGGTCTGTTGAGATTCAGATCAGGCCGAGTCGAGAACGATGGCTTCCGAGAACCGGAGCGGAACGTACTTAAAGTACGTGAGCATCGGAAGCGCAGGAAGTCGTCGTTCGCTGGTCGGCATCACCTGAATATCGACAGACCTTAGGCGAATTCCATGATCACGGCATCGACCGCCAGGCTATCGCCGGGCTTGGCATTGAGCTTGGCGACCGTCAGGTCGCGCTCGGCGCGCAGCACATTTTCCATCTTCATCGCCTCGACGACGGCCAACGTCTCGCCCGCCTTGACCTCCTGGCCCGCGGCGACAGCAATCGAAACCACCAGGCCCGGCATCGGGCAAAGCAACAGCTTCGACGTATCCGGCGCCACCTTCTCCGGCATCAGCCGTTCCAGCTCCGCCGTGCGCGGCAGCATGGCGCGCGTCGTCACCGACATGCCTTTCCAGGCGATGCGCAATCCGTTTGGCACCGGGCGGATTTGCGCCGCTATTTGCTTGCCAGCAACCGTGCCGTGCCAGATCGCATCGCCGGGCCGCCAGTCGGAGGCGACCGTCAGCGGCTTGCCGCCGTCGACCGACAGATCGACCTCCATGGGGATCGAGATCATGCCGTCGACGATGGCGACGTCGAGATAGTCGGAACCGATCTTGACCACCCAATCGCGCTTGAGGTGACCGGAATGCGGAGCCAGCCGTCCGCTCAAGCGGTCGAGCCGGTCACGGCGCAGCAATTCGATCGCGGTGGCGATCGCGGCAAACACCGCCCTTTCCTGGCTGTCGGGTTCGATCGGAGCAAACCCGTGCGGATACTCTTCGGCGATGAAGCCGGTCGAGAGCCGACCTTCGCGCCAGCGCGGATGCTGCATCAGGGCGGCCAGGAACGGGATGTTGTGTTCGATGCCGTCGACGACAAAACTGTCCAACGCCTCCGACATGGCGTCGATGGCCTGCAACCTGGTCGGCGCCCAGGTGCAGAGCTTGGCCACCATCGGATCGTAAAACATCGAAATTTCCGAGCCTTCGGTGACACCGGTGTCGTTGCGCACGACGATATCGCCGAACGTGCCTTCTTCAGGGGGCCGGTAGCGCGTCAGCCGGCCTATCGAGGGCAGGAAGTTTCGGAACGGATCCTCGGCATAGAGCCGGCTCTCGACAGCCCAGCCATTGAGCTTCACATCTTTCTGCTTGAGGGCAAGCCTCTCGCCGGCGGCAATCCGGATCATCTGCTCGACCAGATCGATGCCGGTGACCAGTTCCGTCACCGGGTGTTCGACCTGCAGTCGCGTATTCATTTCAAGGAAATAGAAGTTCTTGTCCTTGTCGACGATGAACTCGACGGTGCCGGCGCTCTGGTAGTCCACAGCCCGGGCCAGCGCCACCGCCTGCTCGCCCATCGCCTTGCGCGTCTTGGCGTCGAGGAATGGCGACGGCGCCTCCTCGACGACCTTCTGGTTGCGGCGCTGGATCGAGCATTCGCGCTCGCCGAGATAAAGCGCCGTACCATGCGCGTCGGCCAGCACCTGGATCTCGATATGGCGCGGATCGACGACGAATTTCTCGATGAAGACGCGGTCGTCGCCGAACGAGCTTTTGGCCTCCGAGCGCGCCCGGTCGAAACCGTCGCGCACCTCGGCCTCATTCCAGGCGATGCGCATGCCCTTGCCGCCGCCGCCGGCCGAGGCCTTGATCATCACCGGATAGCCGATCTCGCCGGCGATTTTTTCCGCATGGTCGGCATTCTCGATGACCCCGAGCCATCCAGGCACGGTCGACACTTTCGCGGCATTGGCGAACTTCTTCGATTCGATCTTGTCGCCCATCGCCTTGATTGCCTTGGGCTTCGGGCCGATGAAGACAATGCCTTCCGCTTCAAGCGCCTCGCAGAAGGCGGCACGCTCCGAAAGGAACCCATAGCCGGGATGGACAGCCTGCGCGCCGGTTTCCTTGCAGGCGGCGATGATCTTGTCCGGCAGGAGATAGCTCTGCGCCGAGGGCGACGGCCCGATATGCACGGCTTCGTCGGCCATCTCGACATGCACGGCATCGCGATCGGCATCGGAATAGACCGCGACGGTGGCGATCCCCATCTTGCGCGCCGTCTTGATCACGCGGCAGGCGATCTCGCCGCGATTGGCGATCAGGATTTTCGTGAACATCAAAGGCGTTCCCTGGGGTATTCTTTGTTCCCTTCTTATGGGCTTCGGGACGCGGGCTCAAGCACCGTGCCATTGTGTGGCGAGGTCAGCCTCCGGCTTGCTGGCGGAGCCCACGGGCATGGTCCTTCGGGAGCCAGTTGGGAATCTGGACGAATGATTTTGCGTCATCAGGATGATTTTGCGTCATCATTGGTCGTCAAAACGGGTTGAATGAGCACGAGAATGCTGAAAGCTTGGAGCCAAAATCGCATGGGAGGAATTGCCTGATGAAAACGCGTGCCGCAGTCGCTGTCGCCGCTGGAAAGCCGCTGGAGATCATGGACGTCGACCTCGAGGGCCCGCGCGATGGCGAGGTTCTGGTCGAGATCAAGGCGACCGGCATCTGCCACACCGACGAATTCACGCTGTCGGGCGCCGACCCCGAAGGCCTGTTCCCGGCGATCCTCGGCCATGAGGGCGCCGGCGTGGTGGTCGATGTCGGCAAGGGCGTCACCTCGGTCAAGAAGGGCGACCATGTCATCCCGCTCTATACGCCGGAATGCCGCCAGTGCCCGTCCTGCCTGTCGCGCAAGACCAATCTGTGCACCGCCATCCGCGCCACGCAGGGACAGGGCCTGATGCCGGACGGCTCGTCGCGCTTCTCGATCGGCAAGGACAAGATTTTTCACTATATGGGCTGCTCGACCTTCTCGAACTTCACCGTGCTGCCCGAGATCGCGCTGGCCAAGGTCAATCCGGACGCGCCCTTCGACAAGATCTGCTACATCGGCTGCGGCGTGACCACCGGCATCGGCGCCGTCATCAACACGGCCAAGGTCGAGCAAGGCGCCACTGCTGTCGTCTTCGGCCTCGGCGGCATCGGCCTTAACGTCATCCAGGGCCTGAAGCTGGCCGGCGCCGACATGATCATCGGCGTTGATTTGAACAACGACAAAAAGGCATGGGGCGAGCGCTTCGGCATGACGCATTTCGTCAATCCGAAGGAGATCGACGGCGACATAGTCCCGCACCTGGTCAACATGACCAAGCGCGGCGCCGACCAGATCGGCGGCGCCGACTACACCTTCGACTGCACCGGCAACACCAAGGTGATGCGCCAGGCGCTGGAAGCCTCGCATCGCGGCTGGGGCAAGTCGGTCATCATCGGCGTTGCCGGCGCCGGCCAGGAGATTTCGACCCGGCCGTTCCAATTGGTCACCGGCCGCAGCTGGATGGGCACCGCCTTCGGCGGCGCGCGCGGCCGCACCGACGTGCCGAAAATCGTCGACTGGTACATGGAGAAGAAGATCCAGATCGACCCGATGATCACGCACTTGCTGAAGTTGGAGGACATCAACAAGGGCTTCGACCTCATGCATGAGGGCAAATCGATCCGGAGCGTCGTGGTTTACTGAAGCAAAGCCACACGCCGCCGGCCGACGCGCCAGCGACCTCTGTGGTCAACATGGGAGGAGAAGAAAATGGCGGAGAAACTGCATCCGAAGATCGACAACGGCCTGCCGAAGGAGAGCGCAAGCTTTGCCGGCGGCACGCTGGTCTGTCTCTGCACCAGCAAGCCGGTCAAGGTGAAGGTCAAGGGCCAGATCGCCCACAACCACGCCTGCGGTTGCACCAAGTGCTGGAAGCCGGAAGGTGCTGTGTTCTCGGTCGTGGCGGTCGCCGGCACGGGCGATGTCACCGTCACCGAGAACGGCGACAAGCTGAAAGTGGTCGATCCAGCTGCGCTGATCCTGCGCCACGCCTGCACCGGCTGCGGCGTCCATATGCATGGTCCGGTCGAGCGCGATCATCCGTTCAAGGGCCTGACCTTCATCCATCCGGAACGCTTCGAGGAGGACGGCTGGTCGCCGCCGGGCTTCACCGCTTTTGTCTCCTCGATCATCGAATCCGGTGTCGATCCGAAGCGCATGGACGGCATCCGCGCTCAGCTGAAATCGATCGGCCTTGAGCCTTATGACTGCCTCAACCCTGGCCTGATGGACTATATCGCCACCTGGACGGCGAAGAGGTCCGGCGCATTACCGGCCTGACAAACAAGACATTTCATGCGAAAGGGCCGGCCACCGCCGGCCCTTTTGCACATTTGGAGCGACGATTGCCTGCACCCATCATCTACGTCGATGCCGACGCCTGTCCGGTCAAGGCCGAGGTCGAGAAGGTCGCGGAGCGCCTTGGCGTGGTGGTCACCTACGTCTCCAATGGCGGCCTGCGTCCGTCGCGCGATCCGATGATCCGCAACGTCGTCGTATCCAAGGGTGCCGATGCCGCGGATGACTGGATCGTGGAGAACGCCAGGGCCAACGACATCGTGGTGACCGCCGACATCCCGCTCGCCGCCCGCACGGTGGCGCTCGGCGCGCATGTGCTGGGTCCCACCGGCCGCCCGTTCACGCCCGAAACCATCGGCATGGCGGTGGCGATGCGTGACTTGAAGCAGCATCTGCGCGAGACCGGCGAGAGCAAGGGCTACAACGCCAGTTTTGCGCCGCAGGACCGCTCGCGCTTCCTCGGCGAACTCGACCGCATCTTGCGACGTGCGTTGAAATCCGCCACACCGGATTGATCCGAACGCCTTTTGGGGCCACGGCCATGGGTGAAGACGTCAAAACGCCGATGCATCGGCATATGCAGTTCGCCGTGGCTTTTGCCGTTGGCATTGTCGCGCTGCTGGTTGCGCTTCTGTTGCGCGCGCCGCTCCCCTACTCGATCGGCGCCAATGTGTTCTTCGCCACCTACATCGTCCTGATGCTGATCCTGATGCCGAGTCTTACCGGCCGCTATCTCAGCAAGAACGCACGCGCCACCGATATGCCGGTGCTGGTCATATTCACCGTCACGCTCGTCGTGGTTGTTGTTGCAGTCATCTCCTTGTTCCTGCTGATCAATCAGAAGGACAAAGGCCATTCCGTCGAACTTGGATTCGCACTGCTATCCATCCCGCTCGGCTGGTTCACCATCCATGCCATGGCTGCACTTCATTATGCCCATGTCTACTGGATGGATGGCGATGAGTTCGATGCAGAAACCAAGAAGAAAGCCCCGGTCGGCGGGCTGCTGTTCCCGGGTGACAAGCGGCCTGAAGGCTGGGATTTCCTTTATTTCTCGGCGGTCATCGGCATGACGGCGCAGACCGCTGACACCAACATCGCCACAACGCATATGCGTTGTGTCGTCCTTGTCCATTCAATCCTGTCGTTCTTCTTCAACACGGTGATCGTCGCAGCGGCGGTCAATCTCGCCGTCAGCCTCGGCGCTCCGTAATAAATCCGTGATCGTGTGAAACAACGCTTTGCCTGGCGGCGTATTGAGAGGAAGAACGCAAGCCGACAGGCGGCAAGCGACGCACGGCCGGAGACAAACATGGAAGCCATTGCCAGCAACGATCCGGTGGTTGAGACCGACAAGCCTGCGCCGAAAGAAAGGCCGCTGATCTACCGGCAATCAGGCTGGACGCGGCTCACCCACTGGCTATGGGCGTTCTCGCTGTTCTTCATGCTGCTTTCCGGGCTGCAGATCTTCAACGCGCGGCCACAGCTCTATATCGGCAAGCAGTCCGGCTTCGAATTCAACAACACCATCCTCCAGATCGGCGCCGAAAACACGGCGAATGGCGCGCGCGGCTTCACCGAGATCTTCGGCCACCGCTTCGACACCACCGGCGTGCTCGGTTGGTCGGGGCCGCCTGGACAGGAAACCCAGCGCGCATTCCCTTCCTGGGCCACGATCCCCTCCTATTACGATCTCGGCACCGCCCGCGTCGTGCACTTCTTTTTCGCATGGGTGCTCTCTGCGACGCTGCTGGTCTGGCTGCTCGCCGGCCTTATCAACGGCCATATCCGTCGCGATCTGGCGCCGCGCCTCGACGATTTGCGCAAGCTGCCGCGCGACATCGTCGACCATGCCAGGCTGAAGTTCCACCACACACGCGAATACAACACGCTGCAGAAGATGGCCTATGGCGGCGTGCTTTTCGTGCTTTTGCCGTTGATGATCATCACCGGGCTCGCCATGTCGCCGAGCATGAATTCGGTACTGCCCTGGCTCAATGAAATCCTCGGCGGCAGGCAGACGGCGCGCACCATCCATTTCACCGTGATGCTGCTGCTCGTCGGTTTCTTCATCATCCACATCCTGATGATCCTCGCCGCGGGGCCAATCAACGAACTGCGCTCGATCATCACCGGCTGGTACCGCACCGACCCTCCGGCAAAGCCCAGCGATCCGGCCGAGAGGAGCCACTGACATGGCCAAGTTTCAGATCAGCCGCCGCAAGTTCATCACCGCCGCCAGCCTCGGCCTGTCCGGTATCGCGTTGTCCGGCTGCGACGCCTTCGACAGCGGGCTCGGCATCGGTGGCGGCCTGCGCAGCTTCCTTGAAAACGCCAACGGCCTGACCTACCGCGCACAGCGCCTGCTGGCCGGCCGCGACGCGCTGGCGCCGGAATTCACCGAGGCCGACATCCGCCAGCCGCAGCGGCCGAATGGCGTCACCGCGCCCGACGACGACACCTATAAGGGCCTGCTCGCCAACAATTTCGCCGACTGGCGCCTGCAGGTCACCGGGCTCGTCGAAAAGCCGCTCTCGCTCAGCCGCGAGCAGTTGCAGAACATGCCGAGCCGCACCCAGATCACCCGCCACGACTGTGTCGAGGGTTGGAGTTGCATTGCCAAATGGACCGGAACGCCGCTGTCGCTGGTGCTCGACCAAGCTGTCGTGAAGCCGCAGGCGCGCTACGTCATGTTCCATTGCCTCGACACGATCGAGCAGAGCCTGTCCGGCGATGTGAAGTATTACGGCACCATTGACCTGATCGACGCCCGCCACCCGCAGACCATCCTGGCCTACGGGCTCAACGGCAAGCCGCTGCCGGTCGAAAACGGCGCGCCGTTGCGTGTGCGGGTCGAGCGCCAGCTCGGCTACAAGATGCCGAAATACCTCTACAAGATCGAGCTGGTCGACAGTTTCGCCAATGTCGGCGGCGGTCGTGGCGGCTACTGGGAAGACAATGGCTACGACTGGTATGGCGGGATTTGATGGCCCCTCGCCTGCAGGCCGAGCATGATCTCTCCTCCGCCGAGCTGATCGCCGTCGAGGAGCGGCTTAACCGCGATAACAGGAAGCTGACGGGCCAAGATGACGACAGCGGTATGGTCTATGTGCTGCGCGACGACGCCGAGCAGATAATCGGCATCGCCGCCGGCTATTCCTGGGCCGGCATCGCGGAACTCAAGCTGCTTTGGGTCGATGAAGCCTGCCGAGGCTTCGGCTATGGCAGGGCGTTACTGGACGCCTTTGTCGCCGGCAGCCGCGGTGTGCGACGAATCTGGGTCTCCACACACGACTTCCAGGCACCTGGTTTATACGAAAAGGCCGGTTTCGAACGCATGGCCGAGCTTGCGGGATGGCCAGAAGGCCATTCCAACATCATCCTCTGCAAAACGCTGGCGGCAGGCGGCTAAGCAACCTTGTCCATGAGCGGCTTCAGCGCCGGATGGATTTCCGGCGAAGCGTGCTTGATCAGCGTCAGCAGCGCGCGCTCATTGTCGCGCAGCGGGCGCTGGCCATCGCCGATGCGTTCGGCCAGCCATTTCGCCTCACTGGCGTCGATCGTCTCGGCGCGGCGGGCAAGTGCCTCGGCCGCCCTGTTCTTGGCCTCCCAGTCCGCCTCGATGTCGCCGGGCGACCGGTAGGCTTCCCGGATGCCGGCGAGCCCGCCCGAAACCATGCGGCTGAAGAAACCGCTGAGCGTCGGCGCGGCTTCATCGAGGAAGGTCTCGTGGCGCAACGCGACTTCGCGCGTCGGCGGCTCATACCCGGCTGAGCACATGACGTAGTTGGCGATCGCCTTGACGAAGAGGTCGTTCCAGGACGGGTCGTTATCCGCCGCTGCGGTGTGGTCGTTGATCCTGAACAGGATTTCCGCCTCGGCCTTGCTGACGGCAATGTTGCCGTCGCCGCCATAGGCGTAGAGGATGCGGCGCAACAGATCGACCTCGGCCCTGGCGATGTGGCCGCAAACCAGACTGCCGCCGCGCATCAACGGCCCGTTGCCGTCGATCACCGCGTGCGCCACCTGCTCCAGCGCGTAGGCCGAAAGCTGCTCCGGCGAGGATCTTGCTTCCTTCAGCACATTCACCAGCAGCTCAAGCTCGGTGCGGCTGTCGACCATGTCGTCGCGCGAGATCGTGCGGACCAGCCAGTCAGCATTCTCTGGCGAAATATACCCTTCGGGCCTCTCCTGGTGGACGATGTAGTCGGTCACCGCCTCGACGAAGAACGGCGCCCATTCCGCGCATTTGTCGCGCGCCGTCTGGTCGAGCGCGAACAGCGCCTCGGCCTCGCCGCGGGTCACGACGCCGTCCGCGAACACTTCGCGGCGCAGCATCGTCACATCTTCGGCCGTGATCCGGTTTTTCGAGGTCAGCCCCGCCACCGGAGCGCTCATGATCAATTCGCCCATCTGCCGTCCCTGCCCTGTCGCCTTTTGCCGGCGAACCCAACCGATCCGCCGGTTCTATCAGCATTGTCTTGAGAAACCGGCAAATGGCGTGGTTAGCGAAGACTTGTCGCTCAATGCATGTCGCCGAAATGCGCAGCGGTTTTGGGAAAACGATGTGCATCAAGAAAGTATCTCAAGGCGCGGCGCGCTTAAGATGTCGCTGGGAGGTGACAAGGTGTCGCCGAGAGGCTATGGATGGCGCGTCGAGGGCTCAGGTAACTGAGTCCTACCTGTTTGCGGGAGAGAGCAGCGCAAGCTGTCGCCGAAGGGGAAATCGCCCGAAATCTCTCAGGCAAAAAGAACCGTAGACGGGAAAGACACTCTGGAAAGTCGGGAATCTTCCCGCGCCGAAGGTGTAAGCGCCGCTGACAGAGTTCCGGCTGCGCGAGTCTCTCAGGCTTCAGACAGAGGGGCACGACTAGGCCGCCAATTGGCGGTCGATTGCGTGCGACTCTGGAGAAGACATGACGAGCGAAGACACCAGACATTTACCCCTCGAGGATCTGCATCAGGCTGCCGGCGCGCGCTTTGGCGCCTTTGCCGGCTGGTCGATGCCGCTGCAATACCCGGCCGGCGTGATGAAGGAGCATCTTCACACGCGTGAGCATGCCGGCCTGTTCGACATCTCGCATATGAAGCTGTTCGTCGTCAGCGGCCCGGGCGCCGCGGACCTCCTCAACCGCGCCTGTCCGCTCGATGCCGGCGCGTTGGAAATTTCGCAGTCCAAATACACCTTCTGTCTCAACGAGGCCGCCGGCATCATCGACGACCTGATCGTGACCCGGCTCGGCGCTGAGCGCTTCATGGTCGTGGCCAATGCCGGCAACGCGGTCGAGGATGAAAAGCACCTCAAGGCGCTGGCCGCGGATTTCGACGCCAAGGTCGAGCCGCTCGACCGCGTCTTCCTGGCGATCCAGGGCCCTGAGGCATGGGCAGCCCTGTCCCGCGCGGGCATCGAGACCGGCGCGCTGCTGTTCATGCACGGCGTCGAGCCTCGGCCGAACTGGTTCATGAGCCGCTCCGGCTACACCGGCGAGGACGGTTTCGAGATCGGCCTGCCGGAAGCGGACGCGCGGGATCTGGTCGCGAAACTGCTCGGAGACGAGCGCGTGTTGTGGATCGGCCTTGCCGCGCGCGACAGCCTGCGCCTCGAAGCCGGGCTTTGCCTGCACGGCCAGGACCTGACGCCGGAAATCGATCCGGCCGGCGGAGGCCTGATGTGGGCCATTCCCAAGGAGGTCCGCGCATCAGGCCACTTCATAGGCGCGGATGCGCTGCGCTCGATCCTCGAACGAGGCGCCGCGCAAAAGCGCGTCGGCCTGAAGCCCGACGGCCGCCAGCCGGTGCGCGCCGGCGCCGCCCTGGTCGATGCCGACGGCAATCCGGCCGGTCATGTCACCTCCGGCGGGTTCGGTCCTTCGGCCGGTCATCCGGTTGCGATGGGCTACGTCAACGCGCCGCTCGCCAAGCCGGGCACAAAACTCTTCACCGACGTCCGTGGGACAAAAATCCCGGTCGAAATCGTTTCCCTGCCCTTCACCCAACACCGCTACCGCAAAGGATAAGGCCCGATGGCAAAGACCTATTTCACCGAAGACCATGAATGGCTGCGCGTCGAAGGCGGCGTCGCGACCGTCGGCATCACCGACTACGCCCAGGAGCAACTCGGCGATCTCGTCTTCGTCGAATTGCCGGAAACCGGCAAGAAGCTGACCAAGGGCGACACCGCCGTCGTCGTCGAATCCGTCAAGGCCGCGTCCGACGTCTACGCGCCGGTCGACGGCGAGATCACCGAAGCCAATGGCGCGCTGTCTGCCGATCCGTCGCTGGTGAATTCGGCGGCAACCGGCGACGGCTGGCTCTGGAAGATGAAGCTTTCCAACCAAAGCCAGCTCGACAGCCTCATGGATGAGGCCGCCTACAAAGCCCATATCGGCTGATACCAGGACATAGAAAATGACCGCAGCACTTACTCCCTTCTCGGCCCGCCACATCGGTCCGGGCGTCAATGATGTCAGAGCCATGCTTGCCGTGATCGGCGTTCCGTCCGTCGAGACACTGATTAGCCAGGCCGTGCCACAGTCGATCCGTCTCGACCTGCCACTGACCCTGCCGGCGCCAGCCAGCGAAGCCGAGGCGCTGGCCGAATTGTCAGCGATCATGGCCAGGAACACGGTGCTGAAGAGCTTCATCGGCGCCGGCTATCACGGCGTCCTTGTGCCGCCGGTCATCCAGCGCAATCTGTTCGAGAACCCGGCCTGGTATACGGCCTACACGCCCTATCAGGCCGAGATCAGCCAGGGCCGGCTGGAAATGCTGTTCAACTTCCAGACCCTGGTCGCCGAGCTCACCGGGCTGCCGGTGGCATCCGCCTCCCTGCTCGACGAGGCCACGGCCGTCGCCGAGGCTGTCGGCATCGCGCTGCGCCACCACCGCGACAAGCGCACCAAGGTGGCGCTGGCCGGCACGCCGCATCCGCAGACTCTGGACGTCGTGCGCACCCGCGCCGAGCCGCTCGGCATCGAGATCGACGGCGAAACCATCGACGACAACACCGCGGCCCTGCTCGTCTCCTGGCCCGACACCTTCGGTGTGTATGGCGACCACAAGGCGGCGATCGACAAGGCCCGCGCCACCGGCGCGCTGGTCGTCTTCATCGCCGATCCGCTTGCGCTGACGCTGACCGACGCGCCGGCAGCCCTGGGCGCCGACATCGCCGTCGGCCCGATGCAGCGCTTCGGCGTGCCGATGGGGTTTGGCGGCCCGCACGCCGCCTATTGCGCGGTCTCCGACAAGCTGACCCGCCTGATGCCTGGACGCCTGGTCGGCCAGTCGACCGACACCAAAGGCCGTCCGGGCTACCGCCTGGCGCTGCAGACGCGCGAGCAGCACATCCGACGCGACAAGGCCACCTCCAACATCTGCACCGCGCAGGCGCTGCTCGCCAACATGGCGACCGCCTATGCGATCTGGCACGGTCCGGCCGGCCTGCAGGCCATTGCCGGGCGCATCCATGGCCTTGCCAACCGGCTGGCTTCCGGCCTCAAGGCAGCCGGCGTCTCCGTCCTTGGCGCGAGCCGGTTCGATACGGTTACGGCCGAGGTGAAAGGCAAAGCCGCTTCGATCGCCGCCGCCGCTGAGAAAGGTGGCCGGCTGCTGCGCGTCATCGATGCCGACCGCGTCAGCATCGCTTTCGACGAAACCGCGACCGAAGCCGATCTCGAGGCGATCGCCGCCTTGTTCAACGCCAAGCCGGGCGCGGCCGATGGCGGCTCCATGCCGGGCAAGCCACGTGGCAAGGCATTTCTGACCCAGCCGGTCTTCCACGAGAACCGCTCCGAGACCGAGATGATGCGCTTCCTGCGCCGCCTGGCCGACAAGGACCTGGCGCTCGACCGCACCATGATCCCGCTCGGATCCTGCACCATGAAGCTCAATGCGGCGGCCGAGATGATGCCGGTGAGCTGGCCGAGCGTCGCTAACCTGCATCCCTTCGCCCCGGCCAGTCACTCGGCCGGCTATCGCCAAATGGTGGGCGAGTTGGAGGCTTGGCTGTCGGAGATCACCGGTTTCGATGCCGTGAGCCTGCAGCCCAATGCGGGCAGCCAGGGCGAATATGCCGGCCTGCTTGCCATCCGCGCCTATCACCGCGCGCGCGGCGAAGGCCACCGCACAATCTGCCTGATCCCCTCCTCCGCGCATGGCACCAATCCGGCGAGCGCGGCGATGGCCGGCATGAACGTCGTCGTCGTGCGCTGCCTGGACGACGGCAACATCGACATGGACGATCTGCGCGCCAAGGCCAACGAGCATTCCAAGAACCTTGCCGCGCTGATGTTTACCTACCCTTCGACGCACGGCGTCTACGAGGAAGGCGCGCGGCATCTGTGCGCGCTCATCCATGAGCATGGCGGCCAGGTCTATTTCGACGGCGCCAATCTCAACGCGCTGGTCGCCTTGGCGCGGCCCGCCGACATCGGCGCCGACGTCTGCCATATGAACCTGCACAAGACCTTCTGCATCCCGCATGGCGGCGGCGGCCCGGGCGTCGGCCCGATCGGCGTCAGGGCGCATCTCAAGCCCTATCTGCCCGGCCACGTCACGGAAGGCTCAGGTCATGCGGTCGCGGCGGCCCCCTTCGGCAGCGCATCCATCCTGCCGATCACCTGGATGTATATCCGCATGATGGGCACTGCCGGGCTGAAGCAGGCCACCGAGACGGCGATCGTTTCGGCCAATTATGTGGCAACGCGCCTCGCGCCGCACTTCCCGCTGCTCTACAAGGGCCGGCACGATCGTATCGCGCATGAGTGCATCCTCGACACCCGCGTGCTTAAAGAAAGCGCCGGCATCAGCGTCGACGACATCGCCAAGCGGCTGATCGATTACGGCTTCCATGCGCCGACCATGTCGTTCCCGGTCGCCGGCACGTTGATGGTCGAGCCGACCGAGTCCGAGCCCAAGCGCGAGCTCGACCGCTTCTGCGAGGCGATGATCGCGATCGCCGGCGAGGCTGCGAAAGTGGCCAAGGGCGAATGGCCGCTCGAAGACAATCCGCTGGTCAACGCTCCGCACACGGCGGCCGAAGCGCTGGCCGGCGAATGGAAGCATCCCTATTCGCGGCTCGAGGCAGCCTATCCGGCGGGCGACGCTGACACGGCGGCGAAATACTGGCCGCCGGTGTCGCGCATCGACAATGTCGCCGGCGACCGCAACCTGGTCTGCTCCTGCCCGCCGCTGTCGGAATATCTCGGCGCCGCCGAGTAGCAGTCGGGGATCGCTCGCTCAGGCGGAGCGCAGGGCCGGACCGGTATCGGGCTGGCCCTCCGTGACTTGTTTGACGACGCGGTTTCGCCCGCCTCTTTTGGCCGCATAGAGCGCCGCGTCGGCATCCGCCAGCACGTCCTCCAGCGGCCGGCCCTCGACCGTGCCGAAACCCATGCCGCCGCTGACGGTGCTGCGCAGCGGGCCGCGATGCGTGGAGACGACTTCGGTGCCGAAGGCGACGCCGATCCGGCTTGCCAGGTCGTGCGCTTTCTCCGGCGTCATGCGCGAGATGACGAGCGCGAATTCCTCGCCACCCAATCGAAAGGCTTCGACGCCGGCCTTGCCATATTTTCGGATCACCGACGCGAAGCGGCACAGCACCTGGTCGCCAACGGCGTGGCCGAAGACGTCGTTGGTCCTCTTGAAGTGGTCGAGGTCGAACATGGCGATCGTCATGAACGGGCCGAAGCCGCGATCGCCATAAAGCGTCGTCAGCGCGCGCCGGTTCATCAGCCCGGTCAACGGATCGGTCATCGTCTCGGCCTTGAGCTCGATCTGCGCCTGCAGATGATGCAGCGACAGCGTCAGGGCGCCGAGCACCGTCATGCATGCGACCGACACGACGGAATTCAGCCGCTCGGCCCAATTGTCGGGCGCTGCGCCGAGCGTCCACTGGCCGTTGATGAGAAGAACCGCGCCGCACAGCGCGAACGACAGACCGCAAACGCCGCTCAGCAACGAGACGACCAGCAGGATGCGGCGGTCGTGATCGCCCTTGATCCAGAACATCGTCCCGGTCGCGGCGAGCAGCGCCGTCACCGTCGAATAGGTGATGAGGAAGCCGACACCGTCAAAGCCGAGATAATTGACCAGCGCGCACACCCCCATCGCGGCCAGCGCCGGCACGATGGCGCGACGGTAATTGCGGATGCCGAGATACTGCATCGCCGACAGGCAGATGACGAGGAACCCCAGGCCGAGCAACGCCAGCACGATCTGGCAGAGCCAGGGGCTCGCATCCTTGGTGTAGCGCCAGAACAGCACGACATGGGCGACGAGCACGAGGATGCCGCAGGCGACGGTCAGCACGAAGCGGGCGCGCGGCGTGGTCAACCAGATCGCAAACATCGTGACACTGAGGCAAGTGCCCGATAGTGCCGCCGCTAGCAGAAGCGAGCTGAAATCCAACATCAGGAAAGCAAACTACCCAGTGGAACCGTAGCTCTTCTATTGTAGGTTGCGCTCGCTCGGCGCAAACCGTTTCAGGCGGCACCAGCGCGCAACGTCGACACAAGGTTTACAAAACGTCGACAGGCGGGATCCCGGCCTGCGGCAAAGAGCCGATCAGCCCTTGTCGAGCAGCGCCAGATTGGCGTTGACCACAGTCTGATCCGCCATGCCGGCCTTGGCCTCGAGCAGCAGTGCCCTGGCCTTTTTCTTGTTGCCGCGCAGGAGCTGCGAATAGCCCATATTGTTGACGATCTGCGGCTTGCGGCCGGCAACCTTCAAAAGCTGCGCATAGGCGCGGTCGGCGAAGTCGAAACGGCCAAGTTCGTCGTAGGATGCGGCAAGCCCCATCCAGGCCTCGGCATTGTCGGATCTGAGCTCTACCGCCTTGCGGAAATGCTGTTCGGCAAGGCCGAAATTGGCATCGCGGAACTGCGCCTTGCCTTCCACCAGGTCATTGGCGCTGACATCCTTGGCCACCGGCTGGATCGCCGTGGTCTTGGTCGTATCGATAGCGTTGCTGGCCGTATTGTTGGTCGTACAGCCGGTGATCATCAAAACGGCCGCCAACGCCGCCGCTACCGTGGGAAGTCCGTGACGCATGCCCCTGCCCCATCGCCCGATTTGCCGGGTCGTTCTTCAGGGAAAACAATACAGAAGAGCGATTAAGCTTCGGTGCCGAAATGCAGCTAAATTTTGGTTGCGCGACAAGGGTGCGTTAACCAGGGCTGCCGTGCCTGGATTCAGGTCAGGCCGAGCCGGAATCGAAGACGGGCGCGAAGCGACCAAACTGGGCGGATACCAGGAACCGGAGCGGAGGGTACTTTTCGTACGCGAGTACCGGAAGCGCAGGAAACTGTCATTGCAGGCCGGCCTCACCTGAATGCTAGTGCGCGGTCAGCTTCACGATGATTGGTATAATCGCGATCATCAGCACCACCGGCAGGATGCAGACCGTCACCGGCACCGACATCTTGGCTGGCAAGGCATGCGCCTTCTCTTCGGCCAGCGACATGCGCTTGTGGCGCATTTCGTCGGAAAACACGCGCAGCGAGCCCGACAGGCTGGTGCCGAGTTCCTTGGATTGCTGCAACAGCGTGGCGAAGGAGCGCACCTCATCCAGACTGAGGCGGTCGGCCAGCGCTTTCAGCGCGTCGTCGAGGCTGCGGCCGGCCCGCAACTCCAGCGACACCAGCGTCAGGTTCTGGCTGAGTGATGGATAGGTCTTGCCGAGCTCCCTGGAGACGCGCTCGATGCCGGCTTCCATGCTCATGCCGGCGTCGGAGCAGACGATCATGAGGTCCATGAAGTCGGGAAAGCCGTTGCGGTATTCGCGCATCTTTTCCCGCACCTTCTTCGTCAGCACCAGGCCCGGCAGGAAGTAACCGCCGGCGCCCGACAGGATGATGAAGGCCCAACGGCTGGTCATGGTCGAGTCCGCGCTCGCCCACCACTGATTGATGAGGAAGGCCGCAAACGCCGCACCGATCAGCGTGCAGAAACGGATCAGGAAGAACATGCCGACGGCGCGCGGCTCCATATAGCCGGCCTGGATGAGTCTCATGCGCAGGCGCGCGACATTTTCCGGATCGCTCTTGGCATAGAACTCCTGCGCACGTTTGACCGCCTGCTCACGCACGACGTTGGTGTTCTTCTTGGGCGCAGGCTCCGCCTGTTCGAGCGGCCGGATCGTATCGACCTTCAGCCGGCGCTTGACGTCACTGCGATCGCCCTTGGCAAGCACCATTGGCCAGGCCACCGCGCCGCCGCCCAGGACGAGCAGCAGCAGGGCCACCGGCAGCAGCGATGTCGGCGCAAGCGAAGCGAGGAAGCGGATGACGTCTTCCATCTCAGAACCTGAAATTCGACATCTTGAACATGATGGCGTTGCCGAGCAGCAGCCACAGGACGGAACCGGTCAGCATGTACCAGGTCTTCGCCTCGCCCCAGACATCGCGATAGAACTGCGGCATCATCACCATGATGGCGGTGAACAGAAGCACCGGCACCGCGGTCAGGATATAGGCCGACATGCGGCCTTCCGTCGAAATGGCGCGCACCTTGCGGCGCAGCTTGCCGCGGTCGCGGATCGTCAAGGACAGACCATCGAGAATTTCGCGCAAATTGCCGCCCGAACTCGTCTGGATCGACACCGCTGTGACGAACAGCGGCAGGTCCTCGTGGCCCACCCGGTCGAACAAATTGTTCAATGCCGACACAAGGTCGGAGCCGTAGGTCACCTCATCGGCGATGACGCCGAATTCGGTGCCGATCGGGTCGGCCATCTCGCGCGCCACCATGGCGATCGCCACCGGCACCGGATGGCCGGCTTTCAGGCCGCGCGTGATCAGCTCCAGCGCCTCCGGCAGCTGGATGCCGAACCGCTTGTGCCGACGCTTGCGCATCCAGCGCATCGTCATGACCGGCAGCACTGGCACCAGGACGGCGAACAGGACAAGGCCGTACAGCATAGACAGACCGTACCAGATGGCGACCAGCGCCAGAGCCGCGGCCGCGCCTGAGGTCATGATCAGGAATTTGGAGAGCGGCATGATCATGCCGGACTGGGTGCGCAAGGCGCGGAAGCGATCGAGCGAGAACATCGAACCGCCGCCGTCCAGCCCGCGCTCCTTGCGCAGCTGCACCAAGACCTGCTCCTGGCTGATCTTGTTTTCCGACAGCTTCATGCGGCGGTTGATCGCCGTGCGTTTGTCGCTGCGTCCGGCATAAAGCAGATAAAGACCCTCGGCGATCATGATGCCGGTGAGCGCCGCCGCGGCGTAGACGGCGTAGATCGGGCTCAATCCCTCGAACATCGGCCTAGTCCTGCGGCCGGCCGGGTTCGAAATACTTACCCGGAAATTCGATGCCCATGTTGCGCAGGTCTTCGAGGAAGCGCGGACGGATGCCTGTGGCCTCGAAATAGCCGAGGATCTTGCCGTCCGCTTCCATGCCGGTGCGCACGAAGCGGAAGATCTCCTGCATCTGGATGACGTCGCCTTCCATGCCGGTCACCTCGGCGACGCTGGTCACCTTGCGCTTGCCGTCCGACAGGCGCGTCAGCTGGACGATGATGTCGATGGCGCTCGATATCTGGCTGCGGATCGACTGCACCGTCATCGGCATGCCGGTCATGCCGAGCATCTGCTCGAGGCGCGAGATCGCGTCACGCGGCGTGTTGGCATGGATGGTGGCCATCGAACCTTCATGGCCGGTGTTCATGGCCTGCAGCATGTCGAAGGCTTCCTCGCCACGGCACTCGCCGAGGATGACGCGGTCGGGGCGCATGCGCAGCGCATTCTTGACCAGGTCGCGCTGCTTGAGCTCGCCATGGCCTTCGATGTTGGCCGGGCGTGTTTCCATGCGCGCGACATGCGGCTGCTGAAGCTGCAATTCCGCCGCGTCCTCGATGGTGATCAGGCGCTCGTCCTCGGGAATGAAGGCCGACAACGCGTTCAGCATCGTCGTCTTGCCGGTGCCGGTACCGCCGGAGATGATCGTGGTCTTGCGCGCATGCACCGCAGCCGCCAGCACCTCGGCCATGTTCTGGGTGATGGCGCCGAATTCGACCAGCTTGTGCAGGCCGAGCTTGTTCTTGGAGAATTTGCGGATCGACACCAGCGGCCCGTCGACGCCGACCGGGCGGATGGCCGCGTTGAAGCGCGAGCCGTCGAGCATGCGGGCGTCGACCATCGGTTGCGATTCATCGACGCGGCGACCGACCGCCGCGACGATTTTGTTAATGATCCGAAGCAGATGCGCCTCGTCTTTGAACGGGATGTGGACCTGCTGCAGCTTGCCGCGTTTTTCGACGAAGCAGTTCTCGTGACCGTTGATCAGGATGTCGTTGATCTCGGGGTCCTTGAGCAGCGGCTCGAGCGGACCGAGGCCCACCATCTCATCGACGATGTCGTCGACCAGCCCGTCGAGCTCGGCGATGTTGATCGCCATCCGCTCCTCGCGCGTCTTTTCCGAAACGAATTCATGCACCTGGCGGCGCATCTCGTCCTTGGGCAGCCGCTCCAGCGCCACGAGGTTGATCTCCTCGAGCAGCATGCGGTGGATGCGCACGCGCGCGTCGAGCACCTTGTTGGTGCTTTTCTGGTGCACGGCCTCCTTCGGCGCGGGCTTGCGGGTGGTCGGAATGACCACGGCCGAATGCTGGACTGGCGCGGGTTCCGGCACCCGATGCGGATGGGCGTCGCGGTTCTGTAGGTTGGAAAAGCGCGTGTTCATCCTGCTTTCCTCCGCAGCAGACCCTTGCCGAGGCCGAACAACGACTTCGACTTGACCGCCGTCTGGACGGCCTCCTCGGGCAGGATGATCCGCTTCAAATCGTTGACGACATTGGCATTGGGGTCGATGTCGTGCAGCGGCACGCCGCGATCGACCGCTTCCCGCACCAGCCGGTAGTTGTTGGAGATGCCGCCGACGAAATGCTCGCCGAGGATTTCCTGGACATCGGCCTGCTTGATGCCGTTGTCGAACATCTTCTGCTCGAAGCGGTTGACGATGACGTTGGGCTTCACTTCCTTGCCGACCGTCTCATAGACGGCCTGGATCAGGCGCTGCGTGTGGCGCAGGCAAGGCACGGTCATCTCGGCCACGATGTAGAGCTTGTTGGAACCGAGCAGGACGGTCTCCGTCCAGGGAAACCAGGTGCGCGGCATGTCGATGACGACATTGTCGAAATAGGCGGCCACAAGGTCGAGCATGCGCACCACGACATCGGTCTTGAACGAACGCATTTCCGACGGGCGTGTCGGCGCGGCCAGCACGCAGAGCCCACTCGCATGTTTGGACAGCATGACATCGAGCAGTTGCCGGTCGAGGCGCTCGGGCTGGTTCTCGATTTCCGTGATGTCGAAACGCGGCTCGAGGTCGAGATATTCGGCGCAGGCGCCTTGCTGGAAATTGAGGTCGACCACGCAGGTCGAGGCGCCGCGCGTCACCGAGTTATGCAGCTGGAAGGCGGTCTGCAGCGCCAGCGTGGTGGTGCCGACGCCGCCGGCGGCCGGCATGAAGGTGTAGATATGCGATTCGGTGTTCTCCTCACGCCCGGGGCCTTGCAGCGCCCGGACAACGGAGCGAACGAGGTCGGCGGTGGTGATCGGCTTGACCAGGAAGTCGGCGACTTGAAGTTGCACCAGAATGCGCACCGCCGCCGCGTTGAATTCCTGGGTGACGACAACCACCGGAATGCGCCCTTCGAGCCGGCGCATGACACGCTGCAGCGACTCGATCTCATCCAGCCTCGATGCATCCATGTCGACGATGACGGTGCCGAAATCGGCTTCCAGCGCCTCGCCGCGCAACTCATTGATGCTTTTCTCCACGGTCAAAAGCTCGATCACCTCGGAAGACGCGAAAGCCGTCCGGGTGTCTTGCGAAAATGTCCTGTCGGTCGAAACCAGCAGGATCTTCCTGGTCTTGGTGCCGGATGCCATGGTGCTCAGCTCATCAATTGGTTGTCGACGTCGCGGTTGTCGTCTGACCGGCCTTTGCGCCGACCGCCTGGTCGGCCGCGGCAATCGGGCGCTGGGCCGGCACCCTGAGCTTGGTGTTCTGGACGCCGTTCTGCCAGGGATCGACCATCTGCATGGCCGTGTTGGCAGCCTGCGCGTTGCCGGCCGCTGGCGTCACCCCCTCGGTTCGCACATAATCGTCGCTGGTGCAGCCGCCGACGACGGACAAAAGAGCAATGCAGAGGGTGATGCGCATGGCTTCAGTCTTTCGGCAGATCTAGGAAGTGACCGGACGTGGCGGCGGCGGGCCGGACGGCGCTGCTGTCGGCGAACGCGACCGGGCGCTTGGGCGCCGAGGCGTCCACCTCCTCGGTGTTGTTCAGGAAATAGTCGGCACTGCTTGCCGGACGCGTTCCATCGGTCGGCTCGACCATCTTCTTTGAGGGATCGACCGGCTTCACCAGGTAAGGCGTGACGATGATGACCAGGTCGGTTTCGCGCCGCTGATAGGATTTCGAGGAAAACAGCGGGCCGAGCACTGGCAGCTTGCCGAGGCCGGGAAGGCGCGACGTGGTGATGTCGTTTTGCGACTGCAGAAGGCCGGCGATCATGAAGCTCTGGCCGTTCTTCAGATCGACAGACGTCCTGGCGCGGCGCACGATGAAGCCCGGCACCGAAATGTTGCCGATATTGTAGGAGGCCGACGCATCGATCGACGACACTTCCGGCGCAATGTCGAGGCTGACCAGCCCATCCTTCAGCACCGTCGGCGTGAAATCGAGGCTGACGCCATATTTCTTGTAGCTGACGCTGATCTTGCCATTGTCTTCCGAAACCGGGATCGGGAATTCACCGCCGGCAAGAAAACTCGCCGTCTGGCCCGAACGAGCAATCAGGTTCGGCTCGGCCAGGCGCCTGGCGAGGCCGCGCTCCTCCAGGGCCTTGATGGCGATGTCGATCGAAAGACCGTTCGACAACAGACTGCCGATGATTTCGCCATTGCCCGCCGCCGGTATGGTGCCCGGCTGCAGGGTGACCTGGCGACCGCCCATGCCGTAGGCGAAATTGGCGCTGTATTTGGCGCCGAGGTCCTGGCCTGCCTGGCGGTTGATTTCGACGAAGCGGACGTTGAGCTGCACCTGCTGCGAGGACGAGATGTTGACCGAGTTGATGACTTCCTCGTTGCCTGAAAAGCGCGACGCGATCTTGCTTGCCTTGTCGGCGGCGACGGCATCATCGGCCTCGCCTGACAAAACCACGCGGCCGTTGGCCGAGCCGACCTTGATCTTGGCGTCGGGCACGCTGGCGCGAATGGTGCTGGCCAACTGGTCGGTATCCAGCGTCACTTCGACGTCGATGGTCCCGACAAGCTGCTTGTTCTGGTCGAACAGCGCGATGCCGGTGGTGCCCAGATTGTTGCCCAGCACATAGAAAGACTTGTCGGTCAGCGGATTGACGTTGGCGATCTCCGGATCGCCGATGACGATCTGGTAGAAGGCAGCGCTCGTCATGATCGTCTTCGGCTTACCCTTGGCCACTTTGATGGAAGCGTTCTGGGTCGCCGAGACATAGATGACGTCATTGCTCGCCCTTGCCGGCGCCGTCAAACCAGGCATCGCCAGTGCCGCTGCCAGCGCGATCGCGCCAAGCAGGCACCACCCCCTGGTCATCCGAATTGCATCAAGCCCAAACATCTTGCCCCGTCCCCGCCGGTCCCCACCGGCTATTGCTGCAATTCCTGCTGCGGCTCCCGCGAAGGAACCTTGTATTCCTCGACCTTGTCGCCGCGCGTCACGATCACCGTCTTGAACTTCGGCTCGTTCTGGTCCTTCGCCACCGCGTTGACCAGCGAAGCGGCGCTTGCCTGCGCGTTCGCCGCCACCGAGCCGCCGAAGGACGAAATGGTGGTGAGCCCGCTCTTGCTGGCGCTGGCATCGGCCGAGGAACGCAAGGACAAGGACAGGGTGCCGACGGTGCGCGCAAGCGCCACCTTCTGCGCCCCTTCATTCGTCACCTCGATGGTCACGGAATTGGCGATCTGCGGCGCCGTCTTGCGTTCATCGGCGCCTTGCCCGACCGAAAGCACCTTGGCGTCGGAAACGACGACTTCGGAGGTGACCGTCGAGCCGGTCGCGCCTTGAGCGTTCTTAGACACTTCCTGGATGTCGCCGGCATCGCGCGTCAGCACGACATCGACCCGGTCTCCCGGCGTGACGAAGCCACCGACGCCGGCGATCTCGTCAGTGCGGATGGTGACGGCACGCATGCCGGGCGACAGCATGTTGGAAAGGGTGGCGCGGCCGTTCGGTCCCGACAGCTTGGTGAGCAATACAGGCTCGTTGATTTCGATCGGCGAAAGCACGACCCGGCTGCCGTCCGCAAGCAGCTTATCGATCGTTGCAAAAGCGCCTTGCGGCAGCGAATCCTGTGGCCACGGAATTTCGGCAAGTTGCGCCCGCGCAAGCTCCATGCCGTAGCGCAACGGCGCGCTTGCCACCACGATGGTCTTGAACTCGACCTTGGGCTGCGGCGCGGCGACCGACACAACTTTGATCTCGGGCTGGGCCTTCGCCTGGCTCTTGACCCAGAAGTCCGCGGCAAAGATCGAGATCGCGCCGAAAACGGCGGCGATGCCGATCATGGTTATGGCCTTGCCTCGCACAACGAAACCCCTGACGCCCGTGGTCTTTTGTTAGTTGGCCCTCACGCTAGGCGTCATTGTTAAAGAATCAGGAATCCCACCGCCCGCCGATCGCCCTATTTTGGCCGGCTTGGTTATCGAATGGTTTTGGAATAAGAGACAGTTTGATCCCTGAACGGAACAGGAACCTCGTTCGCCCGTCAAAAGCGTGGCAGTATCGAGAAGTGATTCGCGCTACCCAACGCCAGGCCCCGCATGGACGATAATAACGATCTTTTCGGCAACATGGAAAAGCAGCCGCAGCCGGTGCGAGCATCGTCGCGGCCGGCCGATCCGCTGGTGCAGGCCGCCAAGCGTTCGGGCACTGTGCGCGATGGCAGCGAAGGCTACAGCGCCGCCGACATCGAAGTGCTGGAAGGGCTGGAGCCGGTACGGCGCCGCCCGGGCATGTATATCGGCGGAACCGACGACAAGGCGATGCATCACCTCTTTGCCGAGGTCATCGACAATTCGATGGATGAGGCGGTTGCCGGCCACGCCACCTTCATCGATGTCGAACTCTCGACCGACGGCTTCCTGACCGTCACCGACAATGGCCGCGGCATCCCGGTCGATCCGCATCCGAAATACAAGAAGCCGGCGCTCGAAGTCATCATGACGACGCTGCATTCGGGCGGCAAATTCGATTCAAAGGTCTATGAGACCTCCGGCGGCCTGCACGGTGTCGGCGTTTCGGTCGTCAACGCGTTGTCGGACCATCTCGAGGTCGAGGTCGCACGCGGCCGCCAGCTCTACCGCCAGCGGTTCTCGCGCGGCATTCCGGTGAGCGGCCTGGAGCACCTCGGCGAGGTGCACAACCGCCGGGGCACCAGGACCCGCTTCCATCCCGACGAGCAGATCTTCGGCAAGGGCTGCGCCTTCGAGCCGGCGCGGCTTTACCGCATGACGCGCTCGAAAGCCTATCTGTTCGGCGGCGTCGAGATCCGCTGGACCTGCGATCCGTCGCTGATCAAGGAGAAGGACCAGACCCCGGCCAAGGCCGAGTTCCATTTCCCCGGCGGCCTCAAGGATTATCTCAAGGCGACGCTTGGCGACGAATTTCAGGTCACGCGCGAGATCTTTGCCGGAAAAAGCGACAAGCAGGGCGGCCACGGTTCGCTCGAATGGGCCGTCACCTGGTTCGGCGGCGACGGGTTCCTCAACTCCTATTGCAACACCATTCCGACGGCAGAAGGCGGCACGCATGAGGCCGGCTTCCGCAATGTGCTGACGCGGGGCTTGCGCGCCTATGCCGATCTCATCGGCAACAAGCGCGCTTCGGTCATCACCACCGAGGACGTGATGATCTCGGCCGCCGGCATGCTGTCGGTCTTTATCCGCGAGCCGGAATTCGTCGGCCAGACCAAGGACAGGCTGGCGACCATCGAGGCGATGCGCATCGTCGAAAACGCGCTGCGCGATCCGTTCGACCATTGGCTGGCCGACAATCCGCAGGAAGCCTCGAAACTTCTCGAATGGGTGATCGCGCGCGCCGACGAGCGCGTGCGCCGTCGCCAGGAAAAGGAAGTGTCGCGTAAGAGCGCGGTGCGCAAGCTGCGGCTTCCGGGCAAGCTCGCCGACTGCACGCAAAATGCCGCCGCCGGCGCCGAGATCTTCATCGTCGAAGGCGACTCGGCCGGCGGCTCGGCCAAGCAGGCCCGCGACCGGGCAAGCCAGGCGGTGCTGCCGTTGCGCGGCAAAATCCTCAACGTCGCCAGCGCCGGCAACGACAAGCTTGCCGCCAACCAGCAGATCTCCGACCTGATCCAGGCGCTCGGCTGCGGCACGCGAACGAAATACCGCGACGAGGATTTGCGCTACGACCGCGTGATCATCATGACCGACGCCGATGTCGACGGCGCCCATATCGCTTCGCTCCTGATCACCTTCTTCTACCAGGAGATGCCGAACCTGATCCGAGGCGGCCATCTCTTCATGGCCGTGCCGCCGCTCTATTCGATCCGGCAAGGCGGCAAGGTCGCCTATGCGCGCGACGACGTGCATAAGGACGAACTCCTGCGCACCGAGTTTACCGGGCGCGGCAAGGTCGAGATCGGCCGCTTCAAGGGCCTGGGCGAGATGATGGCCGCGCAGCTCAAGGAGACCACGATGGATCCGAGGAAGCGCACCTTGCTCAGGGTCGACGTAAACGAAATCGATTCATCCACCAAGGATGCCGTCGACGCGCTGATGGGCACCAAGCCCGAGGCACGCTTCCGCTTCATCCAGGAGCGCGCCGAATTCGCCGAAACGGACGTGCTGGATATCTGAGCGCCTGCTGGTCCATAACAGCTCCTGTACGGAGAGTTGAATGTGACCTGGACGCGCCTGAAAGAGTTTGTCGAGACGCCGCTGAGCGGACTGATCCAGCCAACCCGCTCGGACTGGATCTTTGCCCTGCGCACGGTTTCTGCCGGGCTGATCGCGTTGCTTGCGGCTTATGCTCTCAAACTTGACCATCCGCAATGGGCGATGATGACGGTGTTCATCGTTGCCCAGCCGGTTGCCGGCATGGTGCTGGCGAAAGGCTTTTACCGGTTGCTCGGCACGCTTGCCGGCGGCATCGCGGCGGTCGGCATCACTTCTGTTTTCGGCATCAACCCCTGGCTGCTGGTCACAGCACTAGCCGTCTGGATCGGCGTCTGCACGCTGGTGTCGTCCTTGCTGCGCAATCCGGAAGCCTACGGCGCCGCTCTTGCCGGCTATACGGCGATGATCATCAGCCTGCCGGCTTTCGGTCAGCCGCATGGCGTCGTCGACCTGGCCGTCGCGCGCTGCGCCGAGATCGTGATCGGCATCGTCTGCGCCGGCGTCACCAGCCGGCTGATCCTGCCGAAGCTCGCCGCCGACGCCATTATTTCCAGGTTGAAGCGCAGCATTCTCGATCTCGCCGAATATGCATCCGGCGCTTTCGCCGACGGGGATGCGGCAACTCTCGCCGCGCTTCAACGCAAGCTGATCACCGATGCCCAGACACTCGCCGAGATGCGCACCTACGCCCGCCTCGAGGCGCCGAGCTTCGCCACCAGGGCGCATCCGGTGCGCCGCACGATCGGACAGCTTCTATGGGCACTGTCGGCGGCGCGCGCCCTGCACAGCCATCGCCGGCCGCAGAACGCCGCGCTCATTCCGATGCGCGGCGAACTGAAGGCTTTCGTCGGGGAATTGGCGACCACGCCCGGCGCGCTCGATGACACAGGCCCGTGGGTGGCCAGGCTCGACACGATCGCCGCCAAGGCAAAGGAAATGCCGACCTTCCCCGACGAAACCAGCGAAGAGAAGGTCGGCACCATCACTCGCCTCACCATTGCCGGCGACTTCGCCGAGGCACTGAAGCAGGTCATGCGCGGGCTGGACGCGCTTCGCTCGCCTGTGTCGCGGCAATCGCGCGAGCGCGGCCAGCCGGCGCTGGTCGTGCACCGCGACTATCAAGCCGCATGGCGTAACGCTGTCCGGGCGGCCTTGGCGACACTCCTGGTGACGATCTTCTGGCTGACGACCAAATGGTCGGAAGCGGCCGGCACCGTCATTCTCGTCTCCGTCGTCTCCAGCCTGTTCGCATCGCGCCCCGATCCCGTGCAGTCGGCCTGGGGCTTCTTCACTGGAACTTTGATCGCCCTGCCCTTTGCCTTCCTGGTCGGCCAGGTTGCGCTGCCAGCGCTCCCCGGCTTCGGCTGGTTCACGCTGTTCGTCGTGCCGATCATGGTGCCGGCAGCACTCGGTATGGCCAATCCACGCTACGTCGGCGTCGCCACGGCATTCGCCATCAACTTCCTCGCCTTCCTCAGCCCACACCAGCAGATGACTTACGATCCCGGGCCGTTCTTTGCCGGCTCGGCGTCGATCCTGGTCGGCATCCTGATTGCCATCGGCGTTTTCATCGTCGTACTGCCGGCCAATCCTTGGGTCACAGTCGAGCGCATCTGCCAGGCGATGCGCGAGGATTTGGCGCGGCTTTGCCTGCATGAGCGCGTCCCGCGGCGCCTGGCCTTCGAAAGCCTGGCCTATGACCGCATCAACCAGCTGATGCCGCAGGTGCAGCAGACGGGCCGCAAAGGTGATCCCATGCTGGGCGGCGGCATCGCCGCCGTCACCGTCGGGCTGGAGGTGCTCAGGCTGCGCCACGCGCAGCTGAATTCCGCCGTGGCGCGCGAGACCGTGGGATCCATCGCCAATTTCCTGCGTGGCCTGGCGCGGGAATTGCTGTTCAGGCGGCCCGGCGAGCCTGAGACGGCGACTATCGCCGTGGCCCGCCAATACGCGGCCAACATCGCCGAGCGCAGCGACCGGCTCGAAATGCTGCAGATCGCCGCCTCGCTGCGCATCATCGCGGCGGCGATGGAAGACCATCCCGATTTTTTTGCAAAGGGTCGAGGCTGAAGCGTCAGGCCGCTGCGATCGCCAGCGCGTGCCCGCGCGCGTTTTCGCGCAGCGCGTCGAGATGGATCGACTTCACCAGCCCTGCCAGGTCGCCCTCGGCGGATTGCCCGCCAAGCTCCTTCAGCATCAGCCAGCTGACTTCCTGCACGCCGGCGACGCGCCGGCCATTGGCCACCTCGCGCCAGATCTTGAGCGCGCGCAGGATGATGGCGTGCGTGGCCGGGGCAAGCCCGGCGCTGCGGAACAATGCCTGCAACGCCACGTCGTGGCCGCCGGCCAGGAGTGCTGTAACCCGTTGCTCCGACTGTTGGGCCAAAGCCACCAGCGTCGAGCCGAAGAAATCGACCTTGCCATGCGCGATGGTGCGTATGATGAAGCTGGCGGTGAGGTCGCCGCGAAGTCTCAGATGCTCGATGAGCGCAGCATGTTCTTCCATGCGCGTTCTCTCAATCAGCGTCACCGAGGCCTTGACGCAGGCGTCGCGCATGACGCGATCGGCGCGCGCCGCGCCCATCATCGCCAGCACCAGCGGCGAGCCTTTCAGCGTCTCGCCAAGCTTGACGAGGAGCATGTGGCGGCAGTCGGCCGGCAAGCGCTGATCGGCAATCAATGCCTCGCGCACCAGCGGCAGATGGCCATGCCTCTCGGCCATGCGGCGAAAGCTCAAGGACGCGATCGCAGCGCCGCTGTTGGCGACCAGCGTGGCGCAGGCCTCTGGCTCACCGATCTCGGCGATCGCGGCGGCCAGCGACATCGAGACGACCGGGCGATTGGCGATCAGCTTCTGCGTCGCCTTCTGGCCGCTGGCGACGCGCTCGACGAGATCGGCATCGGTAAGCAATGGCGAACGCGCCAGTACCAGAGCGGCGACCTCCGGCTGGTCGGCGGCCAGGGCGCTGATCACTTGCGGGGGCGCATGAGGGCTCATCGACAGCGCCTCGGCCAGCGCCTGGCGCACCTTGGAGGAAGCATCGTCCAACAGAAGCGTGAGCGCTGCCTCGGCGGCGCAGCGGTCCTCGAACGGCAAGTCGGAATTGACGTAAGCGCGGGCCAGCGCGCTGGCGGCGGCCGCGCGCTCGGAAACCCTCGCCGTATCGATCCATTTTAGAAAATGCGAAACAACCATGCCGACCAGCTACGCCCCTTGCCGGAAATGTCCCGGCCCCAAGGGAAATGGTAGGCTGGAAATGGTTTACGAACGGTTCACCATGTTTATTAATGCATGTCGCCAGAAGTGTGCAGCGGCTCCGGGACAACGACATGCATCAAGCAAAGAGTTAAAGCGCGTCGACTGAATCCGTTCAGCGCGACGCGCTTTAACTGGCTTGCGGGCAAAGCATGCAGCGCCTATCAACCGCTGCAAACGGAGGAAATCGAACCATGGCCGGGCTTTATCTCGAAGAGTTCGTCGTCGGCCATGTCTTCCGTCACACGCTGCGCAAGACCGTTACCGAAAGCGACAACATGCTGTTTTCGGTGATGACGCTGAACCCGCAGCCCTTGCACATCGATTTCGACTTTGCCTCCAAGACGGAGTGGGGCAAGCCGCTGGTCAACTCGCTGTTCACGCTTGGCCTGATGATCGGCATTTCGGTCAACGACATCACCGTCGGCACCACTGTCGCCAATCTCGGCATGAGGGAAACGGTGTTTCCGCACCCGGTCTTCCATGGCGACACCATCCGCGTCGAGACCACGGTGATCTCGGTGCGCGGGTCCAAATCCAAGCCCGACCGCGGCATCGTCGAATTCGAGCACCGGGCTTACAATCAGAACGACGTTCTCGTCGCCAAATGCACCAGGCAGGCGATGATGCTGAAGAAGCCGGCCTGATGCGCTCGCTGCTGTTCGTTCCCGGCGATTCCGAGCGCAAGCTGGAAAAGGGCTTTGGTGGCGGCGCCGACGTGGTCATCGTCGACCTCGAGGATTCCGTCGCTCCCGCCAACAAAGTCGCGGCGCGCGCAGTCGCGGCGGATTTCATCTCAAGCCAGAGGCAAAAGACCAGCTCCGCCATCTATGTGCGGGTCAACGACCTTTCGACAGGCCTGACGGACGATGATCTCGCAGCGCTCGTCCCAGTGAAACCCGACGGCATCATGCTGCCCAAGTCGAATAGCGGGCAGGATGTCCAGCAACTGGCGTCAAAACTCAGGGTGCGTGAGGCCGAGAATGGGTTGCCGGATGGCGGCATAAGGATCCTGCCGATCATCACCGAGACCGCGGCGGGCGTGCTGGCGGCGGCGAGCTATGCCGGCGCCAGCGCGCGGCTTGCCGGCCTGACCTGGGGCGCGGAGGATCTTTCAGCGGCGATCGGCGCGCGATCGGCGCGCGACGATCGCGGCCGCTACACCGACGTGTTCCGGCTTGCGCGCACCGTGACGATCCTGGCCGCCGGCGCGGCCGAGGTCGCCGCGATCGACACCGTGTTTCCCGATTTCCGGGACATGGCCGCTTTCGAGGCCGAATGCCGAGAGGCCGAGCGTGACGGTTTCACGGGCAAGATGGCGATCCATCCGGCGCAGGTGCCGGTCATCAACGCCGCCTTCACGCCGTCGGCCGAGGCGGTCGAGCGGTCCCAGGCGATTGTCGACGCCTTCGCGGCGGCCGGAAATCCGGGCGTCGTCGGCATCGACGGCAAGATGTATGACCGGCCGCATCTCAGGCTCGCCGAACGGCTCCTGGTACGAGCCAGGGCAGCAGGTGTTTTGACTTAATCTCAGTCCCGCGCCAGGACGATGACCCGGTCTTCCGGCAGATAAGCCAGCGCTTCCGATTTCGGCGGGTTGACGGTGACGCCGCCGAGCGCCCGCGCGTCGGCCTCCGCGCCGCGGATGCGCCGGTAGCCTATGGCGATCTCGCCGCGCAATCGCGCCGATTCCGCGAGCGTCCAGAAGGTCACCGGCTTGTCGATGGCGACATAGTCGGCGACCGAACGCATGTAGATTTCGGAGCCCTTCTCGTCGAGCAAATCGTCGAAGATCGCCGCGAGATACTGGTTCTCGGACGCCTGCGCCAGCATCAGGCTGACCAGCCTGTTGCTGACGACAAAATCATCGGCCTTGGTGACCGCCGCGAGCTCGCGGTTGCGCACATCGATCATCTCGCTGACGATCGAGATATGCAGGCCCGCATCATCGGCGATCTTGCGCAGATGCAAGAGCGTTACCAACGTGCGCGTATCGGCGGGCTGCGCCGCCATCGTTTCGCTGTAGCCGAGCACCAGCACGTGGTCGTAGGAGGGCAAGTCCAGATTTGCCAGCGCGGTGCTGCTTGACGTGTCGGTGACACGGCAGTGAACCGAGAGATTGTCACTGGCGACCGGCAGCTCGGCAACTTCCAGCTCGAGGCCGGGCGTGTCGGCGGCGATGGTCAGGGTCGAGCCAGGCGCGACATAGCGCGACAGTTCGTAGGTGATGATCGGACCGCGCCGATTCCATCCGAGGATCAGCGTGCGCTCGGGCTTCGGCTCGACGGTGCGTGGGCCACGGATCGCGGCCGCGTCAATCTCGACCGAGGGATTTCCGAGCTTTATCGCGGCATCGTCCTCGGCGATGATGATGGCGCGCATGTCCTTGCCGATCACCAGCTCCGATGGTGGATTGAGATCGACCCGGCCGTTGCGGTCGCAAAGCCCGATCAGCGCGCAATGCTCATACGCCATCACTGCCTCGCCGAAGCTCTTGCCGGTAAGCTCCGGCTGCTCGGTGGTATAGATCTCGCAACCGTCGAAATCGAGCAGTTCCGAATAGACGCCGCTCAGCCCTGACTGCCGACTGGAATGCACGACGATGCGTGAGATCAACTGGTCGGCCAGCACCAATTGCACCTCGGCGCCACCGACGACGCGAGCGACCTCGGCATTGCGGCCATCGCGGATCTCCGCGGCGATGTTGTAGGGCGCGGTGCGCCGGCTCGGGTCGTTGACCAGCGCCAGCACCGTCTTGATGACCTGCGAATCCGGATCGTCGCCATTCGGCGACAGCACGACGATCGACCGCGAGGTCTGCGGGTTGACGATGGCGAGATCATAGAGATCGGTCGGGTCGCCGCTGCGGCAGATGATGCGCGTGTTGCCGGTTTTGCCGACCTTGGCCGCGATCTCGTCCTCCATCTCGACCTTGTCCTTGTCAGCCATGACAACGATGCGCGGACGGCGGCGGCTGGCGTTGGCAATGACGAGTTCGGAGATGACGTCGAAGATCGAAGGCGACCAGTTGAGGATGATGGTGTGATCGGTCTCCAGCACCCGCGAACGGCCCTTGCGCAATTCATCGAGCTTGCTGTCGACGCCGGCGCTGAGCACACCGATAAGAGTCGACACGACGAAGATGCCGGCGATTGTGACAACCAGCATGACGAGACGGAAATCCCAGCCGGTGTCGCCTCCCATCGTGCCGGAATCGATGGCGCGCATCAGCGATTCCCAGAACGCCTCGAAAAAGCCAAGCGGCTGCCCGCCCTCCGGGGCGATTTGGGTCACGGCAAGGAAAGTCGCGGCGGCGATGATGATGATCAGCGACAGGATCGCCAGCCAACCGATCAGCGCGATCGGGCCGGCGGCCATGCTCTTGTCGAACTGGTAGCGCAACCGGCTTGCGAGCGACTCTCGTTTCTTCATCTTGCCGGCGCCCCCCAAAGGCCGATGCCCCAACGCATCGCCCGAGTCCGCCCTCTTAGCGTGTGTCGGGCTTAAGGGGAATCGCTTCGCGCGTGTCTTCGGCCAAGCAATCCACAGCAATGTGGGCCGACGCACATCAGGTGAACGAACGGCTTGCCGTACCGGCGCTTACCAAACCATCGGGATCAGCTTGTAGCGCACACGCGCCGCGTACTCGTCATATCCCCGCAGGCCGGTTCGCAGCGCTTGTTCCTCGATAAAGGTGCGGATGGCCAGCAGCGCCAGGAAAAACAGCACCGATGCAAGCCCCCACCAGGAGCCAAGCAGAAGCGCCGTGCCGGCAAAGAAAAGGACGGCGCCGCTATACATTGGATGGCGCACAAAGCCGTAAGGGCCCGTGGTGATCACCTTCTGCCCGCGTCCTTCCTGGATCTTCACAACCGGTGCGGCGAAGCTGTTTTCCATCATCGTCAGATAACAGATCCAGATGCCGATCAGCAGCACCAGCGCGCCGACCACTTGCACCCAAAGCGGCGCAGCCGACCAGCCATAACGAAAGTCGAGCCCCATCAAGGCCAGCCACGCGAACATGGCGAGAAGCAGTATCGAAAGCAGGATCTTGTCGGCCACGGCCTGGTCCTTCTGAATCGGCGGGCTCAGCCGCTCATTCATCAGGCCGGGGTCCCGTCGGGCGAGCGCGACGCCCAGCGTCAGGCTGAGAGCAACCATCAGCACCAGATAAATCCAGGCCCCCTGCCAGTGCAGCGTGCCGGCGGACACAAACAGCAGCGCGCCCATGACGCCGAACCATACGAATGTCTGGACAACCAATCTCAAGATCATGACCGACCTTCCATGATGTTTCGCCTGTCGCAATTGGTCGAATCCGACCAGTGGTCTATTATACCGACCGATGGTCTATAACTCAAGGTACGTTCCATGCTCTGGACGCGAACGGCCGTCACATGCACAAGGTTTCACCATGCCCCGTGTCATCAAGCATCCGGAACTCAGGCGCGAAGAACTGCTGGACCACGCCCAGGCCTTGTTCCTGACGCGTGGTTACGACAGAGCGAGCCTCAACGACGTGATCGCGGCCGCCGGCATTTCGAAAGGCGCTTTCTATCACTACTTCCCGTCGAAAGAGGCCCTGCTGGAGGCGTTGGCGGAGCGTTTCGCCAGGCGAGCGCTCGCCGGCGTCCAGAACGTCGTCGACGATCCCGACCTTGATCCGCTCGGACGCCTGAACGCCCTGCTGGCGCAATCGCGGCAGGCCAAGATCGAGACCGCGCCTGAGGCATGGGCGCTTTTCGAGACATTGTTTCGTCCGGAGAATCTGGTGCTTTTCCACCGCATCAACCTGGCGGCCAGCAAGTCCTTCTCACCGGTTCTGGTGGAGATCATTCGGCAAGGCGTCGAAAACGGCGCCTTCCGCACGTTCGATCCCGACGGCGTCGCCGACATCGTCATGCAATTCGGCCTGGCCACGCATGACGTCACCGCCAAGGCGCTTGCTGGTGGCGATGCCGACATGGAGGTCGCCATCGAAACCCTGGAGAAGCGCGTGCGACTCTATGAGATCGCGCTCGACCGCATCCTTGGCCTTCCCGACGGCAGCATCAGGATCGGCGAGCCGGGCTTCGTGCGCGCCGTCATGACTGCGCGTCGCGGCGATCCCGGTAACGACCGCAGCGTCCAAGGCGCGTGACTATCCGGCCCACGGCCCGGCGTAATCCGCATAAAGCTTCGCCGGATCGGGCCTCGGCCGCTCCGGCGCCGGTCCTTGATATGAGCCGATATGGATGAAGCCGACGACACGTTCCTGCGGCGACAGTCCAAGGATCGCCCTGCCCTCCGGCACGTCGGAATACCAGTTGGAGATCATGTTGGTGCCATAGCCAAGCGCGTTGGCGGCGATCATCAGGTTCATCGCCGCCATGCCGCCCGACAGAAACATCTCCCATTGCGGGATCTTGGGATTGTCCCTGGGCACCGACACCGCGCCGATCACCAGCGGCGCGCGCGAGAAACGCGCCAGTTCCTGGTTGCGACGGTTCTCGGGCAGCGGCCCCTCGCGCTGTTCGGCGAGCGCGGCCAGCTTCCTGCCGATCTCGACGCGCGCCTCGCCGCGATAGAGGATGAAGCGCCATGGCTCGAGCCGACCATGGTCGGGAACGCGCGATGCCGCCGCGATCATGGTCGCGATGTCGGCGTCGCTCGGCGCCGGCTCCTTGAGATCCGGGATCGGCGCGGAGTTGCGGGTCAGCAGGAAGTCGATGATCGGCGACGCCATGGCGTGGTCTCCTGAAGGCATTCGATTTTGAGCTGAAGCGCGCCGTTGGGAATCGGGGCGGCTCGGGCGGTGGCGTTTTGCGCCGGATAAGAAGCCGCTATGGAAATCATCCCGGCTCTAGGCCTTGAAATTGCCACCGCCATGGGCTTCAACGCAAGGCATGTTTGAGGGGAGTCTGCGCCTTTTCGTGATCGCGCTCGTCGCCGCGTTGTTCGCGGTGCCGGTTTCCTTCGCGCTGGCCCAGAACGCCAACGATACCGGCGACATCAAACTTCCAGGCATTTCGAGCTACGCGACGCCGAAGAGCGGCGCGCCGCTGGCGCTCGGCAATGGCGGGGCCATCACGCTTTCCGCCCAGTTGACCGACAAGGGCACCGACATCACCCGCGGCATCGTCTGGCGAGTGTTCAAGCCGGAGCCCGCCAGCGACGGCAAGCTGCCGATGGTTGCCTCCGCACATGGCGGCACCGCGGTGTTCCAGCTCGACCCCGGCAGCTATCTGGTGCATGCCTCCTATGGCCGCGCCGGCGCCACCAAGCGCATCACGGTCGGCAAGGAGGCCCGGCGGGAGAATCTCGTTCTCGACGCCGGCGGCCTGAAGCTCGACGCGGTGACGTCGGGCGGCGCGCCCATCCAGTCGAAGAAATTGCGCTTTTCGATCTATGAAGGCGAGGCCGCGGCCAATGGCGAGCGCGCGCTGATTGCGCCTGATGTCGCGCCGAACACGGTGGTGCGATTGAACGCCGGCACCTACCACGTCGTTTCCACCTATGGCGCGGTCAACGCCGTGATCCGTTCCGACATCCGCGTCGAGGCAGGCAAGCTGACGGAAGCGACCGTCGAGCACCGCGCCGCCGAGATGACGATGAAGCTGGTGCGCGAGCCCGGCGGCGAAGCGATTGCCGACACCTCGTGGTCGCTGCTAAATGAATCCGGCGATCCGATCAAGGAAGCGGTCGGCGCCTTCGCCTCCATGGTGCTGGCCGAGGGCCAATACACCATCATCGCCAAGAACCGCGACCGCATCTACCAGAAGGATTTCACGGTCGTTGCCGGCCAGAACCAGGAAATCGAGGTCGTGGCCAACGAAACCTCAGCCATCGACCCCGAGGAAGGCGCGGACTGAGCTGCAGCAATTCCAGGAAAAGTGTGAGCGGTTTTCCGTTCGGAATTGCGTCAAAACAATGAGATAGAGTTTTCAGGCCGCCTTGCGCATTCGCTTTGGCAGGAACGGCACGCGTCCACGCTGCGCCGCCGGGGTCGCCAGGTCGAACACCGCGCGATAGAGGCGATCGAGCAGCGCCTTGCGATCGCGCAGCGGCTCGAGCTCGTTCCATCGCAGCACGTCGCCGACGCGAACCTCGATCGCCTTGCCCGACAGCCGGGCGAACTCGCGGATCAGCAGGGAAAGGCGCAGTGTCAGCGATGCCTTGCCGATGAATTTGGCCAAGCGGTTGTCGCGCTCGGCCATGTTCATCGGGCCGCTGACGAGATGGAAGAGACGGCCATTCTGACCGGAAAAATGCATCGGGATGACGGAGGCCTTGGCCTCCTGCACCAACTTGGCCGGAAACATCTTCCACGGCAGGTCGATGGCGCGGCCGAAAACCTTGGGCGCCGTGGCGACACCGCCGGCGGGGAAGATGACGATGGTGACGCCTTCCTTCAACAAGCGCACCGCCTCATGGCGCACCGCCATATTGTTCTTCAGCGCCTCTTTGGTCTCGGAAAAGTCGATCGGCAGCGAATAGGGCTCCATCTCCCGGATTCGCAAGAGATCCTTGTGGATCATGACCCGGAACGGACGGCCGAGCTGCTCGACCAGCGACAGCACCGCAATGCCGTCGCCGATGCCGAAGGGATGGTTGGCCACGATGACCAGCGGCGTATCCGGCAGGGCTGCCGGCGGCCACTGTACGGCGTTGCGCACTTTGACGTCGATCAGGTCCAGCATGCGGCTGAACACCCGGTCGCCGGTCGGCACCACCTGCCGGCGCCAGTAGTCATAAAGCACGGCAAAGCGGTCGCGGCCCGACAGGCCCTCGACGGAATGGATGAACCAGCGCGTCAGCACCGGCTGATGCGGGCTGGCATAGGAAAGCTCGGGAAAGCGTCGTTCCCGCAGTTTCAGCTTGAGCATGACGGCTCGTTACAGGTTTGGCGTGACAGGCATGTGAAAATGGCGGTGGATCGTTCCACCGCCACTCCTGGTGAAGTGTTGAAGGTTAAGCCTCGCGGCGCTTGCGATCCGGCAAGACCGCCTCCTCGGTGAGCAACTTGACCGCATCGGCGAGCGTCAGCGATTCCTGATCGCGCGAGCCGAGCCGGCGGATGTTGACCGTCTCCTCTTCCGCCTCGCGCTTGCCGCAGACGAGGATGACCGGAACCTTGGCCAGGCTGTGCTCGCGCACCTTGTAGTTGATCTTCTCGTTGCGCAGGTCGAGCTCGGCCGTCAGTCCGGCCGCCTTCAACTGCTTGGCGACCTTCACGGCGTAATCGTCGGCATCCGAAGTGATCGTCGCCACCACCACCTGCACCGGCGCGAACCACAGCGGGAAATGGCCGGAATAGTTCTCGATCAGGATGCCGAGGAACCGTTCCATCGAGCCGCAGATCGCGCGGTGCACCATCACAGGCTGCTTCTTTTCCGAATCCGAGCCGATGTAGAAGGCGCCGAAACGCTCCGGCAGGTTGAAGTCCACCTGCGTGGTGCCGCACTGCCATTCGCGGCCGATCGCGTCCTTCAGCACATACTCGAACTTCGGACCGTAGAACGCGCCCTCGCCCGGATTGATCGAGGTCTTGATGCGGTTGCCCGAGCGCGTGCGGATCGTGTCCAGCACGTTGTTCATGATGGCTTCGGCATGATCCCAGGCTTCGTCGGTGCCGACGCGCTTGTCCGGCCGCGTCGACAGCTTCACGCTGACCTCGTCGAAGCCGAAATCGGCATAGGTCGACAGGATCAGGTCGTTGATGCGCAGGCATTCGGCGGCGAGCTGCTCTTCGGTGCAGAAGATATGCGCGTCGTCCTGAGTGAAGCCGCGCACACGCATCAGCCCGTGCAGCGCGCCCGACGGCTCGTAGCGATGCACATTGCCGAACTCTGCAAGCTTTACGGGCAGTTCTCGATAAGACTTCAACCCATGCTTGAAGATCTGCACATGTCCGGGGCAGTTCATCGGCTTCAGCGCGAAGATGCGGTCGTCGTCGGTCTCGTCGCCGGCAACCGTCACCTTGAACATGGCGTCGCGATACCAGCCCCAGTGTCCGGACGTCTCCCACAGGCTCTTGTCCAGCACCTGCGGCGCGTTGACCTCCTGATAGCCGTGCTCGTCGAGGCGGCGGCGCATGTAGTTGACCAGGTTCTGGAACATCTTCCAGCCCTTGGCGTGCCAGAAGACGACGCCCGGCCCCTCCTCCTGGAAATGGAACAGGTCCATCTCGCGGCCGAGCTTGCGATGGTCGCGCTTTTCGGCCTCTTCCAGCAGCGTTTCGTAAGCCTCGAGCTGCGCCTGGTCGGCGAAGGCGGTGCCGTAGATGCGCGTCAGCATCGGATTGTTCGAATCGCCACGCCAATAGGCGCCGGCCACCTTCATCAGCTTGAAGGCGTTGCCGATCTGGCCGGTCGAGGCCATGTGCGGACCGCGGCACAGGTCGAACCAGTCGCCCTGGGAATAGATCTTGAGATCCTGATCCTCGGGGATGGCGTCGATCAATTCGAGCTTGTAGCGCTCGCCCTTGTCGGCGAACACTTTCTTGGCCTTCTCGCGCGACCAGACTTCCTTGGTGAACGGCTTGTTGCGCGCGATGATCTCGCGCATCTTCTTCTCGATCACCGGAAAATCTTCCGGCGTGAACGGCGCGTTGCGGGCGAAGTCGTAGTAGAATCCGTTCTCGATCACCGGTCCGATGGTCACCTGGGTTCCCGGCCACAATTCCTGCACGGCCTCGGCCAGCACATGCGCCGTATCGTGGCGGATGAGCTCCAGCGCGCGCGGATCGTCGCGGGTGATGATCTCGACCTTGCCCGACTTGGCGAGCGGATCGGAAAGATCGCGCACGGTGCCGTCAAGACTGTAGGCGACAGCCTTCTTGGCCAGCGACTTCGAGATCGATTCAGCCAGGCCAGCGCCGGTCATCGTCGCGTCGTAGTCGCGGACGGAACCATCGGGAAATGTCAGGGAAACGGAATTCGGCATTGGGGTTCTCCTATCCAGTCCCGCAAACGAGCGCGGGTGGTCATGGGTAAGCCGGAAGCGCCAACTAGACTGACGACAACGGCGGGCGGGTTTTAGAGGCAGCGCAGCGTCAGGTAAAGAGCCGGCCGTCAGGAAATGTCGCCAGTGATGCCGCGAAACGGTCGCCAAAGCTTGCGAACAAGGCCGGAACAGATTTGGATTGTCGCCATGGAAGACTCATCGCCCAGCCGAACCGCCTTGCGCGTCGCGCGCTTGCGCGCATTGCACCAGTTTTCACCGCAAGCGGCGTTGTTTCGCGATCCCTTCGCGAACGCCATTCTGGGCGAAGCCGCGCTCGACGCTCAGGAACTCGAACAGGAGGACGAACATGGCCGCCGCATGCGGCTGTTCGTAGCATCGCGCGCCCGCCTAGCCGAGGATTGGCTGGCGGCGGCGGTGGAGCGAGGCGTGCGCCAGCTTGTGGTGCTCGGCGCCGGTCTCGACACGTTTTCGCTGCGCAATCCCCATGCGGACCTCGCGGTCTTCGAAGTCGATCATCCGGCGACACAAGCCTGGAAGCGCCGGCGCATCGCCGAAGCCGGTCTCACCGAACCATCCAATGCCACCTTCGTGCCGGTCAATTTCGAGCGGCAGCTCCTGGCCGAGGAACTGGCCGCCGCAGGTCACAAGGCGACCGCGCCGAGCTTTTTCATCTGGCTGGGCGTCGTGCCTTATCTTACGCGGGATGCGATCTTCGCCACGCTGTCCTACATCGGCGGCACCCAGGGCTCGGAGGTTGTGTTCGACTACAGCGAACCGGCCGAGAACCGCGATGCAGCGGGCCAGGCAGCACTTGCATTTTACGCAGCGCGCGTCGCCGCGATCGGCGAGCCCTGGATCAGTTTCTTCACGCCAGGCGAGCTGGCGAAATCGCTGACCGAACTCGGCTTCGACGAGATCGAGGATCTCCAGAGCAGCGATATCGCCGCGCGCTTTGGCAGAGGCCCTATTGGCCGGAGCAATTCCGGCGGGCACGTCCTGCACGCCCGCCGGAGCAATTGAGCTTCACTTCACCAGCTGCGGCAGGTCCTTCAGGAAGGCCGCGCGCGTCGCCAGCCCCTTTGGCGTGTCGCCGCGCTTGGCATCGACGACCAGCCGGGCAAAGACGATGCGGCGGCCGCCCTTCTCGCCCCAGCCAACGAACCAGCCGAGCGAACGCTTACTGTTGCTTAAGCTGGTGCTGCCGGTCTTGCCTTGCACCGTCCAATCGCCTGCCTGGAAGGTCGGGACGATCGCCTTGGCCAGCTCATGCGCCTTGGCCGAGACCGGCATTTTGCCGGCAAGTATCCGGCGCAGGAAAGCCGTCTGCTCGACAGGCGATATTTCGAGCGAGGAATTGATCCAGGACTGCGTCAGCCCGTTGTCCTTGCCCGCATCGCCCGAGACGTCCATGTTGCCGTAGCCGAATCTCGACACATAGCCGGCAAAGTTTTTCGCACCGAGCCGGCGGGTGATCTCGCGCGAATACCAGACGATGGAATCGCGTTCCCAGATCGTCGGGTCGACGGTCTTATGGTCGCGCTTCACGGCATTGAATTCGGGCTTGTAATCCCAGCTCGGCGTGTGGGCGTCGCTCAGGATGCCAGAATCGTAGCCGATCAGCGCCAGCGGCACCTTGAAGGTCGAAGCCGGGCTGACGCGCTGGTCGCAGACGCCATCCTGGTAAAGCGTGGCGCCGCTGTCGGCATCCTGGATCAGCGTGCAGTGGATATCCTTGAGCGGCGCAGATTGCGCCCGCACCGGCAGACCCAGCATCCACGCCAGAACGAACAGCACAACGGCAATGATAAAGGGATAGCGGTCCATCTGGCGCATCGAAACTCACTCCTGCAAGGGATTACGGGAGGCGGTCTAGCGAGGCGTCTTGTCTCGATTTTGTCTCAAATTCGCAGTGTTTGTGCAGGCTGACGTTAACCCTACCAAATCGTAAACCGACTACAGGACGACCGGCTTGCGAACGACCCTGCGAATGCGCGGATCGAGCCTGGAAGCGGCATTTCCCGCTTCGGCTTGCGCCACCGGGCTTTCATGCGCAGCCTTCGGCACATCGCGCCGCTGCGGGGCAGCCTGAAGAAATTCGGGCCGCAGGCCATCGCCTCGTTCGGCGGCGTGGATATGAAGGGCGAGAAAGAGCGACATCATGGCGAAACCTCTTGTTCCGGAGGTCTCAATGTCTCTTCCAATTGCGGGCACTGCCACCCGTTTTACGCTGACAGCAATTCCAGGAAAAGTGTGAGCGGTTTTCCGTCCGGAAGTGCGTCAAAACAAAGAGTTCAGCCCTCGGCTTGGCCGCGCTTCCTACCGATCCGCCAGTAGCGCCAGGGCATGAACCAGACATAACGCTGGCCAAGCGCTTCCGGCACGCGATCGATGCCATGCGTTCCGAACGGTCCACAGCGCGAAACCCGAAACAGCGCCATCCAGCCACCGGCCCACAAGCCGTGGCGGGCGATTGCCTCATGCGCGTATTCGGAGCAGGTCGGCAGATGCCGACAGCTGTTACCGACGAAACCGGAGAGCGTCAGCTGGTAAAGGCGCACCAGCGACGTGCCGAGAATCCGCCCCGGCGTCTTGCGCCACGGGCCTGGCCAATTGCGACCGCGATTGGCCGGCCGCGCACCATGCGTATGTCCGTGGTGGTCGGCCACCAGTTTACTCCGCGGCCCTGTTTCGCTGCGCGATAAATGTGGGCTTCAGGCCTGAAACGCAATGCTTTCAAGGCCTGAAACGACGGATCGGCTGTCTGTGCTCCCAAGGCGCATGATGCGAGGCCGCATCCCGGCGCTCCGGATGGCAGCGGTGCAGGGCTTGGCCTTGCCACTGGAATGTCGCGATCCGCATGACGTCGTTAAAAATGGCCAGAAACTGGTTCATGGCAGTGCTCCTTGAGCACCGATTAGACTGCCGCTGGCCTTTATCCTCAAACGAGTATAATTTCCGCTTCGGATAACTTGAGGTTATGCGAAAATGAAGCGTGGCCGCCTGCCGCTGACGGCGTTGCGGAGTTTCGAGATGGCCGGCCGACACCTGAGCTTTAGCCGGGCGGCGGAGGAACTTTACGTCTCGCAGGCCGCCATCAGCCGGCAGATCCGCGAGCTCGAGGCTTTTCTGCGCCAGCCGCTGTTTCATCGTCTGCATCGGCGCGTGGAGCTGACGGACGCCGGCCGCCGCTTGCTCGATCAGCTGATGCGGAGTTTCGACGATATTGACCGCCTGATCTCGGAAATGGTGGCAACGCCGGCGCAGTCCGTGGTTCGCGTGAGCGTCGAGCCGTCGCTTGCGTCGGTATGGCTGGTGCCACGGCTTAACCGCTTCAGCCGGCTGCGGCCCGATATCGACGTTTCCGTCGAGGTCGATCCAAGGCCGATCGAATTCCGCAGCGACCAGCCCGAACTTGCCCTGCGCTTCAGCGCGCACGCCACGTCATGGCCGCGCAGCGAGGCCGAAATCCTCGCCTCTACGGTCGATTCGCCTGTACTGTCACCAGCTTTGCTGGCGTCGGGTCCTGCCCTGGAAAAGCCGGCCGATCTTGCCCACTACACGCTGCTGCATGAGGAAAACCGCCAGGGCTGGGCGCGCTGGTTCGAAGCCGCCGGCGTGCCGCCCGACACCATTCCGGCGCGCGGCCCGATGCTGGCGGATGTCTCGCTGTCGAAACAGGCAGCGCTGCTTGGCCATGGCGTGGCGCTGGGTGACTTCCTGCAGATCGGCGAGGAGATTGCATCCGGGGCACTCATCAAGCCATTCGACATCGACGTCGCTTCCGGCGCCTACTGGCTGGTGGCGCGGAGTTTGAAAGACCTGCCGGAGCCGGCCAAGGCCTTTGCCGACTGGGTGAGAAGCGAATTTGCCGAAGGCAGGCGGGCGCTGGAAGCCAAAGCCTGATCCGCTTGCCCGGCCGCGAAGCCTGGATCACCATCTGACCAAATTAGAGGATCAAGCCGCCTGCTCGGCACGTCTCTTTTCGATCTGCCCGATCGCGTCGACCACGGCGTCGAAGGTGAGCATGGTAGAGGCGTGGCGCGCCTTGTAGTCGCGCACCGGCTCGAGATATTTCAGGTCGGCGAAGCGGCCTTCCGGCGGTGCGCCATTTTCCTTGAGCATCTTCAGCATGGTTTCGCGCACGGCGCGCAATTCGTCCGCATGCGCGCCGATGACATGCTGGGCCATGATCGAGGACGATGCCTGGCCGAGCGCACAGGCTTTCACGTCATGGGCGAAATCGGTCACCACATCGCCATCCATCTTGAGGTCGATGGTGACGGTCGAGCCGCACAATTTGGAATGCGCCCTTGCCGTCGCGTCGGGCTGATCGAGGCGGCCGATCCGCGCGATGTTTCCGGCAAAACCTAGAATTTTCGCATTGTAGACGTCGTTGATCATATTTTTCCAGTCCGTCGCCGCCGAGCGAACAGGCTTTGCCGCTTCCGCGTCTTCCTTTCGCTGCGCTCAACCATATATAATGGTCGCAGCCGGGCATCGACAAGGCGAGCGTAAGCCATTGTCGGTGCCCATATGTTCACGCCGCTTACGGGCTGGAAACGGGGCGAGTTTCTAACACCCGAAAGGTCGTGGTCCGTTCAACTCGTTCCTCCGCCGAGGGGAACTACGGGAGACGCCTTTATGGATGCCGTCATCAAGAAAATCATGCCCCCGTCCGAGTATCTGGACAAGCCGGTCACCGACCGGCCGAGCGAGGCCGAGGTCGAGGCCGCCGTGCGCGTCCTGCTGCGCTGGACCGGCGACGACCCTGACCGCGAGGGCCTGATCGACACGCCAAAGCGCGTCACCAAAGCTTACCGCGAAATGTTCAACGGCTACGACATGTGCCCCGCCGATGAGCTCGGCCGCACCTTCGAGGAAGTGGCCGGCTATGATGATCTCGTCATCGTCAAGGACATCCAGTTCCATTCGCATTGCGAACACCACATGGTGCCGATCATCGGCAAGGCGCATGTCGGCTACTTGCCGGACGGCAAGGTCGTAGGCCTGTCGAAGATAGCCCGCGTCGTCGACATCTTCGCCCACCGCCTCCAGACGCAGGAAGCGATGACGGCGCAGATCGCCGGCGTCATCCAGGATGTGCTCAACCCGCGCGGCGTCGCCGTCATGCTCGAGGCCGAGCATATGTGCATGGCCATGCGCGGCATCCGCAAACAGGGCTCGACCACGTTGACCTCGACCTTCACCGGCGTCTTCAAGGACACGCCGGAGGAACAGGTGCGCTTCGTGACCATGGTGCGCGCCGGCGGCTGATTGCCGGCGACCGCCGGCCGTAATCGAACAAGGACCGGCGATGTCGGCACTCGAATTTCCAAAAGCTCCATCGGACAAGAAAGTGCTGGAGGAAGGGACCGTCCTTTCTCCTCGCTTTGACGCATCCGGCCTCGTCACCGTCGTCGTCACCGATGCCGGCGACGGCATGCTTTTGATGGTCGCGCATATGAATGCCGAAGCGCTGGCGCTCACCCTCGAAACCGGCATCGCCCATTACTGGTCGCGCTCGCGCAATACGCTGTGGAAGAAAGGCGAGACGTCCGGCAATTTTCAGCACGTCGTCGAGATGCGCACGGATTGCGACCAAGATGCGCTGTGGCTTCGCGTGAATGTGTTGGGCCACGACGCAACCTGCCACACCGGACGGCGTTCATGTTTTTATCGGACGGTGGGACTGAACGACGGCAAGGTGACGCTTGCCGACGACGGCAGCAAGCCTCTGTTCGATGCGGATCAAACGTATCGGAAGCCTGTGTGAACCGTTCAATGTTCACAAACCACTCATATTCATTATTCTCAAACGTCCTTCGTGTAGAAGGACCGTGGGACAAGGGAGATTATGATGCTCGAATGGGCGTCATTGCGCAGCAGACCTGACGTTCGGGAGGCCAATGGCCCCGCATCGTCCGGCGGTGCGTCCGATCAGCAGCCGGGCAAGAAAACGGGTATCTCGCTGGCGCTCGGCGGCGGCTGCGCCCGCGGCTGGGCGCATATCGGTGTGCTGCGCGCGCTGGATGAAGCCGGCATCGAAGTCTCGATGATTGCCGGAACTTCGATCGGCGCGTTGGTCGGCGGCTGCTATCTGGCCGGCAAGCTCGACGAATTGGAAGAGTTCGCCAGGAGCCTGACCAAGCGGCGCATCTTCGGTCTGCTCGACCTCAATCTGCGCGGCAGCGGCCTGTTCGGCGGCATGAAGCTCGACCAGCGCTTGCGCGAACACATGGCCGGCATCCGCTTCGAGGACTTGCCAAAACCCTTCGTGGCGGTTGGCGCCGAGATCCGCACCGGCCATGAAATCTGGCTGTCGAGCGGCTCGCTGATTACCGCCATGCGCGCCTCCTATGCGCTGCCTGGCGTTTTCGAGCCGGTGAATTGCAACGGCCGCATGCTGGTCGACGGCGCGCTGGTCAATCCGGTGCCGGTTTCGGTCTGCCGCGCCTACGAGCAGCCGCTCGTCGTCGCGGTCAACCTCCACTACGACCTGTTCGGCCGCGCGGCAGTGATCAAGCACAGCGCCGGCGAACTGATGATCGAGAAGGACGCGCCGCGCCCCGGTCACGCAGACCCCGACCATCAGGCGCACCAGACGCGCCTCGGCATCACCGGCGTGATGGTCGAGGCCTTCAACATCATCCAGGACCGCATTTCGCGCGCCAGGCTTGCTGGCGATCCGCCTGACATGTCGCTGCAGCCGAAGCTCAGCCATATCGGGCTCACCGAGTTCCACCGCGCCGACGAAGCGATCAGCATCGGTTATCAGGCGACGATGTCGCAGATCGGCGAGTTGACCAGGCTGCAGTCCGTCCTGGCTTGATCCTCGACAATTCCGGTGTCAGGCAAGCGCTGCATCGGTGATGCGAAATTGCACTGTACGGTTGCCATTCCAGTAATTGCCGGACAGCGAACCGGCGATATGCACGGTCTTGCCCCGGTTCTTGAACAGGAACTCCCCCAAATCGGTATCCACGGCACGGAAGGCCATCGCCTGGATCTTGCCGCCGCTTTGCGACTGCAGGTCGACGCGGATGTGATTGGTGCCGACCGCGCGCGCGTCAGTGAGGCGATGCCGTGGCAACACGAAAACAGGCGCGATATGCCCTGCGCCGAAGGGACCGGCTTTCTCCAGAGCATCGAGCAGCGCCAGCGTCGCGCCCTCGGCGGCCAAAGCGCCATCGATCGCCAGGCGCTCCTCGCTCTGCAGGCGGAACACGTCGGCCGCCGCACGCTCTTCGAAAAAGGCGCGCAGTTCGCCGAGCTTGGCGCGCTCGACGGTGATGCCGGCCGCCATGGCATGGCCGCCGCCCTTGATGATCAGCCCGGCCTCAGCCGCCTCGCGCACCAGCCGGCCAAGATCGAAGCCGGTCACCGAACGTCCTGAACCTGTGCCGACACCAGTCGAGTTGAAGGCAATGGCAAAGGCCGGACGGCGCGCATAATCCTTCAGCCGCGAGGCGATCAGCCCGACAATGCCCGGATGCCAGCTGTTGCTGGCCGTCACGATGACGGCCGGACCATTGCCGCCGGCAAGCTCGGCGTCGGCCTCGGCGCGCGCCTGCGCCAGCATCTCCTGCTCCATCTGCTGGCGTTCCTGGTTCAGCCGGTCGAGCGTCTCGGCGATGCTGGCCGCCTCGACCGGATCGTCGGTCGCCAAAAGCCGGCTGCCAAGTGCCGCATCGCCAATACGGCCGCCGGCATTGATGCGCGGGCCGATCAGGAAGGACAGGTGGAAGGTATTGATCGGCTCGCCGATGCGCGAGACGCGCGCCAATGCCGCCAGCCCCTCGTTCTTCTGCTGGCGCAAAACCTGCAGGCCCTTGACGACGAAGGCGCGGTTGATGCCGGTAAGCGGCACCACATCACACACCGTCGCCAGCGCCACCAGATCGAGCAGCGACAGCAGATCGACCGGCGCTGCATCCGGCAGGCGCTCGCGCAGCACCTTTGCCGTCTGCACCAGGCACAGGAACACGACGCCGGCGGCGCAAAGATGCCCTTGCCCCGACAGATCGTCCTCGCGGTTCGGATTGACGACCGCCTGTGCCGCCGGCAGAGGGCCGCCGACCTGATGGTGGTCGAGCACCACGACATCAGCGCCAGACTCCCTTGCCGCAGCGATCGAGGCCGCGCTGTTGGTACCGCAGTCGACGGTGACAATGAGCTTGGCGCCGCGCGCGATAAGCTCGCGCATGGCCTCCGGATTGGGGCCATAGCCTTCGAAGATACGGTCCGGGATATAGATCTCCGACGGCACGGAGAAATGCGTGAGAAAACGCTTGAGCAGCGCCGACGAGGCGGCGCCGTCGACGTCATAATCACCGAAGATCGCCACCTTCTCGTGGCCGACGATCGCGTCGGCCAGCCTTGCCGCGGCTTTCTCCATGTCGGTCAGCGAAGCCGGGTTCGGCAAAAGCTCGCGGATGGTCGGATCGAGGAAGCGCTCGGCCTGCTCGGCGCTCACGCCGCGCCCGGCAAGCACCCGCGCCACGATATCGGGCACGCCATGGCCCTGCGCGATGGCCAAGGCGGCCATGTCCTGCCGTTCGGTCAGCCGGTGTTCCCAGGAAACACCGGTCGCCGACCGCCGGACGTCTAGGAAGAGGCGCTTTTCGCCTGCCAAGAAAACTACGCTTTCCGCTTTTCAGCCTGGCGGCGCAGCCATTCGTCAGCCGCGTCGCCCATGGTCTTTTCCGTACCATCCTTGAGCCAGGCCATGAAGGGGCGGTCGAACCTGAATTCAGCCCCGCATTCGCGCGTGAGAAAGCGGCGCACGTTCTGCGTGTTGCGATAGTTTTTCGTGATCACGGTGGCTCGCGAGATCGGATCCGCGTGCCAGTCGAACGCTTTCATCGCCAGATCCCTGCCATCAGCATCGATGACAGGGATGGCTAACAACTGCTATCCGGCGCTGCAAGCAGCTTTAGAACTTATCCAGATCCCGGTGCCTGGCCTTGATCTCGCGCACGGTGCGTGATGAGGAGCGCAGCACGATGGTGTGGGTGGTGATGAATGTGCGGCCGAACTTCACACCCTCGAGCAGATTGCCGTCCGTGACGCCGGTCGCCGCAAACAGCACGTCGCCGCGGGCCATGTCCTGCGCGCGATAGATGCGCTTCGGATCGGAAATGCCCATCTTCTGCGCCCGATCGATCTTCTGTGGCGTATCGAGGATCAGCCGGCCCTGCATCTGTCCACCGGTGCAGCGCAGCGCCGCCGCCGCGAGCACGCCTTCCGGCGCGCCGCCGGTGCCGAGATAGATGTCGATACCGGTCTCGTCCGGATCGGTGGTGTGGATGACGCCGGCGACATCGCCGTCGCCGATCAGCCGGATCGCCGCACCTGTGGCGCGAACCGCGTCGATCAGCTTCTCATGGCGCGGCCGGTCGAGGATGCAGGCGGTGATATCGGAAACCGCCACGCCCTTGGCCTTGGCGAGATTGGCAAGGTTTTCCGCCGGCGACGCGTCGATGTCGATCAGATCGTCCGGATAGCCCGGGCCGATGGCGATCTTGTCCATGTAGACGTCGGGCGCAAACAACAGGCTGCCCTTCTCGGCGATGGCGATGACCGCGAGCGCGTTGGGCAGGTTCTTGGCGCAGATCGTCGTGCCTTCGAGCGGATCGAGCGCGATGTCGACCGCCGGGCCTTTGCCGGTGCCGACCTCCTCGCCGATATAAAGCATCGGCGCCTCGTCGCGCTCGCCCTCGCCGATCACCACCGTGCCCTTGATGGCAAGCCGGTTGAGTTCCTGGCGCATGGCGTCGACCGCGACCTGGTCGGCGGCCTTCTCGTCGCCGCGCCCGCGCAGCCTGGCAGCCGCCACCGCGGCCCGCTCGGTGACGCGCACCACTTCCATGGTGAGGATCCGGTCGAGGCCGGCTGCGATGTTCTGGGCAATGTTCATCAGTCAGTGTTCCTCGTTGACACAAGAGCGGTTCAGGTCTGAACCGCCGCCTTCAGCAATTCCCAACACTTTCCCGGAACTGCTCCACCTCCCGCCAGAGGCGCGCCACTTCTGGCAAAGCTCCATGACAACGGCAAGACTGGCTGCGTCACTTTTTGAAAGCGAAGCAGAATCAATCGATTAAAGGCAGAATGTGACCACGCATGTCTCCCCAAAATGGGGCCCGGTTTTGGGCTGAAGACATGCGTGAAACCAGATTGAGCTATTCTGCTCGCTCGATGCGGATCACCTGCGGCTTGTCGGTCAAATGACCGTCCTTGGTGATGCCCTCGACGGCCTTGCGCACCGCCGCTTCGGTCGTCTCATGGGTGACGAGGATCACCGTCTTCTGCGCCTGTGTTGCCGGCCCGGCCGCCTGCTGGACAATCGATTCCAGCGAGATGTCGTTATCGGCCATGCGCTTGGCGATCGCGGCGAAGACACCGATGCGGTCATGCACGGTGAGCCGGATGAAGTAGCCGCCGGCATGGCTGCGCATCTGCGCCTTCTTGTAAGGCTTCAATTCCTTCGCCGGCCAGCCGAACACCGGTCCGTGCTGGAAGCCAGGCCGGCTCTTGGCGATGTCGGCGATGTCGCCGATCACCGCCGATGCGGTGGCGTTGCCGCCGGCGCCGGGCCCAGACAGCAGAAGCTCGCCCAGAATGTCGGTTTCGATCGCCACCGCGTTGGTGACGCCATGCACCTGCGCGATGACCGAAGCCGTCGGCACCATGGTCGGGTGCACGCGCTGCTCGATGCCGCTCTCGGTGCGCTGCGCGACGCCGAGCAACTTGATCCGGTAGCCGAGCTCGCCGGCCGCGCGGATGTCGGCCTGGGTGATGTTGGAGATGCCCTCCATATAGATGTCGTTGGCGGCGATCCTGGTGCCGAAGGCAAGGCTGGTCAGGATCGACAGCTTGTGCGCCGTGTCGTGGCCCTCGATGTCGAAGGTCGGGTCGGCTTCGGCGTAACCCAGCCGCTGCGCATCCTTCAGGCAGGCGTCGAAGGAAATGCCTTCGGCCTCCATGCGGGTCAGGATGTAGTTGCAGGTGCCGTTGAGGATGCCGAAGACGCGCGTCACCGCATTGCCGGCCATCGACTCGCGCATCGTCTTGATGACCGGGATGCCGCCGGCAACCGCCGCTTCGTAATTGAGCAGCGCGCCCTTCTTCTCGGCGATCTCGGCCAATGCCACGCCGTGCTTGGCGAGCAGCGCCTTGTTGGCGGTGACGACATGACGGCCGGCTTCCAGCGCGGCCTTCACCGACTGCCGCGCCGGCCCCTCGTCGCCGCCGATCAATTCGATGAAGACATCGATGTCGGCGGTCTGCGCCATCTTGACCGGATCGTCGAACCATTTGGCGGCACTCAGATCGACACCGCGGTCGCGTTTCGGATCACGCGCGGAAACGGCCGTCACGACGATGTCGCGGCCGCATTGCCGGGTGAGCTCGGCGGCCTTGTCGCGCAAAACGCGCGCCACCGACGCGCCGACCGTGCCGAGACCGGCAATTCCAATACGCAATGCTTCAGCCATGTCCGGCGGCGCCCCTCAAATTCGATAGATGTCCGGCAAAATCAGCGACGAGCGGCTAAAGGCACCACATTGTTCGGCTGCTTGGCGGTGGCCGCCAGGAACTTCTTGATGTTGCGCGCCGCCTGGCGGATGCGATGCTCGTTCTCGACCAGCGCCACGCGCACATAGTCGTCGCCATGCTCGCCAAAGCCGACGCCGGGCGCCACCGCGACATCGGCATGCTCGATGAGCAGCTTGGAGAATTCGAGCGAGCCGAGATGGCGGAACTGCTCCGGTATCGGCGCCCAGGCAAACATCGAGGCGGCGGGTGCCGGGATGGTCCAGCCGGCGCGGCTGAAGGAATCCACCATCACGTCGCGGCGCTTCAGATAGACCTCGCGCACCTCGGCGATGTCGGCGCCGTCGCCGTTGAGCGCATGCGCGGCCGCCACCTGGATCGGCGTGAAGGCGCCGTAATCGAGGTAGGATTTCACCCGCGTCAAAGCCGCGATCAGCCGTTCGTTGCCGACGGCAAAACCCATGCGCCATCCCGGCATCGAGAAGGTCTTCGACATCGAGGTGAACTCGACGCAGACGTCGATGGCGCCCGGAACCTGCAGCACCGATGGCGGCGGATTGCCGTCGAAATAGATCTCCGAATAGGCAAGATCGGACAGGATGATGATATCGTTCTTCTTGGCGAAGGCGACGACGTCCTTGTAGAAATCGAGCGATGCGACCAGCGCCGTCGGGTTCGACGGATAATTGAGGATCAGCGCCAGCGGTTTCGGGATCGAGTGGCGCACGCCGCGCTCGAGCGCGGGAATGAAGCCGTCATCCGGCTCGACCTGCAGTGAGCGGATGACGCCGCCCGACATGATGAAACCGAAGGCATGGATCGGATAGGTCGGGTTCGGGCACAAGATCACGTCGCCGGGCGCGGTGATCGCCTGCGCCATGTTGGCGAAGCCTTCCTTCGAGCCGAGCGTGGCCACGACTTGCGTGTCCGGGTTGAGCTTCACGCCGAAGCGGCGCTGGTAGTAGGCGGCCTGGGCGCGGCGCAGGCCGGGAATGCCGCGCGAAGACGAATAGCGATGCGTGCGCGGGTCGCGCACCACTTCGCATAGTTTGTCGACGATGGCCTTTGGCGTCGGCAGGTCCGGATTGCCCATGCCAAGGTCGATGATGTCGGCGCCGCGCGAACGGGCGCTGGCCTTCAGCCGGTTGACCTGCTCGAAGACATAGGGCGGAAGCCGGCGGACCTTGTGAAATTCTTCCATTTCAGTTCCAGACATTCAACGGCGTTTGGCAAGTTTCGGCGCGCGATATAGACCTAATTGCAGTTAGGGTCGAGGGCGGGGTCGCATTTGCCTTCGATCTGCTTCAGCGTGTCGGAGCCATGCGTCTTGGCCAGAGTGTTGAGCGCGGTCGTATTGGATGGCGCCTTCACTTTGCCGCCCTTGGCCACTTGCGCCTGCTCTTCGGCCTTGAGCTGGGCGAGCTTAGCCGCGGCCTCCTCCTTGGTGAATTGCTTGTTGGCCACCTTTGGCGGAATGTTGAGGTTGGGATAGGACCCGGTATCCTGCGGCCCCTGCGTGAGGCCGACGGGCGTCGAGCTTCCCGGACTGGTGCTCGTGCAGCCGCCCGCGGGCAAAAGCGCGCCGACCAGCCCCGCCATCAGTGCCACGCGGCAAATCGAACCTGCCTTGAGAAAAAACGTCCCGCCAACATTAATCGTCATATTGTTTTCCTGGCTGCCGGGTTAGAGCGAATTGGACCCGGTCAGATGTCCCATGGTACTATGTCAAGAAAACGCTCCGGGAGGAACCCCGCGAACCATGTCCAAACCTGACGATTCGGACAAAGCGGAAAATGGCGGACCTTCGGCCATTGAGCAATATCTGGTGAAGGACCCCGAGCGCTTCGCCTTGAACATGGCGCGCATGATCGAGCAGGCCGGCAAGGCGGCGTCCGCCTGGACCGAGCCGCGCGAGAAGGGCGAAGTGCGCGACCACGTCGCCGAGCCCGTCGTCGACATGGTCAAGACCTTCTCAAAACTCTCGGAATACTGGCTGGGTGACCCACAGCGCGCGCTGGAAGCGCAGACGCGGCTTTTCGCCGGCTATATGACGGTCTGGGCCAACGCCATCCAGAAGGTCAACCCGAACACCGAAGCGCCCGACGATGCGGTCAAACCCGAGCGCGGCGACAAGCGCTTCCAGGATCCCGAATGGGGCCGCAACGCCTTCTTCGATTTCCTGAAACAGGCCTATCTCGTCACCTCGCGCTGGGCGGGCGAGCTCGTCGAGCATGCCGAGGGGCTGGACGAGCACACCCGCCATAAGGCGAGCTTCTACGTCAAGCAGGTGTCGAACGCGATCGCGCCGTCGAACTTTATCCTGACCAATCCCGAACTGTTCCGCGAGACCGTTGCGTCCAACGGCGAAAACCTGGTGCGCGGCATGAAGATGCTGGCCGAGGACATCGCCGCCGGCCGCGGCGACCTGAAGCTGCGCCAGGCCGATTACACGCCTTTCGAGATCGGCAGGAACATCGCGACGACCCCCGGCAAGGTCATCGGCCGCAGCGATGTCGCCGAGATCATCCAATACGATCCGGTGACGGAAACGGTGCTGAGGCGGCCGCTGCTGATCTGCCCGCCATGGATCAACAAATTCTATATCCTCGACCTCAACCCGCAGAAATCCTTCATCCGCTGGGCGATCGAGCAGGGCCACACCGTCTTCGTCATCTCCTGGATCAACCCCGACGAGCGCCACGGCGCCAAGGGCTGGGAGGCCTATATCCGCGAAGGCCTGCAATATGGTCTCGACATGGTCGAGAAGGCGACCGGCGAAAAGGAAGTCAACGCCATCGGCTATTGCGTCGGCGGCACGCTGCTGGGCGCCGCGCTGGCGCTACTGGCGCAGGAAGGCGACCATCGCATCAAATCGGCGACCTTCTTCACCACGCAGGTCGATTTCACCTATGCCGGCGACCTGAAAGTCTTCGTCGACGAGGACCAGGTTGCGGCGGTCGAGCGCTCGATGAGCGAAAAGGGTTATCTCGACGGCACCAAGATGGCGACGGCCTTCAACATGCTGCGTTCCGGCGACCTGATCTGGCCTTACGTCATCAACAATTACATGCGCGGCAAGGAGCCCCTGCCCTTCGATTTGCTCTACTGGAACGCGGATTCGACCCGCATGGCGGCGGCCAACCACTCCTTCTACCTGCGCAATTGCTATCTTGAGAACAATCTCTCGCGCGGCGTGATGGAATTGGCCGGCCGCACCGTATCGTTGGCCGACATCACGATCCCCGTCTACAACCTGGCCACGAAGGAAGACCACATCGCGCCGGCGCTATCGGTGTTCATGGGCTCACAGTTTTTCGGCGGCGATGTTGAGTATGTGATGGCCGGTTCCGGCCACATCGCAGGCGTCGTCAATCCGCCGGCGGCGAAGAAATACCAATATTGGACCGGCGGCAAACCGGTAGGCGATTTCAACGCCTGGCTTGCCGCGGCGCATGAGCATCAAGGCTCGTGGTGGACGCATTGGCAGCACTGGATCGAGAGCCAAGACAACATGCACGTGCCGGCTCGCAAACCCGGCAAGCGTATGAAAACCTTGGGGGATGCGCCCGGGACCTATGTCAAGGTCCGAGTGTAACGGACTGTAATGTCTGGTGAGTTGACGACCTGCCAAAACAGGGCGAAATGGTGGCGTCAATCGGTCAGCGGCCTCAAATCATCGTCCGACGCAGAATAATTCCGAGGCTTGCAGATTCGACACAGGTCCCGTTTCCGGTTGGGAACAGGAGGTTTATCGCGGCGCGGGTACCACTAGAGCGCGGCGATAACGAACCGACCGGATACAGAGGGGGAATTTGTTTTGAAATCAGCAGGTTGGCGTCTTGCACGAAGGGAGAGTCGCAGCATAGCGGCAGCGCTTTTCTCCGTGCTCCTGGCCTCCTGCACGTCGACCGGCGACCCGACCATGGCGGTCGTCTCACCCGCCTACAATTCAACCGCCGGCGACATGACCGCGACATCCGGCGCCAGACCTGGAGCAACAGTCGATTCGTCGCTTCAGGCGGCCTCCGCTCCGGCATCGGCGACCAAGACCGTGATGAGCGAAGGCGACACGCCCTTGCCCGAGAAAGTCGCGTATTTGCCCGAGGGACGGCCGGACGCCACCTTCCCCGTCGCCATTCCAGCCGGCGCCCAGGCCATTGCCGGCAGTACGCCGCAACCGCTTACCCAGCAGGCGCAAACCGCGAGTGAAACGCAGGCCGTGGCCCAGCAGGTCGCCGCCGGCGATGCCGCCGCGGCCGTCTCGAAAGCGCAGGCTCAGGCAGCACCCGTGTTGAACAACGGCGTCTATGTGACGGCGGGTGAGCCGCCGCAGCCGCAGGTTGCCGCGCCGAAGAAGGGCCTGTTCGCCTCGCTGTTCAGCACGACCCCGGCTTCGGCAGCACCCGCGCCGCTGGTCAACAATTCCCGTTCGGGCAACCAGCCCGCCGTGCAGGCCAAAGCCGCCGCGCCGGCGCCTGCCAAGCCGATCGTCGAGCTGGCCTCGGCGACCCCGGCCGCCAAGCCGGTGCAGCTCGCCTCACTCGGCGACGATGGCGGCAGCCACATCACCGGCGCCGACGCGCTGCCTGGCGTGCGCCAGACGGCGCTGTTCGAGATCAAGCGCAAATCCGGCATCGACGACGAGAGCGACGTCGACCTCAACGAGAACGAAGGCTCCGGCGGCTCCTATCAGGTGGCTTCGGCCGCCGGTATGGCGCGGCTCGCGCCCAATGGCCTGCTGCGGCAGAACGAAAGCGTCGACGTCGCCTGCCTGAAACCGTCGCTGGTGCGCGTGCTGAAGACGATCGAGGGCCATTTCGGCCGCAAGATGGTCGTTACCTCCGGCTACCGCGACCCATCGCGCAACCGCCGCGCCAACGGCGCCAAGAACTCGCTGCACATGTACTGCGCCGCCGCCGACATCCAGGTGCCCGGCGTCTCCAAATGGGACCTGGCGACCTACGTCCGCTCGATGCCCGGCCGCGGCGGCGTCGGCACTTACTGCCACACCGAATCCGTCCATATCGACGTCGGCCCCGAGCGCGACTGGAACTGGCGCTGCCGCCGGCGCAGCGGCGGTGGTGACGGCGACGGCTGAGTCCTCCCGTATCTGTTATTTGGGTGACCCTCGAAAAAAGTTGTCGCATCTGGCGGCAGATGGGTTGCCGGTTGGCAACAACGCAATTATAAGCCGCTTCGTCTGAGCGCGCCCATCGTCTAGCGGTTAGGACACCGCCCTTTCACGGCGGTAACAGGGGTTCGATTCCCCTTGGGCGTACCATTCTTTTCAAGCGCTTAGCGATCTCCTCGACCCTGCCGGCCAATTTTTGGCCAATATCGCCACGGAGCAGGCTGATTCCAAGAGCGGTTAAAAATGGCAAAGCAACAAATTTCGTGCGCTCAGCTGACCGAATGCCGAGCGCTGTTTGCGTTGTTGTGCATGGTCACTAAGATCTGGCGGCAATGCGAGCCGTGAGATGACGACTTAGCCCGCAGACATCAGGTACATCAAAACGGTCACCGCCGCGGCTACCGCTACGCCACCAAGGATCACGGCAAACCGCTTCCGCTTGCGGGCCATAACGCGCCGCTTTGGGTCAGGCCCGAGGTAGGCGCTATAGATGCGGCGGCCGTCCTCTTCAAACCGATCGCTGTTTGGGTAAGCCTTCCTTGGCTTAGGCCTTGGACGAAGAAATCTCACCTTACCGCTCCAACACCGCTGTAGTTCCCTTTTGTCTATTAGCACATGCTTGTATTTCTTTTAAAGCAGGAGCATGTTTGCGGACGCGGGAGAGGCCACCTAGTCAAACGGTGGGAAAGGGTAACTTCATGGAAACTGTTTGCTTTGTCCCCGGCGGGATCTGTTTCTTGTCGGTCTTCGTCAACATCACGTTGGCGTTTGTCGTCATGGCGCCCTTTGCAGCGACGCGCCTGCTTGTGTTGCGGATGCGCGAACACTCAGTCGGACATCTTCAACACGCCTAAGGCCTTTGGCAAACCACATTACCAGGCGTCACCCAGCGGGCCGGTCGCGGTCACATCGAGCGAATGCGCCGACGCAACATGGCCAGATATCCGGCCCATTGCCTAGAACGCGTGGAAACCCGGAAGGTCATCGCCATAGTGGCCGATGAAACAGAAAAGCCTGCCATCGAAGTAGTGAGCCAAATTAATTCAACGCTCCAGCCACCAACCCGGAACGCCAGTGACCGGCCCGACTAATGCTTCGGTTCGAAGGGGCAGCGCCAGCTGTACGTGCCGATAGAGTCGAATCCGAATTTCAGCAATCTGGTCACAATCGCACCGACGGCAATCGGCGAGTACCGGGACTATCTGGCGTCGAAGAATAGATCTGCCGCGTAGCCCGACCGGCATCCGTTTCGTCAAGCACGCTCTTGCGGGGGCGAGGCTTGCGGGTTTGGCGTTTTCAACTGTTTCCCGTGAAGGTCTTCGTCGTCAACGCAGATCGGGCGCGACGGGCTGGACCATGGTCCGACTTGTGACCGATCCTCAACAAGTGCAACTTGTCGGACGAACCTGACGGCTGAGGGCCTGGATCGCAAAATTTGGCGGCCCGGGCCCTTGGTTTCTTTTGGCGATGTCTGAGGGAGCAGCGCTTTGTTCGTTGATTACTATGAACTCTTGGAGATGAGTCCCAACGCCAACTCGGAGACGGTTGAGCGGATATTTCGCTATTTTGCGATGCGCTACCATCCAGACAATCAGCAGACTGGCAATGAAGCCCGCTTCAGTGAAATCGTGGAGGCACACAACGTCCTGAAGGACCCGGTCAAGCGAGCCCAATACGACATCGCATACCAAGAGCATTCCGGTCTGCGCCTGAAATTGGCCGGAGAAGCAAGCGACGCCAAAGGTGTCGAGAGGGACGCTGTGGTGCAGGCCAAACTGCTTTCTCTCCTTTACGTCAAACGCAGGCAGGACGTCACCAATCCAGGCATTGGAGATGTCGAACTTGAGCGATTGTCCGGCTGCCCCCGGGAACATCTCGAGTTTCATTTATGGTACATGAAAGCAAAGGGATGGATATCCAGGATCGAGAACGGCACGATCGCAATCACCGTTGAGGGGGTCGACCGCGCCAATTCCGAACCTCTCCGCGATCCGACGATCCGGCTGCTCGATCATTCTGCCACCTCGTGATTCTTCAAACACGTCCATCATCCGGTGTCAGGTGGGAGCGGACAGAAACTGTTAACGCCGTTGGCGACTGACCGTATGCCAGCTCCAACACAAGGGTGTAAAATCCTTCTCGCTCGCAGCCGAGGAGGCGAGAATGAATTTACTTCGGATAGCACTACTGTGCGCAACCGTGATCTGCCTGGCAGGCGTTGCGGCCGTTCATGCCGAGGATCAGCCGACCCGGCCGAATGCCGCGACGACGGCTCAACCGTCACCGGCAATCCACTGCGAGGGCCAAAATTGCCTGCCGCCGGCGCAAGATCCCGTCCTCGACTGCAAGGGCGCGGATTGCACGCCGGCTCCGCCCACCGACCAGACGCCTGCTCCGGAAATTCAGAAGGTCAAGTGAGCGGCACCGACCGGGGTTCGAGACCTCCCAGGCAAAACGACGCCGCCTTTCTCTCACTCCGGAACCATCGGCGACGGCTCTTCGCACCGATACACCATACACTGACCGTCGCTGGCCGGGACATAGTCAACCATCGGCACGTAAGGCGCATCGCACTCATTGCCATATTGGCGGACATAGCGATCATAGGTGTTCGGCCCGGTTGACAGCACCGCGGCATGCTGGCTCTGGATCAGCGCCTGGGTCTGCGCACATGTCATCTTGCGCGTGTCAGGCCGGGCGTTGGCGAAATTCGTGGCGGCAATGACCATCGCTGCCGCGCAAAGTGCAATCTTGCCCATGGGCATGGTGCATCCTCAAAAAAACTTCGTGTCGCCAAAATCGCATCTCGCGACGCGGTTGCGCAATGGTCGTGCTGTCACGATGCGGCGAGCGAGGCCGCCTGACCACGCAGCCAATCCCAGGTTCCCCGCACATCCGCACATCAAGGTCGCGTAGCCGACCCCGAGTGGAGATCGCGTACCATCCGCGACCTGCGTCAAGGACGTGGTCGAATGGCTGCACCAACAGCCCCGAAGCAAGCGCCTCGCCTGCCAAAGTCAGGCTGCCCAGCGCCACGCCCTGGCCAAGCTCGGCGGCAGCGAGCGCCAAATCGCAGTCGCTGAAATTGGTTCCATGCCAGGTGCCGTTCGGCTCGACGCCGACGCTGCGCGGATCGCGCCAAAGGGTTGGAATAGCGACAAGGACGAAGCGCTCCCGGCCGGGCCTTAGACCGCCGCGAACACCACCGTTTGCAGCAGTCCGCCGCTCGGCCGGTTCTCCAGCCGGATCGTGCCGCCATAGCGCTCGATGATCTCCTTGGCGATTGCCAGGCCGAGGCCGGCGCCCGCAATGAACTGCGTGCGCGCCGGATCGACGCGGAAGAACGGCTCGAACGCCTTGTTCAGAAGCTCGGGCGGAATGCCTGGCCCGCGATCGGCGATGGCAAGAACCGCCTGGTTGCGCTGGGCCGACAGCGAGACGGTACAGCTTTTGCCATGCGTCGCCGCGTTGACGATCAGGTTGCGCAAAGCGCGCCGCAGGCCGAGCGCGCCGGCCTTGACCGAAACCTTGTCGAGGTGCTCGATCGAGATGGCATGACCAAGCGCAGTCATCTCGGCCTCGATATCGCGCACCAGCCGGTCCAGCTCCAGCGGTTCGACCGCGTCCTGGTTGACCTCTTCGCGCACCAGCCGGATGGCGCTGTCGGCGATGCGGTCGAGTTCGTCGAGGTCGCTCAGCCATTTGTCGCGGTCTTCGTCGAGAAATTCGGCCCTAAGCCGCATCCGGGTCATCGGCGTCCTTAGATCATGGCCGGCGGCCGCGACCAGCCGCATGCGGCTTTCCATCGCCGTTTTCAGCCTTTCGGACAGCTCATTGAGCGCGCGCGCCGTCGCCCTGACTTCGGCCGGCCCTTTTTCCGGAACGGCCGCCAGCACGCCGTCGGACCCGATCTTGCTGACGGTAGCCTCGAGCATTTCGAGTGGCCGCACCAGCACGCCGGTGAAATAGATCGACACCGGTGTGGCGCCCAGCACAATCAGCGCCATCCAGCCCGCCAGCCCGTACCAGACATCGCTCGGTGGCCCGAGATCGGGAACGTCGACGATCATCCAGCGATTGCCGGGCAATTCGACCGAAGCGATCATGCCGGGCCTGCCTGGATTGCGGGTCACCACGGCGGAAACAGCGACACCGTCACGCTGCAACATGTCGTTCAGCACGCGGGTGTGCTTGCGGTCCTCGATGCCGGCTGCCGGATGGTCGCTGATGGTCACGGGCGCGTCGTTGGCGCTCTGCGCATGGCCGGGAACGAGCTGCACCATATACTGGATCTGATGCGCAAGCGGGCCCATGACCAGCTCGGGCGACGGGCCGCCAAGCACCTTGACGGCGACGAATGTAGCCAACCCCACCACGCCGAGGATCGAGACGACCAGAAGGATGATCAGCCGGCGGCGCAGCGAGGTCATGTCTCGGCCTCGGCCGTCGGGACGCGATATTCCGTCGTCTCGACGCGCGCGGTGAGCTGGTAGCCGCCATTGCGCACCGTCTTGAACAGCGCCGCCTCGCCGGCATCGGCAAACTTCCTGCGCAGCCGGCTCACCAGCACGTCGACGGAGCGCTCCAGCGGATCGCGCTCGCGGCCTTGCGTCAGGTCAAGCAACTGGTCGCGCGACAGCAGCCTGCCGGGACGGTCGAGGAAGACCTGCAGCAGGTCGAACTCGGCGCCGGTGAGATCGATCGCCGTCCCCTCGCCATCGATGACTTTGCGCGTATCGGGCTCCAGCCGATAGCCGGCGAAGTGATAGACGCGCACCTTGGGCGGCGCCGCTTCTTCCGGGGCAGCGCGGCGCAGCACGGCGCGGATGCGGGCCGAAAGCTCGCGCGGATTGAACGGCTTGCCAAGATAGTCGTCGGCGCCGAGCTCGAGGCCGATGATGCGATCGACATCCTCCTTCAGCGCCGTCAGCAGGATCACCGGGACATGCGGCTTGCGGTCCCGCAACGCCCTGCAGATGTCGAGCCCTGAGCCATCCGGCAGCATGACGTCGAGCACGACGAGATCGAACTGGCCCACGCCAAGCTTCTGCTCGCATTCGCGCCGGTCCGCCGCGACCGACACGCGAAAACCCTGGCCGTCGAGATAGCGCCCGAGCAGCGTGCGGATTTCGCGGTCGTCGTCGACGACGAGGATATGGGGTTGTGATTGCATTCCTTGCCCGTATTGCCCTGTTTGCCCTGATTATAAGGAGCGGGGCCGCCAGCGGCACGAAAAATTGCAACCGAACGTTTCCGGCAAGGCCCTGGAAACATTCGGAAACAAATCTCCTTTTTGCGGAAACCTTCGGCAACATGCCGACGCGAAGCGGCAAAAGTCGCTTCCTATCCTGCTGCGATACGAAGCATGCAGGAAAGGATCACGTCATGCGAGGCACATTACTGGCGTTCGGCCTGTTCTCGGTCGCGGCCATCCACCCGGTGCTCGCCGCACAGCCGCAGCCCGGCGCGCCCGGCGACGAACCGCCGGCCATCAACCGGCAAGACGATGCAGGTCTCGGCTCGATGCCGTGGCACGGCCCGCGCTGGGCGATGCGGCATGGACCGGAGGAATTCGGCCATCGTCACATGGGCCCGCCACCGCCCGAAATGCTCGCGGCTCACCTCTCGTTGCTCGAGACCCGCGTCGGCATCCGATCCGAGCAGCTCGACGCCTGGCGCGACTACACCAGCGCGCTGCAGGCGGTGCTGGCGCCGCCGTCGCGACCCGATTTCGGCCCGGGCGGCACTGGCGCGCCGGGTCCCGATGGAGCAAAACACGATCCCTTCGCCTTCCAGGAAAAGCTGGCCGACGATGTCACCGCGCGCGCCGTTTCCGCGACCAAGCTGAAGGACGCGATTGCCGCGCTTCGCTCCAAGCTGACGCCCGACCAGCTCGAAATCCTTGCTTCGGCGGATCGACCGCACGGCCCGCCCCCCGGTCCATGGGGCGGTCCGCCGGATGCTGCCGGACCCGGAGGTTCGCCCGAACAGGGCGAACAGCTCCCGCCACACCTACCCCGGAATGGCGAGCAACTCTGACCGGCGGCGCCGGCCGGCCCCTCTGACCCACCCGTTCAAGGGCCGGCCGGTTTCTTTCCTCCAACCAAATGCATCACGCGGCCATTGGCTGCGCGGCGCGAATGGAGAGCACCATGTGGGAAGCGCTCATGCTGCTGCGCCTGATCGCATCCGTTGCCCCGGGCTTGCCTGTTGGTCGGCGAGCTCCGCAACTGACCATTCCGGCGGACATGATCAAGGACACGATCCGACTGAACTTCGAGGGATACCGGCTCTCACTTCCGATCCCTTCGCCGCACGTCAAAACCCATGACCGTAAAATTGCGTAAAAAACACCTTCTCCTGCTTGCCTTGTTGGTCGTGGCCGCCGCCCTCGCCGCGCTCAAGGCCTATGGCCGCGTCACGCCCGAACCCGCGCGGCCCCTGTCCTTGGTCCGGGCCGCCACGCTTACCGTCGCGGTCGAGAAGGTCCGTTCCGAGACCATGACATCCTCGGTCAGCGCGACGGGCACCGTCTCTGCCTGGCAAGAAGCAACGATCGGCGCTGAAGAGAGTGGCCTGCGCCTGATCGACGTGCTGGTCAAGGAAGGCGATCGCGTGAAAGCCGGCGACGTCGTCGCGCGGCTGGATGACTTGCTGCTGAAAGCGCAGCTCGCCGAGCAGAAGGCCGCCGTCGTGCAGGCGCAGGCGACTCTCGATTCGGCGCTGTCGGCGGCCGCCCGCGCCGACAAACTGCTGGCCAGCAACGCCATCAGCACCGAGACGGCGGAAGAAAAGACAACCGCCGTAAAGACCGGCAGGGCAGCTGTCGAGCAGGCCGAGGCGGCCGCCGACAGGCTGCAGGCGCAACTCGACAGGACCATCATCCGCGCGCCATTCGACGGCACCGTTTCCTGCAAGCCGACCGTGGCGGGATCGATTGTGCAGGCCGGCACCGAGCTGATGAAGATCATCCGCGACGGCCGGCTGGAGGTCGGCGTGCTTGTTCCGGAAAAGGACATCGCCGCAATCTCGGTCGGCAAGTCGGCGCGCATTGCCGATGCCGCCGGCCGCAGCTTCTCCGGCAGCGTTTCCTCGATAGCCGAGACGGTCAATTCCACGACACGCCTTGCCACGGTCTATGTCGGCATCGGCGAAGGCTCGGGCCTGAAGCCTGGAATGTTCGCCCGCGTTTCGATCGAGACAGGCAGCGCGCGGCAGCTCAGCGTCGCTGAAACCGCCCTTGTCTGGCATGACGGTAAGCCTGCGGTTTTCGTGATCGACGGCACCGGCAAGGCCGGCGCGCGTCCGGTGGTGACCGGCCCACGCCAGGACGGCCGCGTCGCCGTGGAAAGCGGGCTCTCCGAAGGCGACAGCGTGGTCGTTGCCGGAGCCGGATTCCTCAGCGACGGCAATCTGGTGCGGGTCGCGGAAGCCGGACCGGCGATGACGGCCGGGGATACGCGATGAACGCCATTTCCTCGTGGTCGATCCGCAATCCGGTTCCGACCATCGTCCTGTTCCTGTCGCTGACGATTGCCGGCCTCTATGGCTTTGCACATCTGCGCACCAACAACATGCCCGATATCGACCTGCCGACCGTCACCGTCACGGTGAGCCAGCCAGGTGCGGCGCCGAGCGAAATGGAGGTGCAGGTCGCGCGGCCGATCGAGAATGCCGTGGCGACGCTGGAAGGCGTCGACGACGTCTCGACCTCGATCAACGAGGGATCTTCCGTCACCACGGTCGAGTTCACCCTTGGCACCGATCCCGAAACCGCCACCAACGATGTCCGCAACGCGGTGTCTGGCGTGCAGTCCAGCCTGCCTGCGGCCGCGCAGACGCCGGTCGTGGCTAAGGTCAACATCACGGGCAATTCGGTGCTCACCTATGTCGTCGAGGCGCCGACGATGTCGCCCGACGCGCTGAGCTGGTACATCGACAACGATGTCGCCAAGGTGCTGCTCGGCATCGACGGCGTTTCCAAGATCACCCGCTCCGGTGGCGTCGACCGCGTCATGCGCGTCGAGCTCGATCCCGACCGGCTCGCCTCGCTTGGCATCAGCGCCGGCGATGTCAGCCAGACGCTTGCCTCCAACAACGTCAACCAGCCCGGCGGCCGGGCCACCATCGGCGGCCAGGAGCAGTCGGTGCGCACTTTGGCCAGCGCCACCACGGTCGAAGCGCTTGCCGATACCCGCATCGCCTTGAACGGCGCCGGCGACGTCAAACTCTCCGACCTCGGCAAGGTCGTCGATTCCTGGCAGAAGCCGCGCCAGGCGGCCTATTTCGACGGCCGGCAAGTCGTTGCCTTCAATGTTTACAGGTCGGTCGGCTCGAGCGAGATCGACGTGGTCAAGGCCGCGCGCGCCGCGATCGCCGACATGGGCGCCAGGACGGACGTGGCGAAATTCACCGAGGTCACCTCCTCGTCAGGTTTCGTCCAGGAAAGCTATGACGCAGCCCTCGAGGCACTATGGATGGGGGCGCTGCTGGCCGTCGGCGTGGTCTGGCTGTTCCTGCGCGACATCAGGGCGACGCTGGTCTCGGCCGTCGCCATGCCGCTGTCGCTCATCCCGACCTTCGCGGTCATGGCGGCTTTCGACATTTCGCTGAGCAACATCACCTTGCTGGCGCTGTCGCTGGTGGTCGGCATCCTCGTCGACGACGCCATCGTCGAGATCGAAAACATCGTGCGCCACATGCGCCAGACCGGCGTCAGCGCCTATCAGGCGGCGATCGAGGCCGCCGACGAGATCGGGCTCGCCGTCGTGGCGACCACCGCGACCATCGTCGCGGTGTTCCTGCCGGTGGCCTTCATGTCCGGTATTCCGGGCAAATTCTTCATGAATTTCGCCGTCGTCGTCTGCGTCTCGGTGCTGTTCTCGCTGCTGGTGGCGCGCATGCTGACCCCGCTGATGGGCGCCTATCTGGTGCGCGCCGGCGGCCACAACGAGGACGATCTGCCGGCCTGGGTGCCGACCTATCTATGGCTGCTGCGCAAGGCGCTGAACCATCGCTGGATCACGCTTGTCGCCGGCATCGCCTTCTTCGCCGGATCGATGATGCTGGCCACGCAGTTGCCGACCGAATTCATGGCCGCGGCCGATCGCGGCCGATCGATGATATCGGTCGAATTGCAGCCGGGCTCGACGATCGAGCAGACGGCGGCCGTGGTGCAGGACATCACCAACCGGCTAAGCCAGGAACCGGCTGTCGACAGCATTTTCGCCACGATCGGCACGGCGGCCGCATCAGGCGGCGGGCCGAACCAGACCTCGTCCTCGGCCGAGGTGCGCACGGCGACCGTGACGGTCAACCTGAAGCCGCGCGGCGAACGCGCGATTAGCCAGCAGCAATTCGAGGCCGAGGCTTCGCCAAAGCTCAACGATATCGCCGGCGCGCGCATCCAGTTCGGCGCCGACGGCTTCTCCGGCGCGAAAGTGTCGATCACGCTGGTCGGCGATGATGGCGCCGCGCTCGAAAAGGCAAGTGACGCGCTGATCGACGGGATGAAATCGATACCTGGCCTGATCAACCCGATCTCGACCGCGGCCACCACCAAGCCCGAGCTGATCGTGCGCCCCGACAGCGCGAAAGCGGCCATGCTCGGTGTCACGCCGACCGAGATCGCCGCAACGGTGAAGATCGCCACCATCGGCGATACCGACACCAGCCTGGCGAAATTCAACCTCGGCGACCGTCAGGTGTCGATTGTGGTGACCTTGCCGGACGGGGCCATCGACGATCCGGCTAAGCTCGCCACGCTGCCTCTGATCGGCTCCAAGGGCATCGTTCCGCTCGGCGCCGTCGCCGATATCGGCTTCAACGCCGGCCCGAACAGCATCACGCGCGTCGACAGAAGCCGCAGCGCCACGGTCGAGGCCGACTTGTCCGGCCTGGCGCTTGGCCAGGCCACGCAAGCCATCCGCGCCCTTCCCACCATGCGCAACCTGCCGGCCGGCGTGCATGAGCTGGCGCGTGGCGATGCGCAACGCATGCAGGAACTCTTCTCGGGCTTCGCCACCGCGATCGCCGCCGGCATCATCCTGATGTACCTGACGCTGGTGCTGCTTTTCCGCAGCTTCGTCCAGCCGGTGACCATCCTGGTGGCACTGCCACTGTCAGTCGGCGGCGCGCTTGGTTTCCTGCTTGTCACCGGCAAGGCGCTTGGCATCTCGCCGCTTATCGGCATACTGATGCTGATGGGCATCGCGGCCAAGAACTCGATCCTTCTTGTCGAGTATGCTCTGGTCGCGCAGAAGGAGCACGGCATGAGCCGCTTCGAGGCACTGCTCGACGCCGCGCGCAAGCGGGCACGGCCCATCGTCATGACATCGATCGCCATGGGTGCCGGCATGCTGCCGATCGCGCTCGGCATCGGCGCCGATGCCGAGACCCGCGCGCCGATGGCGATCGCCGTGATCGGCGGGCTTATCTCCTCGACCGTGCTCAGCCTCGTCTACGTGCCGGTCGTCTACACTTTCATGGACGACATCCAACGCTTCCTTGCCAGACATCTCGGCCGGCTTCTGGTTGAGGATTCCGACACAGTCGGCCGCGCCACACCTGCAATTCCGGGGAAAAATCCAGATGCTCATCCTGTCTAGCCAATCTCCATTGCCAACAAGGCCGCGCCGGCTGGCGCCTTGGGCCGGAATTCTGTGCGGCGCGCTTCTTCTTGCCGCCTGCTCGCAAGAGCAGGGCAAGGCTCCAGCCGGCATGGCGGCCGGTGCAAGCAAGCCGGAGGTCGGCGTCGTCACGCTGCATCCGCAGTCGGTCGCAATTACGGCCGAATTGCCGGGCCGCACGGCCGCCTCGCTGGTTGCCGAGGTGCGGCCGCAAGTGGACGGCATCATTCAGCAGCGCCTTTTCAAGGAAGGCGCCGAGGTGGTGGTGGGGCAGCCGCTCTACCTCATCGATCCGGCCAGCTACAAGGCAGCCTATGACAGTGCGCAGGCATCCCAGCAGAAGGCCGAAGCGGCGGTGCCGACAGCGCAGGCCAAGTTCGACCGCTATTCCGGACTGCTGCAACAGAAAGTCGTTTCCAAGCAGGACTATGACGACGCGGCCGCCACACTGGCGCAGGCCCAGGCCGATGTCGCCTCGGCCAAGGCCAGTGTCGAGACCGCGCGCATCAGCCTCGACCGCACCTCGATCACCGCGCCGATCACCGGCCGCATCGACAAGTCGACGCTGACGCCGGGCGCGCTGGTCACCGCCAACCAGGACACGGTGCTGACCACGATCCGTGCGCTTGATCCGATCAATGTCGACGTCACGCAGTCGAGCACCAATCTGCTCAATCTGCGCCAGGCGATTTCCGAAGGGCGGCTGAAGTTCAGCGGCCCCAATGTCAGCGTCAAGCTGAAGCTCGAGAACGGCACCATCTATAACCAGACCGGCAAGCTGGAATTCGCCGGCGCCAATGTGGACCAGACGACCGGCACCTTTGCGCTCCGGGCCGAGTTCCCCAATCCCGATCGCCTGCTTCTGCCGGGCATGTATGTGCGGGCACTGGTCGAGGAAGGTGTTGCCCAAAACAGTTTCCTGGTGCCGCAGCGCGGCGTCACCCGCAACACCAAGGGTGAAGCGACCGCCATGGTCATCAACGCGCAAGGCAAGGTCGAGACGCGCGTGCTCGCTGTCCGCAACAGCGTCGGCAACAACTGGCTGGTGGATTCGGGCGTCGGCGATGGCGACCGCGTCATCGTCGAGGGCTTGCAACTCGTGCGCCCCGGCGGCGACGCAACCGGTGTCGAAGTGACGATCGACGAGACGACCGGCGAGGTCAAGGAACGCGGCCAGAGCACATCGGCAGCACCCGCCATGTCCAAGACGGCCAGCAACCAGTCGACCGGGAACTGAGCGATGTCAGCATTCTTCATCAACCGGCCGATCTTCGCCTGGGTGATCGCCATCGTGATCATGCTTGGCGGCCTGCTGGCGCTCACCACGCTGCCGATCTCGCAATATCCGCAGATCGCGCCGACCACGGTCAACATCAGCGCCACCTACCCCGGCGCCGATGCGCAAACGGTCGAAAATTCGGTGACCAAGGTCATCGAGCAAGGCATGACCGGCATCGACAATCTCGATTACATGACGGCGACGTCGACCTCGACCGGTGCGGCCACGATCACGCTGACCTTCACCAGCGCAGCCGATCCCGACACTGCGCAGGTGCAGACGCAGAACAAGCTGCAACTCGTCCAGTCGCAGCTGCCGCAGGTGGTGCAGAGCAACGGCATCACCGTCTCCAAATCCTCGACCGGCTTCCTGATGGTCATCGGCTTCGTCTCCAGCGACGGCAAGATGAACTCGACCGATCTGGCCGACTATGTCGATTCGACCATCAACGACACGCTGAAGCGTGTCGAAGGCGTCGGCTCGACGCAGTTGTTCGGCTCCAGCTATGCCATGCGCATCTGGCTCGATCCCGACAAATTAGCCAAATACACGCTGATGCCGAGCGACGTGGCTGCGGCGATCGAGGCGCAGAACACGCAGGTTTCGGCTGGCCAGCTCGGCGGCATGCCGCAGCGCAAGGGCCAGCAGCTCAACGCCACGGTGACGGCCAAGAGCCGGCTGCAGACCGCCGAACAATTCCGCAACATCATCCTGAAGAGCCAGACCGACGGCTCGCTGGTTCGCCTCAACGACGTCGCCACCGTCGAGCTCGGCGCCGAAAGCTATACGACGGCCGCCAGATACAATGGCCAGCCGGCGGCCGGCGTCGCCGTCAATCTGGCGACCGGCGCCAACGCCATCAGCACGGCGGAAGCGGTGCGCACGACGATCAACCGCCTGAGCCCGACCTTCCCGCAAGGGGTCGAGGTCGTCTACCCATACGACACCTCGCCCTTCGTGCGGCTGTCGATCGAGGAGGTGGTCAAGACGCTGGCCGAGGCGATCGTGCTGGTGTTCCTGGTGATGTTCATCTTCCTGCAGAATCTGCGGGCGACGATCATCCCGACCATCGCCGTGCCCGTGGTGCTGCTCGGCACATTCGGCGTGCTCTCCTTCTTCGGCTATTCGGTCAACACGCTGACCATGTTTGCCATGGTTCTTGCCATCGGCCTGCTCGTCGATGACGCCATCGTCGTGGTCGAAAACGTCGAACGCGTCATGCAGGAGGAAGATCTGTCGCCGAAAGAGGCGACGCGAAAATCGATGAACGAGATCACCGGCGCGCTGGTCGGCATCGCCACCGTGCTGTCGGCGGTGTTCGTGCCGATGGCCTTCTTCGGCGGCTCGACCGGCATCATCTACCGGCAGTTCTCGGTGACCATCGTCTCGGCCATGATATTGTCTGTGCTGGTTGCGCTGGTGCTGACGCCCGCGCTGTGCGCCACCATCCTGCGGCGGCCCAAGGACCATGCCACGCAGACCGGCCCGTTCGGCTGGTTCAACCGCGTCTTCGACCGCGGCACGACGGCCTATCGCAACGGCTCGCACGGTATCATCAACCGATCCTGGCGTTTTCTCGCCATCTTCCTCGCCATCGTCATCGCCATGGGCTGGATGTTTGCCCGGCTGCCGAGTTCCTTCCTGCCGGAAGAGGACCAGGGCATCCTCATCACCAGCGTGTCTTTGCCGGTCGGCGCGACGCAGGACCGCACCGAGCGTGTGCTCGCTCAGGTGACCGACCACTATCTGAAGGAGGAAAAGGACGCGGTCGAAGGCGTCTTCACCGCTTCCGGTTTCGGCTTCGGTGGCGCCGGGCAGAATGTCGGTATCGCTTTCGTGCCGATGAAGGATTTCAGCCAGCGCAAATCGGCGGCCTTGTCGGCGCAAGCGGTCGCTCGCCGCGCCATGGGTGCCTTCTCCAAGATCAGGGATGCGCAGGTCTTCGCGCTTGCCCCGCCCGCGATCCAGGGTTTTGGCAACACCAACGGCTTCGATTTCTACCTGCAGGACGTCAACGGCGCCGGCCATGATGCGCTGATCCAGACGCGAAACCAGCTTCTCGGCCTCGCGGCGCAGAGCAAACTGCTGACCGCCACAAGGCCGAACGGCCAGGAGGACCAGCCGCAATTCTCCGTCGACATCGACCAGGAAAAGGCCAGCGCGCTCGGCGTCAGCCTCGCCGACATCAACAACACGCTGTCCTCCGCCTGGGGTAGCGACTACGTCAACGATTTCATCGATCGCGGGCGGGTGAAGCCGGTCTATATGCAGTCGGATGCGAATTTCCGCATGCAGCCGGAAGACCTCGACAAATGGCAGGTGCGCAATGCCAGCGGCGCCATGGTGCCGTTCTCGGCCTTCGCCTCCAGCCACTGGACATTCGGCTCGCCCCGGCTTGAACGCTACAATGGGTCGGCGGCGGTCGAGATCCAGGGCGCGGCGGCTCCGGGCGTGAGTTCCGGCGCGGCCATGGACGAGATCGACAGGCTGGTGGCGCAATTGCCGCCTGGCTATTCGCACGAATGGACCGGGCTCTCGCACCAGGAACGCCTTTCCGGCAATCAGGCCACGTCGCTCTATGCCATCTCCGCGCTGGTCGTCTTCCTGTGCCTGGCCGCACTTTATGAGAGCTGGTCGATCCCGTTCGCGGTCATGTTGTCGGTGCCGATCGGCATCTTCGGCGCACTCGCGGCGGCCACCCTCTTCGGCCAGACCAACGACGTCTATTTCAAGGTCGGCCTGCTGACCACGATCGGCCTTGCCTCCAAGAACGCCATCCTCATCGTCGAATTCGCCATCGAGCGGCAAGCGGCCGGCTTGGGGCTGGTCGAGGCGACGCTGGAGGCGGCGAGACAACGATTGCGGCCGATCCTGATGACCTCGCTGGCCTTCATTCTCGGCGTCACGCCACTCGCGATCGCCAGCGGCGCCGGTTCGGGCGCGCAGAACTCGGTCGGCATCGGCGTCATGGGCGGCATGATCGCCGCGACCGTGATCGGTGTCTTCCTGGTGCCGCTTTTGTTCGTCACCGTGCGGCGCATCTTCAAGGGCAAGGCGGCCAACCAGAGTACAGGCGGGCAGAATACGGGCGACACACAAGCCACAGCCACTCAAGAATAAGGTTCTCTCGAATGATTGGTTTTGAACGCGGTCTCGCGACCGCGAAGGGGCTCTTTTTGCCCGCGTTTGCCGCTGTCCTGCTCTCGGGATGCGTCGTCGGCCCGGATTATCAAACGCCGCTGCTGGCGATGCCGGCGAGTTGGAGCGGGCAGAAGGCGGCCAAGCCGGCAAAGCCGGCGCAGCTGTCGAAATGGTGGCAGCGGCTGCGCGATCGCGAGTTGAACGCGCTCGTCGAGGATGCGGTCGCCGGCAATCTCGATGTCGCAACCGCCAAGGCCAAGATCCGCGAGGCGCGCGCCAGCTATCGCCAGTCAGTCGGCACATTGTTTCCGTCCGCCGACGGCTCGGCATCCGCCACCCGCAACCGGGCTGCCGCAACCACCGCCGGCACGTCCGCCAGCGCGACTTACGATCAGTATCAGGCAGGTTTCGACGCCAGTTGGGAGCTCGATCTCTTCGGCGCCAACCGCAGGAGCGTCGAGGCGGCGCGCTATGGCCTGGACGCATCGGAAGAAGAATTGCGCTCGACCCTTCTCACCCTGGTTGGCGACGTGACTTCCAACTACGTCCAGGCGCGCGGCTATCAGGCCCGTATCGCCCTCGCCGAGCGTTCGGCGGCATCGCAGCGGCAGACCGCCCGGCTCACCCGCACCATGGCGCTCGCCGGCACGGCAACCGCCGCGGATGTCGCCAAGGCCGAAGGACAGGCCAGCAGCACCGAAGCCGATGTTCCCAGCCTGCGAGCCGGCTATGCCGAGGCGGTGCATCGGCTGTCCGTGCTCACTGGACGGCCGCCGGCGGCACTAAGTGAGCGGCTGAAGCGCGCAGCACCGATCCCGGCGCCGCGCCTGCCGATCCCGACCGGCGTCCCGGCCGACATCCTGCTCGCCCGCCCGGACGTGCGCCTGGCCGAACGGCAATACGCACAGTACACGGCCAGGATCGGCCAGGCCGAGGCGGCGCGCTATCCGAGCGTCAGCCTGACCGGCGACATCAGCACCACGGCGCTCAGGGTCGGCGACCTCGGCAAGAACTCCACCATCGGCTGGTCGTTCGGGCCGACGCTCAGCGTGCCGCTGTTCAATGCCGGCCAGTTGAAGGCCGCCGTTGACGTCGCCAAGGCGCAGCGCGACCAGTATTTCATCGCCTACAAGTCGGTCGTGCTGACGGCGCTGGAGGACGTTGAGAATGCTCTCGTGTCGCTGGCGCAGGAGCGCATCAGGAACGGCAAGCTCGGTTCTTCCGCCAAATCCTACGGCGATGCCGCGCAGCTCGAAAGAACGCTCTACAAGGCCGGCGAGACCAGCCTGCTCGACGTGCTCGACGCGGAGCGCTCACTCTATTCCGCCGAGGATACCTTGCTGCAGAGCCGGGTGTCGATCGCCACGGACTACATCGCGCTCAACAAGGCGCTTGGCGGTGGCTGGGACGGCACAATCGACAGCGCCAGGCCAGAGATCGTCGATGTCGGCACCGGTCCGCACCTGGCATCGACGACGCAGTGAGGCGCCAGCTGACGATGTCTATCCGCTGTTAACAACACGTACAAATCTCCGTGAGCGATAGCCGGAAGCAGTCGACCACTATATAACAAATTCATCGAGGTAATCAGATGCCAAACGCCTACGATCTTGGAACCGGCCTGGTCCGTCGCATCTACGAAAAGCGCATAGATGCACCGGCTATCCTTGATGCCGGAACGCATTTTCCCAATGCGGCGAAGTTCACCGCTGCCTGGCAGGAAATCCGTGACGAAGCGCTCGCGGCAAAGCTGAACAAGGCGCCGCGCTTCCACGACATCATGCCGGAACAGGCCGATATCTCGGCCAATGACGGCCTCGACTGGCGCATGTTCGTGCTCAAGGCCTATGACATGACGGTGCCGGAAAACCTCGCCAGGATGCCGGTGCTGAGCCGGCTGTTGACCGAATGTCCCGAAGTCAAGTCCGCGGCTGTCTCGTTCCTCGCCCCGCACAAGCACATTCCGCCCCACCGCGGCCCGTTTCGCGGCATAATGCGGTTTCATCTCGGCCTGGTCATTCCCAAACAGCCGGACGGCCGCCCGGCGACGATCATGATGATCGATCACGAGGAAAGGCGCATCGCCGACGGCGAATGCATGCTATGGGACGACACTTTCGAGCACGAGGTCATGAACAACTCAGACCAGCCGCGCGTCGCTCTGCTGCTCGACGTCTGGCGCCCGCAGATGCCGCTCGACATGGAAATCCTGTCGCGCGTGATCGTGCGCGGCGTGCAGGTGGGTATGCGCTACAGGGGGGTGTCGTTCGGCGGCTGATCCGACGGATTGCGGGTTTAAAACCTTGCCTCTCGCGCGGCATTGGTGCTGCCGGCGCGTTTGCGCGGGGTCATCATGTCCCTGGCCAGCAGTCCGCTGACACGGCAGAAGGCCATGAAGGCGCGGCAGGCCTCCTCGGCGCTCGCGACGTCGACGGTCGCGCCGAAACAGGCGTTGAATGCCGTCTCGTAGACCTTGCCCTGGCGGCGCTTCGGCCAATCCTGCAGGAAGTCGAGCGCCTGCTCGACGCTGTAGATTTCCTCGACCGGCAGGCCGGGGGCGGGCGTGATCCGCACCGGCACCTCGAATTGCAGTCTGTCCATTCCCTGTCTCCCGAACTGGCGCAGCCTCAGCAACGCAGCTCGCTGTGAAAAGTTGCTTTGGGCACCTTCTTGCGCAGGAATGTGACCTCAGTGCGGTCAACAATCGGTTCACGGCTGTGGCAGATCGGGACCCCTGCCCGCCGCATTGCCAAGGCATGGTTTCCAACGTATTGCCGGGCCGTCGCAGCTGCGGTGAGGCGAAACATGAGCGAAATCCGGGTCGAATCCCTCGTCAAGCGCTATGGCGACACGAGCGCGCTCGACGGCGTCTCGTTGGCCTTTCCGGAAGGCTCGTTCACGGCGCTGCTCGGTCCGTCCGGATGCGGCAAGACGACGATGTTACGGCTGATCGCAGGCTTCGAGGCGCCGAGCGAAGGCAGCGTGTTCTTCGGCGACGCGCTTGTCGCCGACCCGAAGCGGCAATTGCCGCCGGAGGCGCGCAATGTCGGCGTCGTTTTCCAGTCCTATGCGCTGTGGCCGCATATGGATGTCGCCGAAAACGTCGCTTACCCGCTGCGGGCGAGGCACGTCGCCGCCGCCGACATCCCGGCCCGCGTCGCCGCCGTGCTCGACATTGTCGGCCTCGGCGGCTTTGCGAAACGCCGTATCGACGAGTTGTCGGGCGGCCAGCGACAGCGCGTGGCGCTGGCGCGCTGCCTGGTTGCGGAAGCCAGGATCATCCTGTTCGACGAACCGCTCGCCAATCTCGACATGCATCTGCGCGCCGCCATGGTCGACGCGTTTCGCGAGATCCACCGCCGCACCGGCGCGACAATCGTCTATGTCACGCATGACCAAGCCGAGGCGCTGGCGCTGGCCGATCGTGTCGCGGTGATGAGCAAGGGAAAGCTTTTGCAGGCGGCGGCGCCGCAGGACATCTACCGGTCGCCGGCGGATGCGGCAGTGGCTGGCTTCGTCGGTCGCGGCAGCCTGGTTTCAGGTAGCGCGGTTGAGCATAAAGGCGACACCGCGACGATCGACATCGCCGGACATCGGCTTGCAGCGCGCAGCAACAGGGAACAGGCCGGCACGGTCAAGGTGCTCTTGCGGCCGGAAGCCTTGCGCATTGCTGCCGAAGGTCTGCCGGCGACGGTGCTGGACAGCGTCTATCGCGGGCCGGTGCACGAGGTGCGACTGGCGCTGGCCGAGCCCGGACAGCACCTGCTGGTAGACAGCACTGAGGCGCTAACAGCTGGACAACAAGTGCGTGTCGCTGTGTCCGATGCCTGGGTGGTTCCCAGCGTCTGAGACGTACTAGCGCCAGGGTAAAACGCCGGCCGGCAGGCGACGGCCGAAACGATCGAGCGCCAGAAGCAGAACGACAACAACAACGATCGTGGACACCGCGATCGCGGCCGCCTGCGTGCCGAGCCCCGCCTCCTCCAGGCTGAACAGCACGACACCGAGTGTTTCCTTGCCGCTCGACCATAGCAGCGCCGACACCGTCAGCTCGTTGAACGCGCTCATGAAGACCAGAAGCCCGCCCGCCACGGCAGCGGGTGCTGCGATCGGCGCGGTAATCGTCCACAGCCGCCGCAACGGGCCAGCGCCGGAAACAGCCGCCGCCTCGTCGAGATCGCGCGGAATTTGCCCGACCGCCGTGGTCACAGGCTTCAGCGCCAGAGTGAGGAAGCGCATTGCGTAAGCGACGAGGATGATCGAGGCCGTCGCATAAAGGCTGCCGATCAGCGGCAAAGGCCGCAAGAACAAGAGGATGCAGGCAATCGCCAGCACCACGCCGGGGATCGAATACGGCAGGTCGACAATGCCGCCCAGAACACGCCGCCAGCGCCGGTCGAAGCGCTCCAGCCGTGCGGCCATAGGAATGACGCCAAGCGCAAGGATCAGCGCCGCGCCGCCGGCGAAGAGCAGCGAGTTGCGGAAGGCGCGCACGGTGGAAGCCTGCCGTACCAGCACTTCGGTATAATTGGCCACTGTCGCCGTTTGCGGCCCTAGCGGCACGCCGAAGGACGGCACCAGCGACGTCGCCAGCAGCGCGCAGGCCGGCAGCATGAGCGTCAGGCCGATGACCAGCCAGCCAAGACAGGCAAGCGGCAAGCGGTGGCGCCCGAGCTCGAATTGCGCCGGCTTGCCGGCAACGATGCGATGGCCGGCGCCGCGCAAAGCCACCGACTGGAACGCCATGCCGGCAAGCGCCAGCGCACCGACCAGCACGGAAAGTGCTGCGATCTGTGGCAGCACGCTGGGTCCGAAACTCGACAAATCCTGATAGATCAGTGTGGGTAAAGTCAGATAGTTGACGGGCATGCCAAGCAGCGCCGGAATGCCGAAATTGCCGACGCCGGAGACAAAAGCTAGCGCGGCTGCCGCCACGACATAGGGGCGCACGACCGGTAGCACGATGGCCCGCAACACACTGAGCGGCTTCGCTCCGCAGGAGCGGGCTGCCTCGACCAGGTCGCGCGGCACACGCGACAGCCCTGCCCGCATGGTGATGAAGACGATCGGCGCGTGCTGCACGCCGTAAAGCAGGATGATGCCGCCCCGGCCAAGCATCGGATTGCCGGTGCCGGGTGGGGGCGCCAGGCCGAACATGTCAAGCAGCGTGCTCGACGGGCCGAACAAATGCAGCCAGGCCAGCGCGGTGACCTGCGGCGCGATCATCAGCGGCAACAGCAGCAGGAAGCCGAGCGTCTTGCGTCCCGGCAGATCGGTCATGGTGACGGCGATGGCGAAAGGAATGCCGAGGCAAAGCGCCAGCGCCGCCCCGAAGAACGAGGTATCGAGCGTGTGCCACATCGCTCGCAAGGCGGCAGGTTTTACCAGCCGCTCGGCAAAAGCGCCGAAATCGGCCTCGCCGCCAGGCGCGATCGCCGCGATGACCAGACGCACCATCGGTAGCAGGCTGAGCACGCCGATGACCAGAAGCACGGCCAGCGTGGACAGTCGCTGGCCGAACATCCAGCCCGACGGCGCGAACCCGCCGGGCCGTTGCAAGGCCAGGCCTGGCCCGGCGATGCGATTTTGCGTTGAGGACAAAGTTGCCTTCTTGGAGCCGCTTATTGGCTCATCGTTGTGCTGAACTTTTCCTTGTTCTGGGCGTCGTTGGCGAGCGCGGCGGCGGCGTCATAGCCCAGCACCTTGATGGTCGCGCGATCCGGATAGCCGGCCGGCAGCGCCACGTCGGCGCGAGCCGGGATGTAACCCATCTTGGCGGCGACTTCCTGTCCATCCTTCGACAAGAGGAAGTCGACAAAGGCCTTGGCGGCTTCCTGGTTCTTGGCGGTCGACAGGATCGCGACCGGTTCGGTGACGGCCGACACGCCTTCCTTGGGGAACACGAACTCGACCGGCGCGCCCTTGGCCTTCTCGCGGATCGGCATGTAGTCGACGATCATGCCGAACAGCTTGTCACCGCCGCTCACGGCTTTCAGCACGTCGCCGTTGCCGCCGCTGGCCTGCGCGCCGTTCTTGGCCAGCGCCCCGTAATAGTCCCAGCCCTCAGGCAGGTTGCCGGTGAGCGTGACGGTGTGGATCATCGCCGCGCCCGAGGTCAGCGGGCTCGGCATCGCGATCAGCCCCCTGGCTTCCGGCTTCTTCAGGTCTTCCCAGCTCGTCGGCACGAAAGGCGCCTTGGTGTTGTAGACGATGCCGGTGGTGATCAGCTTGGTCGAGAAATAGGTCTTGTCCTTGTCGTAGAGGGCGGCATCCAGGCCATCGACCTTCGCCTGCGGATAGCTGAGCAGCCGGCCTTCCTTCTTCAGGCCTTCCATCGTCACCACATCGGCGATCAGAAGCACGTCGGCCTGCGGCTGGCCGGCCTCGATCTCGGCATGCAGCTTGGCCAGGATTTTTGGCGTGCCGTCGCGCACCCAGTCGACCTTGATACCGGGGTTCTTGGCCATGAAGGCATCGACGGTCTGCTGCGCGTCGGTGTTGGGCTGGCTGGTGTAGAGCACCAGCGTACCGTCGGCGGCGGTGGCACCCGCGACGGTGGCGGCCAGCAATAGGGCGGTGAGAACGATCTGGCGCATGGAAATACCTGTTCTGATCAGCTGAGGGAGTCCGGCAAACCGCCGGGGCTGAAAACCTGACTAAGGCCGCAGGATAACCATTATGTGACAGGGCGACGCAACCGGCGTCGCCCTGTTCGATGTCCTTCACCACCCGCGCCTACTGGTTGGCGGGGTCCGTCTCCGCCTCATAGGCCATGCGACAGACCACCGTCAGGAAGTAGGCCGACGGCACGGCGAAGATGACGCCGAGCACCATTGCCGGCGTTCCTTCCATCCGAAGGGCCGCGGCAACGGCCCAATAGACCGTGCCTATGCAGATTATGGCCTGAACCATGAGGAAGGCGGCCGCGGCAAGCGCGCGCGTGACTGATTTGAACGTCTTGATGCGTTGCATTGAATGTCGATCCGAAATGACGCGCACACGACCGGCGGACGGCTGCAAGCCATCGCCGGGTCACGACGCAAAAAGGAATGTCTTTGGTTTGGGTGCCGTCGTTGGCGGCGGCTCAGCTCACGCGGTCGGTGGCGCGCGCGGCTGGTTCGTGTGCGCCTGCGGCGCGGTAGCAAAGGCGAGGATGACGGCCGTTTTGACGGGCGACGCCTTGCGGAAGATGAAAAATTCGGATGCGGGCAGCAGCGCGCCCGGATTGCCGCTGACCAGATTGACGGGCAGCGGCCGGCCGGCACGGACTTCGAGCGCCTGCGCCTTGCCGGCAACCCTCGGCAGCACGACCATGTCGCCTTGCCGGGCCCTGCTTATGCTCGGGCTGCCTGACGCGGCTACGGCTGACGCGGAGATATCCGCCTGCGCGAAAGCAAGCAGCGCAAGCATCAGCAGTGCAACCAGGCCCGCTCCTGCGGCTCTGACTGCCAACAGCTTTGATTTCACGCGCTCAGGGGCCATCGGAGGCAGTTTTCTCCAGATATTCAAACCGCCCTACCCCACGAGGCCGGAAAAAGAAAGCTTCGCCCTTGCTCCCGAGCTCCGCAAATCTCCCCGTCAGGGTGCCGAAATGCACTTCGTTCTTGAACCTTGCGGCTTCCAGTGCCAAATCTGGAGAAATTTCCTTTGCATCGGCTTGCACGACAAGCCGGCACTCTGAACGGACACAATGGTTACCTATCTCGACGCCTCGACGGCCCCTTTGAGAAACACCGGCCAGATAAGGCTCTATGGCGAGGAAGGCTTTGCCGGCATGCGCAAGGCCTGCGACCTCACCGCGCGCTGCCTCGACGAGCTCGTGCCGATGGTGCAGCCCGGCGTTACCACCGAAACTATCGACCGCTTCGTCTTCGAATTCGGTATGGACAATGGCGCGCTGCCGGCGACGCTCAACTACCGCGGCTACACCAAGTCGTCCTGCACCTCGATCAACCACGTCGTCTGCCACGGCATTCCCGACAACAAGCCGCTGAAGGATGGCGACATCGTCAACATCGACGTCACCTATATCCTCGACGGCTGGCACGGCGATTCGTCGCGCATGTATCCGGTCGGCACCATCAAGCGCGCCGCCGAGCGCCTGCTCGAGGTGACGCATGAGTGCCTGATGCGCGGCATCGCCGCGATCAGGCCAGGCGCCCGCACCGGCGCCATCGGCGCGGCCATCCAGACCTATGCCGAAGCCGAGCGTTGCTCGGTGGTGCGCGATTTCTGCGGCCACGGCGTCGGCCAGCTGTTCCACGACGCGCCGAACATCCTGCATTACGGCACCGTCAATGAAGGCGTCGAGATGCGGCCCGGCATGATCTTTACCGTTGAGCCGATGATCAATCTCGGCCGCCCGCATGTAAAAGTGCTCTCCGACGGCTGGACGGCGGTAACGCGCGACCGTTCGCTGTCGGCGCAATACGAGCATACGATCGGCGTCACCGACACCGGCTGCGAGATCTTCACGCTGTCGCCGAAAAAACTCGACCGGCCTGGTTTGCCGGCCTGACATCAGGCGATTGCTTACCCATTGAGTTGAGGCGGATGGGAAAGCCTGAGACGAAAAACGCCGCGCTTGGCCATACGAGGCGCTATCCTCGCGTCTCCAGCCCTCGGAACATTGTCACTGCTACAATTGCCGCCAGCAGCATTATCCCTGCGGCCGTCAGGAATGTCGTGTCCGCCGCGCTCGTATACGCGGTTCGCGCTGCCGACAGCAACGTACTGTCATTGCCGAGACTTGGCGCAAGGCTGCTCGCAGCCCCAATACCGCGTAACGCCGTCTCCATTGTGTTGACGGGAACGCCCGTCGGTATAGCCGCGCCGAGGGCGGAGCGATAAAGCAGGGTCGCGAGACTGCCAAGCAAGGCGATGCCCAGGGCGCCACCGAATTCAGAGGCCGTCTCGGAAAGGGCCGAAGCAGCGCCGGATCGCTCCTTTGGCGCGGCGCTGACCACGAGGTCCGCGACGATCGCAATACCCGGTGCTGAGCTGATCGAGAACAGCGCGTTCCCCAGAACGATCAGCATCAAGCTGTGCATTTGCGCGGCGTATGCCATCAACGCAAGGGCGCCGGCCGCAAGTGTCAGGCCGAAGCCGAGAACATAGGCTGGTCGCAACAGCCTGAGCACGGCCGAAGTCAACAATGAGCCCACCACGAAGCCGATCCCGGCAGGGATACTCCAGAGGCCGGCTTGCAGCGGATTCAGCCCCAAAACCAGCTGGAGATACTGGGCGACAAGAACAAGAATCCCGAACCCGACAAAGAAATCGAGGATATTGACGGCGAGTGCCGCCGTCACGGCGAGCCGCCTGAACAGCCGCAAGTCGAGGAGCGGATCAGGCAAGTTCATCTGCCGCCGCACAAATACCACTGCGACCCCGAAGCCCAACACGATCGCCGATATCGCCCATGCGAGGTTGCCGCCTTCAGCCACGAGCTTGATGCCAAATATGACCGGCAGCACAGCCGCCAGGGACAAGGCAGCACTTAGGATGTCAAGCCGGCCGGCATTTGGAGTCCTGTGCTCTGGCAGCCAAATAGGCCCGACTGCCAACAGAAGCGCCACAATGGGGATGGGGATCAGAAATACGGCTCCCCACCAGAAGTGCGACAGTAGCAGACCGCCGACCGCTGGACCTATCGTTCCGCCAAACGAGAAACTCGCAACCCAGATGCTTACGGCGAAGGTGCGCTGGCGGTCATCGCGGAACATGTTGCTGATGAGAGACAACGTTGAGGGCGCCATCGTCGCGCCGGCTATCCCGAGCAGCGCCCGAGCCAGGATGAGCATCTCTGCACTTCGCGCAAAGGCAGCGACCAGCGACAAGAGCCCGAAAGAGGCCGATCCGATCAACAGCAGTTTTCGACGACCAATCCGATCGCCGAGAGCTCCCATGATGAGCAACGACCCCGCTGCCAGAAAGCCGTAGATATCCACGATCCAGAGCAGCTGCGCGGCCGTGGGCTTGATGTCGGCGCTTAAAGACGGCACGGCCAGGTTCAGCACGGTCAGATCCATGGCGTACAGGATGCAAGGCAGCGTGATGATGGCGAGGCCGGTCCATTCGCGACGCGTGGCCCGCTCAGCGTGCGGTCCAGCAGTGTTGGATACATTCATTGCCATCTCCTGAGCGTTATGTCCGCCGACGGGTTGCTTGGCTGCTCACGCAGGTGTCATTCAAATCGAAGCCACGCGCGGCTTTACGGCCGTCAGGGCCTCACCAGCAGACCAGAGCGCCACCCCGAGAAGGGTCAGGTCCTTGACGATGAACGCAGCAAGTGCCGGGTCGAGTTGTGGCGTGGTGACCAGGAAGCTGAGCGTCACTACGAGCGAGGCAGCGACACCGTAGCTGCCGATTGCCGCTATCCGCGGCGTAATCGGGCGCAAAGCCATCATCAGAGCCAAAGCGATCTCCACCACGCCTATGAGGTCGGAAGACAATTGCTGATCAAACAGCCTGGGAAGCCAGAACAGGAACGGGCTGTGAACAAGCAACGGGTAAATCGCCGTCGCTTCGGCCGGCGTGAACTTAGCCACCCCGAACACGATGAAGAAGAGGACTACGCTGTATCGAGGCACCGCCTGCCCCGTCGCCAGGGTCCATTTCTGCAAAGTCATCATGACATTTCTCCTTGATATGTGCGTGCTGCACGCACATATCAAGTCACATAATAGCTAGCGCCGTCAACCCCTCATGATAAAGATTGCCGCCATGACCCGTCTGAGAACCGCTAATATGCTTGCCGCCTTCGCTGGCGAAATTGCCGAACGCGTGGAAGTGACCCTCAAAAGTCACCCAAACCAGACTGACTCCGCCTCTGCTGCCCTCAACATCATGGGCTTTTGGGAGGGCATCACAAACGCGCAGCTCGCGCGGGCGCTAAAGCTGTCGCATACGGCGACGGTGCGTCTGGTCGACAAGCTCGAAGCCCAGGGTTTCGTCGAAGCTCGCAAGGGTGAAGACAAGCGGGTGACGCACCTGCATGTCACTCCGGCCGGCCGCAAAGCCGTGTTGCCCGCTCTCGTCGCACGTTGCGCCGCGGTCAACGAGTATCTTGGGGTCCTCAGCGCCGCGGAGGAAAAACAACTTGCTGGTCTCCTCGACAAGCTTATGCGCCCGCTGGCGACGGATGCTTATGGCGTCAGCCATTTTTGCCGCCTCTGCGAATTCACGGCCTGTCCCGGAGACCAATGCCCGATGCATGCCAACATGGCGTCGTGGCCCGAAATTTGACAGACCCTGCGCTTGGCCTAGCGAGTGCCAAGCGCTGATTCAAAAAACGTCGCGAATGCGCGGCGCCTGCGCTGCGGGCGCACACGATCGGTTCAACATCCATCATACCACCGCAGCGATACAGTCAGCAGCGCGCCACAGCATCGCCGGCCGATCCTCGATCGCTGGGATTTCAGAGCGGTCTATCAGTGTCAGGCCCTCGTCACCGAAAAAAACTCGACCGCGGCCGGTCTGACGCTCTAATCTAGCTTCGAAGCAGTGGGGTGATCGATGGGAAAGGTCGACGACGAACGGGCGTTCTTTTCCGAAGCCTGGACTGAACCGCCGAAGGCGAAAGCGGCGCCCGCCGAAAAGCCGCATTATCACGGCCATCGCGACCGCCTGCGCGAACGCTTTGTCGCGGGCGGTCCGGACGCCCTGCCCGACTACGAACTGCTCGAACTCCTGCTGTTTCGCCTGATCCCGCGCGTCGACACCAAGCCGATCGCCAAGGCGTTGATCGCCCGCTTCGGTTCACTCGCCGAAGTGCTTGGCGCGCCGGCGGCCCTGCTCGAAGAGGTCAAAGGCATCGGCCCGACGGTGGCGATCGATCTCAAGGTCGTCGCTGCCACCGCCCAGCGCATGGCGCGCGGCGAGGTGCGCGGCCGCGAGGTGCTGTCGAACTGGACGCAACTGCTCGATTACTGCCGCTCGGCCATGGCTTTCGAGGCCCGCGAGCAGTTCCGCATCCTGTTCCTCGACAAGAAAAACGGACTGATCGCCGATGAGGTGCAGCAAACCGGCACCGTTGACCACACGCCGGTCTACCCGCGCGAAGTGGTCAAGCGCGCGCTCGAACTCTCCGCCAGCGCCGTCATCCTCGTGCACAACCACCCTTCGGGAGATCCCACGCCTTCCCGCGCGGACATCGAGATGACCAAGCAGATCATCGACACCGCCAAGCCGCTCGGCATCGCCGTGCACGACCACATCATCATCGGCCGCAAGGGCAACGCCTCGATGAAGGGGCTGCTCTTGATCTGAGGCCCGACCACCGCCCCGTCCGGGCGCAAAAGCAACGTTTTGCCAATCAGATAGTCGGCTCTGGAATTTCAACCGGAAATCGAGCATTATGCGGGCTGGCATTTTCGGACGCTTGGCGCTCAGGAATGCTCGGAGGAACGGGACATGGCCGTTGTGCTTGTGCTCGTTTTGATCGTTGTGGGCTCGGTGTTGTTCCACTTCCTGAGCCCATGGTGGTGGACGCCGATTGCCTCGAACTGGGACTATATCGACCACACCATCATCATAAGCTTCTGGATCACCGGCATCGTCTTTGCCGCTGTCGTCCTCTTTATGGCTTATTGCGTCTTCCGCTTCCGGCATCGGGAAGGCAATCGCGCCGCATACGAACCGGAAAACAAGCGGTTGGAATCGTGGCTGATGATCGTCACCGCGGCAGGTGTCACTGCCTTGCTGGTTCCCGGTCTGTTCGTCTGGAGCCGTTTCGTCACCGTTCCGAGCGATGCGACCGAGGTCGAGGTCGTCGCCCAGCAATGGCAGTGGAGCTTCCGCTTGCCCGGCAAGGACGGCAAGCTCGGTACTTCGGACACTCGCGACGTCACCGCTGACAATCCGTTGGGCGTCGCCCCCAAGGATCCGAACGGCCAGGACGATGTCTTGGTCGAAGCCGCCGATCTGCATCTGCCAGTCGGCAAGCCGATCAAGGTGCTGCTGCGTTCAATCGATGTGCTGCACGATTTCTATATCCCGGAATTCCGCGCCAAGATGGACATGATCCCGGGCTCGGTCACCTATTTCTGGTTCACCCCAACCCGGACCGGGACTTTCCAGGTCCTGTGCGCCGAGCTGTGCGGCCAGGGACATCCGCTGATGCATGGCGTGGTCGTGGTCGACACCGAGCAGGACTATCTGGCCTGGCTCGGCCAGCAGCAGACTTTTGCGCAATTGTCGGCGCCCCAGCAATCGGGCTCGGCGAACCAACCGTCAGGAAAGGCGATGGCGTCCGGTTTGGACGTCGCGGCAAACTCGAAACTCTTGAGGCCCGCACAATAGGGCACGGAGGTGCTCCGATGGTCGATGTCACACCCGCAGATGCCGTCCCGCCCGCCGAAGTTGGGGAGGTGGAACTCTACCATCCGCACAGCTGGTGGACCAAATACGTCTTCTCGCAGGACGCGAAGGTCATCGCGGTTCAGTACTCGGCAACGGCAACGGCGATCGGCCTTGTGGCGCTGGTTCTCTCCTGGCTGATGCGCCTGCAACTCGGCTTTCCCGGCACGTTCGACTTCATCACTCCGGAAGCATACTACCAGTTCATCACCATGCACGGCATGATCATGGTGATCTACCTGCTCACGGCGCTCTTCCTCGGCGGCTTCGGCAACTACCTCATCCCGCTGATGGTCGGCGCCCGCGACATGGTTTTCCCCTATGTCAACATGTTGAGCTACTGGATCTATCTGCTGGCCGTTCTGGTTCTGGTGTCGAGCTTCTTCGCGCCGGGCGGGCCGACGGGCGCCGGGTGGACCCTCTACCCGCCGCAAGCCATCATGTCTGGAACGCCGGGCGGCCAGGACTGGGGCATCATACTGATGCTCTCTTCGCTCATCCTGTTCATCATCGGCTTCACCATGGGTGGCCTGAACTATGTGGTGACGGTGCTGCAGGGTCGCACACGCGGCATGACATTGATGCGCCTGCCGCTTACCGTCTGGGGCATCTTCACCGCCACCGTCATGGCGTTGCTCGCCTTCCCGGCGCTGTTTGTCGCTTGTGTGATGATGTTGCTTGACCGCGTGCTCGGCACTTCCTTCTTCATGCCGGCGATCGTCGAGATGGGCGAGCAGCTGCAGCACAATGGTGGCAGCCCGATCCTATTCCAGCACCTGTTCTGGTTCTTCGGCCACCCGGAAGTCTATATCGTCGCGCTGCCGGCCTTCGGCATCGTGTCCGACCTGATCAGCACCCATGCGCGCAAAAACATCTTCGGCTACCGCATGATGGTCTGGGCGATCATCGCCATCGGCGCCCTGAGCTTCGTCGTCTGGGCCCACCACATGTATGTGAGCGGCATGAACCCCTATTTCGGCTTCTTCTTTGCCACCACGACGTTGATCATTGCCGTGCCGACCGCGATCAAGGTCTATAACTGGGTGCTGACGCTGTGGCGCGGCGACATCCACCTCACCATACCGATGCTTTTCGCACTGGCCTTCATCGTCACCTTCGTCAATGGCGGCTTGACCGGGCTGTTCCTCGGTAATGTCGTCGTCGACGTGCCGCTGTCGGACACGATGTTCGTCGTCGCCCATTTCCACATGGTCATGGGCGTAGCGCCGATCCTGGTGATCTTCGGCGCGATTTATCACTGGTACCCGAAGGTCACCGGCAGAATGCTGGACGAGACGCTCGGCCGCTTCCATTTCTGGGTGACCTTCGTCGGCGCCTACCTGATCTTCTTCCCCATGCACTATCTCGGCCTGATGGGCGTTCCGCGGCGTTATGCCGAACTCACCGATATGAATATCATGACGGAATCGGCCCATCATCTGAACTCGTTCATCAGCATCATGGCCTTCATCGTCGGCTTCGCTCAGATGGTGTTCCTGTTCAACCTGATCTGGAGCATCCGCCATGGCCGCGAGGCAGGCGGCAATCCGTGGCGGGCAACGACGCTCGAGTGGCAAACCCCGCAGACGCCGCCGACGCACGGCAATTTCGGCAAGGAGCTGCCGATCGTCTATCGCTGGGCCTATGATTACAGCGTGCCGGGTGCCAAGGAGGACTTCATCCCGCAGAACGTGCCGGGCGCCTTCGCTCCCTCCAGGGAGCCGGCATGAGTGTCATCCTGGTCTTTCTGCTCGTGATCGCCGGCTTTGTCGGATGGTGGCTTTCGCACCAACGGCTGACAGCCAAGCCATGGCTCGAGCAAGGCATGGCCGGAGACGTCGTTGGCTTCGATCGGTCGGCCCTGCCCACCGCCAAGATCGGCCTCGGTGTCTTCCTCGCCGTCGTCGGTTGCCTGTTTTCACTGTTCACCAGCGCATATTTCATGCGCATGGGCCTGTCGGACTGGCGGCCGCTGCCGCTGCCGCGCCTGCTATGGCTGAACACGGGCGTGCTGGTGCTGAGCAGCGTCGCGCTGCAATGCGCGGTGGTTGCTGTTCGTAAGGGCCAGATCTACGACGTCCGGTTAGGCCTTACCACGGCTGGGCTCACCGCGCTTGCCTTCCTCGTCGGCCAGTTGATGGCATGGCGGCAACTGACGGGGGACGGCTATCTGCTGGCCTCCAATCCGGCCAACAGCTTCTTCTATCTGATCACCGCAATGCATGGCCTGCACATACTGGGCGGTCTGTTCGGCCTTGGCAGGACGAGCATCGGCGCCTGGAACGGAGCGCGGCCGGAGCGACTTCGCCTCAGCGTCGAGCTCTGCGCCATGTATTGGCATTTCCTGCTTTTCGTCTGGCTCGGCATCTTCGCCTTGCTCGCCGGTTGGGCCGCGACGTTCATCGACATTTGCCGGCAATTGCTGACCTAGGAGGCAGGCGATGGCTCAGACGACCCTGACGCATACCAGCCAACTGGATCGCCCCGGAGGCTGGCGCGGAATTGTCACCGACTGGGCGTCGGACCAGCGCGCGTTCAAGAACGTGTCCTGGGGCAAGGCCATGATGTGGATCTTCCTGCTCAGCGACACCTTCATCTTCGGCTGCTTCCTGCTCTCCTACATGACCGCGCGCATGTCGACACGCGTGCCCTGGCCGAATCCGAGCGAGGTTTTTGCCTTGCGCATCGGCGGCCAGGAGATCCCGCTTATCCTGATCGCAATCATGACCTTCGTGCTGATCTCGAGCAGCGGAACCATGGCCATGGCCGTCAATTTCGGCTACCGCCGCGACCGCCGCAAAACCGCGATCCTGATGCTTTTGACCGCCGCGCTCGGCGCGACTTTCGTCGGCATGCAGGCCTTCGAATGGACCAAGCTGATCACCGAAGGGGTCCGGCCCTGGGGCAATCCGTGGGGAGCCGCGCAATTCGGCTCGTGCTTTTTCATGATCACCGGCTTCCACGGCACCCACGTGACCATCGGCGTGATCTTCCTGATCATCGTGGCGCGAAAAGTCTGGCGCGGCGATTTCGACACCGGGCGGCCCGGGTTCTTCACCAGCCGCCGCGGCCGCTACGAGAATGTCGAGATCATGGGGCTCTACTGGCACTTCGTTGACCTGGTCTGGGTGTTTATTTTCGCCTTCTTCTACCTTTGGTGAGAAGGCAGGCTTTATTGAGAGGCAGACATGGCTGAAGCAACCGCAAACGGTCTCGGACAACACGCGCTGCACGCCACCCATGCGCGGGATGCGGCCACCCACGCCGAAGTCCATCAGCAGCACCCGATCAAGCTCTACCTTGTGGTCTGGGCGTGGCTGTTCATTCTCAGCACATGCTCCTACCTGGTCGACTATTTCGGCCTCCACGGCTATCTCAGATGGTCGCTGATCCTGATCTTCATGATGCTGAAGGCAGGACTGATCGTCGCCGTCTTCATGCACATGGCCTGGGAGCGGCTGGCGATGATGTATGCGATCATCCTGCCGCCGATACTGGTGCTGGTCTTCGTGACGATGATGGTCTTCGAGGCCGACTATACGCTGTTGACCCGCATCGCGTTTTTCGGGCCCGGCCCCTGACACGCGAAACGGGTCCATCCGCCGCATAACCAGCCGGAACCGGGTCAGTTCCAGTGCCTTACGACAACTGGCCGCCGGCCATTTGGTGTGGCGTAATGCGTCGTGAACTCAAGCGAAGGACGCGGACAATGACGATAGCAAACAGACTGAGAGATTTTATCGACGGCAAGGGAATCCCGTACGACACCGTCGCCCATCATCGAACTGCGACCAGCAGGCAGGCCGCTACTGCCGCGCACGTGCCCGGCAGTATCACGGCGAAGTCCGTGGTCGTTCACCACGAACTCGGTTATGCGCTTGCCGTGGTTCCAAGCACCCACAGGATCGAACTCGGCAAGCTGCAGGACGTCATGGACAGGCGGCTCGGGCTCGCTTCCGAGGAGGAAGTGGTATCGCTCTTCGATGATTGCGACATCGGCGCCATACCGCCGATCGGCGCGGCCTATGATGTGCCGGTCATTTTGGACGAAAGCCTCGGCGATGCCGCCGAAATCTATTTCGAGGGCGGCGACCACAAGACGCTTGTGCATGTCAGCGGCAACGATTTCCGCAACCTGACCACGGGCGCGCGTCGGGCGCGGTTCAGCCACCGGGCCTTCTGAGCGCACCGGCACTCTCGCCGGTGCGCATGACAGGCTTGGCTCAGTTCGCCGGTCTTGGGGCGGCCGGCGGCTCCACCACCTTGCGATACACATGCCAGGTGGCATGGCCGAGGATTGGCAGAACGACCGCCAGCCCCGCGAACACAGGCAGCGAGCCGATGATCAGGCCAATGGCGACGATAAGTCCCCAGACGGCCATCGCAATCGGGTTGGCCAGGACCACGCGCACCGAAGTGTGGATGGCTTCGTAGGCGCCGACGTCGCGATCGAGCAGCAGCGGGAAAGCGACCACGGTTGTGCACAACACGACCGCTGCGAACACGAAGCCGATGGCGTGACCCAGCACGATCAGCGTCCAGCCACGTCCGGTGGCAAATATCTGTGCAATGAAGCTGGAAAGCGATGCAGGCGGCTCAGGGCCGAACAGGCTCTCGTAGAAAAACTTGGCGGTCAAAAGCCACGTAATGAAGATTGCAAACAGCATGATCCCGACCGCCGCGATGGCCGGCAGCGCCGGGGAGTTCCTGACCTCGAATGCGTGGCGCCAGGATGCATCGAGCCCGGCTTCCCGCCTGCGGCTGATTTCGTAAAGGCCGATCGCGGCGAGTGGACCGATCAGCGCGAAACCCGACACTAGCGGAAACAGCAGCGGCAGCGTGTTCGCACCCGATGTCCAGGTGGCAAGCACTACGCCGACGAGCGGATAGATCATGCACAGAAACACGATGTGCGAAGGTTTGACCATAAAGTCGTCGACACCGCGCCTGAGCGCATCGAAAAGATCGGAAACGCCGATCTTTCTCACTCTGGTATGCTCCAGCGTTTCGCTGGCGCCTGCAATCACGTGAAAGCTTGCCATGACCGTTCCTCCAGATCAGGTCCGGCAAGGTCGCGGATTTCACGGTGCTACCGCTCTGCGTGACTGGCCACGCAAACCGCGACCTGCACCGGCGCCAACATACTCCTTTACGCCCGATTTGTCGCCCTCTGTCGGCGCCGGCTAATGGTCAGCCGCGGCAGCATGCTGGCTCAAGAGGTTCTTTTTCGGTATTCTCGGGGTGCAAAGGTGACCGTCATGGATACGCGGACGCTTCTCATACTCGGCCTTGGCATAGTCATTCTGCTGCTGTTGGGGTTCTTTGCGCTGCCGGCGTAGCGGCACGGGCGCGCGACATCTCAACAGCACAACTGCCGGCCCTCTTCCTTCGGCGGGCGACCACCAAATGGGGTCTGCACGGCCGCCTACTTGGAAAACTGTTTCAGGTAAGCGATGACGTTGGCTATGTCCTGGTCATTCTTGAGGCCAGGAAACGTCATCTTCGTCCCTTTGACCATCGCCTGAGGGGCGTGAAGGTAGGTCGTCAGGGTCGGTTCGTCCCATTTGACGCCGGATTTTCCAGCCGCGATCATGGCCGCGGAATAGGTGAAGTCGGGATGCGTGCCGGCGGTGCGCCCGATGACGCCATGCAGGGACGGGCCGATCCTATTCTGGTCCTGGTCGGCAATGTGGCAGACCTTGCACTTGGTGAAGACCTTCTCGCCCGCGGCAGCATCCTGCGCCTGCGATGGGCTCGCCAAGAAGGTCGTGGCGGACAAGACGATGAAAAGCGCGATTGCACGCATCGCATTTCCTCCCTGATGGTCTCGTTTGCGTCGGAACGATCTGCGCCAACACCGGCCCCACTTGCGTGCCCTGCACGTTGGAGCCGAGTATCTGCGTCTCTTCAGTGGAATGCGGCACCTACATACCACAGAATGATCCCAATGGATAGAAAAGCCAGCCTTTGCGAAGGTTTAGGCCATGAATGATGGGCGGATGGCCTCCGGCTATTTCGATCAGATTTATGACAAGGACGACTGGCCGCCATCAAACAAGGAACGCGCCGCGCTCCTCGTCATCGACATGCATGGCGACTTCGTCGACGCAGGCGCGATCATGGAAGTGGCGATGGCGCGGCATCGCATTCCGATGATGCGGCAGGTTATTGAGCTGTGCCGTACCGCGGGTGTCCCGGTGATCTACACGCAGCACGTGCTCAGCGACCATTTCGACATCTCGCCGCTCGAACGGTAACCAGAGTCTGCTGCGAATCCACGGCCCGCGGCCTTCATGCGACGCTCGATATCATCGGCAAGGTGTTCGGGCGCGTGATGGCAACCGCCGAGCTTCAGAGCTTGTTCTAAAACTTATCGCCCGAAAGTGCGCAGCGGTTTTGGGACAATGACATGCGCCAGGCAAAGTCAGCAGCGCTCAGGGCGGATCGATCTTGCAGCTGGCGGCGATCTGGCCGATCGCCTCCGACAGGCCGGCGAGCTCGAAATCCGCCTCGCCGCGCCCGGACAACAGACCGAAGCGCCACGACAGCGTCAGCCGGCTGGCCGAAACCAGCCGCTTGATGCCGTCGTCTCCCTCCCGGAAAAGCATTCTGCCGCGCGGGCCGACCCACCAGCTTTCGTCGACTTTGCTGCCGCCGTCGACGATGACTGACATCGTGATCTTGCGGCTCGCCGAAACGGAATCGCTGAGTTTCAGCCATTCGCTCCAGCGCGGATCGCCATCCGGCCGGCAGGCCAGTGTCAGCACCGGGCTGTAGCCCAGAGCGCCGCCCCCGGTGATCAGCTTGTTGCTGGCGTGCAGCGAGGCCGTGACCTGGCCGTCGCTGCCGGTGTCGACGTGCCAGTTGCCGAGGTCCGGTTCGGCCCGGGCAGTGCCGCTCGTCGCGGCCAACAAGAGCGCCGCGGCGACAACCACGTCTCTCATCATCAACCCCAGCTTCACCACTGCCTCCAAACGCCCCGCGAATGCGATAGAAGGCAGATAATGTTCAACGGTTGGTATCGCCAGCGGCGAGCGATCAACACAAGCTGAATGTGTTGCTTTGCCGCCACATGGCTTGGCGCCACAATAAAAAAGGCCGCCCGAGAGGCGGCCTTTCGAAATCATGGGTGTTGCACCCGTATTACTCGGCTTCCTTGGCCGCCTTCTTCTTGGGCGCGGCCTTCTTCTTGGGCTCTTCGGCTTCGTCTACGGCTTCGCCTGACTTGGCTTCAGTCACCTTGGCCTCGGCCTTCTTCGAGGCAGCCTTCTTGGCCGGCTTCGCCTTGGTCGTGGTCTCGGCCTCCTCGTCGTCGGCCATCAGCTCTTCCTTGCCGACCTTGACGTCGGTGACCGAGATCTGGCCGAGCAGATGGTCGACCACCTTCTCCTCGAACATCGGCGCGCGCAGCGCGTTGATGGCTTCCGGATTGCTGCGGTAGAACTCAAGGGCTTCCTGCTGCTGGTTGGCCGGGAAGCGGCGCACCTGCTCCAGCAGGCCGCGCTGCAGTTCTTCGTCCGAGACGGTGACGCCGGCCTTCTCGCCGATCTCGGCAAGCACCAGGCCAAGACGCACGCGGCGCTCGGCAAGGCGCATATATTCGGCGCGCGCCTCTTCTTCCGTCGTCTCTTCGTCGGCGAAGGTGCGGCCAGCGGCTTCCAGGTCGCGGTTGACCTGCGCCCAGATGCTGTTGAACTCAGCCTCGACGAGCTTCGACGGCGCCTCGAACGAATAGGAAGCGTCGAGCTGGTCGAGCAGCTGACGCTTCACCTTCTGGCGAGTCATCGAGCCGAACTGGTTCTCGATCTGGCCGCGCACGATCTCGCGCAGACGCTCGAGCGATTCCAGTCCGAGATTCTTCGCCGTCTCGTCATTGACCTCGAGCTCGCCGGGCGCCGACACTTCCTTGACGGTGACGTCGAAGGTGGCTTCCTTGCCGGCCAGATGCGCCGCCTGGTAGTTTTCCGGGAAGGTGACAGTGATCTGCTTCTCGTCGCCGGCCTTGGTGCCGATCAGCTGGTCCTCGAAGCCCGGGATGAATTCCTTGGAACCGAGCACCAGGAGCTGGTCGGTGCCGGCGCCGCCAGCGAAAGCCTCGCCGCCGATCTTGCCGACATAGTCGATCGAGACACGGTCGCCTTCGGCGGCCTTGCCGGTCTTGGGCTCGTAGCTGCGCGCCGATTCGGCAACGCGCTTGACCTGATCCTCGACTTCGGTGTCCGGCACGTCATAGACCTGACGCGTCACCTTGATGTCGGAGAAATCCTTGATCTCGATCGGTGGGATGACTTCGTAGTTGAGGCTGAATTCGAAGTCCGAGCCGCCGGCCAGGATCTTCTCGGCCTCTTTTTCGTCCTCGGTCATGATCACTTCGGGCTGCATGGCGGCCTTTTCGCCACGGCCGGTTATGATCGAACGGGTCGAATCGTTGAGGATCTCGTTGACGACCTCGGCCATGAACGATTTGCCGTACACCTTGCGCAGGTGCTGCACCGGCACCTTGCCGGGGCGGAAGCCGTTGATCCGCACCTTGTCGCGGGCGTCCGTCAGCCGTGCCATCAGCTTGGCTTCCATGTCCCCCGCCGGCACGGTGACCTTGATCTCGCGCTTGAGACCGGAGTTGAGCGTTTCGGTGACCTGCATCCTAAAACCTTTGTCTTCGTCAATGAGGCAGCCAAACGGTCTTAACCGTTCATAGCCTGCCGGTATGATGTTGCCGGAAATGGCTTTTGGTACGGAACCTGACGATTTGACCGCGGATACGGTTCAAACTCTTCTGAGCTACGCTTCTCGAACCGTGAATAAGCCTTTGTTTTTTATAAAACTTTTCACATACTGCAGAAGCGGTAATTCACGTTCCGTCACATTCGACACGCCTTTTGTCACAGCCTAGGCTAATTTTCAACTATCTTCGCGTTTAGCCGGATAGGCGCGACTTTAGCCCCGACATTGACAGAATGATGGCTACATGGGATTGCCGGGGAAAGCGGATGTGGCGGAATTGGTAGACGCCCTGGATTTAGGTTCCAGTGCCGAAAGGCGTGGGGGTTCGAGTCCCTTCATCCGCACCATCCTTCGTTCTGACGAGCTTCGGATGGCAGGCCATCTGAGGCTCAAGAGCCGAAGATGTCCTCCGAAGCCTTGGCGAAGGAGGACGCCGCCAAACCTCCCACACGCGATCAAGTCGGCATTCCTCGGCGCGCTTTGGGCATCCAGCGCGCGCTGCAGGTCTTGCTGTGGCTTGGCAAGCGCCAACCCGCCTAGGCCACGGTTGGCGCCTGATCTAATAGAGCGGTTCCTCGAACAGCGTCTTGTCGCCGTCCATCAGCGCCTTGATCTGCGCCGCGCCATCAGCCGCAAGCGCGAGCTTGATGCCGAACGGGCGCACCCGCATGTCGTCCTGGATCGCCATGCCCTCGCCTTCCGGCAGATAGAAGCGCCCAATGCCATAGTCCGGCTCGATCGTCGCCTCGGGCTCTTGCAGGCCCCAGCCCGCGGCGACATGCCCGGCGATATCGGCCTCGTCCGGGCCGGCCGGCGCCGGCGCCTTGCCGAACCAGGCGGCCGACGGCTGCCAATAGCCGTCGGCGCCCTTCTTCAACCGCACCACGATCGAGGTGTCGTCGCTGGAAGACACGCCTTGCGGAATGTTGGCGATCAGCTTCACGGGAATCCGTGAAATGTTGTTGTTGAGCGAGATATAGTCCCCGCGCAGGAGATCACGCGGATCGACCGGTTGGACCCTCAAGAGCACTTCCTTGCCGTTGCGCAGGATTGCTGCGCGGCCGGCTATGATCCAGCTGAGGAAGCCGATCTGGACAAGCGCCAGCACCAGCGCCGAGATGATGAGTTTCTTGCCGCTCATGCCGTCGCTCCTTTCTCGGCCGGCGCTTTCATGCGTTTTTCGACGCGGATGATGACCAGCGCCAGGATGCCGAGCAACACCGCCGCCGCCAGGAAGAAGCCGGCCGTGCTCAGCATCGACTGCAAGGTAACGCTGTAGATGATGGCAAGCTCGAAGGCGAAGCCGGCATAGGCCAGCCAGCGCAGTCCCCGGCTTTCGCGCCCCGCCAGCATGATGGCCGCGACGATACCGACCAGTGCGACGATCGAGGCGATGGCGAAGCCAGCATTGTACCTGCTGTCATCCGCCAGTTCGAACTGGATCATCGCAATGCCGGTGAGGAAGCCGAGCAAGGCATGCAAGGGCAGCCGGCCGCCAAGCTGCAGGACCTTGTCGATCGGATCGCCGACAAAGATCGAGGCGGCGAACACGAACGTCGAGGCGACAACCAGCGGGACGGCGATCCGCAGCGTGTCGTGATTTCCGACCAGGAGCACAAGATAGAACAGGATCGACAGAATGATCAGATGGCGTGCGGCCTGGCTGAGCGTCCAGAACGATATGGCAAACAGCACGACCGCCATGACGATGAAGAAATGCAGAAACGAGCCGCGGCCGAAATAGTCGAAGCCCTTGAGGAAGAGCCAGGCATCGGCAATGCCGACCGCCGCCACCGTCAGCGGATTCGAGCGCAGCGCTACCGCCGCCAGCGCTGTGCCCGCGCACCAGATCACCATCGCCGAGGCTTCATCGCCGGACAGATGATACATCTGGCCGATCAGCGCGATCGATCCGCCGAAGGCCGCGGCGGCGATAATCCACAGCGCCTCGCCGATCACGGCGTGATCGCGGGTCTTCAAGAAAGCGCCGCCAACATAGCCGGCAAGGATAAGGGCAAACAGCGAAATTACGCGCGCTAGACGCGGAATGGCGTCCCAATTGGCGGCAACGAAGATCAGGATCGCCGCGCCGAACAGAAGGGCTGCCATCATCGCCAGTATCGAGCCGAAACTCAAAGATGCGCGCTCATTGGCGGCGACGTCGCTTGCCAAGGCGTCGGCCGTGGCCGGATCGATCAGCCCCGCCTCACGCCAGCGCGCGATATCCGCCCTCACCCGTGTCGCGTAGCCCGCCATGCCTCCCCCCGAGCCCGGTCATTTTTTCAGCGGAAACAGCCAAACCGTTGCCGCAGCGGCATTTTCCGATTCGGCCTTCTTTGTGACGCAGGCGTGAATGGGCGTTAATGTTGCATTGCACAATTTGCATTGCTGCCATGCGCCAACGGCACTTTTAAATCGATATGACCCCGCCTATTTTCTGTTCGTACACAAACGGAATGATCCGAACCAAAGACGAAACGAGAACTACCATGAACTTGATCCGCAACTATCGCAACTGGCGCCGCTACCGGGAAACCGTTTCCGAGCTGAGCCGCCTGTCGAACCGTGAACTGACCGACCTCGGCATCAGCCGCAGCGACATCCACTTCGTCGCCCGCAAGGCGGTCTAATCCCCTTCGGATCGCAAATGGTCCGAACCAGTTTTAGAAGAGAACGACAATGAACCTGATCCGCAACTACCGTAACTGGCGCGTTTACCGCGACACCGTTACCGAGCTGGGTCGCCTTTCGAACCGCCAGCTTCATGATCTCGGTATCGTCCGCGGCGAGATCAAGATGATCGCCCGTAAGGCGACCATCTAACGGTAAGAATTTCGCCAGGGTCGACCTCCTCCCCGACCCTGACGAATAAGGTCAGCCTTCACCTCCTCCCGAGGGTTGACCACCAAAACGGCGCCCGCCGCACCTCCTCCCGCGGCGGGCGTTGTTCCCCAAAAGGGTTTCGCCCCTTTTCAAAATAGCGAAAGAGATTTCGTCAAAGCCGACCTCCTCCCCGGCGATGACGAATACGGTCGATCCCCACCTCCTCCCGAGGATCGACCCCAAAAACGACACCCGCCGGACCTCCTCCCCCGGCGGGTGTTGTTGTTTTTGGACCTGGAGAAGTTCCAGGAAAAGTGCGTAGCGGCTTTCCGTCCGGAATTGCGCGAACGCAAATAGCCAGAGCGATTCCGTGAAACGCTGAACCGCTCTGGGCCTTTGCTCCGGACCGTGCAGATGTCAGTCTATCAAGCCGCCGATGCAGCCATCGAAGCGTCGCTACGGACGGCGTGGACGAGAAAGTCGAGCACCGTTGCAACCCGCAGCGGTATGTTCCTGCGGGATGGGTAGACGACGTTGATCGGCAGGCGCGTCGGCGGGAAATCCGGCATCAGCTTGACCAGCCTGCCGGCTTCGATGTCCGGCCCGACGAGAATGTGGGACAGCACCGCGAGCCCGGCCCCGGCCAGCGCTGCCCGATGGACGGCCATTGAATTGCTGGCGACCAGACGGGGCTCAATTCGCAAAACAACCTCATCGGCTCCTTCGCGGAAAGACCATGATCGGCCGTCGCCGGCACGGCTGTAACAAATACAGGCGTGGCCAGGGATGTCTTGCGGCGCTTGCGGTATACCCCTCCTCTCGAGATAGTCGGGCGAAGCCACAAGATATGCCGTCGTCCAGCCGATCCGACGGCACATCAGGCCGCTGTCACCCACCGGCCCAAGTCGGACCTCCAGATCGATTGCATCCGCGACCAGATCCGAGGGCTCTTCCCGCAAGATCAGTTCGACGGTCAGGGCTGAATGGCTCTCCAGCAGTTTTGGGAGGCGGTCGCCGATAAAGAGGCCGAGCGGCGCAGGCAGGCTGAGCCTCACTCTGCCAGTCGCGCCATCGGCGCCGCTCGCTTGGCGCAACGCTTCGACCGCTTCCATGACGCGGAGCGCCATCGGCAGCATCTGTTCGCCCTCTGCCGTCAAGGCCAGCGCGTTTGTCGTGCGATGCAGAAGGCGTGTGTTCAGATGCGCTTCCAGCGCGGAGACCTGCCGGGATACGGCCGGCTGCGTCAGATCGAGATCGAGCGCGGCAGCAGAGAAGGACTTTGTCTGCGCCACCCGCAGGAATGTCCGCAATGCCGATACGACGTCCATCCTCAGCCTCATACTTTTCGACATAAGCCTTATGTCCGCATCCTAGGCGGTCGGCGCTTTACAGTCTAGATATTAAGGATATTTATTGTCCTTAAGGACATCAAATATCCTTGGAGAGAGTGAACATGACACAACGCCTGAACGCAGCCCAGCAATCGCCCGAGCTGTTCAAGAAGCTTTCCGATCTGAGCATGGCCGAGGGCCATGGCGTGATCGAAGAGAAAATCCGCGATCTCGTCCACATCAGGGCTTCCCAGATCAATGGCTGCGCCTTCTGCCTCGACATGCATGTGAAGGAAGCAAAGATCCACGGCGAGAGCGAACTGCGGCTTTACCATGTCGCTGTCTGGCGGGAATCGACCCTTTTCATTCCGCGCGAACGCGCCGCCCTTGCCTGGACCGAAGCCGTCACAAAGCTACCCGAAGGCGGTATTCCCGACGAACTCTATGAGCGTGTGCGCGGCCAGCTTTCGGAAAAGGAGATTTCCGACCTGACCTTCTCGATCATGGCCATCAACGCCTGGAACCGCGCCAACGTCGCGTTCAAGACCGTGCCCGGCTCGGCGGACAAGCTCTACGGCCTCGAAAAGGCCGGTCTCAACTAACTTTTTCCCCGGACAAACCCATCAATCGATGCCGCGCGACAGCGGCACCGCAAACGGAGAGCATTATGAAAATCGTCATCATCGGCGGCACCGGTCTCATCGGTTCCAAAACCACGGAGCGTCTGCGCAAGCAGGGCCAAGAGGTCATCGCCGCCGCCCCGAACACCGGGGTCAACACCATCACCGGCGAAGGCTTGGCAGAGGCGCTCGCCGGCGCCGAGGTCGTGATCGATCTGGCCAACTCGCCCTCCTTCGAGGACAAGGCCGCGATGGACTTCTTCGAGACGTCGGGCCGCAACCTGCTCGCCGCGGACAAGGTTGCCGGCGTCAGGCACCACATCGCGCTCTCTGTTGTCGGAACCGAGCGCCTGCAGGACGTCGGTTACTTTCGTGCCAAGCTGCGTCAGGAAGAGTTGATCAAGGCTTCCGGCATTCCGTACACGATCGTTCATTCCACGCAGTTCATGGAGTTCCTGGCCGGCATCGCCAAGTCCGGCACGGTCGGCGTGGCCGTGCATCTATCGCCGGCCTATATACAGCCCATCGCATCCGACGACGTCGCCGATGCCATGGCCGATGTCGCGCTCGCCGCGCCGATCAATGGCACGATCGAGATTTCCGGCCCCGAACGCGTGCGGATGAGCGAGCTCGTCGCCCGCTATCTCAAGACCGCCGGCGACCCTCGCAAGGTCGTAGCCGATCCGGAGGCGCTCTATTTCGGCGGAAGACTGAACGACAATTCGCTCGTCTCCGACAACAATCCCCGTCTCGGCCACATCACCTTCGAGCAGTGGTTCGCCACCGCGGCGCGGAAATGACCGCCTGGATATGCCGCGCCATCAGACGCGGCATGCTGCTCAGCGCAAAAGGAGTTTCGAAATGATCAAGTCAATCATGGCTGCCCTCGTCGTCACGGCAGCGCTCGTCAGCCCGGCCGTAGCCAAAGATGCTCACGCCGACCAAAAGGCGGCCAAGGTCACGCTCGTTTATGAGCACGAACTGCCGAATGTCCCGGGCAAGAGCATCAAGGGCATCCTGGTCGAATACGGCCCCGGCGGCTACTCGGAGGCGCACACGCATCCGAGTTCGGCTTTCATCTATGCGACGGTTTTGGAAGGCTCGATCCGCAGCCAGGTCAATGACGACCCGGCCAAAATCTACAAGGCCGGCGAGAGCTTTTCGGAAATGCCGGGCGATCGTCACAGCGTCAGCGCGAACGGCTCCAAGACCAAGCCGGCAAAGCTGCTCGCCGTCTTCGTGGTCGATACCGCCCAGAAGGAACTGACCTATCCGGTCAAGAAGTAAGCTGAAAAGGCCGGATGCCTTCCAGGCATCCGGCCGGGCCTGCAAGCTCAGAATCATGTCGGTGTCCATGTTCGGCGATCATCACTCCCTCGCTTTGGTCTTGATCAACTTTCTGGGGCTTACCGGCATCGTCGTGTGGTATCTCCAGGGCGATCGGCGTCCGATGGCACGCCTGATCGTCCAGATCCTGTTCTTCGCCGCCATGACCGCGGTGCTGTGGCTTGGCGGTATCCTGCCGCAATGGATGGGTGAGACGGATTTCCCGGACGCTGGCGCGTATTTGGCCAAATCCGCACTGGCCAAGTCCGCGCGCGTCCTGTGGTGGACGCACCTTGCCTGGACGCTTGTCGGTTTTGTGCGCCTCTACATCGTCCTGGAGCACCGGCCGCGCGAAGCGCGCCTGCTGCAGGATCTGGTCGTCGCCGTCATCTATCTCGGCGTCGCGCTGTCGATAACGGGCTTCGTCTTCGGCGTTCCCATCGCAACGCTGGCGGCAACATCGGGCGTGGTTGCCATCATTGTCGGGCTTGCGCTCCAGAACACACTTGGCGACGTCTTCTCCGGCATCGCGCTGACGCTCGGGCGACCCTACACGTTCGGCGATTGGATCATGCTGAGCGATGGCACGGAGGGGCGTATCGTCGAAACAAATTGGCGCTCCACCCATCTGCTTACCGGTGCGAACAACATCGTCGTCTTGCCCAACAGCGTGTTGGCGAAGCTCAGCCTGACCAATCTCAGCCGCCCCGACGAGAGGCTGCTGATCAGCCTGACCGTGCGGATCGCCACGACGCAGGCGCCACATGTCATCGAGGAGACCATGCGCGAAGCCCTCGGAAACTGCGAGCTGATCGTCAAGGACCCGGCACCGCTCGTCGCGTTCAAGGAGATCGATGCAGTGGCAATCGGGATGGATCTGTTCTTCTGCGTGGCCGGTCCGGCCGACCGGTTGCTTGCCAGGAATGAGGTGATCGACACTGTCCATCGCCATTGCGAGGCGAACGGTCTTTCCCTGGCCATGCCGCCGCAGAGCTATGCCGTCTTGATGTCGGCGACGGGAGACCAGCCGATCGCGAAGCTCATGCGATCATCCGGCGCGCTCTAGTACCCATTCGAAGCTGCTCTTCCAAAGCTCCGTCGGAATGTCGAGCGCCAGCGCCGCCGTGAGGTCGGAAAGCCTGACACTGCGCAATTTGGCACGCCAGGCCTCGTCGGCCTCCCACATGATGCGCGCGACCGGGCAAGGGCCGGCCTCGCAATAGCCCTGTGGACGACATGGGTTGTTGGCGCGGATATTGGTGCACATAAAGGTCGGCGCGCTGCCTTCCACCGCTTCCACGATCTCGAGGAAGGTCAGTTCCGCCGGCGGCCGCGCCAGTCGATACCCACCCGAGGGACCGAGCGTCGTATCGACCAGGCCGGCCTGCGACAGGCTTTGCAGCGCCTTGGAAAGATACTCCTTGGGCAGGCCGTGAAATTCGGCGAGCGCTTTGGTCGAGAGATACCGCCCCTCAGGCAGGCCCGCGAGAATGGCGCAGCAGTGCAGAGCCCATTCGACTTGGCTTTTCAGGATCATCGATTGATTCCAGGCAGATACTGATCGAACCTTTATTAAGGATATGAAATATCCCTATTTTATGGCAGTGTAAACAGACAGGCCCCGGCCCCCGGCGGAGCCGGGTTCGCAACGGCCCATGGCGCCGGGCAATTGCAATCGCTTAGACAAGCGATTATTCCGGCGCTCATGAGCAAAAACCCTGTACACGTCATCGGCGGCGGCCTCGCCGGCTCCGAGGCAGCCTGGCAGATCGCGCAAGCCGGCGTTCCGGTCGTGCTGCATGAAATGCGCCCGGTGCGCGGCACCGACGCGCACAAGACGGAAGGGCTGGCCGAGCTCGTCTGCTCGAACTCCTTCCGCTCCGACGACGCCGACAACAACGCCGTCGGACTGCTGCATGCCGAAATGCGGCTGGCCGGATCGCTGATCATGAGCGCCGGCGACGCCAACCAGGTGCCGGCCGGCGGCGCGCTGGCCGTCGATCGCGACGGATTCTCCGACGCGGTCACCGCGAAGATCGAGGCGCATCCGCTGATCACCATCGAGCGCGAGGAAGTACCCGGACTGCCGCCTGCGGACTGGGACCAGGCCATCATCGCCACCGGCCCGCTGACGGCGCCCTCGCTTGCCCAGTCGATTGCCGAGGCCACCGGCGCCGATGCGCTGGCCTTCTTCGACGCGATCGCGCCGATCATTCATTTCGACACGATCGACATGAACACCGCGTGGTTCCAGTCGCGTTACGACAAGGTCGGCCCCGGCGGCACCGGCAAGGACTACATCAACTGCCCGATGGACAAGGAGCAGTATCTCGCCTTCGTCCAGGCGCTGATCGACGGCCAGAAAACCGAGTTCAAACAATGGGAAGGCACGCCCTATTTCGACGGCTGCCTGCCGATCGAGGTGATGGCCGAGCGCGGCGTCGAGACATTGCGCTACGGCCCGATGAAGCCGATGGGGCTGACCAACGCCCATAATCCGACGGTCAAGGCCTATGCCGTCGTGCAACTGCGCCAGGACAATGCGCTCGGCACGCTCTACAACATGGTCGGCTTCCAGACCAAGCTGAAGCACGCCGAGCAGGTGCGCATCTTCCGCACCATTCCGGGGCTCGAAAACGCCGATTTCGCGCGGCTCGGCGGCCTGCATCGCAACACTTACATCAACTCGCCGACGCTGCTCGATCAATCGCTGCAGCTGATATCGCGGCCCGGCCTGCGCTTTGCCGGCCAGATCACCGGTTGCGAGGGCTATGTCGAGAGCGCGGCGATCGGTCTGCTCGCCGGCCGCTTCGCCGCCGCCGAACGGCTCGGCCAGGCGCCCTCGCTGCCGCCGCTCACCACTGCCTTCGGCGCGCTGCTCAACCACATCACCGGCGGCCACATCGTCTCCGACGACGAGCCCGGCAAACGCTCCTTCCAGCCGATGAACGTCAATTTCGGCCTGTTCCCGCCTGTGGAAGCACCGAAAAACGAAGGCAAGCGCCTGCGCGGCAAGGACAAGACCGTCGCCAAGCGCCACGCTATCACGTCGCGCGCGCAGGCCGATTGCAGGGAGTGGTTGGGACTGCCGGCGCCGACGGCGCAAGCTGCCGAGTAGTAGCCCAGTTTGAGATTGGACCATTATCGCAAAGTGGGATACTATCCTACTTTGCGATAATGGAGACCTTCATGGAATCCGCTGAAAAGCTGTCCGTCACTGTCACGCCCGCCATGGCGCGCATGATCCGCGAAAAGGTCGAGGACGGCTCTTTCGGATCGGCGAGCGAAGTCATCCGCGCTGCGCTGCGCGCCTTTCAGCGCGAAGAAGAAGAACACGCCGAGCGCATGGCCTTGATACGGGCACGCGTGAAGGCGTCGATCGAGGACGCGCGGGCTGCTGTTCCGCTCGACGAAGCAATTGATCGGGTGAAGGCTCGAATTTCACAACTGGCGCAGGGCCATGATGATCCAGCGCCTGGCCGTCGTTCTTAGCGAAAACGCGATCTCCGATCTCGAAGCGATTGCCAGTTATATTCTTGAAGCTGGCGGCAGCGAAAACGTAGCAAACGGTTTCGTGGATCGGATCAGGGGTCGCTGCCAAGGCATCAGCAATGCACCTCGCGGCGGCCGCGCGCGAGACGATATTGCATCGGGACTGCGGACCGTTCCTTTCGAACATTCTGCCGTCATTGCCTATGTGATCGAGAGCGATGCCGTACTCGTCGTCAACATCTTCTACGGCGGCCGCGACTACGAAACGTTGATGCGGGACGGCAGCTCGGGCGACCCACCCTGAGGCACCGCTACTCGGCCGGCTCGACACCCGCTCCCGGCAAACCTGGCTTCCCGGCCTCCGACGGATTTCGCCTGACATATGCCGCCTTCAGCGTCTCCGAGGTGTCGCGCGAACCGTCGTGGCTCCAGCCGGGCGGCTGGATGAGGTAATTGATCCGCAGGCGCAGCGTCAGCCCCGGCGCCAACGCATCCTTGAACATGCCGATCCACTCGTGGAACGCCACCTTCAGCGGGTTGAAGGTGCCGATGTTCTTCACAATCCCATAGCGCGGGCGGTCTTCCTCCAGTTCCTCGACGAAGGTGCCGAACATGCGGTCCCAGATGATCAGCGTGCCCGCATAGTTGGCGTCGAGATAGCGCGGATTGGTGGCGTGGTGGACACGGTGGTGCGAGGGCGTGTTGAAGATCAATTCGAACCAACCCCACATCTTGCCGATCGTCTCGGTGTGGATCCAGAACTGCCAGACAAGGTTGAAGCCGAAGACGAAGGCGATCACCGCCGGATGAAAGCCGAGCAGCACCAGCGGCGCCTGCAGGATGAAGGTGAAGGTGAACAGCCCGGTCCAGCTCTGCCGCAACGCGGTCGAAAGATTGTAGTGCTGGCTGGAATGGTGATTGACGTGCTCGGCCCACACCCAGCGCACCCGATGCGCGATGCGGTGATAGACATAGTAGCGCAGATCATCGAGCAGGAAGGCGACGACGAACACCCAGATCGACAGGCCGAGATTGAAGAAGCGGAACTGCCACAGCCACAACAGCGCCCAATAAGACACCACGCCGAGCAGGATACCGGCCACCACATTGCCGGTGCCCATCATCAGGCTGGTCAGCGTGTCGCGCGTCTCGAACGATCCCTTGGCGCGCCCGGTGCGCACCAGCCAAAGCTCGATCAGGATCGCCACGACGAAGAAGGGAATGGCAAGCTGGGTGACCTGCGGGAAATCATACTGGTCCATCATGCCGCCTCTCGCATCTGATCGCGGTTCTGCAGCACCGTCGCCACGGCGCGCGCGCCGGCCTCGTCGGCAAAGGTGAAGCGGCCCCCCTTCCAGGTAAAGTCGTTGAGCTTGAAGGACACAACGTTCCCCTCGCTTGCCAGGGCCCGGATGTCGCGCGACGTGACGATGCGCGTCAGGAAACAATCGCCGATGCTCTGCACGATGGCGCAGCGTTGCGGGGCGAGTTCGAAAAATGCGCTATGCCGGTCCGCCGTCAACCAGACGGTCCCTGGCTTCTCATCGGGGAAATCCTCGGCAAAACGCGCCAGCGCCTGCTCGGCATTGGCAAGCGTGGCTGTCGTCGTGCCACCGGTGAAATGCACGGCTGCGACCGACAGCGCGATGCCGACCACGACAAGGACGACGAGCACAGGCAGGCTCATGAAAAGACATCTCCTCCGCTGGCTCGCATTTCTTCGCGGCGAGTCCAGACGACGGAATCCTAGCACGGTTGACGTTTACGTCAAAGGGCTGCCCAGCCCCGCATCGCATGACGCAAGAGCACCCAGTGCCTGCCGATGGTCGACAGCTTCACGGTCGTGCCGAGCGGCGACGGGCCAGCCTTCTCCATCTTATCCAGATAAGCGCGTGTCAGCGCCAGCGGCAGGAAGGCCGGTCGCAGCGCAACGGCGAGCGTCGGCGCGGCTTTCTCGAAGGCGTTGAGGTGCTCACGCGCCAAGGCTATCATCGCCGCCACGGCGCGCTTTGCCGCTGCCTCATCCTCGCCTTTGACGAATGCTTCCGGCGACGTGCCGGCCGCCGCCAGGATATCGGCGGGTATAAAACACTGGCCACGCCGACGATGCAGCGGCAACAGAAGCAGCAGGCCAGTCATCGCCTGCGCGCAACCGGCTCTGCCCGCCAGCTCGGCAAAGTCCGGCGCCGCCACCGGATCGAGCACTATCGCCGCGAGCTGGATCAATGCTGCGGCCGTCTCGCCGCAATAGCCTTCGAGATCGGTGCGTGACGGCATCGGATCGTCATAGAGATCGAAGATCCGTGCCTCGAGCATGTTGTCGAAAGCGGCCTTCGGTAAACCGTTGGCGGCAATCGTCGCCCCCAGCGCATCGGCGATCGGGTTGCCCGTCTCCGCCCCGCCTGCGATGGCGTCGCGCCACCATTGCAGCCTGACCTCGCCCGGCAGCGGCTCATGGATGCGGTCGCGCACGCCGGCGAGCTCTGCATTGAAGGCATAGAGCGAAAACAGTGCATCGCGCTTGTCGGCCGGCGCGTAGAGCGCCGAGAGATACTGGTCATGATCGGCGGCGCGCACCGCATCCATGACGATGCTGCCACTCTTGACGGTTTTGGGCACGCCGGCCATTCAATCGACGGCGATCAGCGCCGCAGCGACCGCTCGGTCTTCGGCCAGAAGCACATTGTAGGTCCGTACCGCTGCGCCCGTTGACATGGGATCGGCCGAGATGCCGGCTTCCTTGAAGGCGACGCGCAGGGCGGCCGGCAGCGGCCGCAGATCCTTGCCCATGCCGACCAGCACGATCTCGACCTTGCCGGCCTCGTCGAACAGCCGGTCGAAATCGGAGACCTTCAGCGCCAGCGGATCGGCCGGCTCCCAGCCATGGATGCCTGAGGGAAGGCACAACAGCGACCCGCGATGCGACATATCGGCGAAGCGGAAGCCGCCATTGCCGTAGGCTTCGATCGGCGCCCTGCCCGGGAAATGCGCCTCGCGGATGATGATGCCTTTGGCCATCAGCCGGATGACATCAGGTTGCCACGGCCTTGCCGGTCGCCGGCTTTTCCTCTTCCGTCGTCGCGGCCTGCGGCCGGAGCTTGAAGAGGATCAGCAGCGGCGCGGCGATGAAGATCGACGAATAGGTGCCGAAGATCACGCCGAAAAGCATCGCCATCGTGAAGGAACGGATCACCTCGCCGCCGAACAACACCAGCGCCAACAGTGCCAGGATCGTCGTCACCGACGTCAGCGTGGTTCTCGACAGCGTCTCGTTGATGGCGTTGTTCAGAAGCTGCGGCAGCGGCATTCGCTTGTATTTTCGCAGATCCTCGCGGACGCGGTCATAGACCACGATCGTGTCGTTCAGCGAGTAGCCGATGATGGTCAGGATCGCCGCCAATGAGGACTGGTTGAACTCCAGCCCTGTTATGACGAAGAAGCCGATCGTCATCACCACATCGTGGACCGTGGCGACGATGGCGCCGACCGCGAACTGCCATTCAAAGCGGAACCAGACATAGAGCAGGATGCCGACCAGCGCGATCAGCATGGCGATCGTGCCCTGCTTGGCGAGCTCGCCGGACACCGTCGGACCCACCACCTCGACGCGGCGGAAGTCATACTGGTCCTGCAACTCGCCGCGCACCTTGTCGATGACGGTCTGCTCGGCATTCTCGCCGGCGGCCTGCGTGCCGACGCGGATCAAGACGTCATTCGGCGCGCCGAACTGCTGCACCTGGATTTCGCCGATGTTGAGCTCGGAAAGCCGGTTGCGGATATCGCCGAGGTTGGCATCGCCCTGCTTTGACTGCACCTCGATCATCGAGCCGCCTTTGAAGTCGATGCCGTAATTGATGTCGATGGTCAGGAACCCGACGACCGACAGGACCGACAACAGGCTGGATAGCGCGAACGTCCAGCGCCGGATGCCCATGAACGGGATTTTTGTGCCCGGCGGAATGAACGTGACCGGCGCCCGCGGCAATTCCTTCGGGCGCGCGCGGCGCAGCCAGATCGACACCAGCATGCGGGTGAAGGTGAAGGCGGTGAAGACCGTGGTTAGAATGCCGATGGCATAGGTGATGGCAAAGCCCTTGACCGGGCCGGTGCCCAGCCAGAACAGCACAACGGTCGCGATCAGCGAGGTGACGTTGGAATCGATGATCGTCGCCAGCGCCTTGGAGAAGCCGGTATCGATCGCCTGGATCACCGAGCGTCCGTTCCGTCGCTCCTCGCGGATGCGCTCATAGATCAGAACGTTGGAATCCACTGCCATGCCGATGGTGAGCACTATACCGGCGATGCCCGGCAGGGTCAGCGTGGCGCCAAGCAACGACAGCAGCGCCACGATCATCGCCACGTGCACGGCCAGCGCGATGTTGGCGAGGAAGCCGAGGAAGCCATAGGCGACGAACATGAAGGCGACGACGAGGATCGAGCCGATGATGCCGGCAACTTTACCGGCATGGATCGAATCCTGGCCGAGGCCCGGGCCGACCGTGCGTTCCTCGATCACTGTCAGCGTCGCCGGCAGCGCGCCGGCGCGCAGCAGCACGGCGAGATCGTTGGCGCTCTGGGCGGTGAAATTGCCGGAAATCTGGCCGGTGCCGCCAAGGATCGGCTCGCGGATCTGCGGCGCCGAAATCACCTGGTTGTCGAGGATGATGGCAAACAGCTTGCCGACATTCTGCGCCGTCGCCTGGCCAAAGCGGGTCGCCCCCTTCGAATCGAAACGGAACGAGACGACAGGTTCGTTGTTTTGCGAATTGTAGGTCGCCTGCGCGTCGACCAGATTTTCACCCGAGACAATGACGCGGTTTTCGATGAGGTAGGGTACCGGCGGATCGTCCTGCGAATAAAGGATCGAAGAGCCCGCCGGCGGCCGGCCCTTCAGCGCGTCCTGTACCGGCATCGACTGGTCGACCATCTGGAAGGTCAGCTTCGCCGTCTGGCCAAGGATTTCCTTCAGTCGCTGCGGATCCTGCAGGCCCGGCACCTGCACCAGGATACGGTCATCGCCCTGCCGCTGCACGATCGGCTCGGTGGTGCCGAGTTCGTTGACGCGCCGCCCGACCACTTCGATCGATTGCGTCAGCGCCGTCGAGGTGCGGTACTTCAGACCAGCATCGGTGATGGTGAATTTGAGCAGGCCAGGTTCGGTATCGTCAAGCGCCAATTCCTGAACGGAACCGCCGCTGAACAGGCCGGCAGCCACCGGATCGGTCAGCGGCTTCAGCACCGTCTTGGCCTGGTTGACCTGCGTCGGGTCAGAGATGCGCACCTGAACGGTGCGGCCGGAGCCGGACAGGCCCGTGTAGTTGATCTTCGGGTTGGCGTCGCGCAGCAGCGTCCTGATCTCGTCGCGCGTCGTCTCCATCCTGTCCTTGATCAGATCGTTCCGGTTCATTTCAAGCAGGATGTGCGAGCCGCCCTGAAGGTCGAGGCCGAGCGTCATCTGCCGCTTCGGCACCCAGCTCGGCAGTTCAGCCAAAACGCTTGCCGGAAAGAGATTGGGCGCGGCGAGGACCACTGTGACGGCCACGGCGAGCCAGATCAGGATCATCTTCAGGCGCGAGAAATACAGCATTCGTTCTTATCCGTTCAGGCGTACAAGCGGCAGCGTTCCGCCATCGGCTCGGTTGTCGTCTATCGTCGTCATTTCAACCACGGGCCGGCCCTATCGTGCTTCCTCGACGATTGTCAATCGCGCCGGCAGCGCGCCGGTGCGCATCAGCAAGGCAATCGTGCTGGCTTCCAGGCCGGTAAAGTTCCCTGATATCTGGCCGGTGCCGCCCTTGATTGGTTCGCGAATGATGGGGGCGGAAATCACCTGATCGTCCAAAATCACTGCAAACGGCTTGCCGACATACTGCGTGGTCGCCCATTTGAAACGCTCAGTACCCCTGGAATCGAGCCGGAATGCGACGACAGGCTCCCCGCCCAGTGCTTCATGCGTTGCGTTGGCGTCCAGCACATGGTCACCGGAAACGAGTACCCGGTTTTCGACGAGATAGGGAACCGGAGGATCGTCCAGCGTATAAAGCACAGATGATCCTGCGGGCGGCCGGCCGTTGATTGCATCGTTCACCGGTATCGAAGTGTCGACCAATTGAAGACTTAGCCGGCCAGGTCGAGTGAGGGTTTTTCCCAAGCTTTGGAGATCCGCAACGCCCGGCGCCAGAACCAATATGCCGTCCTGGTCTACCTGCCGGGCCCCGGCGCCTGATATGCCGAGGTCGTGCAGGCGGTTTTTGATGACCTCGATCGACTGTTTGAGTGCGACGGTGGTTCGGGATCTCACGCCTGCATCCGTCATCGTGAACTTCAGCAGGCCGGGCTCGCTGTCCTCCAGGGCCAGTTCGTCGATGCCGGTCAAGCTCTTGAGCGCCGACTTGGCGGCCTCGACCTGGCTGGCATCGTCAATACGCACTTGAACCGCACGGTCCGACACGGCAAGTCCGCTATAGCGGATCGTCGGCTGGGCGTCGCGCAGCAGCGTCCCGATCTCGTCGCGTGCGGCAGCCATGCGGCTGCCAACCAGGTCGGCCTTATCGACACGAAGCAGAATGTGGGGATCAGCAGCGAAAGCAGTCGACGCGCCGAAGATCATGGAGACCAGGGCAAGCCCGATCAAAATGACCTTCAGGCGCAAAAGATGGACCATATGCCGCCGTTCGTCGGAACCTTGCCCGCGGCCGTCGCCGTCGGGATTTCGCTTACTTCTTGGCGTTCTGGTTCGCCACCGGCTCGCCCTTGACGCGCACTTCCGAGATCGTTGAGCGCAGCGCCGTCACCTTGGCGCCGCCAAGGTCGATCTCCAGCTCATTGTCGTCGATCACCTTGGTCACCTTGCCGATGAAACCGCCGCCGGTCACCACCGTGTCGCCGCGGCGCACCGCCGACAGCATTTCCTGGCGCTTCTTCAGCTGCGCGCGCTGCGGCCGGATGATGAGAAAATACATGATCACGAAAATCAGGACAAACGGCAAAATGCTGATGAACATATCGGGCGAAGCGCCGCCGAAGCCTTGAGCGTATGCCGGTGTAACGAACATCAAGAAACTCCTGAATGGGCAAAAACCGCCAAACGCGGCCCCGCGAAATTTGGCCGGAATATAGTCGCTAAACTTGCCAATGCAACTGCGCGACCGCCCCAATCCATTGCTTTTCCAGCCGTTTGGCGCGTGCTAGAGCGTCGCAGCCGGAGATGGCGTCGGTCTCAGCGAAAAGATCATGCTCCAACAAAAGCTTGGGGCTGGTTCTTGCAGCGGGGCCAAGGAGCTGTTTCCGCCTTGCGAAATGCCAGAACAAAAGACCTGATATGACCGACAACAGCCTCGAAGCCCTAAACCAGAAACTCGACCGCCTCATCGAAGCGGTCTCCCGCCTCGCGCCGCCGCCTGTACCGGAGACCGACATTTCGCTGGCGGACTGCTTCGTCTGGCAGGCTGATCCCGGCTATCTGGAGCCGGTGCGCAAGGTCAACCGCGTCGACATCGGCCTGATCCGCGGCGTCGACCGTGTCCGCGACATCCTTGTCGACAACACCGAGCGCTTCGCCGCCGGCTTTGCCGCCAACAACGTGCTGCTCTGGGGCGCGCGTGGCATGGGCAAGTCGTCGCTGGTCAAGGCCGTCCATGCCGAGATCAACGCCAGGGCCAAATCCGAGCTGCCGCTCAAGCTGATCGAGATCCACCGCGAGGACATCGACACGCTGCCGAAGCTGATGGGGCTGTTGAAGGCGGCGCCTTATCGCTTCATCCTGTTTTGCGACGACCTTTCCTTCGACCATGACGACACGTCCTACAAGTCGCTCAAGGCAGCGCTTGAAGGCGGCGTTGAAGGCCGGCCGGGCAATGTCATCTTCTACGCGACGTCCAACCGCCGGCACCTGTTGCCCCGCGACATGATCGACAACGAGCGCTCGACCGCCATCAACCCGTCGGAAGCGGTCGAGGAGAAGGTCTCGCTGTCGGATCGTTTCGGGCTTTGGCTCGGCTTCCACAAATGCTCACAGGACGAATATCTCGAGATGATCAACGGCTATGCCAGCCATCATGGCCTCGACATCGACCCCGAGCAGTTGCGTGCCGAAGCGCTGGAATGGGCAACCACGCGCGGCAGCCGCTCGGGCCGCGTCGCCTGGCAGTTCACACAGGACCTGGCCGGCCGGCTTGGGAAACCGCTGAACGATTGATCGCGTCGCGGACGCTGATTGCGGCGTGTTATTTGGGCGGCCGCGCCCGCCGCAAATCACGCGGCGTCTGGCCAATCTCGCGGCGCATCCAATGCGCCAGATGTGACTGATGAGCGAAGCCCGTCGCTTCCGCAACCTCGCTGGTGCTGAGGTTGCCCTCTTGCAGCAGAACACGCGCGCGTTCGACCCGACGTCGCAGCACATAGCGATGCAGGGTGACGCCCGTCGCCACCTTGAACCAGGTCCGCAAATGCGAGCTGCTCGCGCCGGCAATCCGGCTGAGCCGATCGATCGAAAGCGGCTCATGGAGAGCGGCTTCAATATACTCCAACACGCGCTTGAGCTGGATATCCGACAAACGGCCCGTTCCGTCCTGGCTTGTTCGATCGATCTCCGCATCATCGAGGCCAAGCAGCCGCACCGCGAGTGCGGCGCCAATGCTGTCGGCAAACAGCGAGCCGCTCGGCGCGCCGGCATCGAGATCGCTCTGGAGCGCGCGGGCGAGATGTTCGATGCGCTGGTCACGAAGCAAATGGCGTGTGTCGAGCCGCGATGCCAGCGCCCCGCCACCAAGTTCCGCGGCAACCCTTTCCATCAAGGCTGGCGGCAAGACAATCTCGATCGTGTCGAACGGCGTCTCAGCCTCGAAACCGCCCTCCTCGCCAGCCGGCACCAGATCGATATCGCCGGCGCGCCTGACGAAATACCGACCAACCTGATTGCAGTAGGAGCGCGTCGCCGCGCTTTTATGCACCATGATGCGGTGGTGTGGCGCTCGCGGCAGACGATGGACGCCTGCCTCGATATGCCGGGAAACCATTGTTAATCGGGACGGCGGTGGGGCCGAAGCGGATTGCGGACGCATGGCCCCTCGATTCATTGGCAAAACCTGCTCAAGATTTGGCAATTCCCGCGCGATTTTCAATGCCACGACCCTGTACTCACGCCTCTCCATCAAGCTTGGAAGAGAGGTTGCCATGAGTTTCTATGTTGTCGTCGGAGCAGGCCCGGTTGGACGCGAGACCGCACGCCTTCTTGGCGAAGAAGGACATGATGTCGTTCTCACAAGCCGAAGCGTCGTTTCGAACGCGCTGCCGAACGTTCGGGCCATTAAGGCCGACGCCACGAACGCCTCGGAACTGGCGCGCATCTGCCGAGGCGCCGATGCGATCTTCATGTGTGCCATGGCCACATATCATCGCTGGCCAACCGACTTTTTCCCCATCATCGACGGCACCGTGGGCGCGGCGGAAGCGGTCGGCGCGAAGCTTATCGTGCTCGGAAACCTTTATGGTTATGGCGAGAATGCCGACAGCCCGCTTCGCTCCGATCTGTCCCTGGATCCGACGTCGAAGAAGGGAACCGCCAGAACAATCATGTGGCAGCGGGCGGTCCGTGCCGATGTGCCGGCGATCGAGGTCCGCTCCAGCGATTATCTCGGACATGGCGCGATCAGCTATTTCTCGCTGGTCGCGCTGCCGTCCATCATCGAGGGAAAGCCCACCGCCTTCATCGGGAACCTCGACGCAACGCATGCCTGGAGCTTCACCAAAGACGTCGCCAGGACACTGGTAGCGGCCGTCCACTACACGGGCGAATGGAGACGAGCGTTTCATGTTCCCTCGCAGCACGCCTCGCCACGGGAGCTCATCCAGAAAACCGCGGCGATGCTCAAACGAGAGGTGTCGGGGACACGTTCCTATTCCGTCGCCGAGATGGAAGAATTGGGCATGCATGAGCTCATCGAGATGAGCTATCTCTTCGAGAGCCCCTTGCTGGTCGATTCCTCCGACACCGAGACGCTTCTCGGCGTGAAGGCCAGCAGCCTCGAGGAGATGATCGCCGACACGCTCCGTGATCACCTGTAAGCCTTGCCGACGGGCTTTTTTGCGCAAAACTGAAAAAGCCCGCCCCTTTCGGAGCGGGCTGAGCCGGCGGGCCGGACTGGAAGTCAGGCGGACCGCAAATCGCGTTTTTTGTTCTATTCGAGATAGCCGCTCGGATCGACCGGCGCCGAATTCTTGCGCACTTCGAAGTGCAGCTTGGGCGAGTCCGTCGTGCCGCTCATGCCAGACAGCGCGATTTCCTGGCCGCGCTTGACCTTCTGGCCGCGCTGCACCTCGATCGAGCTGGCGTGACCGTAGACCGTGACCAGGCCGTTCTCGTGGCGCACCAGCACCGTGTTGCCGAATTCCTTGAGTCCGTCGCCGGCATAGATGACGACGCCGTTCTCGGCCGCCTTGATCGGCGTGCCCGTCGGCACTGCGATGTCGACGCCGTCCTTGCCGGAACCGAAGCCGGAGATGACGCGGCCGCGCACGGGCCAGCGCATCTTGCCGATGCCGGTGCCATCGGGCGCCACAGCATTGTCGTCCTCGGCCTGCTGGATGACCTTGGCGTCCTTCTTCGGCGGCGTGTAGGAGGCGAGCGTCTCCGTGGTCTTGGCGGCTGGCGGCGTCGTCGCCGTCGTCACCGGATCGACCGCCGGCTTGGCGGCCGCCACTTGGGCGGTGCCGCCGGCCGGAACCTTGAGCGTCTGGCCGATCTTGAGCAGACCGTCCTTCATACCGTTGGCCTGCTTCAGCGCCGTGGTGCCGACGCCGGTCTTCCTGGCGATCGACGACAGCGTGTCGCCTTGCTGCACCGTGTAGGTGCCGCCAGCGCCGGCGGGCTTGGCCGCTGCCATCTGCGGCGCGGGTTTCGGGGCCTTCGAACCGCTCGCCGCGGCAGACGCATCGACCTGGGCGGCCGACTTGCCATCCTTCAGCTTCGGCTGCTGCGGCAGCACGGCGACCTTCTCAGGTCCCTTGGCCGGCTCCTTCGGAGCATTCACCGGCTTGGCGTCGGCGACCTTCGGCTCCGCCTTGCTCGAATAGGCGTAGGCGGGAATGACGATCTTCTGACCGGAGCGGATGCCCTTCTTCGGGTCGATCCCGTTGACCTTGGCGATGGCATCGGCCGGAACATGATAGTGCTGCGCCAGGCCCGACAGCGTCTCGCCGTCACGGACTACGATCTCGGTGGCGTGCGGTGTACCACTTGCATTGCGCACCGCGTCCGGTTCAGCGGTCTTGAACGGCTTGGCCGGCGCAACAGTGCCGGTCGTCATCGTCCTGTCGACATGCGGCGCGGGCGCCAGGGCCGGAGCCGGTGCAAGCGCGGGGGCCGAGGCGGTGCGCATCGGCCTGACGGGCGCCGGCTGCGAGGGCGGCGGCAGTTGCTGGGCCGTGACCGGCTCCAGGCTGGAGCGGCTGACCGACTGGGTATGGGTGCCGTCGACCGGCGCCGGGGCGACGCTGTCTCCCGGATAGGGCTGGTCGACACCCTGCTTGTTGATGATGGCGCGCTGATTGTTGGTGGACGATGTGAAGACATCGTCGACACCGTTGAAGCGCATCGCCTGGGAGCTGCAGCCGGCGGCACTGCCGGCGATCATCAAGACAGCGCAGCCACGCGCCAGATTGCGTCTGTTTGCCTTCAAGTAGTTGAATTGCATCGCACTAACCCGCACAGACCCGGTACAAACTGACCGTGATTAAAGCGTGTTAATGTTACTGGCCGGTTAACCCATTAGAATCCGACGAAAATTTTCTTAAAACATTGGCGGAAATTTTGGCGCGGGCAAAAGTCAGCTATTGCGCCGGTTTGACGTCCCGTCGGCAACACCGGCGACAGGGGCCGCCCGTGTTCACGCAGGCTATCTGGTCAAATAATCCGGACCGTTGCCCCAGGGTAACATGGCTTCCCTATTCCGCTCAGATAGTGGGACGGGTGCGTGCTTTTCTTGGAGCGGCGTCAGATCACCGCCGCGACGCTGGGCAGGATCGGCTGCAGCCTGACCATGCCGATATCCTCGCGCTCGAAGCGGCTGCCGACCTTGGTGAGCTTGGCCAGCACCTGCTCGCCCTCTTCGGGGCCGATCGGCGCGATGACGATGCCGCCGCTCGATAGCTGGTCGAGCAAAAAGCGCGGCAGGCTGTCGAACGCGGCCCAGACGACGATGCGATCGAACGGCCCTTCATTGGCCAGACCGTTGGAGCCGTCGGCCTGGCGCGCAATGACGTTACTGATGGCGAGCGCCTCGAAACGCTGCTTTGCCTGCTCGATCAGGGTCTTGTAGCGGTCGACGGTGACGACGCGCGCCGCGAGCCGCGACATGACGGCGGCCGTGTAACCCGAGCCGGTGCCGACCTCGAGCACACGGTTGCCGGACTCGATGTGCAGGGCGGCAATCACCGCCGCCTGCAAATCGGCGCCTTCGATCGCTTCGCCGCACTCGATCGGCAGCATACCGTCCGACCAGGCGATGGAATGAAACTGCGCCGATAGAAAACCGCGCCGCGGCGTCGCCTCGAAGGCGGCGATCAGCGCCTTCGGCGCTGTTCCCCTGCCCCGCAGCCGCAGCAGGAAAGCGGCAAAACCTTCGCGGTCGTCGATAACCGTGTTCATGCCAAAACCCTATTTATGACAACGCCTTGCTCAACTGGTCGCGGAGTTCATGGGCGGTGAGATCGAGCTGCAGCGGCGTCACCGACACCAGCCGGTTGCGCATCGCGTAAAGGTCAGTGCCTTTCTTGCCTTCGACCGGCTCGCGGCCAAAGCGCAGCCAGTAGTAGGGCAGGCCGCGCCCATCGCGGCGCTCGTCCACCCACAGGCTGTGCACCAGCTTGCCTTGCGAGGTGACAACCGTGCCCTCGACTTCGTCGGGCGCGCAATTGGGGAAATTGACGTTGAGCAGCACGCCGTCCGGCAGCGGCGTTTCCACCAGCTTCTTCAACAGCGCCGGCGCCAGCGCCTCGGTCGTCTCGTAAGGCACGACGCGATCCTCGCCGACATAGGAATAGGCCTGGCTGACCGCGATCGAGCGCACGCCGAGCAGCGCGCCTTCCATGGCGCCCGCCACAGTGCCGGAATAAGTGACATCATCGGCAATGTTGGCGCCGGAATTGACGCCGGACAGGATGAGGTCCGGCGGCCCAGGCAGGATTTTCTTGGTGCCCATGATGACGCAATCGGTCGGCGTGCCGCGCACGGCGAAATGCTTCTCGCCGATCTTGCGCAGCCTGAGCGGCTCCGAGATCGACAGCGAATGCGCATAGCCGGATTGGTCTTGCTCCGGCGCCACCACCCAGACGTCGTCCGACAGCGTGCGGGCAATGCGTTCGAGCGACGCCAGGCCCTCGGCATGGATGCCGTCATCGTTGGTCAGAAGAATGCGCATGGATCACTTTGATTCGATCTTGGCCAGACCACCCATGTAAGGCCGCAGCACTTCAGGAATGGTTACGCTGCCGTCCTCATTCTGGTAGTTTTCGATGACAGCAATCAGCGCGCGGCCGACCGCGGTGCCCGAACCGTTCAGCGTGTGGACGAAGCGGTTGCCCTTGCCGTCCTTGTCCTTGTAACGGGCATCCATGCGCCGCGCCTGGAAGTCGCCGCAGACCGAGCAGGACGAGATCTCACGATAGGCGTTCTGTCCCGGCAACCAGACCTCGATGTCATAGGTCTTGCGCGCGCCGAAGCCCATATCCCCGGTGCACAGCGTCACCGTGCGGAACGGCAGGCCGAGCCGCTTCAACACTTCCTCGGCGCACTCGGTCATGCGCTCATGCTCGGCGATCGAGCTCTCCTGATCAGTGACCGAGACCAATTCGACCTTGTAGAACTGGTGCTGGCGCAGCATGCCGCGCGTGTCGCGGCCGGCCGAGCCCGCCTCCGAGCGGAAGCATGGCGTCAGCGCCGTGTAGCGCAGCGGCAGCTTTTCATGCGCGGTGATTTCCTCGCGCACGAGGTTGGTGAGCGGCACTTCCGCCGTCGGGATCAGGCCGAGACGCCCGTCGCCATGCGGTGTGAAGAACAGGTCTTCTTCGAATTTCGGCAGCTGGTTGGTGCCGAACAGCACCTCGTCGCGCACCATCAGCGGCGGGATGATCTCCTCATAGCCGTGCTCGATCGTGTGCAGGTCGAGCATGAACTGGCCGAGCGCGCGTTCCATGCGGGCCAACTGGTTCTTCAGCACCGTGAAGCGCGCGCCGGAGAGCTTTGCCGCGCGCTCGAAATCCATCATGCCGAGCGCTTCGCCGATCTCGAAATGCTCCTTCACCCAGTTCGGGCGCGTCGGCACCTCACCTACAAAGCGCTTGACGACATTGTCGTGCTCGTCCTTGCCGACCGGCACGTCGTCGAGCGGCACGTTTGGCAGCACGGCCAGCGCATCGTTCAATGCCTTGTCGAGTTCACGCTCGCGCGCCTCTCCGTTCTGGATGAACGACTTGATCTCGCCGACTTCACCCTTAAGCTTCTCGGCAAGTGCGGCGTCGCCCGACCGCATGGCGTTGCCGATCTCCTTCGAGGCGGCGTTGCGGCGCTCCTGCTTGACCTGCAACTCGGTCAGATGCTCACGCCGCGCCTCATCCTTGGCAATCAGGTCGTCGACCGTGGACTGCGCATCGCCCGCCGACCAGGAACGCTTCACCAGCGCCTCGACAAGGGCCCTTGGGTTTTCGCGAATCCATTTGATGTCGAGCATGGTTGTCCGTCCTCAGGTTTGGTTCGAGGGCGTAAACCGCATCTTTTGTCGATGCAAGACAGCCGGACGCGCCGGCCGTGTTTTTCAGGCGATTGCCGGCCTTACGTCGGCGTATCCGTAGGCTTTTCGGCCGCGCTGCTGCCACTCTCGCGTGCCTCGCGCGCCAGGCGTTCGCGTTCCTGGCTGCGCTCGATCATGCGCGACGACCAGATGGCCACCTCGTAGAGAATGATGGTCGGGATGGCGAGGCCGCACTGGCTCATCGGGTCCGGTGGCGTCAGCACCGCGGCAACGACGAAGGACAGGACGATCGCCCATTTGCGCTTTTCGGCCAGCGCCTTCGACGACAGCATGCCGACGCGCGTCAAAAGGCTGGTCACCACCGGCAGCTGGAAGACCAGGCCAAAGGAGAAGATCAGCGTCATGATCAGGCTGAGATATTCCGACACTTTCGGCAGCAGCGATATCTGCACCTGGTCGTTGGTGCCGGTCTGCTGCATGGCCAGGAAGAACCACATCACCATCGGGGTGAAGAAGAAATAGACCAGCGAGGCGCCCATCAGGAACAGGATGGGCGACGCGATCAGGAACGGCAGGAAGGCGTTGCGCTCGTTCTTGTAGAGGCCCGGCGCGATGAATTTGTAGATCTGCGTGGCGATCAGCGGGAATGCGATAACCATGCCGCCGAACATGGCGAGCTTCACCTGGGTGAAGAAGAACTCCTGCGGCGCGGTATAGATCAGCTCGACCTTGTGCGGATCGAGCCCGGCCCATTGCGTTGCCCATTTGAACGGCACGACAAGCAGGTTGAACAGCCGCTTGGCGAAGAAGAAGCAGACCAGGAAAGCGACAAAGAAGCCGCCCAGTGACCAGATCAGGCGGCGGCGCAGTTCAATGAGATGTTCGATCAGCGGCGCCGAGGATTTCTCGATCTCTTCCTTGTCGACGTCCGATGCACTCACTTGGCGGCTCCCGCCGTCTTTTTGCTGGCCGGCTTGGTCGTGGCGGGCTTCTTGGCCTCAGCCGGCTTCGCCGCGGCCTTCTTGGCGGGCGCCGCAACCTTGGCCGGGGCCGGCGAAGACTTGGTCGATGCCTTGGCGGCCGGCGCCTTGGATGCCGCCGCGGTTTTCGCACCGGCAGGCTTTGCCTTGGAGGCGGCCGCCTTCTTAGCCGGTTGGGCCGGCACGGCGGTTGCCGCGACCGCCGCGGTCACCGAAGCATCGGTCATGGCCGGAAAGGTCGGCGCGGTCTCCGCCCCGCTCAGACCCGGCATATCGGTCGCGCCGTTCTTGAGCGGCTCGGCAGGCTGCGGCGTCGATGCCGGCGGCGTCGCCGGATCGGCGGCGGGCTTGGGCTTCATCATCGTATCGACGCCGGAGCGCACATCGGCCGCGGCCTGCTCGAATGGATTGAGCTGCTTGCGGACCTCGTTCAACGGGTTGAGGCCGCGAAGGCTGTCGATTGAATTCTTGACGTCGTCCAGCTCGGCTTCCTTCAACGCGTCATTGAACTGCTTCTGGAAGTCGCCTGCCATGGCCCGCAGCTTCGCCGCCGTGCGGCCGAATGTGCGCAGCATGTTGGGCAAATCCTTCGGCCCGACGACCACGATCATGACGACCGCGATCACCAGCAGTTCGCTCCAACCGACTTCGAACATGGCAATCTATTCCAACCAGAGCATGCCGGCCAAAAGTGTGACGCGGCTTTGGGACAACGGCACGCTCAAAGCAACAACCGAGCTCAGCTCTTGCTGGCCTTTTCCTTGACCGACGAAATGGTCTCGTCGGCACGGTGCTCGACGGTACGCTTGTCGTCGGCGGTGTCGTCGTCGGCCATGCCCTTCTTGAAGCTCTTGATGCCCTTGGCCATGTCGCCCATCAGTTCGGGGATCTTGCCGCGTCCGAACACCAGAAGCACGATGACCAGCACGATCATCCAGTGCCAAATCGAAAATGAACCCATAACAATCTCTCTCGAATGTTTTCCCTTGGCGATGATCTATGCGTTTTCGCTCGGGGATTCAAACACAACCGCAAAGAAGTTGATAAAATGGCAGGCCGATGTCACGCACTTTCGGCGTGAACGGCTTGCTACGAATCCGCGCAGGGCTTGCTAATAGACCATCCGGGCCGAATTGGCGGGTCAATCTTCCGTGACGCGCGGCGTGAGCAACCCGAGTTCCTCGAGGTCGATATCGGTCAGCGCATCCTCGTCCTCGGTCAGCGCGTCCGGATCGGCCGGCGGCACCGGCATCGAGAAATTCGACGGCATGCGCGTCGAGAGAAGCCCCGCGCCCTTCAGCTCTTCCATGCCAGGCAGATCGCGGATTTCCTCGAGCGCGAAATGGTCGAGGAACGCGTCCGTCGTGCCATAGGTGACGGGGCGTCCGGGCGTGCGGCGGCGGCCGCGCATGCGCACCCACTCGGTTTCGAGCAGCGTATCCAGCGTGCCCTTCGAGGTCTCGACGCCCCTGATGTCCTCGATCTCGGCGCGCGTGACCGGCTGGTGGTAGGCGATGATCGCCAGCACTTCGAGCGCCGCGCGGGAGAGTTTTCGCTGCTGGACGGAGTCCCGGCTCATCAGGAACGCCAGGTCGCCGGCGGTGCGGAACGCCCAAGCGTCGCCGACGCGGACCAGGTTGACGCCGCGCTTGGCATAGATTTCCTGCAGATCGGCCATTGCAGCGGCGATGTTAACACCGCCGGGCAGACGCGCGGTCAGTTGCTTCTCGGTCACCGGCTCGGCGCTGGCGAAGATGATCGCCTCGGCCATGCGCACGGCTTCCGACAGCTGCAGCCGTTCGGCCGGGTTCTGGACGGAACCCAGCTCGGCCTCTTCCGGCTCGTCCTCGACCTTGAAGGGAATGACCGAAGCGTTGGCGCGTTCGCTCATGATGCCACCTCGACTGCTCGTGCCCGTTGCGCGCGGCCGCGCAGATAAAGCGGCGCGAACACCTGGTCCTGCCGCATCTCCAGTTTGCCCTCGCGCACCATTTCCAGCGTCGCGGCGAAGGAACTGGCGACCGCCGTGCGCTTTTCCTCCGGCGCCGCCAGATACTCGATGAGGAAGCTGTCGAGCGCCGTCCAGTCGCTCAACGTTCCGACCAGCCGCGCCAGCACGTCGCGCGCATCCTTCAGCGACCAGACGGCGCGCCGGGCGATCGTCACATTGTTGATCGCCTGCTTCTGGCGCTGCTGCGCATAGGCCGTCAAAAGATCGTAGAGCGAGGCCGAGAAGCTGTTGCGCTTCTCGACGATGACCATCTCCGGCATGCCGCGCGCAAACACATCGCGGCCGAGCCGGTTGCGGTTGACCAGCCTTGCCGACGCATCGCGCATGGCTTCCAGCCGCTTCAGCCGGAACTGCAGCACCGCCGCCAGTTCCTCGCCGCTCTCGCCTTCTTCACCCGGTTGTTTCGGGATCAAGAGCTTGGATTTCAGGAAGGCAAGCCATGCCGCCATCACCAGATAGTCGGCGGCAAGCTCCAGCCGCAACGCCCTCGCCGTCTCGACGAAGACCAGATACTGCTCGGCCAGCGCCAGGATGGAAATGCGCGCCAGATCGACTTTCTGGTTGCGGGCAAGGTGCAAGAGAAGGTCGAGCGGCCCTTCGAAGCCGGCGACATCGACCACCAGCGACGGGTCGCCCGTCAGGCGGGAATCGTCGTTCTCGGCCCACAGACGGTCCATCGGCGCGGCCTTCGAGGCCTTCACTTCCAATGTCTCCGCCACTTGCCTTTCGTCCCTTCGGTTCAGGCCACCGCTTCGAAATAGGTGGCAAATTCAGCGCGTATCGCGGTTTCGTCGGCGACGTCGCGGTTTCTTATATAGGTCAGTGCCCGCTCGGCGCGCTGCAAAGACTTGCCCGAGAGCGCCGTCGTGCGCGACGCGATGCCGGACATTTCCTCGAAAACACCGTTGCAGTGAAGGACGAGATCGCAGCCCGCCGCAAGGATCGAAGCCGCCTTTGTCGGGAAATCCCCAGAAAGTGCCTTCATCGAAGTGTCGTCGCTCATCAACAAGCCATCGAAGCCGATCTCGCCGCGGATGATTTCGTTGACCACCTTGGCCGAGGTCGTCGCCGGATTGTCGGGATCGACGGCGCTGTAGACGACATGCGCCGTCATCGCCATCGGCAGCTGGTTGAGCGCCTTGAACGGGGCGAAATCATGCTGCCGCAGCTCTGGCAACGGCGTATCGACGGTCGGCAGGGCAAAATGCGTGTCGGCAAAGGCGCGGCCATGGCCGGGAATATGCTTCATGACCGGCAGCACGCCGCCCGACATCAATCCTTCCGCCGAAGCGCGGCCAAGCTCGATCACGGCGCCGGGCTCCTTGCCATAGGCGCGCGCGCCGATGACATCGCTGGCGCCTTCGACCGGAACGTCGAGCACCGGCAGGCAGTCGGCGGTGATGCCGAGGCGGGAGAGGTCGAAGGCGTGCAGCCGCGCCATCAGCCAGGCGGCGCGGCGGCCGGCTTCGCGGTCGTCGCGCCACAAAGCGCCGAGCGCGCCGCCGGCGGGATAGTTCGGCGCCAGAGGTGGCCGCAGGCGTTGCACCCGGCCGCCTTCCTGATCGATGAAGACCGGCGCGTCGGGCCGGCCGACGCTATCGCGCATCGAGGCGACCAGGTCACGGATCTGCCCGGCCTCACCGATATTGCGGGCAAACAGGATGAAGCCCCACGGGCGCTCATCGCGATAGAAGCGGATTTCCGCGTCAGTAAGGGACTTCCCCGCGCAGCCGAGGATCATGGATTTTGATTCGCTCATGGAGAGAATCTTAAAGCTTTGGCCGGGCAAAGGGAATCACCCCTGCCCGCGGCACCCGAAAGCCCTTGAACCGTCCACAACGAAAAGCCGGCGCGGCCTTGCGGCGGCGCCGACTTTGATAGTTGCGACTAGATCAGCGCGACACGAAGCAGTTTCCGCCGGCCGCCTTGTAGCTGGTGCACAGCGCGATCGCGTCGTTGCGCGACTTCGCCGGAACGCGGACCCGGTAGAACGTGCCCTTGCCCGCGACTTCGGCCTTGACGATGCTGGCCGTGTGGCCGGCAAGCACGCTGCCGTAGCGGCGCTGCAGGTCCTGGTAGGACGACTGCGCGCTTTCCACCGTCGGCTGCGAGGCGATCTGCATGGACCACGCGCCGCCGCCGGCAGCCGAGGCCGGATCGATGGAGGCGACCTGGTCGGGCTTGACCTCGCCGACGATGTCGACCGGCTGGTCGGACGGGCGCGCCGGCGCCACCGGCACCGTGGCCGGCGTGTTGCTCGACTGGGCCTTGGCTTCAACCTTCTTTGCAGGCTTCACCGGCTTGGTGGCCGCCGCATCAGCCTGGTCCCCATCGGAAGCCACGGTTCCCGTCTGCTGCCCGTCGGAGGCCGGGGCGACATGCTGCGGCGCCGGATCGGTCGGTTCGGACGCGGCGATCTTCGGCGCGGCTGGTGTCGGATCCTCGCGCGGAACCAGCGAGCCATCGGGCTTCACCATCATCGTCTTGACCTTGCGCGGCGCAACGGCGACGACATCGGTATTGGCGCCGTTGCCGCTATCCTGCTGCAGCACCTGGGCGATGCGATCTTCCGATTTCGGCGCCGGCGCGGCCGGCTTTGCGCTTGCCGGCGCCGTCGCTTGCGCGACGCCAGGCAGCGCCGTGTTCGAACTGTCGGCGGCATCGCCGCCGGCGGAGGCGTCGCCATCGCTGGGTGAAAGATCGACGACGCGGCTCGGCTGCGGCTCCTTCGACGCCAGATCGACCGGCTGCTCGGTGGTGTTCACCAGCTTCTGCTGCACCGGCTCGGCAGACTTGGCCGTGCCGCCCTTGACCACCGCGTCATAGACCTTGTTGTCCTGGTTCGGCACCACTGTGCCGCCCGGGTTTTCAGGCTTGATCTTGATCGGCGCATTGTCGGCCTTGACGATCACGGGCGCCTGGCTGCCACCCTTGCCACCGAAGGAGAAGGCAAGCGCGCCGAGACCGCCGACGATCACCACCGCGCCGACAAGTGCCGCGATCATCATTCCACGCCGGCGCGGCTGTGCCGCCTCGCGATCGGCAAGTCCAGGGATCGCCATCGCCTCTTCGAGCTCGGGATCGTAGTCGAGCTCGTCGGCCGCGAAGTCATCGGCCTGCGAAACCGGCCGGCTGCCGGGCAAATCGTCGGCGTCATACTCGTTGGCGACGGCGTAGGAAGCGGGAGGCGCCGCCGCTGCGGCCGGCGCCTCAGCGCGCAGATCGCGACGCTCGTAGCCGCCAAAGCCGGAATTGTAGGAATCGTCCTCATAACCACGGCTCGGCGCGGTTGCGGGTGCGATCTCCGTCGCGTTCATGTCGGTGAGCAGGCTGGCGAATTCCGCGTCGAGATCGTCATAGGCGGGCGCCGCCGGCTGATCCTCCTCGAAGCTGAGTTCCGGAATGTCGAGATCGTCGGCAAGCGCGACAACACGCTCCGGCACGTCCACCGTCTCCACATCCGGCACGTCGTCATGCTGGCGAGACTGCGGCGCGGCAGGCCTGGCATAGGCGGCGGCGTAGTCCACCGCCGGTTCGCTGCGATAGGCAGGCGCCGGTGCGGCCGCCTGGGGCGGTGCAACGGGCGCTGCCATCTGCGGCGCAACGGGCGCCGGCTGCGCGGCAAATGCAGGCTGCGTCGAATTGGCGGCGGTCGGGGTCGAACGGCTCCACGACGACCTGGCCGGTTCGGCGGACGCCGCCCAGTCGAGCGAACTGGCCGGGCTCCTGGTCGATGCGGTCATGCTTGGCGCGGTTGCATGTTCGGCTTCGATGCCCTTGGCGAAAGCGGCATCGAAAGCCTCGTCATCGAAATCGACGCTGGGCTCCGCGCTGGAGGCCGAAGCCGAAGGCACAAAATCCTGGCGGTCGAGCTCGCTGGCGAGCAGATCGTCCAGATCGTCCTCGACCGGTTGCGCGGCCTGCGGCGCCTGGCGCTTGTCGAGACCCCAATCGGGGTTCGCGACCGGCTTCGGGGTGGCGTAGCTGGCCGGCTGGACGACAGGGTGCGGCGCCGGAGCGACTTCCTTGGCCGTCGGCATCGGCCGCGCGGTCATGGCGCCGAGCAGCGCGTTGAGCTCGTCTTCCAGGCTGCGCTCGCTGGCGGCCGGCTTTGCCGGCTCGATCGCGGCGACTGGCGGCACCGGCGCGGCGGCAACGGGAGCCGGTTGGATCAGGTAAGGCCGAGGCGCGGCGACAGGCTCGACGACCGGTGCCTGCGGCTCGTCGCTCAACGCATCGCGGAAGCTCAGCTCGAAATCATCGTCGAGGGACAGAGCGGCGACGGGCTCGGGATCGGCGGGCTGGGAGGCTGCGGCGAAATGCGGCGCCTCGGCCGGCATGTCAACGGCAGGCGCCGGCTCGTCGGCAACCGCCAGCTCCGGCTCCTGGAAATCCTCGTGTTCACCGAGATCCAGGTCTTCGACGAGACCCAAATCTTCACCGCGACCCAAATCTTCACCAAGACCCAAATCTTCACCAAGACCCAAGTCGACGTCAGTCATCGCCTGGTCGAAATGGCCGGTAAAATCATCCTCGGAAATCAGCGGAGCGGCCGCATAAGCCTCGGCCGGCTCGGCGGCGACGGCTTGCTGCTCCGGCTCGGGCGTGTCGAACGCCATCTCGTCTTCGAGCGACATCTGCACCGCATTGTCGAAATCGGCATCGAACGCCGTTTCGCTTGCGGACTGCACGGCCTCGACGGCGGGCTGATGGACGTCGGCGGTTTCATGATGGTCGAAATGGTCGAACTGGAAATCCTGATCCAGCGAAGCGGCCATCTCCTGGTCGATTGCGGGTTCGTCTTCTAACCTCAACGTATCGAAAGAACCGGCGACCGCCTTTTCGAAATCATCGTCAAAAGCAACTTCGGGCTCGGGGGCGACTTCCGGTTCCGGCGCAAAATTCGGTTCGGATACGGGCGCTGTGGCGAAGTCGGCATGGTCGGCCGCATCGTCGAAGACGAAATCCTGTTCGAAGGACGCGGTGAGTTCGTCGTCATTCGCCGGCGTGCTGGCGGCTTCGTAAGCCGGCTGCTGCGCGACCTGATACGGATGAGATTGCTGCGCAACAGGCGCACTCTCCTCGACAGCGTCGAGCTCGCCCATCAATTCCTTCTCGAGGTCGATGTCGAAATCAGGCTCTTCGGCGACCTGGTTTGCCGGCGCGGCTTTCTCGACAGCCGGCTGCCTGACCGGCTGGCGCGGGTCGAAGCCCATGATCCGGGTCAGTTCCGCGAACGGATCGTCGGCGGCGATGTCGTTATGGTCGGCTATTTTCAGCGGGGCTCTGTCTGCCATTATTGTTCCCGAACTCGCACACAGTCGGACGCCATGGACGTCGCGCAGGGTTGGCCACTACCAGTGCAATGTGGGCAAAAGGTGACAGGTTTTTTAGTTAAACCTAACGCATTTCGGTGGGCGCGTCTGCCCCGATCAGCGTCAGGCCGGACGTCAAGACGTCCGAAACAGCCTGCACCAGCCCTAGTCTGGCATAGGTTGATTCTCGGTCGTTAACCTTAACAAAACGTAAGTCCGGATTATCGTTGCCGCGATTCCACTGTGAGTGGAAGCTGGAAGCGAGATCATAGAGGTAGAAAGCGAGCCGGTGCGGCTCTTGCGCGATCGCGGCGGATTCGATCAGCCGCGGATATTCCGCCAGCTTCCGGATGAGCGCGATTTCGCCCTCGTCGGCCAGCGTCGCGACCGATGCCACCAGCCGCTCGCGGTCGAAATTCGCCTCGCCCAGCTGTTCGCTTGCCTGCCGGAACACCGAATGGCAGCGCGCCGAGGCGTACTGCACGTAGAACACCGGATTGTCCTTCGACTGCTCCGTCACCTTGGCGAAGTCGAAATCGAGCGGCGCATCGCTCTTGCGGTAAAGCATCATGAAGCGGACGGGGTCGCGACCGACCTCCTCCACCACCTCTCGCAAGGTGATGAAGTCGCCCGAACGTTTCGACATCCGAACAGGCTCGCCTTCCCGGAACAGCTTGACCAGGTTGCAAAGCAGGACCGTCAGCTTGACCTTGTCGCCGGCAACAGCCCGCGCCAGCGCCTCGAGCCGCTTGACGTAGCCGCCATGGTCGGCGCCCAAGACATAGATCAGCTCGACGAAGCCGCGCTCGACCTTGTCCTTGAGATAGGCGACGTCCGCGGCGAAATAGGTGAACGAGCCGTCCGATTTGACCAGCGCCCGGTCCATGTCGTCGCCGACCGCTGTCGAGCGGAACAGCGTCTGCTCGCGGTCTTCCCAATCGTCCGGCTTCTCGCCTTTGGGCGGCGGCAGCTTACCCTTGTAGATATGCCCTTTGAGCGTTAGGTCGGCGATCGCCGCGCGGATCTTCTTGGCGTTGTCGGCATGCAGCGTGCGCTCGGAGAAGAACACATCGTGATGCACGTTGAGCAGCGCCAGATCCTCGCGGATCATCACCATCATCGCATCGACAGTGCGGTCCTTGACGATGGCCAGCGCCTCTTCGTCCGGCATCTGCAGCAGGCTGCGGCCGAATTCCTTGACGAGCGCCTGACCAACAGGGACCAGATAGTCGCCAGGGTAAAGGCCGGACGGTATCTCGCCGATATCGTCGCCAAGCGCCTCGCGGTAGCGCAGGAATGCCGAACGACCAAGCACGTCGATCTGCGCGCCGGCGTCGTTGATGACATATTCCTTGGTGACGTCGAAGCCAGCGAAAGCCATCAGATTGGCAAGCGCGTCGCCGACCACGGCACCCCGGCAATGACCGACATGCATCGGTCCCGTTGGATTGGCCGAAACATATTCGACATTGGCCTTGCGGCCGCCGCCGATCTTCGAACGGCCATAGTCACGGCCTTCGCCAAGAATTGCGGCCAGATGCGTATGCCAGAAGCCGTCTTTCAGCCGCAGATTGACGAAGCCGGGCCCGGCGACCTCGGCCGAGGCGACATCGGCATCCGCTTTCAGCACCTCGACCAGTTTCTCCGCCAGCGCGCGCGGATTCTGGCCGGTCGGCTTGGCCAGCACCATCGCGGCGTTGGTGGCAAGATCGCCATGGCTGGCGTCGCGCGGCGGCTCGACGGCGATGCGCGACAGATCCGGCGAGGCGCCATCCTTGTCCTTCAGGTCAAGCGCTTCGACAGCTTTTACGATCCGCGCGTTGAAATCGGCGAAGATATTCATTGGGTATGCTCTGGGCTTTAAGGGCGACCGGCCCGTTTGGCCGGCAAAATCGTGGCTCGCCCTAGCTCAAATCGGGCGTATGGTCAAACAGACGCCGGTGTTCCTTGAGCGCGTAGGTGTCGGTCATGCCGGCCAGGAAGTCGGCGACGCTGCGCGCCTTGATGCGATCCTCGGCCCTATCGAGCCCTTCGCGCCAGCCGTCCGGCATGGCGCGCGGATCGGCGAAATAGACATCGAACAGGTCGCGCACGATCTTCTCGGCATCGGCCCGCACGCGCATCACTTCGGCGTGCCGGTAGAGATGCTTGTAGAGAAAGGCCTTGAGTTCCTTCTCCACCGCCGCCATGCCGGCCGAGAAGGTCACCAGGGTCTCGCCCGCGGCGCGCACCGCATCGGCGCTGTCCGGCTTCAGGCGTTCGATGTTGGCGGTCGTCGACGTGATCACATCCTCGACCATCAGCGTGATCTGCCGTCGCATCAGCTCGTGGCCGGTGCGCACGTCGTCAAGCTGGGGATACTTTGCGCGCACACCCTTGAGGATCGAGCCGGGCAGTCCAACCTCGTCGAGCATCTCCAGTGTCAGCAGGCCGGCGCGCAGGCCGTCATCGATGTCATGTGTGTTGTAGGCGATATCGTCGGCGATCGCCGCGCATTGCGCCTCGATGCCGGCGAAGCGGTCGAGTTCGAGGTCATGCAGCTCGGAATAATCGCGAATCGCCTGCGGCACCGATCCCTTGAGCCCCTTCCCGCTCGCATCGGTCAGCGGGCCATTGTGCTTGACCAGCCCTTCCAGCGTTTCCCAGGTAAGGTTCAGCCCATCGAATTCGGCATAACGCCGCTCGAGGCGGGTGACGACGCGCAGCGACTGCGCATTGTGGTCGAAACCACCCCAGGCAGCCATCTTCTCGTTGAGCGCATCCTCGCCGGTATGGCCGAACGGCGTGTGGCCGAAATCATGCACCAAGGCCACGGCTTCGGCGAGGTCCTCGTCGCCGCGCAATGCCCGCGCCAGCGCGCGCGCAATCTGCGCCACCTCGATCGAATGCGTGAGTCGCGTGCGGTAATGGTCGCCTTCGTGGGCGACGAAGACCTGCGTCTTGTGCTTCAGCCGGCGAAACGCGGTAGAATGGATGATGCGGTCGCGGTCGCGCTGAAACGGCGTGCGGGTCGGGCTTTCAGCCTCGGGAAACAGTCGACCGCGCGATTGCGCCGGGTCGCTGGCATAGGCGGCGCGCGGCCGGTAGCCGAAGCCGATGTCGCCAAGCTCATTTGTCATGGCTGATGCCGCCGCAGTTGACTTGCCCCGTCCCGCTTCATACCTATCATGTGAAACCGAAAGCAAGGTGACGCCCATGGGCGCTGACGCCAAGACTGCCATGAAAGTCGAGATGACCGACTCCGCCGCCAGGCGGATCGCGAAAATCGTCTCTAGCGAAGCCGGCAAGACGGCGCTACGCGTCTCCGTCGAAGGCGGTGGCTGCTCGGGCTTTTCCTACAAGTTCGACCTGGTCGACACGCGCAACGACGATGACGTCGCCATCGAGAAGGATGGCGCGACCGTGCTGATCGACGATCTGTCGCTGGTCTATATGGGCGGCTCGGTGATCGACTTCGTCGACGACCTGATGGGCCAGTCCTTCCAGATCAGGAACCCGAACGCCGTCGCGTCCTGCGGCTGCGGCACCAGTTTCTCCATTTAGCGTACTGGGATGCCAGGCGTCGGCGCGGTCCGCCAGGTCGCGCTCTCGGCCGGCCGCGACCTCGACACGACGCTCGCCTTTTGGCGCAACGTCCTCGGCATGACGGTGCACGCCCGCTACGACCCGCCCGGCATGGCCTTCATCCTGGCCGGAGATGTGCGCCTGCTCTTCACCGATGGCGTGCCGGCCGGCACCGTCTATCTCGACATAACGGGCCTCGAAGCCTTCCATGCCGACGCCAAGGCATCGGGCATCCCCTTCACAGCGCCGCCGACGCTTGTCCATCGCGACACCGAGGGCCAGTTCGGCCCTGCGGGGGAAAGCGAATGGATGGCCTTTCTAAAGGACCCCGCAGGCAATGCGATCGGCCTCGTCGAACGCCTTCCGTCCGAGCAGCATTGAGGTCCCCATGAAGATCGTCACCTGGAACATCAACGGCGTTCGCGCCCGCATCGGCAATCTCACCCATTGGCTGACCGAAAGCGCGCCGGACATCGTCTGCCTGCAGGAGATCAAGAGCGTCGACGAATTGTTCCCGCGCGCCGAGATCGAGGCACTGGGCTACAATGTCGAGACCAATGGCCAGAAGAGTTTCAATGGCGTTGCCATCCTGTCGAAGCTGCCGTTCGACGAGGTCAATCGCGGATTGCCGGGCGACGATGCCGATGACCATGCGCGCTTCATCGAGGGCGTCTTTTCGACCGACCAGGGGGCGCTGCGCGTCGTCTCGCTCTATCTGCCCAACGGCAACCCGGTCGATGACGAGCGCAAGTTTGCCTACAAACTATCCTGGATGGCGCGGCTGGAGCGCTGGGCGCAGGAGCGGCTGCGCCTAGAGGAAGCGCTGGTGCTGGCCGGCGACTACAACGTCATTCCCGAACGTGCCGATGCCAGGTTTCCCGATAACTGGCTGGGCGACGCGCTGTTCCAGCCGCAGACGAGGCAGGCTTTCCGCCGGTTGTTGAATCTCGGTTTCACCGAAGCGGTGCGCGCCGTCACCGATTCGCCCGATGTCTACACCTTCTGGGATTATCAGGCCGGCGCCTGGCAGAAGAACAACGGCATCCGCATCGATCATCTCCTGCTGTCGCCGGAAGCGGCCAACCGCTTCTCGTCAGCCTCGGTCGAAAAGCATGTGCGCGCCTGGGAAAAACCCTCCGACCACGTGCCGGTCGCCATCGAGCTCAGCCTGCAGCCGGCCGGAGCCTGACCGGACCCTGATATCGCCACAAATCGCGCGTTCCATGCGGCCGTTGTGGGGGTTTCATGGCGATCCGAATTCATTTCTGGCCGCTCGGGCTTGCGTTGGCGCTGACCGCGCCGGCGCCGCTGCTTGCGGCGCCGACCTGTCTCGCCAACGGCAAATCGTTCAATGTCGGCGAGACGGCCTGCCTGACGGTTGCCGACCAAAGCCACTTCGCCCGCTGCGACATGGTTCTCAACAACACGTCCTGGACCAAGATCAAGGATGAATGCCCGGGCGAGGCGCCGAAACCGCACCCGACCTCAATGACGCCGGCGCCCAACACAGCGCCGACCGAGCCAACCGAAAACTGAGGCCGGTCTCTCTGCCGATCAACAGCGCCTACTGGTCGCCGTTGTTGCCCTTGGTCAGGATGTCGTCGGCAAGCGAGATCGCCGTGCGGCGGTCGGCCTCGCCGGCGGCGGCGAAGGCATCTTCCTGCATGGTGCGGATCCACGTCTGGTCGGCCGGCGGAGCCCGCTCCAGGGCGGCCGTCATCATTGCCAGGCCGCGCACGACCTTGCCGCTCTGGAACAGAAGATTGCCAAGCGTCGCCTGCGCGCCGGCATGGCCCTTCTCGGCTGCCAGCTGCAGCCAGCGCCCGGCCTGCTTGACGCTGGCCTTCACGCCACCCTCACCCTTCAGGAACATCCGGCCGATCTCGAACTGGGCGTTCGGATTGCGGTAATTGGCGGCGGCGCGCATGTAATATTCCTGCGCGGCGACCTCGTTTTCCTCCACCGGACTGCCGGGGATGCCCTTGCGCAGATAGTCGCCAAGCGCCACCAGCGCGTCCGATACGTAGCTCTCTTCCGGCGAGCCGGGCTCGACGTCCTGGTCGACAATCTCCGAGAAGAACTTGAAGGCGGCATAGTCGTCGCGCGCCACGCCGTCGCCTTCGGCATACATGCGCGCAAGCTTCCAGGTGGCGCCGATCTGGCCGTTCTCGGCGGCGTATTTGTAGGCCTCGACCGCCTGGTCCTTGTGGCCGCTCTTGTAGGCGGAAAAGCCGAACTGGAAGACTTCCCAGGGGGAAGACTTCGGCTTTACGCCGGTCTTGTCGTCGAACACCTTGTCGTCGAAGGCCATGGCCTGCCCGACGGCGCCCAAGGTCGCAAAGGCGACCAGTGCCGAAAAGACAGTTGACCTCAACACCTCAGATGTCCGCATAGCAGTGCGTTTCTTTGGCCGCGCCCGGATGGGTGACCGCGCCATCGCGCGCCGAGCCCACCGTTTGCGCATATTTCCAGATCGCGCCGGACTGATAGTCGGTCTTACGCGCCGTCCAATTCTTTGCCCGGGCCGCCAGCTCGGCGTCCGACAGCGCCACATCGATCGTGCCTTTGACCGCATCGATCGAGATCACGTCGCCATCCCGGATCAGCCCGATCGGCCCGCCGACCGCCGCCTCCGGCCCGACATGGCCGATGCAGAAGCCGCGCGTCGCGCCGGAGAAGCGTCCGTCGGTGATCAGCGCCACCTTGCCGCCCATGCCCTGGCCGTAAAGTGCGGCCGTCGTCGACAGCATCTCGCGCATGCCCGGCCCACCGCGCGGTCCTTCGTAGCGGATGACGAGAACCTCGCCCTCCTGGTAGTTGCGCTGCGTGACCGCTTCGAAGCACTCCTCTTCCGAATCGAAGCAGCGCGCCGGACCGGAGAATTTCAGTTCCGACATGCCTGCGACCTTCACGATCGCGCCTTCAGGGGCGAGATTCCCCTTCAAGCCCACAACGCCGCCTGTCTTGGTGATTGGCCGATTGGCGGGACGCACAACATCCTGGCTGTCATTCCAGGCAACATGCTCCATGTTTTCGGCCAAAGTGCGGCCAGTCACGGTGAGGCAGTCGCCATGCAGATAGCCATGGTCGAGCAGCGTCTTCATCAGCAGCGGGATGCCGCCAGCCTCGAACATATCCTTGGCGACATATTTGCCGCCTGGCTTGAGGTCGGCGATGTAGGGCGTCTTCTCGAAAATCGCCGCCACGTCGAAAAGATCGAACTTGATGCCGGCCTCATGCGCGATCGCCGGCAGATGCAGTGCGGCATTGGTCGAGCCACCGGTGGCCGACACCACCGTCGCGGCATTCTCCAGCGCCTTCAGCGTGACGATGTCGCGCGGCCGGATGTTCTTGGCGATCAGTTCCATGACCTTTTCGCCGGAGGCGAAATTGAAACGGTCGCGCATCTCGTAGGGCGCCGGCGCGCCGCAGGAATAGGGCAAGGCAAGCCCGATCGCCTCGGCGACGGTCGCCATGGTGTTGGCGGTGAATTGCGCACCACAGGAGCCGGCTGACGGACACGCCGCCTGCTCGATCTCGAGCAGGTCGGCATCGCTGATGGTGCCGACCGAATGCTGGCCGACCGCCTCGAACACGTCCTGCACCGTGATCTGTCGGCCGCGATAGCTGCCAGGCAGGATCGAGCCGCCATAGATGAAGACCGACGGCACGTTGAGCCGCACCATCGCCATCATCATGCCGGGCAGCGACTTGTCGCAGCCGGCGAGCCCGACCAGCGCGTCGTAGCAATGGCCGCGCATGGTGAGCTCGACCGAATCGGCGATCACCTCGCGCGACACCAGTGACGACTTCATGCCTTGGTGGCCCATGGCGATGCCGTCGGTGACGGTGATGGTGCAGAATTCGCGTGGCGTGCCGTTGGCGGCGGCCACGCCCTTTTTGACCACTTGCGCCTGGCGCATCAACGAGATGTTGCAGGGCGCGGCCTCGTTCCAGCAACTGGCGACGCCGACCAGCGGCTGCGCGATTTCGGCAGCCGAAAGCCCCATGGCGTAGAGATACGAACGATGCGGCGCACGCGCTGGACCAACGGTCACGTAGCGGCTCGGCAGCTTGGCCTTGGAGATTACCTTGGCGTCCATCATCGTCCTTGCCGCACACCCCGCGGCCGGTCCCATCGCCGCGCCAACCTGACACGTGTCCCGGGACATATCTCGGGTGCTCCGGGTTTATGGCGGGAAATGGGCAGTTCCCTCGGCAAGTCCTTTAGCGCGGGGGTTGTTCATAAACTGTTGCCAAAACGTCACAATCGCATGAGGCGCCGGTTGTGCTGTGAATCTGCAACATTGCCCCGAGAGGATGGCACGGGCTGTCGATCGAACAACAAAAAGGCCGGGCAATGCCCGGCCTTTTTCTCGAATTTTCAGAAACTTAGAACTTGATCTTGATTCCGCCCGAAACGGCCGTGACCAGGTCGTTGCCGAAGTCATAGCTTACATCGGTACCGGCCACATAGCCATTCTTGTCAGTCAAGGTGCCGGAATGGCCGCTCGTCAACACGCCGATCGCGCCGGCCAGGCGAATTTCGACGTTCGGGCGCGGCGTATAAGCGACACCGCCGCCGAGGGTCCATGTGTCGCTCTGCGAACCGTATCCATGCGAGGTGCCACGATCCCAAGTGAGCTGACCAGCAGCACTCCACTGATCGTTGAACTTATGGCCAATACCGCCGCTGACCGTCCAGCCGTCTCGATACATCAGATCCAGGGAGGTCCACCTGACCGGTAGCGGAGAGGTCGTTGTACAGGCGGCAACGCCTTTCGAAGCCTGCGAGCAGATCGGAATGCTCTGCAGAATGCTCCAGTTGACCCACTTGATCGAACCGAACGCAAGCCAACCGGGGGCTATACCCGACTGAACCTTCAATTCGACGGAATCCGGCATCGAAGCTTCACCATAGATCGGAACAATCGGACCGCCAACATGGGTTAGGTCAAGGGTACCCGAGATGTTGTCCAGCTTCACTTGGGAATTGTAGACAAGGCTGGCGCGCAACGCGATCTCAGGAATTTCGTAGGCCAGTCCGGCTCGCCAGCCCCAACCACTACTCGACAAATCGACGCGACCGGTGCCGGAGAAATTCGGGAAGAGCGGCGACACAAGGTCTTCCTTGAAGCCATAGACTTCCTGATAAAACACGCCGCCAATGAAGCGAACCTGGCCCTTGCCAGCATCCATCTTATAGGAGCAGGTAGTTGCGTAGTTGTCGCTGTTGATTTTAGTTTCCATGTTGGACTGCGCGCCAACCCACTGGCCAGGCGCCGTATGCGCACCCCAAGGCTGCGAGTAGTCGAACATACAGTCGATACCTGGCACGACTTGCGCCTTTACGCCAATGCGTGGCACCCAGTAGTTCTCGCTGTCCTTGGCACTTGTCGAACCTACGACGGTACCGTTGAACGGGTCGGTATCCTTCGCGTTCTTAAGTTTGCGGTCTGGCATCACGTAGGTCGCTTCCGCTTCCGTGGCGAAAGGAGCCGGATCAAAAAGAAGGTCGATATCGTAGCCGCCGCGTTCGATGCCGCCGGCATGTGCGGGGTGCATCGCGGCTCCGACCAGGGCTAGCGAAAAACACCCTGCCCCGAACAGTGCTTTGAGACGCAGAATATTCATGGAAATCCCTCCCCGGAATACAAGTGGCTCAAGCTAGAACCAATTCAGGTTAAGGACGCAACAACGATTTCAAAAGTTGTACGTGTACACCTTGACAGCACGCATTTTCGCCACGGTGACTGGCGCCGACCTAGCCGCTCAAATTGCCTCAACCGGCATCGAGAGGCCCAAAAAATCAGAAAAAAGCCGCCAAAACGGTGCGAAAACAGCTGTTTTTGGTGGAGATCGGCCCCATTGTTACATTATGGCAACAATGGGGCGCAAAGTTTCCCTTTACGTCAAAATTAACGCAACGGCATGCCTGTTTTAGAGGCAGCTGACTTAGCGGAAACCGGGCTCTGGCAAGCGGCGAATCTTGCCGCTCAGCCGGCGTCGCGAACCCTGGTCAAAGCCACCGAAAGCTTCTCCTGCGCCGCACGATATTCGTTGAGCTTTTCACGCTCGGCCTCGACGATCTCGGCCGGCGCGCTGGCGACGAACTTTTCGTTCGAAAGCTTCTTGTGCAGCCGCGCGATTTCCTCGGTCACCTTGGCCAGTTCCTTCTGCAGCCGCGCGGCCTCCGCCTGGAGATCGATCAGGCTGCCGAGCGGCAGGCAGACCGTCGCCTCGTTGACCACGATCTGCGCCGAGCCCTTGGGCGCCGCATCGGCAAGCGAGATTTCGCCGATCCGCGCCAGCCGCTTGATCGCCTGTTCCTCGCGGGCCAGCCGCTGACGCGTCACTGCGTTGGCGCCGACCACGACCAGCGGCGCGATCGCCGCCGGCGGCACGTTCATTTCCGAACGCACCGAACGGATGCCCGAGACAAGCTCGACCAGCCAGTTGATGTCGGCGGCGGCCTCGTCGTCCTCGAAGTCGGGTGACGGCCAGGCGGCATGGCAAAGCAGCGTTTCGCGCTGCCTGCCCTCGCCCGCGGTCTCGGCCCACAGCTCCTCGGTCATGAACGGCATCATCGGATGCAGGAGCTTGTAGATCTCGTCGAGCACGAAGGCGACACACGCCCGGCTCTCGGCCTTGGCGGCCTCGTCCGTGCCCATGAACACCGGCTTCAACAGCTCCAGGTACCAGTCGCAGAACAGGTTCCAGACAAAGCGATAGGCAGCGCCCGCCGCCTCGTTGAAGCGATAGGTGGTGATGCCCTCGGTGATCGCGCGCGACGCCCGCGTCAGCTCCGTCAGGATCCAGCGGTTGACCGCGAGCTTGGCGTCGTTCAGCCAGACTTCGTCATTGCGCGCGACCTCGTTCATCTCCGCAAAACGCGTCGCGTTCCACAGCTTGGTGCCGAAGTTGCGGTAGCCGGCGATACGCGCCGGGTCGAGCTTCACGTCGCGCCCCTGAGCCGCCATGACCGTCAGCGTGAAGCGCAGCGCGTCGGCGCCATACTCATCGATCAGGTCGAGCGGGTCGATGACGTTGCCTTTCGACTTCGACATCTTCTGCCCGTTCTTGTCGCGCACCAGCGCGTGCACATAGACGGTGTGGAACGGCTCCTCATGCATGAAATGCAGGCCCATCATCATCATGCGGGCAACCCAGAAGAAGATGATGTCGAAGCCTGTGACCAGCACGTCGGTCTGGTAATAGGTCTTGAGCTCCGGCGTGTGATCGGGCCAGCCCAGCGTCGAAAACGGCCAAAGGGCTGAGGAGAACCAGGTGTCGAGCACGTCCTCGTCGCGCGTCAGGATCTCGCCCGGCTTGAAATTCTCGAGCTTGTCCTCGACCCAGGCTTTCCACGGCCCTTCCAGCGCAAGATAGTATTCGATGGCCGCCGCCAGTGCCTCTTCTTCGGTCTTTTCGACAAAGACGCGCCCGTCCGGGCCGTACCAGGCCGGGATCTGGTGGCCCCACCAGAGCTGGCGCGAAATGCACCAGGGCTGGATGTTCTCCATCCAGTCGAAATAGGTCTTTTCCCAGTTCTTCGGCACGAAGTTGGTGCGCCCCTCCCGCACCGAGGCGATCGCCGGCTTGGCGAGTTCGGCCGCGTTGACATACCACTGGTCGGTCAGGAACGGCTCGATCGGCACGCCGCCGCGGTCGCCATGCGGCACGGCATGGCGGTGCGGCTCGACCTTGTCGAGGAAGCCGCCGGCTTCCATGAGCTCGACGATCTTCTTGCGCGCGGCGAACCGGTCGAGCCCGTCGAGCTCGTTCCACACCGCCTGGCGCTCCGGCGTGATATCGAGGCCAGCGAGGAAGTCCTCTTTGTCCTTGAGCTTGATCGCGGCCTCGACCGTCAGGATGTTGATCGCCGGCAGCTTGTGGCGCTTGCCGACCTCGAAATCGTTGAAGTCGTGCGCGGGCGTGATCTTGACCGCGCCGGAGCCCTTCTCCGGATCGGAATACGCGTCCGCCACGATCGGTATTTTGCGGCCGACGATCGGCAGCACGACATTTTTCCCGACCAGATGCCGGTATCGCTCGTCATCCGGATTGACGGCCACCGCCGTATCGCCAAGCATCGTCTCTGGACGGGTCGTGGCCACGACGATGAATGTCTTCGGGTTTTCCGGATCGAACGCCTTGCCTTCGATCGGATAGCGGAAGTGCCAGAGATTGCCGTTGACCTCGTGCTGCTCGACCTCGAGGTCGGAAATGGCGGTCAGCAGCTTCGGGTCCCAGTTCACAAGGCGCTTGTCCTTGTAGATCAAGCCTTGCTTGTAGAGCGTGACAAAGACTTCCAGCACCGCCTTGGACAGGCCCTCGTCCATGGTGAAGCGTTCGCGCGACCAGTCGGCCGAAGCGCCCAGACGCTTCAGCTGGTTGAGGATCGATCCGCCGGATTCCGCCTTCCACTCCCAGACTTTCTCGATGAATCGTTCGCGCGTCAGGTCGCGGCGATGGATCTGCTTTTCCATCAGCTGGCGCTCGACCACCATCTGCGTGGCGATGCCGGCATGATCCATGCCGGGCTGCCACAGCACGTTCTTGCCGCGCATGCGCTCGAAGCGCACGAGGATGTCCTGCAGCGTGTTGTTGAGCGCATGGCCCATATGCAGCGAGCCGGTGACATTCGGCGGCGGGATGACCACGGTGAAGGCTTCGGCCCCCTCCTCGGCGCCGGCGCCGGCGCGAAAGGCGTCCGCCTCTTCCCAGACTTTGGCGATCTTCGGCTCGACGGTCTTGGCGTCGTAGGTCTTTTCAAGCATGGGAAAACGGTCCGCGCTGTCGGGATTTTTATCGGTCCGGTGTAAATCGGAAGGTCTTGGCCAAGTCAACCGCAAGGGTTGCGTCGGGTCGTCACCAGCAAATAGGCGCGGCCTCGTTCATTTCAACGGGAGGCCCTTCCCACATTCGGCGCAAAACCTGGCCCTTGGTGTCCGGTAAGGCTTTGCGCAGGACGGGCAGTCAGGACCGTAGTCCGAGCGGCGGAGGTGCAGGAGCCAGAAAGTATGATGAAGTGTAACTCCGGTCCGTTCGCGAAAACGATCGGCCGCCGGATGCTTCATTTCCGTCCACCGGCCGTGCTGGGAAACGAACCTCTTGACCTGAAAATAAAGCCTTGCAGGGTCGCCGACGACCTCCCGATACTCTTCATCGGTCAGCATCGGAACCATCGCCCGCAATCGATAGCTATAGGTCAGCGCCCGGTCCATAGGGAAAAATACCGGAGCAAAAGGGCTGTCCTATGGCCACTTTTCGCGCCAGCCGCATTGATTCCGCGTTGCGGTTCGTCGCAGCTACTGCGCGCCGCGCGCGACGCGCTCGATCTCTTCGCGCACCAGCCTCTCGACCAGGGTTGGCAGATTGTTGTCCAGCCAGTCCTGCAGCATCGGCCGCAGCATCTCCTCGGCCATCTCGTCGAAGCTTTTCTTGCCGCGGCTGGCAAAGGCATCCGACAGCTCACCGAAGGCGGCAGCCACCTGACGTCCGGTATGTTCGGAAACGATCGCTGGCCGGGCCGCCTGCGTCTCCGGTGCGGCCGCGCGCGACGTGCTGGGCGGCGTGGCCGCGACATCAACCGCCGGCCTCGCCTCCTCTTTTGGGATCTCTGCTTTCGCAACCGGCTCCGACGCGCGAACCGTCGGCTTGGCGGTAACCGTGCCGCCGCCCGCGGCCGCGATCTCGCGCCGCCAGTCGGCGACAATGGTCTCGGCGGTTTGCGGCGTGCTTGCCGCGGCGGGCTTGCCGACCGCAACAGGCGCGCTGGACTCGACCACAGTCCTGGCGCCGACTTCGGCCAAGGTCGTCGGCGTCGGCTTCGCCGGTTCCGGCTGAACCTCGGCGCGCGCCACAACCGGATCGGCGGCTGCAAGCTGCGCCTGAACGTCCGCCAGCGTTACCGGCTTGCGCGGCTCGGTGTCGGCATGAAGTTCCGAGCGGAAGGCATCGACCTCGACCACCGGGGCCGCAACCACGCTCGGCTCCAGATCCTGGCGCAATTCGACGGCATCGAGCTGCTTGCGACCGGTGTCGCTGTCTTCGATGATCCTACGGATCGAAGCCAGGATCTCTTCCATGGAAGGTTCGCGCTGCGCGCTGCTTGCCGTCGCCATCGTCACATCCGCCGCCCTTGTGACCCGTTGCGGAATTCCGCTCCCGCCCGGACCGGAATTCGAATCAGTGCGACTAGCGTAACCGACCGATCGCCATCCGAGAATCCCCAATATGGAGACGCGTTGGATTTCAACAGATTAGAGCAGATCCCGGAAAGATGTATGACGGCTGGGTTCGTCGACTTCGAACCGCTTCAGATGGCGTCGAACCAGGCTCATCAACCAAGACAAACACCGCGCATCCATCGGATACGCGGCGCTCGCAGAATACTGGAACCGAAATCAGCGGCCGTCGGGCGTGCGCAGGCCGATCCACTTGTCCTTGACGGCGTTGTAATGCTCTTCCGGCTTGTACTTGGTCACCCCCAGGCCGAGCCGATCGACCGACAGGCGGCCCATCGCCGACAGGATGGCGTAGCTTGCCACCACCACGTCGTGCTCGGAACTGGCCTGGTTGATCTTGGCCGTGATGACCGCATTCTGCGCGTTGAGCACGTCGAGCGTGGTGCGCTGACCGACATTGCGCTCCTCGATGACGCCGTTCAGCGCCAGTTGCGCCGCGGCGATCACCTGCGCGTTGGCATCCACGTTTTCGCGCGCGGAGATGTATTGCGTCCACGCCGTGACAAGGGCCTGGCGCACCTGGTCACGACTGACATCGACCTGGATGCGGGCTTCGCTCAACGATTCCTTATTCTGCCGCACGATCGCCGAAGTCCGACCGCCCGAATAGATCGGAATGGTCAGCGTGGCACCGATATCGGCCGAAGTCGTCGTGCCATTGGGGTTGGAGAAGGAACCGGGAACCTGATGGCTGTAATTGTCGGAAATGCCCGCGGAAGCCGTAAGCTGCGGCAGCAACGCGCCTTCCGACGACTTCACCGTAAACGCCGCGGCATCGACCAGATGCTGCGTGGCCAGAATGGCCGGATGCTCGGCCGAGGCGACAGCCAGCGCCGAATCGAGGCTCGCCGGCAAAAGCTTGCCTAGCGGCGAGGCCGGCTTCAGCTTGCCCGGCTCGTCGCCAACGATCTGATGGTAGGTTGCAGCGCTTGCCAGAGCCGTCGCGCGGGCGGCGCTAAGCTGCGCCACGGCAGTCGCACGCGAGGCGTCGGCCTGGGCGACGTCGGTGCGGGTGCCTTCGCCGACCTCGAAGCGCGACCTGGCGGCGCGCGCCTGCTCGGTCAGGAACTGCAGGTTCTGCTCGGTCAGCGCCGCGACCTGGCGGTCGCGAATCACGTCCATATAGGCGCTTGCCGCATTGAACAGGATGTTCTCTTCGGTGTTGCGCAGGCTTTCCACCGAAGCCTTCACCTGCGATTCGGCGGCGGCAACGTTGTTCTTGGTCTGAAAGCCATCGAACAGCGTCTGATTGATCTGCACCCCGAAGCTGCCGGTGGTGATTCTCCGGGTGGAGCCGAATCCATGCGTGCTAGTGTAGTCGATATTGGCCGAGCCGGTAACCGTCGGACGCCAGCCCGACTTGGCGATGGCGACACCCTCATCGGTGACGCGTACGCCGGCGCGCGCCGAATTCAGCTGTGAATTGTACTGGTAGGCTTTGGCGAGCGCGCCCGTGATGGTTTCGGCGGAGGCGGCCAGCGGCGAAAGCGCGGTCGCTGAAACCAGCGTAGCTGTTAAAATAGTCTTGCGTACAGACGGCACGTTATTTCCCTCATTCGTTTTGCATGGGAACCACGCCACGCAAGCCCACCCCTAGGGATCGGCCAGCGCCGCGTTGTTTATCGTTCCCCCGCTGACGGCCTTCCGGAAACCCCGTAAAGCAATCAGCAACGATTGTTAAAACGCAAGCCATCATGACAGCGTCTTCGCTGCAAGGCAAAATTACTCAGAATTCGAAGGCGTGGATGCGTTCAAATCCCGGTAGTGGCTTAATTGCCGCATTAAAGGCGCGTCTTCCGGTTACAACCCCCCCTGCCTTAAAAAACAGCCGGGCGACGCCCGCGTTGCCCTGGCCTTCCACGGCAACGAGGCGTCCTTCTTCGGCAAGCTGATCGAGCAAGGCCGTCGGCACTTCCTGGACGCTGCCGCCGATGAAAATGACGTTGTAAGGCCCCTTGGCGGCCTGCCCCTGCGGCAACGGCCCGGTGACTACCGTGACGTTCTGGCAGCCAAGGCCTGAAAGCGTGGATTTCGCAGCTTCCGCCAGCGTCGAATCGCTCTCCAGCGCAACGACGGAACGCGCAAGTTGCGACAGAATAGCGGCCGAGTAGCCGGTGCCGCAACCGACATCGAGCACAGAATCGCTCGCGTCGATCTCGGCCAGCTGCAGCAGCTTTGCGAAAGGCGACGGTTCCATCAAATAGCGCGCGGCGCCGCCATTGGCGCCATCGGAGATCCGAATGTCTTCGTCGATATAGGCAAGGTCGCGCTGTGCCGCGTCGACAAAGATCTCGCGCGGCACCGTCAACATGGCGTCGATCAGCGGCGCGCTGGTGACATCGGTGGTGCGGACCTGGCCATCGACCATTTTCAGGCGGCGTTCGGAGAAATCAGCGCTCATGTCCCAACCAATCCGCTCTGCGCGCCTGAAGCGCGGCTCTGTTCGACTGGAACCTCCGCTCCGGCGCTATAGCGCTGGAGCCCGGGCATCTGGAGGCCTCGCCCGGAATCGAACCGGGGTGCAAGGATTTGCAGTCCTCTGCGTAACCACTCCGCCACGAGGCCTCGAATGCTCCCGGCGTTCCGAGCGAACTCATTATGTTGACGCTGAAAGGTCGTCAAGCGCCCGTGCGAATTCCCCGCGCTTTCGCTCGCGAGCGAGCAGAGCGGTGATTACCAATCCGTTTTGGACGATCCGGGCAGACATCCCATGACGCCGCGCGCTGCCGCGATTGCAGGCCTTTTAGCTCGGCCGGCGCCGGCGTTCCCACCAGATGACGAAGCGGCGCCGATGACGGCGCACCAGCGCGAATTCGTAGGATAACACCAGGAGACCGATCGGAATCATCCAGAAGCCGAGAATCGGCAGAAAGCCGAGGATGCCGCCGATGGTCAAAAGCACGCCGATCGCCACCCTCAAGCCACGTGAACGCGGCATGGTGAATTCGCGGCCGAAGATCGAAATCTTGCGCGCCGGTGCGCTGTTATCGTCGGTTGCCGTCATTCCCTAAACCTGTTCCTCTTCCCGCGACCAAACCCTTATAAAGACGAAAGCGGCGTGGCGATCTCTTGTTCCCGACAGGATCAGAGAAGGCTGATATGAGAACGCCCGCCGCGAATTGCTACAAATTGCCGCCCGAAAAAACTCCGAAGAAATGTGAAATGCTTCTTTGCAAAGCGGAAACGGGTTTGCTATAGGCTCCGCCACTCACATGAGAGCCAACGTTCCCCGGTAGCTCAGTGGTAGAGCAACCGGCTGTTAACCGGTTGGTCGCTGGTTCGAATCCGGCCCGGGGAGCCAAATTTTCCAAGCGCTTAGCCGAATATTTGCATTCCCTTTTGTATGGGAATGTTCCTTTGGGGCGACGGCCGGGGCAACAGAGACCCGAATCTTCAGGAAAGGCACAGCGTTTCGCTTGCGTTACGACTTCGGACCATCCGGATGCGGTGTCGGCGCCTCTCGCACGTCGCGCGGGGGCGGATCGACATGATTGGGCTCTGGAGATGATTCCTGATCAGGCCGGCGATCTGGCTTTTTGGGATCTGGCTTCAACGGCTCACGCTTCTCGGGTTGATTGGTCATCGGCACTCTCCTTTCGCCGAACAATCAGCCAGCCGCGCTCCTTGTTCCCTATTTTTGAATGTCCGCCGCGAAAGCGGCCGGCGGCCGGAACCTGCATCACGGCAAATGCGTTGTCGCGGATGCTCAAGAAGATCGCTTTTGCCGCTCTGCTCTTTCAAGTCGCCCTGGTCTCGGCGCTGATCACTCAAACGCTACTTTTCTCGTCTGCGACACAGGCAGCCATGGTTCCAACTAGCGGGCCGATCGCGGTCGCACCGGTCGAATGCGCAAATGCAACATGGCCAGATATCTCGGCCTATTGCCTGGAGCGCGTGGAAGCTCGGAAAATCATCGCGTCACCAGCGGATTAGAGACAAACGCCGCCACCAGGAGGCAGCGGGTCACCGTGGCGCCGAAGTGCAACAAAGCCTGTCGATCCGCGTTGAAGCTCGCCTCAGTGGAGCTTCGAGAATGGATCCGGCAACCGCGGCCATCATGGTCTTATTATCTTGCAGCCCAGGCGAGGCTGCAGTCTGCAAGGCCATTGATGCCGCGCCGACCACCTATGCGTCGCTTGCTCAATGTCGGGCTTCTCTGAAAGCCAGGCTCGAAAGCTCCGCGAACGGGGAAATCATCGGAAGATGCCGTCCCGTTGACAAAACTGTCACCGGCTCGCTGCCCGCTGGGTACACAACGGTTGTTGTCACGCGAGGCGTTGGCAGCGCTGCCGTCCGCAATAGCTACATCGTTCCGCGCCAAGAATAGACGTCGCCCTGGACTATGACGATCTGCCCTCGGCCGCCAACGGCGGGCAGGCAAGTGGCTACAACCCTGGAGGGGAAATTGGCCACTCGACTATATCAGGATTTGCTAATGTAACCGGTCATGTCAAGGGGATGACGCATCTCCATCGGCGACCTTAGGCCGAACGTTCGCAGGTATTCAGTCTAAATTGAGTGATTGCTAATATGCCTATAACTTAAGTGGTGCGGGCTCCGCCGCAATGCCCGCAGTTGGCCGGTGTCACTAACCCTGAATCCCAAATCCCAAGGTGGCACCGGCCAGCTAAGCCGGCTTGAATGTGGCCCTATGAGCGGCGGATTAGGTTTTCGCCAGGTTCGTGAGCGACCATCTGCTTAAGAAACCGCTTGGCGAATTCCGTCCAGTCGGAAGCCGGAACATTACGTTCGCGGACCGCTTCCTTGAAAGCCTCGCGCAACTTGTCGAGGTCGAAGGCTGAAAGCTTTCTATCGTCCATCGCTCCCCCCAAGAGCAAATGGGATATTTCAAACATCCCGCTATTGGATACGCATCACGGCGTCGAAAGCTCAATGACTTCTTTTGGGTGCATTGTGATCAGCGCGACGAACAAACGACGGTGGCAGGCTCTGGCCCGCAGACCCTTTGTTCCGGTAACGACAAAGTGTTCGCCCGCGGTACGGCCCGGCATGGTGCAACTCCAGTGCGGTGTTAGCTTCCGCCCGTGGGGGAAACTCGAACAACGGAGTCCGTAATGAAAGCCGCAGCACGTCTTCTTGCCTCTTTCGCCATCGCTGGATTTGTCACCACCGGAGCTCTCGCAGCGACGGCGACCGCAACAACGACGGCGCCAGCCGCCACCACGACGACCACCGCGGCGCCAACCACGAAGAAGCCGAAAACCGCCATGACGCCGGAAAAGACCGCGATCTCGAAGCAGTGCTCGACGTTGGCGGACCAGAAGGGTCTTCACGGCAAGGATCGCGAGAAGTTCCGCTCGGCCTGCAAGAAGAATGGCGGCAAGGCCCCCAGCTGATCGCCCGTGAAAACAGACAGTTCCCCTCCTGGCATCGTCCCTCGACGATAACCGGCATTTGCCACTCGCCGGCAGCTTCAGGCAGCGATAAAGCATTCAGGCCCCGGTCTCCCCGGGGCCTATTCGTTTATGCCGTCCGGCCCTTCAACAAGACCTGGGAGAGACAATGCGAAACGCTCTGATATCGTCGCTGTTCATGATGGTTGCACTTTCGGCAACCACTGCCCACGCGCTGGACAGCAGCAGCACTCCTGTCGTCGTAACTCCGCTGGCTTCGAAGACGACGACCGCTTCCGGCCAGCCGATCACGCTGCCGCAGAAGAATGTCGAGGTCCAGGTTTCAAGGTTTCAGATCGCGCCCGGCGCCACCTTGCCGGTGCACAAGCATCCCTTCCCGCGTTATGCCTATGTCGAGCAAGGCACGCTCAAGGTCACCAATGTCGAGACCGGCGCCAGCAACACTTACAAATCAGGTGACTTCATCATCGAGATGATCGGCCAGTGGCACCAGGCCACCAATATCGGCGCTGATCCGGTCAAGCTGCTGGTGATCGACCAGGTCGAACAAGGCGCCAAGAACACAATCCTGAAACAATGATAGCCGGCAAAACAATCGTCGAGCGCTCATCTGGTGAGCGCCTGACGGCTCGTTCAGCCCCATGCGCCCACTGGCTGCCGTGTCGCGGCGTTCAGGCGGTTGAAGGCGTTGATCAGCGCGATCTGGATCACCAGAGCGGCGAGCGCCTTGTCGTCATAGTGGCGGGCGGCCTCGTCCCAGACATCGTCCGGCACCGCATCCGAGCGGTCGGCCAGACGCGTCGCGGCTTCCGCCAGCGCGAGCGCCGCGCGCTCGGGCGCTCGGGCGCGGTGAAGTAAGGCGTCTCGCGCCAGGCCGCCACGGCGAAGATCCGTTCGTCCTTCTCGCCAGCCTTCTTCAACTCCCGCGCATGCATGTCGACGCAAACGCTGCAGGCGTTGATCTGGCTGGCGCGCAGGTGGATGAGCTTGCGCGTGACGTAAGGCACCTCGCCTGCCTCGGTCGACTTGTCCAACGCCAGCAGCGCCTGCAGCGCGCCGGGCATCAGCATCACCGGGTTCTTCAATCTTGCTTCCACGGTCCATCTCCTTGTCTCGCCAACCGATGGCAGATCAATAACCATTCGGCTATAAATCGATTCATAACTTTCAGGTTATAGGTTGTCAAGCGGCCAATCTTCGATCGCGGCTGGACCGATTGTTGCGGCTTTCAAGGCCGTGGTCCGGATGCTAGGGCTGCGCATCTCGCCAACCATGGATGGACGCCAGTGACCGACGCTTTGAGACCCGTGATCGAAATCTGCGTCGAAGGCGTTGACGGGCTGCTCGCCGCGCAGGCCGCCGGCGCCGATCGCGTCGAGCTCTGCGCCAGCCTTGTCGAAGGCGGCATCACGCCGAGCCTGGGCACGGTCCGTGCCTCCCTCGAGGGCGCGACCATCCCCTTCCATGTCATCGTGCGGCCGCGCGGCGGCGATTTTCTTTACAGCGACGCCGAATACCGCTCGATGCTTGCCGATGTCAGCGCGCTTCGCGAGCTCGGCGTGGCGGGCGTCGTCGTCGGCTGCCTGACCGTCGACGGCGCCATCGACGAGCCGCGCATGAGCGCGCTCGTCCAGGCCGCCGGCCCGCTCAACGTCACCTGCCATCGCGCCTTCGACATGACGCGCGACCCTGCCGAGGCGCTCGAAGCCTTGATCCGCTGCAAGGTCGGCCGCGTGCTGACCAGCGGCCAGCGCGACACCGCCCTGGAAGGCGTGGAGCTGCTGGCTGAGCTTGTGCGCCAGGCCGGCGATCGCATCATCATCCTCGGCTGCGGCGGGCTGGCGCCCGACAACATCGGCGAGGTGCGCAAGCGCACCGGATTGACCGAAATGCATTTCGCCGCGCTCACCGATGTGCCGAGCGCCATGCGCTACCGCAACCCGCAGGTCGGCATGGGCGGCACCGATCTCGACCGCGAATACCGCAACACGGTGACCGACAGGGCGCTGGTGGCGGCAACGATCGCGGCTGCGAGGGCCTGATGGCTGGGACGACGGCCAAAGAGCAGTTGCCGATCGAGCGCGTCTCGCCTGCCGACGAGGCGGCTATCCTCGTGCTCAACAACGAGCATGCTGCGGAACTGTCCTGGCTGGAAGCTGACCGGCTGTCCTTCCTGATCGGCCAGGCCTTTTACACACGCCGCATCGGCGCGCTTGAAGCCTTCATCCTGTGCTTCGACCAGAACGCCCGCTACGACAGCCCGAACTTCCTCTGGTTCCGCGAGCGCTATCCGCGCTTCGTCTATGTCGACCGCGTCGTCGTCGCCGCGGAAGCGCGCGGCCGCGGCCATGCCCGCCGGCTCTATGAGGATCTGTTCGAGCAAGCGCGGCGCGCCGGCCACGCGATCGTCACCTGCGAGGTCAACGCCGATCCGCCCAATCCGGCCTCGGATGCCTTCCACGCCGCCCTCGGCTTTGGCGAGGTTGGCGAGGCCATGATCCATAGCGGCAAGAAATCGGTGCGCTACTGGGCCAAGCCGATCGCGGACTGAGCCGTGGCCCTCGCCGCTGGCCATGAAAGCAAGCAAGAGCTAATGTAGTCACTCCACGGGCTTGGGGGCGACATCATGCCGAGCAATGTCTTCCGCTTCGATGAAAGCTGGGAGATCCCCGAAGCAACACCTCAGGAAGTCTGGGACGTATTGTCGGATGCGCAGTTGTTGCCGCTCTGGTGGGGCGATGCGTACAAGGAGGTCGAGCCGCTCGACAAAAAGGGCAAAGGCGTCGTCGGCGCGCGCGCCAGGGCACGTGCTCGCGGCGCCCTTCCCTACGAGCTGAACTTCATCATCGAAGCCGCCGAGCTCGAGCCCGGCCGCCTGGTGGTGGTGAAGACCTTCGGCGATTTCGACGGGCTGTGGCGGGCCGAGCTGTCGCCGTCCGGACCAGGCACGCATGTCGATCTGGTCTGGCAGGTAACGGTCGAAAGGCCGATCCTCAAATTTCTGGCGCCGCTGCTAAGGCCCGCCTTTGCCTGGAACCATCGCTGGACCACGCCACGCGGCGAAGCCGGGCTTCGCCGCTATCTGGCTGCGCAGAAAGCGGCAGGAGCCACTTGATCACCAGTTGCGGTTCAGCCAGGCGCGCGCCGGTTTCTCGACCACATAATAGCTGCAAAGCGCGCAGGCGAAGACCGCCGCCAGCATCGGGACAGCCGCGCTCCCCCGCTCGTCGACGAATTTGTAGAAGGGCTGCTGCCATAGATAGAGCGAATAGGACCACAAGCCGAGCATCACCATCGGTCGCGACGACAGCAAACCGGTCAGATAGCCGCCTGCGAAGTCGAGCGTGTTGACGGCGAGCGCCAGCAGCGGCACGGCGAGGATGTAATGCAGCGGCGTCGGCACCGGATTGAGGAATAGCAGGACCCCGACCGCCGCCGCTGCCAGCGCCACATGCGGGCTCTTCAGGGCGGCCGGCAGGCGGCCATCGGCCTTCAGCAGGCAGATCGAGGCCGACAGCAGGATCGAGGCGATATGCACGTCGGTCCGCCAGTAGCTGTGCTCGTAATCCATGCCGAGCACCCAATATGAAATCGCGCCGTTGGCCATCGCCAGCAACGAAAGCGCCAGGAGCAACCGCACGACATTCCCCCGCCCGGTTACCAGCACGCTGATCAGCGCCAGGATGATGTAGGCATGCTCCTCGACGCAGAGCGACCAGATATGGTCGAGCGCGCCGGCTCGGTTAATCAGAATGCCGGCGTAGTTGTAGGTGAATGTCAGTGCCGTCAGCGCCGCCTTCCATTTGAACGCAATAAACGTTCCCGAAAGCCCGATCATGGCGGCGATGACGAACACCAGCAGCGCCGGATAGATGCGCGAGAAGCGGCGCTTGAAGAATTTTTTCAGTGGAAAGCGTTCGATGAACAGGATCTCGCCCATCAGCCGGCCGCTGAGCACGAAGAAGAACTCCACGCCCAAGACGCCAAGGTTGATGCCCGGCACCGGGAAGAAGTGGCCGATCAGCACCAGCGCGATCGACAGGCCGCGCCAGCCGTCGAGGTAGGCTAGCCTTGTTCTCAAGGTGCTTTCGGCAACAGGCCTGGCAAGAACCAGATGGGTCGCGGAGATCTCGGACATGCCGATCCTTTCGCAGTCGGGACGCGAAAGGGCGCAAGCGGCAGCAAGCGCTCGAACCCGGATCGCATCTCCCACCCATCACCATATTGCAGTGCAATATCAGTTTGTGCAAGTGCGAGATTTCGAAGCTGACAGTTTCGTGAAAGCAGTTGGCATGGTTTGCTTGAAGCAAAGAGCTGCCGCGAACCGTGCGATGCCGCCGACAATTGGGCGTCTGGTCAGGAGCGGTTCACCGTTTCACGGTGAGGCGTCCATTTTTTAGCGATTGCTGATGAATAGCCGCACTTTTTCCTGAAATTGCTCCAAAGGGGGCAAATAAAGAAAAGGGGCCAAAGCGGCCCCTTTTTAGCGTCTGCCAGGACGCTGTCAGGCGTTGGCGGCAGCCACGGCGCGCTTGGCCATCACCGCGATCAGATTGGCCCGGTAATCGGCCGTCGCATGAAGGTCGCTCATCAGGCCTTTCGCCGGTATTTTCAGGCCATCGAGCGCCGCGGCGTCGAAAGCCTTCGCAAGCACAGCCTCGACCTCCTTCGAGCGGAAAACGCCCTCCTCGCCGGCGCCGGTCACCGCGGCCCTGACCCCATCCTTGCCCTTGGCCACGAACACGCCGACGATCGCGTAGCGTGATGCCGGGTTGCGGAATTTCTGGTAGGCCGCCTTGGCGGGCGCGGTGAAGGTCACCGCGGTGATGATCTCGCCATCCTTCAGCGCCGTCTCGAACAGACCCTTGAAGAACTTGTCGGCCGCGATCTCGCGCTTGTTGGTGACGACCGTCGCTCCGAGCGCCAGGAGTGCGGCCGGGTAGTCGGCGGCCGGATCGTTGTTGGCGATCGAGCCGCCAATCGTGCCTTTGTGGCGCACGGCGGGATCACCGATCAGGGAAGCCATGTGGGCGAGCGCCGGGCACACCTTCTTCAGCTTCTCGTCGGTCGAGACATCGTAATGCGTGGTGGCCGCGCCGATGGTGACCGTCTTTCCCGACACCCTGACGCCCTGCAGCTCCTTCAGCCGCGAAACGTCGACCAGATCCGCCGGCGCCGCGAGCCGCGTCTTCATGGCCGGAATAAGCGTCATGCCGCCGGAGAGCAGCTTGGCGTCGCCGGTCTTCAATTGCCTTGCGGCGTCGGCGAGGGAAGCGGCGCGATGATAGGTGACGGAATACATGCTCGTTCCTCCCTCAATGCTTCTTCGCGTGGATCGCCGCCCACACCGTCGACGGCGAGGCCGGCATGGCGATGTCGACGATGCCGAGCGCATCGGTGATGGCGTTGATGACCGCCGGCGGCGAGCCGATGGCGCCGGCCTCGCCGCAGCCCTTGATGCCGAGCGGATTGCCCGGGCATGGCGTGTTCGAGGTCGAGATCTTGAACGACGGCAGGTCGCCGGCGCGCGGCATGGTGTAGTCCATGTAGCTTGCCGTCAGTAGCTGGCCGCTCGCATCGTAATGCGTGCCTTCGAGCAATGCCTGGCCGATGCCTTGCGCAATACCGCCATGCACCTGCCCTTCGACGATCATCGGATTGATGATGTTGCCGAAATCGTCCGCCGCGACGAACTGGACGATATCGGTCGTGCCGGTTTCCGGATCGATCTCGACTTCGCAAATGTAGCAGCCGGCCGGGAAGGTGAAATTGGACGGATCGTAGAAGGCGGTTTCCTTCAGGCCCGGCTCCATGCCGGCCGGCAGATTGTGCGCGGTATAGGAGGCAAGCGCCACCTGGAACCAGGGCAGGCTCTTGTCGGTGCCGGCGACCTTGACCTCGCCATTCTCGATGACGATGTCGCCCTCGTCCGCCTCGAGCAGATGCGCGGCGATCTTCTTGGCCTTGGCCTCGACCTTGTCCAGCGCCTTGACGACGGCCGACATGCCGACCGCGCCCGAACGCGAGCCGTAAGTGCCCATGCCCATCTGCACCTTGTCGGTGTCGCCATGAACGATCGAGACCGAATCGATTGGCACGCCGAAGCGCTCGGTGACCAGTTGCGCGAAGGTTGTCTCATGGCCTTGGCCGTGGCTGTGCGAGCCGGTCAGCACCTCGATGGTGCCGACGGCGTTGACGCGCACCTCGGCCGATTCCCAAAGCCCGACACCGGCGCCGAGCGAGCCGACCGCCGCCGACGGCGCGATCCCGCAGGCCTCGATGTAGCAGCTCATGCCAATGCCGCGCAGCCTGCCCTGCTTGGTCGCGTCGGCGCGGCGCCTGGTAAAGCCGGCATAGTCGGCGGCCTTCATGGCGGCGTCGAGCGACGCGTTATAGTCGCCCGCGTCATAGTTCATGATCACCGGCGTCTGGTGCGGGAAAGAGGTGATGAAGTTCTTGCGCCGCAACTCGGCTGGCGACACGCCGAGTTCACGCGCGGCAACCTCCATCGTACGTTCCAGGAGATAGGTCGCTTCCGGCCGCCCTGCCCCGCGATAGGCGTCGACCAGCGCGGTGTTGGTGTAGACGGTGCGCACATTGGCGTGGATCGCCGGGATATCGTACTGCCCCGACAACAGCGTGGCGTAGAGATAGGTCGGCACGCAGGACGAGAACAGCGACATGTAGGCGCCAAGATTGGCTATCGTGTCGACCTTCAAGCCCGTGATGCGGTTGTTCTTGTCGAAGGCCATCTCGACCGTCGAGACATGGTCGCGGCCGTGCGCGTCGGAGAGGAAACTTTCCGTGCGGTCGGCGACCCATTTGACTGGAACCCCGGTTTTCTTGGACGCCCACAGGCAGACGATCTCTTCCGGATAGATGTAGATTTTCGAGCCGAAGCCGCCGCCGACATCGGGCGCGATCACGCGCAGCTTGTTTTCCGGCGCGACATTGTAGAAAGCGCTCATCACCAGCCGCGCGACATGCGGGTTCTGCGAGGTCGTCCAGCAGGTGTAGTGGTCCTCGGCCTTGTCGTAATGGCCAAGCGCCGCGCGCGGCTCCATGGCGTTCGGCACCAGCCGGTTGTTGACGATCTTCATGCGCGTGACATGCGCGGCCGCCTTGATCGCCGCATCGGTTGCCTTGGGGTCGCCGATCTCCCAGTCGAAGATCAGATTGTTCTCCGCCTCGGCATGGACCTGCGGCGCGCCGGCTTGAAGGGCCTTGGTAGCGTCGACGACAGCCTTCAGTTCCTTATAGGTGATCTCGACCGCTTCCGCCGCATCGCGCGCCTGCCCCTTGGTGTCGGCGACCACGATGACGACCGCGTCGCCGACATAGCGCACCTTGTCGACGGCCAGCGGCGACCAGGCGCCCATCTTCATCGGCGAGCCGTCCTTGGAATGGATCATCCAGCCGCAGATCAGATTGCCGATGCCATCGGCCTTGAGCTCCTTGCCGGTGAGCACGCCGACGACGCCAGGCATGGCTTGCGCCTTCTTCACGTCGATCTTCTTGATCTGCGCATGCGCGTGCGGGCTGCGCACGAACACGGCATGCTTCATGCCGGGAACAACCATGTCGTCGACATAACGCCCGCCGCCGGTGATGAACCTCTTGTCTTCCTTGCGCGCCACGCGAGCGCCGACGCCTTCGATACCCATGGAAATTCCTCCCAAATCGGAGGGGAGCAGGGCGGTAAGGCAATAAGGCAGTAGGGAAATTTCTCGATCCCTGACCTGCCTGCTGCCCTACTCCCTTACTGCCCTACTCCCTTGATCTTTACGCAGCCTGCTTCGCCTTGCCCTTGGCCCCTTTCGACATCGTCTGCGATGCCGCGAGGATCGCCTTGACGATGTTGTGGTAGCCGGTGCAGCGGCAGATATTGCCTTCGAGCTCGGCGCGCACGGTCGCCTCGTCCAGGCCCTCCGGGTGACGCGCGATCATGTCGGTCGCGGTCATGATCATGCCCGGCGTGCAGAAACCGCATTGCAGCCCGTGATGCTCCTTGAAGGCCGCCTGCACCGGATGCAGATCGGCGCCGTTGGCCAGGCCTTCGATGGTGAGAACCGTCGATCCCGACGCCTGCACGGCAAGCATGGTGCAGGACTTCACCGCCCTGCCGTCGACATGCACTACGCAGGCGCCGCATTGCGAGGTATCGCAGCCGACATGGGTGCCGGTAAGGCCAAGATTTTCCCTGAGGAAATGCACCAGCAGCGTTCGGTCCTCGGCGCTCCCGCTGATCCGCTTTCCGTTCACAGTCAACGACACGTCCGACATGTATCCTCCCTGGGTACAAACCTTGGTCGTCACAGTGCCGATGGCGCGCTTGTGCTTGTCGGCAATGCGCTATTCCATACCGTACAACGGGCAAAACAGCGCTGCCAGCGTCGCTTCCCTTGTACTTTCGGTCATGGCCAACACGCTGTGCGCTCTTGAGTCCGGGCCATTGCCAAATCGGGGATTGACGGCAAAGATGCCTTCGACGCGAGGCGTGCCTGACACGCATAAGAAAAGACACGCACAAAACCAGCGTTGGAGGATTGCGGAGAAGATAACTGGCCAGTTCGAGCACGCGCTACGCATCGGGCCTTTCGGCGCTCACCACGGATGAGCCCGACCCAAACGTTTTTGCCCGGGCGATCGCCGCCGAAGCCGCAACCGTCGACGCCGGCTTCGCGCTTTTGTTCTTCTCGCAAAGCCTCGTCGAGGCAGGGGCGCTTTCGCGCGCATTGAAATTGCACGCGCCTTCGCTCGCCTATGCCGGCTGTTCGACTGCCGGCGAAATCACGCCGCAAGGGCTGGAGGAAGGCCATATCGTTGCCCTGCTCCTGCCCTCGGCATCGTTCTCGATCGTCAGCACCATGGTCGAAAACCTGTCCTCGTCGGGCATGGACAGGATCACCGGAGAGGTCGCGGCGCTTCGGCGCCTGCTGCGTGGCCGCGTCGGCCACGATCGATCCAAGGGCATATTCGCGCTCTGCTTCATCGACGGGCTGTCCCATGCCGAGGAAGCGGTGACCTCGGCGATCCACTGGGGGCTGGACGACATCCCGCTGATTGGCGGCTCGGCCGGCGACGACCTGAAATTCGAGACGACCAGGTTGATCGCAAACGGCAAGGTCGCTTCCGACAGCGCAATCATAGTGCTGGTCGCAACCGAGATCCCCTTCCACGTCTTCAAGACCGACAATTTCATTCCGACCGACGAGAAACTCGTGGTGACGGCGTCCGATCCGGACCGTCGCATCGTGCGCGAATTCAACGCCACCAACGCCGCGGAGGAATATGCGGCCTCCGTCGGCATCGTGCCGCAGACGCTGACGCCGCTGAGCTTTGCCTCCCACCCCGTCGTGGTGAAGGTCGGCGGCGAATATTACTGCCGCTCGATCCAGCGCATGCATCCCGACGGCTCGCTATCTTTTTTCTGCGCCATCGACGACGGCGTGGTTCTTTCGATCGCCCAGCCGAAGAACATGGTCGAGGCGACGCGCGTCGCCCTTGCGGACGTCGAACGCAAGCTCGGCGGCATCGACATGATCCTCGGCTTCGACTGCGTGCTGCGCCGGCTCGACGCGCGCAACCGCCAGGTTTTCCGTGACATCTCCGAACTCTACCGGACCAACAATGTCATCGGCTTCGGCACTTATGGCGAGCAATACCGCTCGATGCATCTCAACCAGACTTTCACCGGCATCGCCTTCGGCGAGCGCCAGGCGGCTGAGTAAATCATGCCGCTTCGTGACATAAACGACCTCGACAAGCTGAAGAAGATCAACGCCGCCCTGGTCAGCCGGGTCGAGCGCTCGATGGACCAGCAGGGCAACGCCTTCTCGCTGTTCCAGACCGCGATCTCGCTGGAGAACCGGGTGCGTAACCGCACCGAGGAACTGCATACGACGCTGCGCCGGCTCGAGCAGTCGAACATCGATCTCGTCGCCGCCAAGGAAACAGCTGAGCTTGCCAACCTGTCCAAGACCAGGTTCCTCGCCGCCGCCAGCCACGACGTGCTGCAGCCGCTCAACGCCGCGCATCTGTCGGTCTCGGCGCTCGCCGAAGTGCAGACCAGCGAGGAAGGCAAGAAACTCGTGCGCCAGGTCGAGCGCTCGCTGGAGACGATGGAAGACCTGCTGCGCACACTGCTCGACATCTCCAAGCTCGACGCCGGCGTCGTGCAGCCCGAGATTGGCGACGTCAGCCTGGAGACGCTGTTTTCCTCGCTGCGCTCCGATTTCCTGCCCGAGGCGGAAAAGAAGGGGCTGTCGCTCAAATTCCGGCCGGTCAATGTCGTCGTGCGCTCCGACCGCACGCTGTTGCGCCGCATTCTGCAGAACATCCTGTCCAACGCGTTGCGCTACACCCGGTCCGGCGGCGTGCTGGTCGGCACCAGGCATCGCGGCGACACCATCCGCATCGACGTCGCCGACACCGGCTGCGGCATTCCCGAGGACCAGCGCGAGGCGGTGTTCGAGGAGTTCCACCGCGGCACATCGGCGCTTGCCGATGCGGGGCTGGCCGGCGGCGGACTGGGGCTCGGCCTTGCCATCGTGCGTCGCATGGCGGCGGCGCTCGGCCACCCCGTCACCTTTTCCTCGAGGGTCGGCCGCGGCACGATCTTCCACATCGACGTGCCGATCGGCATGGGCGCCTCGGCCGAGCAGGCGGCAAGCCTGGCCGACATGGAGCGGCCGCGCGGCTACGGCCTGTTCGGCACCAAGGTGCTTCTGGTCGAAAACGACCTCGATGTGCTGGGCGCCATGACCTCGCTGCTGGAGCGCTGGCAATGCCTGGTGCGCGCCGCCACCTCGACCGACGATGCGCTCGACCTGCTTGGCGACACCGCCTGGGTGCCCGACATCATCATCGCCGACCAGCATCTCGACGGCGGCGACCTCGGCACCGCGACAATCGCCGAAGTGCGCGATTATCTCGGCAGGCCGGTGCCGGCGCTGATCGTCACCGCCGACGGCTCCGAAGCCGTCGCCAAGGCCGCGCGCGCCGCCGGCATCGAACTGATGCGCAAGCCGCTCAAGCCGGCGCAATTGCGCGCGCTGCTAGCGCATCTGCTGGCTTAAGGAAAAGCAATGCGTCTTCTTGATTTTCTAGGAAAATCAGCATCCTACCTTTTGTCGTCGGACCCATTCAAGCGCTGGAACTTTGAACGGTCAGTGGATGATGACCTTCCAGAGCAAACGATAAATTATGCAGCCAACCAGCAAGGTTTCTCATTCGCTTGCGACAGCGATGAAACGATAAATACAATATTTGTAGAATCCGACGGAATCGATCGATCACTCATCGACATCCCCTTTTCGACAAAACGCTGGGAAGTGCAAAGCATGCTTGGCGTGCCTTCCAAGAGCGGCAAGCCGCATAGCGATCGGATCCTGGGTGAATACGGCGCTTGGGATCGATATGACCAGGAGCATCATTCGATACATGTCGAATACGCGCCTCGCGCCGACAGGATAAGACGAATAACGATCATGCGGGCTGACGTAGCGCCAGGCTCGTTCAAGCGATCGAACTAATCGGATCCCTGCCCTCAAAACCCCGCCGGATCGCGAAACAGCTCCGCATTGTCCAGCTTCGACACCTCGATCACCGCTTGCGTCCTGCTATAGACATTGAGCTTGCGCAAAATCTCCGAGACATGCGCCTTGACCGTTGTCTCGCCGACCTGCAGCTCATAGGCGATCTGCTTGTTGAGCATGCCCTGGCGCAGCATCTGCAGCACGCGCAGCTGCTGCGGCGTCAGCTTGGCCAGGCGCTGCACCATGTCGGCGCGGTCGGTGCTGTCGGGGTCGGGCGGCTGGCCCTCGTAATTTTCCGGCACATAGACGGCGCCATCCATCACCGAGCGGATGGCCGAGGCGAGATCGCTTTTGCGCGCCGATTTCGGGATGAAGCCGGCCGCGCCGTAAGACAGCGCTTCGGAGATGATCTTCGGTTCCTCATGGCCTGAGACGATCACCACCGGCAGGCGCGGGTGGCGGGTTCTGAGCTGCAGCAGGCCCTCGAAGCCTTGCACGTCAGGCATGCTCAGGTCGAGCAGCGCCAGGTCGAACGGCTTTGTGCCGGAAAGCAACTCCAGCGCCTCGGCGATCGAGCGTGCCTCAACGGTGTCGACGTCGGGATAAGCCATCTGCACGGCGCTGTGCAGCGCCTCGCGAAACAGCGGGTGATCATCGATGATCAGGAAGCGGGCGCGATCGCTGACGGCGGTCATTGCTGAGGTTCGGCCCTCGGGTTCGATTTCGGTGGCTGGAGAATAGTCTCCTGATCATGTCCAGATTATTGCCAAATAGTACATCGCGCCACCATACTCGGCACTCCCACCAAAACGACAGCGCCATATTTTGCGGGCCTTGCCCGCCCATCGAAATCGGTCGAAGGTGCGGGCGCATTCCTACCCGAACAGAGACACGAGATGACAGATTACGTCCTTCCGCCGCCGGCCATCGCCTCGGTAGCCATTGCCGGTTCAGCGGAACGCTTTGCCGTGCGCCGGATATTCTGCGTCGGCCGCAATTACGCCGCGCATGCCCGTGAACTCGGCAATGACGAGCGCGACCCGCCCTTCTTCTTCACCAAGCCCGCCGACGCGGTGGCCGATAGCGGCGCCGAGATCCCCTACCCGCCGCTGACTTCGAACCTGCATCACGAGATCGAGCTGGTCGTGGCGATCGGTAAGGCGGGTTTTCGCATCTCGAACGAGGACGCGCTGTCTCACATCTGGGGCTATGGCGTCGGCGTCGACCTCACCCGCCGCGACCTGCAGGACCAGGCGAAGAAAGCCGCCCGTCCATGGGACTGGTCGAAGGCCTTCGACCAGTCCGCGCCCTGCGGTCCGCTGGTGCCCGCCGCGAAATCCGGCCATCCCTACAAAGGCCGCATCTGGCTCGCCATCAACGGCGCGTTGAAGCAGGATGGCGACCTTGCCGAGCTGATCTGGCCGGTCGCCGATGTCGTTTCGATCTGCAGCGAGGCGATGGAACTGCAACCCGGCGACCTGATCTTCACCGGCACGCCGGCCGGCGTCGGCGCTGTACAGGCAGGCGACACGATCACTGGCGGCATCGACGGAATCGGCACGATTGAAATCAAGATCGGGCAACCGCGGCGATGAGCGATCTCGTCCTCCACAATTACTACCGCTCCTCCACCTCCTACCGGGTGCGGATTGCGCTGGAAATGAAGGGGCTGAGCTACACCTACGTGCCGCACCATCTGCGCCATGGCGAGCATCTCGAGCCCGCTTATCTGGCGGTCAACCCGCAAGGGCTGGTGCCGGCGCTGGTGCTCGATGATGGCCGGCTTCTGACGCAGTCGCTGGCGATCATCGAATATCTCGACGAGATCGCGCCCGAACCGCCGCTGCTGCCGAAGGACGCGCTAGGCCGCGCCCGGGTCCGTATGCTCGCGCAGATGATCGCTTGCGATATACACCCGGTGAACAATCTGCGCGTGCTGACCTCGCTGCGCAACTTGTTCGGCGCCGGCGACGCGGATGTCGTCAACTGGTTCCGGCATTGGGTGAACGAAGGTTTCCAGCCGCTTGAAAAGATTCTCGCCTCCTCGCCGGAAACCGGCACCTTCTGCCATGGCGACGAACCGGGCCTCGCCGACATCTGCCTTGCCGCGCAGGTCACCAACAATGCCCGCTTCGGCGTCGACATGGAGCCCTACCCGGTGATTGCGCGCATCAACGCCGCCTGCATGGCGCTGCCGGCCTTCCAGAAAGCCGCGCCGCAGAAGCAGATCGATGCCGAATAGAGAGGCCAAAGACGCAGAGGAAGCCAAGGGGCTCGCCGACATCGAGGCATATGGCTGCCATATCCTCCATGTGTTGGAGGAATGCGAGCAGGCGCCCTTTACCTATTCGGTCGGCATCGAGCACAATTTCGGCGCAGCGGAACTGATCGTCATCGGTCTCAAGCGCGAGGTCGCTCATTTCATCATCAACGAATATTGCAGGCGCGTCAGGTCTGGCGAAGTTTTTGAACCAGGGCAGCGGACCTCCGGCTTCATCGAAGGCTTCGATTGCCAGTTCGGCGCCGTCGACGCCGGGCATTATCGCGAGCATTTCGGCTGGGACATCTGGTTCTATGACGGCTTCGACTTCCGCGTCATGCAGCTGATTTATCCAACGGTCGACGGCATCTGGCCTTGGGACCCAAATGCAAGCGACTGGTTCCGGGCATGGCAGCCGCTGCTCGACTTTCCGCCGACGCTGAATAGCTAGCGACCCACTCTCACCGTCAGCGCCCAGAACAAAAACGCGACCAGGCCGAGCCCGGTGCCGAGCAGGCAGACGCCGCTCCAGCCCCAGGCGCCAAAGATCATGGTCGAGGCGATGGAGCCGAGCGCGCTGCCCAGCGAATAGAACACCATGTAGCCGCCGACCAGCCGGCTGCGGGCATCGGGCCGACGGGCGAAGATCAGGCTTTGATTGGTGACGTGCACGGCCTGGATGGCGAGATCGAGCATGAGGATGCCGAGAACGAGCAACCAAAGCGTCTTGTCCATGAAGGCAATCGGCAGCCAGGCAGCGGCCATCAGCAGCAGGCTGAGACCGGTGACCAATTGCCCCCGCCCGCGGTCGACGAGAACGCCGGTCCAGCGCGCGCCGAGTGCGCCGGCAACGCCAGCCAGACCGAAGAGCCCGATTTCGGTATGCGACAGCGAGAACGGGGGTGCTGCCAGCGGCAGCACCAACGGCGCCCACAGCACGTTGAAGCTGGCGAAGATCAGCATCGCAAGCACGGCGCGCACGCGCAACAGCGGCTCTTCCGCGAACAGGCCCAGCACCGAGCCGAGAAGCTGTGGGTAGGAGGTGCGCAGACGCTTGGCCTCGTGGCGCGGCAGCACGCGAAACAGGATTGCCGCCATAGTGAGCGTCAGCACGGCGGAGACGAGATAGACCGAACGCCAGCCGGCGAAATCGGCGACCATGCCGGAGACGAAGCGTGCCAACAGAATGCCCAGAATAACGCCGCTGGTGACCGTGCCGACGGCACATCCCCGCTCCTCCGGCGCCGCCAGATCGGCGGCGTAGGCAACCAGCACCTGCACGACCACGGCAAGCAGGCCGACTGCGGCCATGCTTGCCAAAAGCACCGCGGCATTTGGCGAAAAACCGACAAGGACTAGCGCCAGCGCCGAAAGCACCGCCTGGCCAGCAATCAGCTTGCGCCGGTTGAACAGGTCGCCGAGCGGAACGAGGAAGAACAGGCCGAGCGCGTAGCCGATCTGCGTTACCGTCACCACGATACCGACCGAGGCTGGATCAATGGAAAAGTCGCGCGCGATCGCGTCGAGCAGCGGGTGGGCGAAATAGACGTTGGCGACGCTCAAGCCGCAGGCGGCGGCGAAGATGAGCGCGGTCAGCCGCGACAATCCCGCTTTGTCCCTCCCCACCGACACCACCTCGGGCGGCTGCAGCTCGGCCTTTTGCAGTTGCAGGTTCATCGCGCTCTCCATTTCGGTTTCAACTTGAAACCATTGCCGAATAGCCAGGAAGGTTTTATCTTGCAACCACAAATCGGAAACCCGGACGAATTGCATGGTGAAACGGACGAGCCATCAGAGCGCGGATTGCCTTATCGCCCGGCCGCTCGACGCCATCGGCGACTGGTGGTCGCTGCTCATCGTGCGCGATGCTTTCGACGGCATGCGGCGCTTCGGCGAGTTTCAAAAAAGCCTGGGGGTTGCCAAGAACATCCTGTCGGCGCGGCTGCGCGACCTGATCGCGCATGGCATTCTCGAAACCGTTCCGGCTCCCGATGGCAGCGCGCATCATGAATATGTGCTGACCGAGAAGGGCCGTGGCCTGTTCTATGTCCTGGTGGCGCTGCGCCAATGGGGCGAGACCTATTTCTCCGGACCGGGCGAGCCCTACACCTTTATGGTCGACAACCGGACCGGCAGGCCGATCCGGCGCCTGGAGGTGCATGCCGAGGATGGCCGCCTGCTCTTCCCCGGCGACACAAGGCTGGCCGACTTCCGCCAGCAGCAAGGCTAGCGCGGCACTGGGATTTGCTCCCAACCTGGCAGAATGGATTTCCGATCAACCGGCGGTGGAATCGGCTATCGTCGCTTGGGGGCTAGAGCAATTCCAGGAAAAGTGTGACACGGTTTTCCGTCCGGAATTGCGTCAAAACAAAGAGATAGAGCGGTTCGCCGTTTCCGTGAAACGGTGAAACGCTCCAGGGTGGAGTTGCCGATGAAAGCCGTCGTCTTCGAAAAATTCGGTGAGACACCGAAGATCCAGACTGTGCCCGACCCAAAACCCGCCGCCGACGGCGTCGTCATCAAGGTCGAGGCGACGGGGCTCTGCCGGAGCGACTGGCACGGCTGGATGGGCCATGATGACGGCATCACGCTGCCCCACGTCCCCGGCCACGAACTGGCGGGCGTCGTCGTCGCCGCCGGCAAGCAGGTCAGCCGCTGGAAGGCCGGCGACCGCGTCACCGTGCCGTTCGCCGTCGGCTGCGGCCGCTGCTTCGAATGCACGTCCGGCAATCACCAGGTCTGCGAACATCAGATGCAGCCTGGCTTCACCGGCTGGGGCTCGTTCGCCGAATATGTCGGCATCGAACATGCCGACACCAACCTCGTGCGGCTGCCGGATGAAATGGAATACGCCACCGCCGCCAGCCTCGGCTGCCGTTTCGTCACCTCCTTCCGCGCCATCGTCGACCAAGGCCGGGTGACGCCGGGCGAATGGGTGGCCGTTCATGGCTGTGGCGGCGTCGGCCTGTCGGCCATCATGATCGCCAGCGCCATGGGCGCCAATGTCATTGCCATCGACCTCACCGACGAGAAGCTGGACTTCGCCAGAAAGATCGGCGCGGTGGCGACGATCAACGCCTCGACGACGCCAAACGTGGTCAAGGCCGTCAAGCAGATCACAAATGGCGGCGCGCATATGTCGATGGACGCGCTCGGACACCCGACCACCTCGTTCAACTCGATCTCGAACCTACGCCGCCGCGGCCGCCACGTTCAGGTCGGGCTGATGCTGGGCGAGCACGCCCGCCCGCAAGTGCCGATGGACAAGGTGATCGCCTTCGAGCTCGAAATTCTCGGCAGCCACGGCATGCAGGCCTACCGCTATTTCGCCATGATGGAGATGATCCGCACTGGCAAGCTGAAGCCCGAGTTGCTGGTCGGCAAGAGGATCAGTCTGGATGAAGCGCCTGCAGCGCTGATGGCGATGGGCGGTTTCGAGGGGATTGGGATCGGAGTGGTGACGAAGTTTTAACAGGCCCTACCGCGCAAACTTCTTCGCCCCGAAGACGCAGGCCACGACGCCCAGCGTGACGACCACCATCATCGGGCTGATCTGCTCGTGCAGCAGCGTTGCCGCCAGCGCCAGGCCGAAGAAAGGCTGCAGCAATTGCAACTGCCCGACCGCGGCGATGCCGCCCTGGGCGAGGCCGCGGTACCAGAAGATGAAGCCGATCAGCATGCTGAACAGCGAGACGTAAGCCAGGCCGATCCACGCGCCCGAACCGATATTGGCGAGCGTCGGCGGCAGCGTCGCAAAGCTTAGCACCAGCATGACCGGCAGCGACAGCACCAGCGCCCAGCAGATTACTTGCCAGCCACCGAGCCGGCGCGACAGTGCCGCCCCTTCCGCATAGCCGAGCCCGCAGACGATGATGGCGCCGAGCATCAAACCGTCGCCGAGCGGTGAAGCGGTGACGCCTTGCGAGAAGGCAAAGCCGGCGACCAGCGCGCTGCCGACGCAGGAGAACAGCCAGAACGCCGGCCGCGGGCGATCGCCGCCGCGCAGCACGCCGAAGATTGCTGTCGCCAGCGGCAGCAGGCCGACGAAGATGATGGAATGAGCGGTGGTGACATGCTTCAGCGCCAGCGCCGTCAGCAGCGGAAAGCCGACGACCACGCCAAGCGCCACGACCACCAGCGACACCAGGTCACCGCGCCCCGGTCGCTTCTGGCGAAAGACCAGCAGCATCGCCAGGCCAAGCAGCCCGGCGATCGCCGCGCGCGCCGCGGTCAAAAATGTCGGATCGAAATCCGCCACCGCCACATGCGTCGCCGGCAGCGAGCCGCTGAAGATCAGCACGCCAAGGAAACCGTTCAGCCAGCCGCTCGCAGTCTTGTCCATTCGAGGCTCCATTGTTTCGGCCTCTATCGAACAGGCTCTGTGGCTTCGCCAGAGACAATGGGGTACAATTCCACAGAACTGTAATGGTATTGCGGGCAGTACACATGCCGGAACAGGCTTCTAAAAATGGCGACACGGGCACGCTTGTCGAAAGCGTGATGGCGACGATCCGGCAACGCATCGCGGCCCGCGCGCTGACGCCCGGCGCCCGCCTGCCGTCGATCCGCGCGCTGGCCAGATCTATGCAGGTTTCTAAATCCACCGTGGTCGAAGCCTATGAGCGCCTTGCCGCGGAAGGCACGATCCGTTCGCGCCCGGGCTCCGGCTTCTACGCCGCCGGCCAGCTCGCGCCGCTGTCGCTGGCCGAGATCGGCCCGCGCCTCGAAAGGGCGATCGATCCGCTCTGGGTGTCGCGGCAATCGCTGGAAGCCGGCGACGAGATGCTGAAGCCCGGCTGCGGCTGGCTGCCGGCTTCGTGGATGCCGCAGGCCGCCTTGCGCCGGGCGCTACGAACCACGGCCCGCGCGGATGATGTGGCGCTGGCCGATTACGGCACGCCGCTCGGCCTGCCGCCGCTGCGCCAATTGCTGGCGCGGCGCATGGCCGAGCATGGCATCGAGGTCTCGCCCGACCAGATCATGCTGACTGACTGCGGCACCCAGGCCATCGACCTCCTATGCCGCTTTCTACTCGAACCCGGCGACACGGTGCTGGTCGACGATCCCTGCTATTTCAATTTCCACGCCCTGCTGCGCGCCCATCAGGCCAAGGTCGTCGGCGTTCCCTACACGCCTTCGGGACCGGACATCGAGCTCTTCGCGCAGGCGCTCGCCGAACACCGGCCGCGCTTCTACATCACCAATTCCGGCATCCACAACCCGACCGGCGCGATCCTGTCCCCGGTCGTCGCACACCGATTGCTGAAACTCGCCGACCAGGCCGAACTCACCATCGTCGAGGACGACATTTTCGCCGATTTCGAGCACACCCCTGCCCCGCGACTTGCCGCTTTCGACGGACTGCAGCGCGTCGTCCATATCGGCTCTTTTTCCAAGACGCTGTCCGCTTCGATGCGCTGCGGCTTCATCGCAGCACCTCCTGACTGGATGGAAGGGCTGACCGATCTCAAGATCGCCACGACCTTCGGCGGCGCGCGCCTGTCGGCCGAACTTGTGCTGACGCTCTTGAAGGACGGCAGCTACCGCAAGCATGTCGAGCAATTGCGCGCCCGCCTGTCGCGCGCCATGGCCGAGACAGCCGGCAGGCTGAAGGCCATGGGCATCCTGCCCTGGATCGACCAGCCCTCAGGCATGTTCCTGTGGTGCCGCCTGCCCGACGGCATCGATGCCGCCGACGTCGCCCGTCACGCGCTTTCGGACAATGTCGTGCTGGCGCCTGGCAATGCCTTCAGCCTGTCGCACAGCGCCGGCCGCTTCATGCGCTTCAACGCCGCCCAATGCGGGGACGAACGCGTCTTCCGGGCGGTCGAAAATGCGATGGCCGCGTCGCACCGCAAGGCTGCCTAAGCGAATTTGAGCAACGCCGGCACGCTGTTCGTGGCCTTCCTGAACGGCGACACGGCATCGCCGTGAGCCGCCTATGCCGCGAGCTTCGCAATCATCACGTTGCTCGCGGTTAGACGCTTAAAGGGCTGAGACCGTTTCGAAACTCGCTCCTGTGAGTCAGCTGATGGCGTCTTCGAGAACCGGAGCGGAGCGTACTTAAAGTACGTGAGCACCGGAAGCGCAGAAGGCGTCTTCAGATGGCCGCAGGAGTAGAGTTTCCAAATGGTCTCTACGAGGTGGCCCGTTTGCGGCGCTCGTAGAGCATCACCAGCGTCTCGGCAGTCAGCGCGGGCTTCTGCTCGCCCTCGATCTCGACGATGTTCTCGGCCTTCATCAGATACTGGCCAGGGCCGAGATCCTCCATCGACAGCAGCGTCGTGCGCAGCCGGATGCGCGCGCCGGCCCGCACCGGCGCCAGGAAGCGCACCTTGTCGAAACCGTAATTGAAGGCGGCCTGGGTGTTTTCCGGCACGATGCCCATCTCGAGCGCTAGCGCCCCGATGATCGACAGCGTCAGATAGCCATGCGCGATCGTGGTGCGGAACGGGCTCTGCCGTTTTGCCCGTTCGGTATCGACATGAATCCACTGATGGTCGCCCGTGCATTCGGCGAACTGGTCGATGCGCCGTTGGTCGACTATGGTCCAGTCCGAGACGCCGAGCTCCTGCCCGGCCATCGCCCGCAACTGTTCGAAGGTCGGCGGCGTTTTCGGCCGTTTTTCCGTCATTCCCGTTTTCCCATCACTCCTGCCTGCATCCCCGATCATGAAGCGCCGGGTTCTGTCAATTCGCGATCGCGCATTTTCGCCGCTAGAGTTGATGCTTTTAGGGCAAGCCGGAACGCGCGGCGCACCGGCCGGTTGCATACCGGAGCAGCCTGAATTTCAGGCGGGAAACGCACAATCCCTACTTTTTGTCGTAGCCGGCGCGGACTTCCGCCATCGCATCCCTGATCCGGTCACGCAGGATTTCGATCGATTCGGTGCTGGATTTCCGCAGCAGGTCAGCCACTTCGCTGGCATTCCTCAGCGTTGTCTCGAACGATTTGCGCGCGAATTCGGCCTGCTTGCCCAGCACATCCTGCGGGTTGCCAGGTGTCTGGTAATTCTGCGCCAGCCGCGTGATCTCGCGCATGGCGTCCTGCACCATCTCGTGTTGTCTCGCCAGCACCGAGGACGCGCCGGCGGCACTTGCCCTGGCGGATTTTTCGAGCGCCTCAAGGTTCTTGCGATGATGGTCGAGGATGGCCTGGACATCGACATTCGGCAACTTGAGGTCGCGGCCGAACCTGCTGAACATGTCTAGGAACGAGTCGGAATCCGGTTGTTTTGCCATGCTGTGCCTCCCGTTTACCGCACCTGCGGTACCCTCGAGGAGAATAGTGCACGACCGGCCGGCGTCAATTCACGAGAAACAGTCGCTCCGCCGTGTAAAGCGCCAAGCCCGCGAGGCCGCCGATGATCATACCGTTGAAGCGGATATATTGCAGGTCCTTGCCGATGTTCATCTCGATCAGCCGCGTCAACTGGCCCAGATCCCAGCGCTTGACCTGGTCGGCGATGAATTTCGACACGCCGCTTTTCTGGCTTTCGACGAAGGAAGCCAGCGCGACGACGAAACCCTGGTTCATGTCGGCCCTGATCTGCGCATCGTCGGCCAGGTGCCGGCCGACCTCGACGAACATACCGGCGAGATGCTCTCGGATCACTGAATTGGGCGCATTGGCGTCCTGCTCGATGAACAGCCGCAGGCTCGCCCACGCATCGCCAGCCAGCGCCCTCACCTCCGGCCTGGCCAGGAAATCGCGCTTCAGCTTTTCGGCGCGCCTGGCATATTGCTTGGAATTCCTGAGTTTTTCGATGAAGGACAGCGCGAAACGATCGAATTCGGCCCGCATCGGATGTTCCGGATCGGCGCGCACCTCCTCCAGCAGCGATCCGGCCGAGGCGACGATCTTCTTCAACAGATAAGCGTCGGCGCGAAACAGGTTGAACAGCGACGGCAATTCCTCGCGGATCTTTTCGCGCATCGTCTCCAGCGCCTGTTCGTCGTTCAGGAAACGCCCGACGACCCGGGTGAACTCATCGAACAGTTTTTGGTGGCGGCGATCGTCGGTCAGCGCCGACAGAAGGTCTGCGGCCAACGGCGCCAGCGGCACCTTCTCGATCTGTTCCAGCATGCGGCTGGTGACGAAGTCGCGCAAGCCGGACTGCTCCACCGCCGTCAGCGTCTGCGGCACCAGCCGCGCGACGAATCGCGACAGGCCAGCGGCACGCTCGGCATCGGCGAGCCAATCGGCGACGAGAGCGGCAAAGTCGACTTCGGCGAGCTTTTCGCGCACCGGTTCCGGGGCGAGGAAGTTGGCCTCGATGAAACGGCCGAGATTGTCGGCGATACGGTGCTGGTTCTCCGGAATGATGGCCGTATGCGGGATCGGCAGGCCGAGCGGCCGGCGAAACAGCGCCACCACCGCATACCAGTCGGCGAGACCGCCGATGGTTGCCGCCTCGGCAAAGGCGGCGACAAAGCCGAGCCACGGATAGGCGCCCTGGAAGAACTTCGCCACCGCAGACACTGCAATGCAAAGGGCAAGTGCCGCGCCGGCAATGAATTTGACGCGCCGCAGCGCCGACAGCTTCGCCTGCGCGTCGGCATCGAATCGCACCGGCGTCAGGGCCGTGGCGGATTGGGACATGGACAGGCCGTTCCTCTTTGTCTCGCGAGTCTATCTAGGGGTAGTGTCTCAGTTTGAATTTGGGCTCACGACCATAGCAGACATTGCACCTTTCTGCCGTCAGTCGGTATCTTAAGCGTCGCGAATCCTAGTGAGCAGAAAGACAACAAATGGCTTCCACCCATTCGCGAAGTTATCCTTTAGGCGGAACTAGCACTGAGCGGGATCGTTTGCTCAGCCAAGCCGAGCAATACGAGCCGACAGCCAATTGGCTGCTAGATCAGATCGGTGTTCACCGTGGCTGGCGGGCTGTCGATATCGGCTGCGGGCCTATCGGGATCCTCAATTTGCTTTCGCAACGCGTTGGCCCGAGCGGCGCGGTTATCGGCCTCGAACGCGAGCAGCGCTTCGTGGAAATGGCGCGCGCCGAGATCGCCAAGCGCGGCCTTGGCAATGTCACGATGGTCCAGGGGGATGCTCTCAACACCGGTCTGGAGAAAGGCTCGTTCGACCTAGTACATGAGCGGTTGGTATTGATAAATGTGTCCGCTCGCGAAGCGTTCCTGACGGAAATGTTGTCGCTGCTTCGCCCCGGCGGAACGGTGGCGCTTGAGGACGTGGACAATGTCTCGTGGCTCTGCCAGCCGGCGCATCCGTCGTGGGACATGCTGCTGAACGCTTTTCATACAGTCTTTCACGCACATGGCGGTGACGGTTACGTTGGCAGACGGCTTCCAGTCTTCCTGCACGCCGCTGGCGTACAAAATATCCAAACAAAGGTGACGGTCGAGACGCCGCCCCTTGGCGACTATCGCCGCACGCACCTACTCTCACTGATTGACTCTGTTCGCGACAAGATCATCGCCAACGGAGTGCTCGACGAAGCAAAGCTGAACGAGCACCGGAAGGCTCTGGCGCAGCATCTCAAAGACCCGGGAACGATCGTCATCGACAAGCTTTTGGTGCAATGCTGGGGGCAGAAATCGCGGTAGCGCTCCCCGCCAGTCGTCTGCTTATGGTGCGCCTCCTGCGGCGTTCAGATCGAGGGCGGCAGCGCAGCTTTCCACCCACAACCAAGATTCAAACTGAGACACTATCTATCCAGGCGCTGTCTTGATCTATCCAGGCGCTGTCTTGCCCGAATGCACTTTTGCGGGCAGAGGTGCTGTTTGCGGCTTTCCCGCCATCTGGCGCACAAAAAGTTGACAACAAAATTCAGCTATTGTGCGGCTCTAGTCTGGAATTATTCCAAACTATAGGCCATATTCGCCACAAGCTAATGTTACGCGAGGATACCATGCGGCTCACGCGCCAGACCAACTATGCCATGCGCATCCTGATGTATTGCGCCGCCAACACCGAACGGCTGAGCCGCATCCCCGAGATCGCCGCTGCCTATTCGGTATCGGAACTGTTCCTGTTCAAGATCCTGCAGCCGCTGGTCGAGGCCGGCCTAGTCGAAACGGTGCGCGGCCGCAACGGCGGCGTTCGGCTTGGACGCCCGGCCGAACAGATCAGCCTGTTCGATGTCGTGCGCGTGACCGAAGAGAGCTTTGCCATGGCCGAATGCTTCGAAAACGACGCCGCCGAATGCCCGCTGGTCGACAGCTGCGCCTTGAATTCGGCGCTGCGCGAGGCGCTCAACGCCTTCTTCGCCGTGCTTTCCCGCTACACGATCGCCGATATGGTGGCAGCGCGCCCGAATGTGCGCCACCTGCTCGGCATCGACCTTCTGGAGCAGCGCGCCCCGGCCGCTTAAGCGGCCGATTGCGGCAGCACAAACGGCACGCTTCCGGTTGGCAGCGCGCCGACCTTGAGCCGGCAGTCGAACACTTTCTCGATCAGCTCATCGTTGAGCACGTCCTGCGGCGAGCCGGCGGCGGCCAGCTGGCCGCGCGAAAGCACGAAAATGCGATCGGCATACATGGCCGTCAGATTGAGGTCGTGCAGGATCGCCACCACGCCGCCGCCGCGTCGGGCGAAATCGCGGGCGATGTTCATGATGATCAGCTGGTGCTTGACGTCGAGGCTGGACACCGGCTCGTCGAGGTAGAGATAGCGCGGCCTTCCCTCCAGCACCGGCGCCCACACCTGGCAAAGCACGCGGGCAAGCTGCACGCGCTGTTGCTCGCCGCCGGAAAGTTCCTGGTAGAAACGACCGGCAAAGCCATCAAGGTCGACGCGCGCCAGCGCCCGTTCCGGCAGGCGCTGATTCTCGCCGGGCAGCACGCCGGAGCGTCCGCCGATCAACCCGAGCCGCACGATCTCGCGCACGGTGAAGGGAAAGGCGAGCGACGTCGCTTGCGGCAGCACCGCGCGCAGCGTCGCTGCCTCCACCGGCTTCATGGCCGACAGATCGCGACCGTTGAGCGTCACGGTACCTGTGTAGGCAAGCTCGCCGGTCAGCGCCTTGAGCAAGGTCGTCTTGCCGGAACCGTTCGGTCCTACAATCGCCGAGACCTCGCCGGGACGCGCCGCGAAATCGACGTGCGAAACGATGCGCTTGCCGCCGAGCGCCACCGAAATGTCGCGTGCCTCGATCATCGGGACCTCACAAATCGACGACGCCGCGCTTGCGCAACAGGATCCACAGGAAGAACGGCGCACCCGCGACGGCGGTGACGATGCCGATCGGCAGCTCGGCCGGCGCAACGATGGTGCGGGCAACGGCGTCGGCAAGCAGAAGCATCGAGGCGCCAAGCAGGGCCGATGCCGGCAGCAAATAGCGGTTGTCCGGACCGATCGCGAGGCGCAGGACATGCGGCACGACAATGCCGATGAAGCCGATGCCGCCGCTGACGGCGACCGAGGCACCGACCGCTGCCGACACGCCGACGATGGCCGTGTATTTCAGCCGCTGCACCGGAATGCCGAGATGCCCGGCGGTTGCCTCGCCCAGCGCCAGCGCGTTGAGGCCGCGCGACAGGAACGGCATCGCCGATAGCGCCAGCGCGATCACCGGGCCCACGGTGGCGATCTTCGGCCATGTCGCGCCGGCGAGCGAGCCAAGCTGCCAGAAGGTCAGGTCGCGCAACTGCCGGTCGTCGGCCATGAAGATGAGGACGCCGGTCAGCGCCATGGCCAAGGCGCTGATGGCGATGCCGGCAAGCAGCATGGTGGCGACCGATGTCTGGCCCCGGCGCGTGGCGATGGCATAAAGCAGGAAGGTCACGGCGAGGCCGCCGACGAAGGCGGCAAGCGGCAGCGCAAGCTGGCCGAGCACGAGCGTGACCGGCGCAAGCCAGGTCGTGCCGAGCACGATGATTGCCACCGCGCCGAGGCTGGAACCGGCGGAAACGCCGATCAGGCCGGGATCGGCAAGCGGATTGCGAAACAGACCCTGCATGACCGCCCCGCAAACGGCGAGAGCGGCGCCGATTAGCACGCCAAGCAACACGCGCGGCATGCGGATGTCATAGACGATCAGTTGGTCGCGCGCGGCAAGTGCGGCATCGGCAGGCACCGCGCCGGTGAACCAGTCATGGATGACACGCACGGCCGAGGCATCGGAAGCCCCCGCCGTCAGCGACAGGAAAACCGACAGTGCCAGCGCCAGGCATAGAAGCAGGATCACAACCCTTGCCCGAGCCGAGCGGTTGCCGTCGGCTGCCATCACGCTGCCCGCGGCAGCAACAACAGACTGTTCGGCCATCGCCGCTCAGTCCGTGACCTGGTTGCCATAGAGCGACACGGCGAGATCGTGGATCGCTTCGGCGGTACGCGCACCGAAACCGAGCAGATAGCCGCCATCCATGATGATCACTTTGCGGGCGACGCCTGCCGGCGTCGAGGCGACCGCCGGGTTGGCGAACAGCTCATCCTCGGAGATCGGCGGGCCGGCATTCTTCATGGTCAGGATGACATCCGGCCTGGCGGTGGCGATCGCCTCGTCCGTCATCGACTTGTAGCCTGAAAATCCCTCGACCGCGTTGACCGCGCCGGCCAGCTTGATGATGCCATCGGCGGCGCTGTCGCTACCGGCGGCAAGGATCTTGCCGCCCTGGGTCGACAGCACGAACAGGATGCGCTTGCGCTGCTTGATCGCGGCCATCTGCTTTTCAACTGCCGTCAGCCTCGCATCCATCTCGGCTGCGAGCTTCTCGGCCTTGGCGTCGACGCCGAGCGCCTTGCCGACGACGCGTATCTTTTCGAGAATGCCTTCATGGCTGTAGTGCTCGGGCACCTCGATGAAGGGCACGCTCGATTTTTTCAGCACATCGACCGCTTCACGCGGGCCGCTGCCGTGCAGCGCCAGAATGCCCGACGGATTGACCGACAAGACGCCTTCCGGCGACAGCGCGCGCATATAGCCGACATCGGGCAGCTTTAGCGCGGCTTGCGGATAGGTGCTGGTCGAATCGCGGGCGACGAGATGGCCCTCCTGCCCGAGCGCATAGACGATCTCGGTGATCGAGCCGCCGATCGAAGCGATCCGCGAGGTGTCGGCAAAGACGAGCGTGCCTTCATTGGCGCCGGCAGGCAGCGTTGTGCAAGCCAGAAGGACGCCGAACAGCGGCGCAAGCGCCGGGCGGAGGTCGAAAGCAATACGCATTGGGTTCTACCTTATGCAGCGGTCGGGCTTGGGATGCGGGGCAGGTTCTCGGCCAGAAAACGCCAGTCCTCACGCTCGCTCTCGCCTTCATGGCGCTTGCCGAAGAACTGGATGATCATGCCACCATCGGCGTCATAGACTTCGAGCGAGGTGACATGGCCGTCCTTGGTCGGTTTGCGCACCGCCCAGACCTCGTGGATGTGATCGGTCCTGAGATGCAGGTGGAAGGTCTCGTCGAGCACGTTGATCCACGGCCCCATTGGCTTGACCGACTTGATCGGACCGGAATGGATCTGGATGCAGCCGCGATTGCCCACGAAGCACATGATCGGCATCTCGCTCTCGGCGGCGTGGTGGAACATGGCGCCGACAGCGTCCTTGTCGAGCAGCCAGGCGTAATCCTGGCCGACCATGCGCACCGCCTCGCGACGGCTGAGCTTCAGCGTCTTCAGCATGCCGAAGAACTGATGCACGTCGGTCATGCGGCTCCAGCGGTCGCGCAAATCGTCGATCGAGGCAACCGAACCCTGGGCTTCGGCTTCTCCATCCGCGGCGCTTGGGAAGACCGCGACGGTCGGTTCCTGGTTTGACGATTCGAGGCTCGCGACCAGTTTCTGATAGGCGTAGAGGTTGGACGCCGGCCGCAGATGCACCTTGTGCACGGCCTCGCCCGCGGCATCGAAGAACTGCAGGCTGCGGCGGATCTCGCCGCCGTCGCGCTTCTCCACGGCAAAGCCGCGCGCCCACACTTTCGGGAAGATGCGCAGGTCGATGTTCTCGCCTAAAACCATGGCGTTGTGATTGCCGGTGACGACCTTGTCGTAGACGCCGATCTTTTCGTGCACCGCACCTTCGTTGCGCGTCAACGCCATCACTTCGCCGACCGCCTCGAGGCCGGTCAGAAGGTCGTTGACGCGTGGCTCGACCCGCACCACGCCAAAGCCGCAATGCGCCGCGACCAGCTCCGCTTCCGAAATGCCCAATTCCACCGAGAGATCGCGCTCCCGCATTTTCGGATTGTCTTGCCTTGCCCGCCGGATTTCCTCCGGCGACGGCCTCACGCGCTGGTCCATATCGTTCACCTGTAATGCCTGATGTCTGCTCGTCTACCGCCTGCTGATTCTCACTTGTTGAGGATCAGCTTGCCCTGGCGGGTGATCTTCAGGCGGTAGAGCGCGCCGTGATGCTCGATGCCGATCTCATGCTCGCCCTGGAACAGCATGTTGCTGGACAGCGTGCGCACCGCCAGCGGCACCCGTTCGTAGCGCACTTGCGTGTCTTCCGGACGGCGAACGCGATAGCGGAAATCATCGGGGTTGTGCGTGTTCATCGGGTCGGTCCTTCCTCTAACGGCCACCTTGGCCGCAGCCTCGTAAAATGCCGATTCATTTCTTGACTAGAATGATCATGTTTACTAGTCAGTGCATTACCGGACTAAATGAGTCAACATTTAAGACGCCGGACGTGATCAAAATGCGAGCGAGCCCCTCGGCCAGCCAGCTGCGAGCCTGGATTTGGAGTTGGGGCAATGGGGTTGATGACTTGGGGACGGACGGGCGACGATGGCGTGGGCCCGGGCTTCCGATCGTTGGCAAAGGCAATGGCCGTCTTGATGGCCGGTTCGGCGGCAATTGCGCTCGGCGCGCCCGCGGCAAAAGCACAACAGGTAAACGGCCAACAGGCTGACGAGAAAAAGCAAGCCGACGAAAAGCCTTCCGGCAACGTCACCCTGCTCGACAAGATTCTCATCATCAGCCGCACCGGCGAAAGTGCGATCCAGTCGCTGGCTTCGGCCAGCCATGTCGGTCAGGAACAGCTTGAACGCCGCATGGCAACGACGCCGAACGAGATGCTGCTCGGTGTTCCAGGTGTCACGGCGCAGGCCGACGCCCGCCGCGTCAGCTCGTCCATAAACATCCGTGGCCTGCAGGATTTCGGCCGCGTCGCCGTCATCGTCGACGGCGCCAGGCAGGACTTCCAGCGCTCCGACCACGGCACGCAGTCGACCTTCTATGTCGATCCCGAACTGATCAAGTCCGTCGACGTGATCCGCGGCCCGACCGCCAACACCTATGGCTCGGGCGCCATTGGCGGCGTCGTCTTCTTCGACACCAAGGATGCCGAGGACTTCCTCAAGCCGGGCGAGACCTGGGCCGGCTCGCTGACCGGGCGCTATGAAAGCAACGGCAAGGGTTGGACCACCAGCGCCACCGGCGCCTACAAGATCAACGACAACTGGGATGTTCTGGGTAACATCGTCTATCGCGACTACGACAACTACAAGAATGGCGGCGGCGACACCGTTGCCGGCACCGGTTTCGACGTGCTGAGCGGCATGCTCAAGTCGACGATCCGTCCGACCGATAACAGCGAGCTGAAGCTTGGCTGGGTCGGCTCGAAAGACGGCTGGACCGAGACCAGCAGCGGCGTGCCGGCGAACGATGTTGACCTGAAGTCGAACACCTTTACGGCCCGCTACAACATCACTGACGACGCCAAGAGCTGGCTCGACCTGCACATCAACGCCTCCTACAACAAGACCAACCTCGGTTTGACGACGCTGATTCCGCAAAACCGGTTCGACCCGACGACTGGACTTCCCGTGGTGCTGCCGGCGGGTTCGACCTCCACCTTCGACGTCGGCACGACCGGCATCGACATCTGGAACACGTCCCGCTTCGAGACCGCCGGCATCGCCCATGAATTGACCTATGGCGGCGACTGGGTCGGCGACAATGTCGACACCGGCGGCACGGCTGGCGGCGACAGTTTTTACACACCTGGCGGCAAGCGCAATGTCTCCGGTGCCTACATCCAGGACAAGCTGACCTGGGAATGGCTCGAGCTCATCACCGGTCTGCGCTATGACAATTACAGCCTGAAGGACGATGCGCACGAAACCTCCGGCGACCGGGTGTCGCCGCGCTTCACCGTTGGTGTTTCGCCTTTCGAAAGCGTCGGCCTCGCGGGCCTGCAATTCTATGGCACCTATGCGGAGGGCTACCGGTCGCCATCGCTGACCGAGACCCTGATCAGCGGCAACCACCCGGCCGGCGTCACCTTCCCCTTCCTGCCCAACCCGAACCTCAAGCCTGAAACCGGCAAGACCGTCGAGTTCGGCGTCAACTACAAGCAGAACGATATCTTCGAGGGCGGCGATGCGCTGCGGCTCAAGGCCGCCTACTTCAACAACAATGTCGACGACTATATCGACGGCGTCACGCTATCGCCTTTCGACCCGACCAGCGGCTGCCCGTTTGGCCCAGGCATCCCGATTTGCTTCCAGTACCAGAACTTCGCCAAGGCTAAGATCAATGGCTTCGAGCTTGAAAGCGTCTACGACGCCAGCTGGGGCTATGCCGGGCTGTCGGCCTCGATCATCAACGGACACACCATTTCCTACAAGGGCGTGGAGGCCGACCTTGCCACCGTCCCCTCCTCGCAGGTGACCGGGCAGCTCGGCTTCCGCTTCCTCGAGGACAAGCTGACTGTCGGTGGCGAGGTGCAGTACAACGGTAAGCCCAAGGGCAATCCGATCGCCAAGAACTATACACTGGTTAACGCCTTCGCCAGCTACCAGGCGACCGACAATCTCAAGGTCGACTTCCGCGTCGATAATCTGTTCGACGTCAAATACACCAACCCGCTCAACGGAAGTACCACCGCCGTGGTTTACGAGCCTGGAGTCACGGTGAAGCTGGCGGCAACCATGCGCTTCGGAGGATAAAACGACATGAACAGGCTGACGACATCGCTTCGTCTCTTGACCTCGGCGCTGGCGGTGTCGCTTGGCTTAGTGCCGGCGTGGGCCCAGTCCGCGCCGGCACCTGCTCTGATGCTGGAACTCAATTCAGCACAGCCATCCGACAAAGGCTGCCGGCTGACCTTCGTCGTCAACAACGCGCTTGGCGCCGACCTGTCCAAGGCTGAGTTCGAGATCGCGCTGTTCAACGAGGCCGGCGTCGTCGATCGCCTCACCGTGCTCGACTTCAAGGACCTGTCGGCAGGCAAGACCAAGGTCACGCGCTTCGATCTCGCCGGCGCCGATTGCGGCAAGCTCAGCCGCGTGCTGATCAACAGCACTACAGAATGCGCCGGCAACGGCGTCGAGCCGGCAACCTGCATGCGCGGTCTGAAGACCTCGACCAAGACCGGCATCGCTTTCGGGGTGTGAACCGGTCGTGGGCATGGAGCCGGCACACACGCGCAACGCTCTCTCCCGGCCCGTGCCCGGCATTGATTTGGTGACGGTTGCGGCAACCGATCTTGATTTGACAATATCCCGCATGTCACGGCAGCTTCCCGCCCGCGCCATGCAGGACACAAGCGACATTCCCGATACCGACAGTGCGTTGCCGGCGGCTCCGGACGAGCCGGTGGCCGGACCACGCCCGCGTGGTGAATATGGCAAGTGGACAGCCGCAATCGTCATCTCCTCCATGCTCCATGCCGCGGTGGCTGCGGCCTTTCTGATCTCGCATGCCGGCAGGTCTGATTCCCAGGACACCATGGAGTCAGTAGGCAGCGATCAAACCGGCGACAAGGTCGCTGGCAGCGCGCTGGATAAGAACCCGGCGGCAGTGAACGTCACCCTGGTGCCCAACCCGCAGCCTGCCAAACCAAAGCCCGCGAAAGCAGCCAGGCCAGTGCCCCCGACAAAACCTTCTCGGCCTGAGCAGGAAGCTGTGGCACCTGTTCCCGAGCCGGCCCGGGAGCAGGAAGCGCAGTCTTCATCGGAACCGGTCAAACAATCCGTGGTAACGCCAGACATCCTGGTGGCGGCAACGCCGCGGCCCGACCACCAAAGCGTGGCTGCCCGGAATGCGGTCACCAACAACGGAACGCCGGCACAGCCGGCGCCCAAGCCCGAAGCCATCGAAATGCCTGTCGCCGTCCCGGACCAACCGCCAATCCCACAAGCAAGGCCGGCTCCGGCGGCTGCCCCTGTCAGAGACGCGGATGGAAGGAGCGGTACGGCCGACGGCCAGGACCGCTTGGCGCAAGCGGCCAGCAAGGGCAAACGACAGAAAGAGGCAGGCACCTCCGCCGAAGACAGCTATCGCGGCGACGTCTTTGCAAAACTCGGCAGCGTCAATCGGACTCTCCCGCCTTCTTTGCAGCTGGCCGCACGCAACAATGCGGTTGTCGCCTTTGTCATAGGCAGGAAAGGCAACATCGATGAGTTGCGCATTCTGGAGAGCTCAGGATCGGAGGTTTTCGACAAGGCCGTGCTCGGCATCGTGCGCAAGGCTGCTCCCTTCCCTCCAATGCCGCCACAGGCTGCACGCCCAAGTTTGGAGTTCGAGATCGCTATCGGCCCATTTTGAACAGACCAACGAGCCCCGGCGCCAGCCCATCAACATCCGCATGAAAGGAATTCTATGTACATCGCCATGAACCGCTTCAAGGTCCAGAACGGCTCGGAGGAGGCTTTCGAGGATGTCTGGAAGAACCGCGATTCCAGCCTTTCGGAAATGAAAGGTTTCCGCGAATTCCACCTGCTGCGCGGCCCGGTGAACGAAACCGAAGGCTACACGCTGTTTGCCTCGCATACGGTCTGGGCAAGCCAGGACGATTTCGTCGCCTGGACCAAGTCGAAAAATTTCCGCGCCGCGCACCGCAATGCCGGCGGCTCGAAGGTGCACTATCTCGGCCACCCGCAATTCGAAGGCTTTTCCGTCGTCGAAGGCGCTTGACCGCCGCTAGTTCACGGCCACCGCTTGTAGTCTCGCTGCCTGCTATGCCGCGGCCAGCAGGCTCGCATTGCCGCCGGCCGCCGTTGTGTCGACGCAGACGGCGCGTTCATGCGCATAGGCCGCCGGGTTGAGCACCTCGCTGACCAGCGGCACGATCGGCCCGCTGCGCTCAGCGATGACCTTGCGCACGATGCGCGCGGCTTCCGGCGTGCCGGAAAAAGCAACGACATCGACGCGCAGCGACCGCGCCTCGACCGGGTCGGGACGGCCGTCGATGGCCGCCAGCGGCAGGCCCTTGCCGGTCAGCGCCGAGAGTGCTGCCGGGGCGCCCGGCGCCACGGCCAGCACCGCATTGCCAGCGGCCAAAGCCTGGATCGTCTGGGCAAGCAGCGTGTCGCCATCCGGGCCAAGGCACAGCACACGACCGCGTGGCGACAGCGACAGCGTGTTCGCCTCGCCGGTCGGTCCGGGCAGGTCGACCTGTCCGAAATCGAGGCTGGCGGCGGCGGCGATGGCCGCCGCGCCCTTGCCGCGCAGATGCTTCCTCAGGATCGCGACGCGATCGGCCCGCGTCGACCAGCCGCCAAGTGCGGGATCCGGCAGATTGTCGGCGAGCTCAGTAGCGGTCACCTTGTGGCCTTCGCCAACTTCCGTGCCGGCTTCCGGCCCTTTACGGAAGCGGCGCAGATAATGCGGCCCGCCGGCCTTCGGCCCGGTGCCCGACAGGCCCTCGCCGCCAAAGGGCTGCGAGCCGACGACGGCGCCGATCTGGTTGCGGTTGACGTAGATGTTGCCGGCATGGATGCCGTCGACGAAGTGCTGGACACGGCCTTCGATGCGGGTGTGCAGGCCGAAGGTGAGCCCATAGCCCTTGCGATTGATGGCGGCGATCACCGCATCGATCTCGTCGGCGTCGAAGGTGGCGACATGCAGCACCGGTCCGAACACCTCGCGCTCCATCTCCTCGATGCCCTTGACGCGGAAGACATGTGGCGCGACGAAGCGGCCGTCCTTTGGCGCTTCGAGCTTGGCGATCAGCCGTCCTTCCAGCCCCTTCTTCTTGCAATAGTCGCTGATCGAAGCCTGCGCCTCGTCGTCGATGACCGGGCCGACATCGGTCGAGATTGACCAAGGATTGCCGATGTTGAGCGCTTCCATGGCGCCCTTCAGCATCTCCAGCATCTTCTTCTCGACGTCCTTCTGGACATAGAGCACGCGCAGCGCCGAGCAGCGCTGGCCCGCACTCTGGAAGGCCGACGCCAGGATATCGCGCACCGCCTGTTCCGGCAGCGCAGTGGAATCGACAATCATCGCATTCAACCCGCCGGTTTCGGCGATCAGCATGGCGTCGGGCGCGGCGGTCTCGGCCAGTTGCTTCTCGATCAGCTTGGCGACTTCGGTCGAGCCGGTGAAGCAGACGCCGGCAATGCGGGGATCAGCGGTGAGCGGTCCGCCGACGGAGGGGCCGTCGCCCGGCAGGAGTTGGATGACGTCCTCCGGCACACCGGCATCGCGCAGCATTTCGACGGCGCGGAAGGCGATCAGCGGCGTCTGCTCGGCCGGCTTGGCGATCACCGAATTGCCGGTGACCAGTGCTGCCGCAATCTGGCCGGTGAAGATCGCCAGCGGGAAATTCCACGGCGAGATGCAGACGATGGCGCCGCGCGCCTCGGTGCCCGGTTCGGCATTTGCCGCCTCGGCGGCGTAGTAGCGCAGGAAATCGACAGCTTCGCGTACTTCGGCCACGCCGTCGGCCAGCGACTTCCCGGCCTCACGGGTGGCCAAAGCGAAGAACTCGACCGCGTTGGCCTCATAGAGATCGGCGGCGCGGTTGAGGATCGCGGCGCGCTCGGCGACCGGACGCTTGGCCCAGGCCGGCTGCGCCTCGACGGCGATGCGCACGGCGGTCGCCACCTGCTTGGCGGCCGCTTCATGCACCGTGCCGACGATCTCGTCCGGCTTGGCCGGATTGACGATCTGGCGCTGCTTGCCATAGCCGGCGGCGCGCGTGATTGGCTTGGCGTGCCAGCGGTCCGGTCCGGCAAATTGCGCCCTCGCCTTTTCGATCGCTGTGAACGTCACCGGGTCGGTGATGTCGAACCCCTTTGAGTTGCGGCGGCCGATCCCGAAGATCGCGGCCGGGCGGGCGATCGCCGGATTAGCGGCCGGGCCCTGGCTTTCGACGGTCTGCAGCGGATCGGCTGCGATCTCTTCCGGCTCGACCTCCTCGTCGGTCAACTGGTGGACGAAGGAGGAGTTGGCGCCGTTCTCCAGCAGGCGGCGAACCAGATAGGCCAGCAGGTCGGAATGCGCGCCGACCGGCGCATAGATGCGGCAGCGCGTGCGTTCGGCCTGCCGCACGGTCTCATGCAGCGCCTCGCCCATGCCGTGCAGGCGCTGGAACTCGAAGGTATCGCGATCCTTCGCCATCGACAGGATGGCGGCCACCGTATGCGCGTTGTGGGTGGCGAATTGCGGATAGATGCGGTCGGTCATCGACAGCAGCTTTTTCGCGCAGGCGATGTAGGAAACGTCGGTGTTGGCCTTACGGGTGAAAACCGGATAGCCGGTCAGCCCCAGCGTCTGCGCCCGCTTGATTTCGGTGTCCCAATAGGCGCCCTTGACCAGCCGCACCATGATCCGGCGGTCGTATTTCTTCGCCAGCGCGTAGAGCCAGTCGATGGCGAAGGCCGCGCGCGGGCCATAGGCCTGGACGACGACGCCAAAACCGTCCCATCCGGCGAGTTCCGGATCGGCGAGCACGCGCTCGATGACATCGAGCGACAGGTCCAGCCGGTCGGCTTCCTCGGCATCGATGTTCAAGCCCATGCGCGAATGCCGGGCGGCGAGCGCCAGCGACAACAGCCGCTCGGCCATCACCGGCAGCATCTTGTCCTTCTGCGCCTCTTCATAGCGCGGATGCAGCGCCGAAAGCTTGACCGAAATGCCGTGATTGAAGCGGATGTCGGGACCGTTCGAGCCGGAATCGAGTGAGGAAATGGCGTCGGCATAGGCCTTGAGGTAACGCAGCGCGTCGGCTTCGGTGCGTGCCGCCTCGCCCAACATGTCGAAGGAATAGAGATAGCCCTTCTGCGTCATCGACCGGCCGCGCTTGACCGCTTCGGCAATCGTGCGCCCGAGCACGAACTGCTCGCCCATCTCGCGCATGGCCGCGGCCACCGCCTTGCGGATGACAGGCTCGCCGAGCCGCCGCACCATCGAACGCAACGTGCCTTCGATGCCGCCCTCGCCTTCGTCAAGCACACGGCCGGTCAGCATCAAGGCCCAGGTCGAGGCGTTGACGAAGATCGAGCTTGAGCCACCCGAATGCGCCGACCAGTCATGCGGCGCGATCTTATCGGCGATCAGATCATCCATCGTCTCGGTGTCGGGGACGCGCAGCAGCGCCTCGGCCAGGCACATCAATGCCACGCCTTCCTTGGTGGAGAGGCCATAGGCGGAGAGGAACACTTCCATCAGCCGGGGATCGGTCGAACCGCGTACCGCACGCACCAGATCGGCCGCGCGGGCTGAGATCGCCTTGCGCTCGTCTGCCGACAGTCCCGCTGCCGCTGACAGGCGCTTCACCGCCTCGTCTTCATCGGGCAAATAATTGGCGCGGATCTGCTGGCGGATGGCGTCGAGCGGCATGTCGGGTCCATGAAAGCAAGCGTTAGCGGGCGGTCTGGCGGCCACCGGACCGAATGGCGCAAGCTAGCACAGCTGCGAATTCCGGTCGGTCCAAAGAAATCGACAAGACAGTGCATTTGAACTATCATATAAGCCTTGCACTTATCATTTTGACTGCCAGATCGATGACCGAAGACCAATTGGACCGCATCGACCGCAACATCCTATCAGCGCTGGGGCGTGACGGCCGGCTTTCCATGTCCGAACTGGCTTTGAAGGTCGGCCTGTCGAAGACGCCGGTGCAGGCCCGCGTGAAGCGGCTGGAGAAAGACGGCTACATCAGGGGCTACCGCGCCATCATCGATCGCGAGCGCATGGGCGAAGGCCATGTCGCCTTCGTCCAGGTGAAATTGTCCGACACCCGCTCGGCCGCGCTCGACGCCTTCAACCGGGCGGTCCAGGCAGTGCCGGAGATCGAACAATGCCATATGATGGCGTCGAGCTTCGATTATCTCTTGAAGGTCCGCACCACCGATATCGCCGCCTATCGCCGCGTTCTGGGCGAACGCATCTCGGCCCTGCCCCATGTCGCCCAGACCTCGACCTTCGTGGCGATGGAAACGGTGAAGGACCGCTAATCCGACAGCGTTTTCAGGAACGCCACCAGTGCGGCGCGCTCTCGCTCCGACAGGTCGAGCGGATGGACTTCCGAGACGCCTTCGATCGCGAGCGGCGCTTTCGAATAATGCGCCACGACCTCGTCGAGCGTCGCGAACTGCCCGGCATGCATGTAGGGCGGCCGGTCCGCCGCGCCCCGAAGCGACGGCGTCTTATAGGCACGCATGATTTGCGGACCGTCCTTCACCATGAAGCGCAATTCCTTGCAGGCACTTTCGTCGCCATCGCGGAACGCGCCGAGGCAGTTGAACGGATCGGCCTCGACCTGAGCCACGGCATCGACCCGGCCTCGATCCAGAGGCAGGCCATCGACCGGCGGCACGCCGGTGTTGTGGAAGGAATTGTCGGTGAAGCGCGGCCCGTTATGGCAGGTGACGCAACTGGCCTTGCCGATGAACAGTTTCAGCCCAAGAATTTCTTCCGGAGAAAATGCCGCGTCGCCTTCCGGCTTGGCACCCGTCGCCAGGTCGATGGCGAAGCGGTCGAAGCGCGTTTGCCCAGGCTCGATCGAGCGCTCGAAGGCGGCGATCGCCTTGCCGATATTGGCATAGACGCGGTTGACGTCCTCTTGCTGGCCGGCGGGCATGGCGTTCCATGCGGCCTTCTCCGCATCAGTGCCGAGCGGGCTGGCATTGGCAGGAACGGTCGACAGATCGGGCAGCGGCCCGAAGATGCGCTCATAGCGCTCGCCGAACCGCTTTTTGATGTAATGCGCGAAGGCAGCCCGGTTGCCGGCCTGCTCGAGCGGATTTTCCAGCGGTGTCAGCGCCTGCGCCCACAGGCTGTCGCGTCGTCCGTCCCAGAAGAACCACGCATTGCGCGCCACGCCGGCCAGCGGCATCGTGCGCCGGTTGGTGCGGGCAACACCGACGGCCTGCGGCAGGTCGTCCTGGAACTGGCGGCCAATCTTGTGGCAGGTCGAGCACGATACGTTGCCGTCGCGGCTCATGCCGCCGTCGAAGAACAGCGTCGAACCGAGTGCGGCCGCGGCCGGCAGGTCGGCATACTGGTTGGTGGTGTCGGGTTTGAGCGAAGGCAGCGTGTTCAGGGCCAGCGAGGCGATGGTCTTCTTCTCCGCGTCGCTGAACTGCGGCTTGCCGCAGCCGCCGAGGAAGGCGAGCGCTGTCAATGCGAATAGGCCTGCGACAACGGCAAACCGGCTCATTTGCCGCTCACAGCACGATGTTGAAGACGACGGAATCCGACCCCGCCGCGGCTGAAATGCCAAAGTGCAATTGCCACCAGCCGCTCATCGTGAATTTCACGCCGTCGATGCGGTAACGCCCGTCGCCGAGATAGTCGGTCGCTTGCGGACTGGTGGGCAGACCATGGTCGTGCTGCGGCATGCCGCCGGAAACCGCGATTGCCGCACCCTCGACCGGCGCGCCGGCCGCAGTCTTCAGCGTCAGCAACCAGGATTGCAGTTCGCCTTGGCGCACGACCCCGCGTTCCGGCTCGAAGCTCGCCACGAACAGGCCGTTCATCGTCTTCTTCGAGCGCGACAGGTCCGGGCCGGACGCGGATTGCGGCGACATCAGATAGATGGCCGCCAGGATGCCGACCAGCAGCGCCGCCAGACCGAGACCCGCAAGAATGTAACGCCATACCGATGCCAAACCCGTTCCTCTTCGGCTGCTAACGTCGCGGGCTCGCTATCGCGTCCCGCATGGCCTGTGGGAAATCGCTTCTGGCGCAAAATTCGACCTTCGCCAAGCATGGCGTTATCGGTTGCAAAAAGCTACAGCAACAAAGCGTTAGAGCGGAAATGGGCTGTATGGCAGGCAATGGTATCGCGTCGATCGGCGAGTGCATGCTCGAGCTCTCTGGCCAGGCCGGCGACAATTGGCGCATGGGCTTTGCCGGCGACACCTTCAACACGCTGTGGGCGCTGCATGCCCTGAGTCCGAGCCGGCCGGCGACCTATGTCTCGGCCTTCGGCGACGACCCATTCTCGCGCGACCAGATCGATTTCTTCGGCCAGAACGGCATCGGCATCGGCAGCAGCCCCGTCATCGCCGGCGCACGGCCGGGCCTCTACGCCATCACGCTGACCGGCGCCGAACGCGCCTTCACCTACTGGCGCTCCGACGCCGCCGCGCGCAAACTCGCCTCGGATCCAGCCGCGCTGGCGAAAAGCCTTGAAAACCAGGCGCTTGTCTATTTTTCCGGAATCACCCTGGCAATTCTGGACGAGACCGCGCGCAAGACCTTGCTGACGGCCATAGCGGCGGCTCGCGCCGCTGGCTCCCTCATCGCCTTCGATCCCAACTATCGTCCCCGACTCTGGCCGAACCGCGAGACGGCGCAAGCCGCGATCCTGGAAGCGCTTGACGTCACAGACATCGCTCTGCCGACGTTCCCCGACGAACAGATGCTGTTCGGCGACGAAACGCCGGGAACAACCGCAGGGCGGCTCGGCAGGCTGACCGGCGAAGTGATCGTCAAGGACGGCGAACAGCCGGCCCTGATTGCCGTGAACGGCACCGCGCTAAGCGTCGAGGCGGTCCATGTCGCGACGCCTGTCGACACTACCGGTGCCGGCGACTCCTTCAACGGCGGCTATCTCGCGGCACGGCTGGCCGGGCATCCACCCGTCGACGCGGCCCGCCGCGCGCATCGCGTGGCCGCCGCCGTCGTGCAGGTTCGCGGCGCGCTGGCGCCGTTCGAGACACTAAGGGCCGCCTTCGACAGTTAAGCGCTATCGAAGCTTCGGCGCATTTCACTTCAATATCGAGAAACCTTAGGGCAAACGGAACCGGTATTCCGTCACCTGATGATAAATCTGCCCCGGCCACAGCGTTGCCTGCGGGAAATAGGGCCGGTTCGGCGCATCCGGCCAGGTTTGCGCTTCGAGGCACAGCCCCGAAAACGCCTTGTAGCGGCGGCCGCCGAGGCCCGGCGACGTCGGCGCCACATACTGGCCGCTATAGAGCTGCAGGCCAGGCTCGGTGGTCCAGACCTCCATTTCAACGCCGGAATTGGCGCCTTGCACCCAGGCCGCCTGGTGCAGCGGTCCGCGGCTGGAGGCCAGGCAGTAATTCAGATCGTAGGCAAGCTGCTCGCCTTCCATTTCCATGCGCAGCGGCCGCGCCTGGCGGAAATCATAGGGCGTGCCGTCGACCGGCTTGACGACGCCGGTCGGGATCATCTCGGCATCGACCGGCGTGAAGGCGCCGGCATTGAGCATCAACCGGTGGTCGAGAATGTCGCTGGCCCCGCCATCGTCGAGGTTGAAATAGGAATGCTGCGCCAGGTTGCATAGCGTCGGCTCTTCGCAGGTCGCCGTCAGCTCCATGCTGAGCGTGCCGGGAATTTTCAGCCGGTAGGTGCAGGTGACGTCGAGCGCGCCGGGAAAGCCCATCGCGCCGTCCGGATCGTGCAGCGTCAGCGTCACGAAATCGCGGCCGTGCAGCGAAACCGTCCATGGCCGATGGAAATAGCCTTCCGAGCCGCCATGCAGCGTGTGCTTGCCGAGGAAATTGCGCTCCGTCTGGTAGCGCTTGCCGGCAAGGGTGAAACGGCCATTGCCGATACGGTTGGCAAAGCGGCCAACCACGGCGCCGAAGAAGGCGCGGTCGGTCTCGTAAGGCTCCAAACGATCGTAGCCGAGCACCAGCGGCGCATCATGGCCGGTAAGACGCAGGTCCTGGATGATCGCGCCAATCCCGATGATGTTGGCGGTGATGCCACCGCCCCTGATGGTGAAGCGGCGCACGGCCTCGCCCGCCTGCGTCGTGCCGAAGACCTCGCCGTCCTTCATCGCAATGTCCGAATCGTCTGTGTGTTGATTGGCGGACTGTGGCCGGGTGCATGGCGTCCGGCAAGGGCAGGCTCGATCACGATGCCGGTTGGTTGAACCGTTATCCTGATCGAGCCGCTTCTCAGATCAAATGTCAGAGGCCAAGGCCGCCGATGCAGACATATTTGGCGTCGAGGTAATCCTCGATGCCCTGATGCCCGCCTTCCTTGCCAAGGCCGGATTCCTTGACGCCGCCGAACGGCGCCTCGGGCGTGGTGATCAGGCCTTCATTGACGCCGACCATGCCGTATTTCAGCCCTTCCATGACCCGGAAGGCGCGGCCGAGATCGCCGGTGTAGAAATAGGCGGCGAGACCGAACTCGGTGTCGTTGGCCAAAGCGACGGCCTCTTCCTCGGTTTCGAATTTGAACACCGGCGCGATCGGCCCAAAGATCTCTTCCTTCATGAAGCGCATCTTCGGGGTGGCGTTAGCGATCACGGTCGGCTGGAAGAACGAACCGCCCAGCGCATGGCGCTTGCCGCCGGCGACGACCTTGCCGCCCTTGGACGTCGCGTCGGCGATGAATTCCTCGACCTTCTCGACCGCCTTCTCGTCGATCAGCGGGCCCTGCTGCACGCCTTCCTCCAGGCCCGAGCCGACCTTGAGGTTGTTCGAGGCGGCGGCAAGCTTCTCGACGAACTTGTCATAGACGCCGGCCTGGACGAGGAAGCGGTTGGTGCACACACAGGTCTGACCGGAATTGCGGTATTTCGCGGTGATAGCGCCGGCAACCGCGCGGTCGAGGTCAGCGTCATCGAAGACCAGGAAGGGCGCGTTGCCGCCGAGCTCCATCGACACTTTCTTGACGGTGACCGACGACTTCTGGATCAGGATCTTGCCGACCTCGGTCGAGCCGGTGAAAGTGATCTTCTTGACCAGCGGGTTGGCGCAGATCTCGTCGCCGATCTCGCCGGCCGAGCCGGTCAGGATGTTGACGACACCCTTGGGGAAGCCGACTTCCTCGGCCAGCGCGCCCCAGGCGAGACCCGAATAGGGCGTCTGCGAGGCAGGCTTGACCACCGCGGTGCAGCCGGCGGCGAGCGCGGGGCCGAGCTTGCGGGCCAGCATCGAGGACGGGAAATTCCACGGCGTGATGGCGGCGATGACGCCGACCGGCTCCTTGGTCACCAGGATGCGGCGGTCGCCCCATGGCGACGGCACGACATCGCCATAGGTGCGGCGGCCTTCCTCGGCGAACCACAGGATATAGCTCGCGGCCGAGCCGATCTCGCCCTTGGATTCGGTGAGCGACTTGCCCTGCTCGATAGTCAGCAGTTCGGCCAGCACGTCCTGATTGTCCATCATCGCATCGTGCAGCTTGCGCAGCAGCTTCGAGCGCTCGAGCGCGGTGGTCTTGCGCCAGCTCTTGAAGGCTTCGTCAGCCGCTTCGATGGCGCGGCGGGTCTCGGCCTTGCCGGCCTTCGGCACGGTGCCGATCTTGAGGCCCGTCGCCGGATTGGTGACGTCGACGGTCTGGCCGCTGTCGGCCTGCACCCATTCGCCGTTGATGAGATTGGCCTGGCGCATGAAATGGCTGGTTTTCTGAAGCATGGTCTGGCCTCCGTACGGCGCGCTGATCGGCCGTTTTGTCTGGATATCCGATGGAGCGTGCTTGAGCCGCACGCCGGCGCATTGCTCTTACCTAGGGAAAGGCGGGCAAGCAATCACAAGATGGCATATAGGGGTTGGGCCAGCAAATGCGAGCCGGGCAGAGCCCTATCCGAAGACATGCACGGCCACCGTCAGCCAGAACGACGTGGTCAGCACCGCGCTCGCCGTGGCCAGCGTCATCTGGTTCGAGGCCAGCGCCTGTCCGGTGTTGAACTGGACGGCGATCAGGTAGGAATTGATGCCCGACGGCAGCGCCGCGACAACGACCGCGACCTTGGCCGTCAGCGGCGGCAGGCCGAGCAGCCAGACGAAGACCAGCACCAGCGCCGGCATCAGGAACAGTTTCAGCACCGACAGCGCCAGGGCTGGCCGGATGTTGCCGGAAATGCCGAAGCGGCGCAGGCTGAGCCCCATCGCAAACAGCGCAACCGGGCCTGCCGTATCCGCCAGCGTATCGACGAGACGTTCGACAAGATCCGGCATCGGCACGCCGCTGATGCGCCAGGCGAGCCCCGCCAGAATGCCGATGATCAGCGGATTGATGAACAGCCGCTTGAGGAAGCTTTTGACGATGCGCAGCGGATGCACGGTTTCGCCGCTGGCGCGCCCGAACATCTCGAACAGCACGATCGAGGCCATCATCATGATCGGCAGATGGACCGAAACCAGCAGCGACAGCACCTCGAAGCCACTGGCGCCGAAGACACCGAGAATGAAGGGCGCGCCGAGCAGCACGACATTGGAATAGGCCGAGGACACGCCGCCGACGATGCCGGCGCGGGCGTCGCGGCCGAAGATGCGCGTCATGACCAGATGGCCAGCGGTCCAGGTGATGGCCACCGCCGCGAAATAAGCGGCCCAAAGCGACCACGGCGTGACGCCGTGGAAATCCGACTTCACCATGGTCTGGAACAGAAGCAGCGGCATCGCCACGTTGACGGCGAACTCGGAAATGCCCTCCCCGCTCGCCGGCTTCAGATAGCCGGTGAGCCCGGCGAGATAGCCGAGCGCGACAAGACTGAAGACGAAAAGGACGGTTTCGACCAAGGGGGACATTTTTTCTGTGATAAGTGAGGCCCCGTGATGGCGCAATCCGCTGGCCCCGCGCCGATCAAGTCTTTCTGTCCAAGCGGTCTGCTTGTCTTTCTGCCGGCTTTACGGTCCCTATATGCCAATCATGGCCCCGGCCCTTCGGGCTGCCATAAGGACTTCTCATGCTTCGACTTGCCCTGGCGCTTTTCCTGCTTACCGTTCCGAGCCTCGCCAACGCGACCGACGCGGGCTGGGCGCTGCTGCGCGAAGGCGGCCATGTCGTCCTGCTTCGCCATGCCTACGTCACCGGCGCGACCGATCCTGCGAATTTCAACATCGACAATTGCGCCACGCAGCTCAATCTGTCGGAGCGTGGCAAGCAGCAGGCAAGTCGCATCGGCGCGCTTTTCGCCGCGCGCGCCGCTCCCATCGACCACGTGCTGTCCAGTCGTTATTGCCGCAGTCTCGACACCGCCCGCATCGCTTTCGAGGCCGAGCCGAAACCCTTCGCGCCGCTCGACCTGCTCAAAACCGACCCAGCCGAGAAGGCCGCGCAGATCGCGGCGGTGATGAAGGAAATCCGCGGCTACTCCGGTTCCGACAATCTGGTGCTGGTCACGCATCTTGAAAACATCCAGGCCCTCACCGGCGTTTCGCCGCGCGAGGGCGAAGCCGTGGTGGTGGCGCCGGAAGGCGACGGCCTCAAGGTGCTTGGGCGCGTCACCTTCTGAAGCAATACATCCGATTTAGGACGCGATTGTTGCAGAAATACCACCAAGGCAAGCCACAAGTTCAACGCGGAGAACGCGCTGAAGTCACATTGGATTGCGTTCCCCTGGCCCCCTCCCCATCTGCGGCCGGCGCATCAGGCCTTTTCCTGCCGGGAAAAACCGATTAGACAGCGCCCAAACAAAGATGCGGACAGATTCCGCCCGCAACCGAAGGAAGAGCCCTTGTCCACCACGTTCGAGAAAGTCGCCAAGATCATTGCCGACACCAGCGAGATCGATATCGACACCATCACGCCCGACAGCCACACGATCGACGATCTCGGCATCGACAGCCTCGATTTCCTCGACATCGTCTTTGCCATCGACAAGGAATTCGGCATCAAGGTGCCGCTGGAGAAGTGGACCCAGGAAGTCAATGACGGCAAGGCTTCGACCGACGACTACTTCGTCATGAAGAACCTCTGCGCCAAGATCGACGCGCTGGTCGCCGCCAAGACCGCGTGATGTTCAAAGAGCGCGTGAACTTGACGCGCACAGCGCATGACCCCGAAATCGGCATCGATTTTCGGAAAGGATCATGCGCAAAATCAAAAAGTCGCCTGACCCACAAAAGCCATCCATGAGCAATCCGCACGACGTCGTCATCACCGGCATCGGCCTGGTCTCTTCTTTGGGAGAGGGTCCGGATGCGCATTGGCAAAAGCTGACCCAGCCGGGCCTCGAGCCGGTGCTGGAGGCGACGCGTTTTGCGCCCTACACCATCCACCCCCTGCCCGAGATCGACTGGAACCTGCAGATCGCCAAGCGCGGCGACCAGCGCCAGATGGAAACCTGGCAGCGGCTCGGCACCTATGTCGCCGGCCTTGCGCTGGACGACGCCGGTATCAAGGGCAATGACGAGCTTTGCGCCACCATGGACATGGTGGTGGCGGCCGGCGGTGGCGAGCGCGACGAGGCGGTCGATGCCGCCATCCTGGCCGCTTCGGAGGCCCGCAACGACCGCGACGTGTTGCTCAACGAGAAGCTGACCACGGAATTGCGGCCGACCTTGTTCCTGGCGCAGCTGTCCAACCTGCTCGCCGGCAACATTTCCATCGTGCACAAGGTCACCGGCTCGTCGCGCACCTTCATGGGCGAGGAAGGCGCCGGCGTCTCCGCCGTCGAGACGGCCGCCGCGCGCATCCGCTCCGGGCAGTCGACGCATGTGCTGGTCGGCGGCGCCTTCCAGACCGCCCATTCCGACATGCTGCTCGGTTACGAGCTTGCCGGCTATCTGCATCGCGGCCCGTGGAAGCCGGTCTGGCAAAGACAGGGCGCTGAAGGTGGCGGCGTGGTGACGGGTTCCGGTGGCGCTTTCCTGGTGCTCGAGCAGCGCCAGCACGCGCAAAGCCGCGGCCGCAAGATCTACGCCGAGCTCGGACCCGTGGCGTCCGGCCGCGCCCGGCGCCGGCGCGGCGAGTTGAATGGCGAGATCGCCGCACTGTTGCAGCAGGCGGTATTGCCAGGCGGCGAGCTGCTGACGATTTCTGGCGCCTCGGGCGCCCATGCCGCCACGGCGGCGGAGAAAGCCGTGCTGGACGCCAACCCGGCTCTAGCCGTGCGCGCCTTCTCGACGCTGACCGGCCATATGAAGGAAGCGCAGTTCCCGTTTGCCGTGGCGCTGGCGGCCTTGGCCGTCGATCGCAAGGCCGCCTACCCTGTCTTCGACGCCACAGTGGAGAAGACCTTCGCGGGCGCCCCGACATCCGTCCTTGCAACCGCGATCGGCTATCACCAATTCGAGGGCCTGGGCCTGATCAAGGCCGCTTAGAGCGAGGCACGTAAAGCATGGCCAATCTTCGCGATCATATGGGCAGGCCGGTCGTCGCCGTGACCGGCATCGGCGTCGTGACCTCGCTCGGCGTCGGCAAGAAAGACAATTGGGCGGCGCTGACCTCGGGCAAGTCCGGCATCCATCCGATCACCCGCTTTCCGGTCGATCACCTGAACACCCGCATTTCAGGCATGGTCGACTTCCTGGACTCAAGCTCGAAAGGCGCCAGCCACCTTACCTATGAGTTGGCCGAAACGGCCGCCCAGGAAGCCGTCTCGGAAGCCGGCCTCGATGCCGGCGATTTCGGTGGACCGCTGTTCCTTGCCTCGCCGCCGGTCGAACTCGACTGGCACGATCGCTTCTCGCTCTACAATTCCGACAAGAAGGATGCGGGTGCCGAGAGGCTGCTGCGCGTGGCTCGCGGCCTGAAGGAACTTGACGTTTTCGACACCACTCAGTTCGGCACCATCGCCGACCGCCTGGCCGACCGCTTCGGCACGCGCGGCCTGCCGATCACGCTGTCGACGGCTTGTGCTTCCGGCGCCACCGCCATCCAGCTTGGTGTCGAGGCGATCCGGCGCGGCGAGTGCGACAAGGCGTTGTCGATCGGTGCCGACGGTTCGGCCACCGCCGAAGCGCTCATCCGCTTCTCGCTGCTGTCGGCCCTGTCGACGCACAACGACATCCCCGAGAAGGCCTCGAAGCCCTTCTCCAAGGACCGCGACGGCTTCGTGCTGGCGGAAGGTTCCGGCGCGCTGGTGCTGGAATCGCTGGAGGCTGCCCTTGCGCGCGGCGCCACCGTTCTCGGCATCCTGCGCGGCTGCGGCGAAAAGGCCGACGATTTCCACCGCACCCGTTCCAAGCCCGACGGCTCGCCGGCGATCGCGGCGGTGCGCGCCGCCCTTGCCGACGCCGGCTTGAGCGAGGACGAGATCGACTACGTCAACGCACATGGCACCTCGACGCCGGAAAACGACAAGATGGAGCATCTGTCGCTGTCGACTGTGTTTGGCGAGCGTATCGGCTCCATGCCGATCTCGTCGAACAAGTCGATGATAGGGCACACGCTGTCCGCAGCGGGTGCTGTCGAGGCGGCGTTTTCGTTGCTGACGATGCGCGAAAGCGTCATCCCGCCGACCATCAATTACGACAATCCCGATCCGGCCATTGTCCTCGACGTGGTGCCGAACAAGAAGCGCAATACCGAGGTTCGCAGCGTTCTGTCGAACTCCTTCGGCTTCGGTGGCCAGAACACTTGCCTTGTCATGGCGCGGGAACCGGTCTAAGCGGACGTTTTCCCGCTTTTGACGAACTGACAGGCCCAATGCGCGCATTGCAACTTATCGAAGACCGCCGTCTCGAAACGGTGGACCTTCCGCCTCCCCCGCCGCCCGCACTCGGCGAAGTGACGCTCCGCATCAAGGCGGTGGCGCTTAACCATATCGACGTCTGGGGTTGGCGAGGCATGGCCTTCGCCAAACGCAAGCTGCCGCTGGTCGTCGGTGCCGAGGCCTCTGGCGAAGTCGAGGCGGTCGGCCCTGGCGTCTCCAGCCTGTTGCCCGGACAATTGGTCTCGATCTACGGCGCCCGCACCTGCGGCCTGTGCCGCGCCTGCCGCGAAGGCCGCGACAATCTCTGCGAGCATGTCTCCGGCGTCCACGGCTTCCATCTCGACGGCTTCGCGCAAGAGAAGATCAACCTGCCGGCTCGCCTGCTTGTCCCTGCCCCGCCCGGCGTGACCGACATTGGCGCGGCTGTCGCGCCCGTCACCTTCGGCACCGTTGAGCACATGCTGTTCGACAATGCCAAGCTCCAGCCCGGCGAGACCATCCTTATCCATGCCGGCGGCTCCGGCATCGGCTCGGCGGCGATCCAGCTGGCCAAGCGTATGGGCTGCACCGTCATCACCACGGTCGGCTCCAACGACAAGATCGACAAGGCCAAGGCGCTCGGCGCCGACCATGTCATCAACTACCGCGAGGATCGCTTCGAGGGCGTCGTACGCAAGCTGACCAAGAAGAAGGGCGTCGACGTTGTCTTCGAGCATGTCGGCGCCGATACTTTTGCCGGCTCGATGCTGTGCCTGAAGCGCGGCGGCCGGCTGGTCACCTGCGGCTCGACCTCGGGCGTGTCGACACAGATCAATCTGATGCAGCTCTTCCAGCAGCAATTGAAGCTGCTTGGTTCCTTCGGCTGCCGTATGGAGAACATGGCCAACGCCATGCAGAAGATGGCGGCGGGACAGGTGGCTCCCGTCATCGACACCGAAGTCGGGTTCGACGACATCGACGCCGCGTTGAAGCGCATGGAAGGCCGCGACGTATTCGGCAAGATCATTCTGCGCGTATAAGCGACATGGTCGGCAAGGTGTTCAAGAAAGCCCGCCGGGACTTCATGTTCCGCTACGGCCGACGGCTGCGCCAGATGGAGCATTGGCTGGTGGCGCGCCTTGCCATGGCGATCATCGGCCTGCTGCGGCTTTTGCCGCCTGACAGCGCACTCAACTTCGCCGACCGTGTCGCCCGCCGCGTCGGCCCGATGGTCGGCCGCCACCGCGTCGCGATCGACAATCTGCGCCTTGCCTATCCGCAAAAGAGCGACGCCGAGATCGAGGCGATCGCGCTCGACATGTGGGGCAACATGGCGAGGCTCGCCGCCGAGTACATCTTCCTCGACGCGCTGTTCGACTTCGATCCGAACGCCACCAAACCGGGCCGGGTCGAGGTTCGCGGCGTTGAGCATTTCCTCGAGATCGCCGGCGAGAAAAAGCCGCACATCCTGTTCACCGGCCATCTCGGCAATTTCGAGCTGCTGCCGGTGGCCGCCGCCACATTCGGCATGAAGATCACCGCGCTGTTTCGCCCGCCGAACAATCCTTATCTCGCCGACTACATCCACTCGACCAGACGTTCGACGATGGGCGACCTGTTGCCTTCCTCCACCGGCGCGTCCTTCGCGCTGGCTTCCATTCTGGAGAGCGGCGGCAATATCGGTGTGCTGGTCGACCAGAAATTCTCGAGCGGTATCGACACAAGCTTCTTCGGCCGCCCCTGCCAGAGCAATCCGGTGCTCGGCATGCTGGCGCGCCACTATGACTGCGACGTGTATCCGGCGCGCTGCGTCAGGCTGCCGGGTAACCGTTTCCGCCTGGAGATCGAGGACAAGCTCACCTTGCCGCGCACCGATGACGGCAGCGTCGACGTCAGGGCGACCACTCAGCTTCTCACCGACGTGGTCGAGCGCTGGGTGCGCGAGGATCCCGGACAGTGGATGTGGTTCCACAAGCGCTGGGAAATCAGCGGCCGCCGCCGCAAGCGCGGACAGGCCACGGCGAAAGCCGGCGAATAATTCTCCGGCTTCAGCCGGAGATCAGTTGGTCACCACGATCCGCGTGTTGCCGAAGCCGGCTTCCTTGACCATCGCATAGAAGGTGGCGGCATTGGCGGTGTGCAGGCGCACGCAACCATGCGAGGCCGGACGTCCGAGATATCTCACCGCATTGGTGCCGTGGATGGCGTAGCCACCGTGGAAGAACACCGAATAAGGCATTGGCGACATGTGATATTTTTTCGAATACCACATCCGCGCCGTCCGCTGCGGACGATAGGTGCCGGGCGGGGTGAAGTAGCCGCGGCGCGCGGTCGACACGCTCCACCGATACATCACCTGACCATATTTGCTGACAGTCATCGTCTGCGACGACACGTCGATGCTGGCGACCAGCGCCGCAGCCCGGCTTGCAACCGACATGCCGAGCATGGCGATTGCCATCATTGTTGCCATGAGAGCGAATTTCTTCATGCGATCAAACCCCTTTGATTGCCCTTGCTGCCATCACGTGATTTTTCATCGTTTTATTGGCAGGTGAATGAAGTACCACACACTCCTTGATAAATCGCCCAATCTAAAGCCGCGAATTTGAACGATTTTCTCGCCATAGTTGTTACCACGACACGCACTCTCGCGAGTTTCAATCATCGGCTTTGGGCCATGCGGGGATGGCCGCTTGGCAATCGGCGAGAGGCTGCTTGCAAAAGCCCGGCGTTGCTCTTTCAATCCGCTGCATGAATGAACGACTCCTCAAGGCGGTCGACGACCGGGTCGGCGACCTGGTCCGGCTCACCGCCGACCTGATCCGCTTTCCGACCGTCAATCCGCCGGGTGAGGCATATGGGCCTTGCGCCGAATATGTCGGCGAGCGCCTGGGGAAGCTCGGCTTCGAGACCGAGTTCATCCGCGCGCAAGGCACGCCGGGCGACACCGATCGCTACCCGCGCATCAATGTCGTCGCCCGCCGCGACGGCCGCTCGCCAGGGCCTTGCGTGCATTTCAATTCGCATATCGATGTCGTCGAAGCCGGCGAAGGCTGGACCGTCGATCCCTTTGCCGGCGTTGTGAAGGAGGGGCGCGTCTACGGCCGCGGCGCCTGCGATATGAAAGGCGGACTGGCTGCCTCGATCATCGCCGTGGAAGCTTTCCTGGAGGTCTATCCGGATTTCCCCGGCGCCATCGAGATTTCGGGCACGGCGGACGAGGAGTCCGGCGGGTTCGGCGGTGTCGCTTACCTCGCCAGGCTCGGCTATTTCTCCAAGCCGAAGGTCGACCACGTCATCATCCCGGAACCGCTGAACAAGGACCGCATCTGCCTTGGCCATCGCGGCGTCTGGTGGGCCGAGATCGAGACCAAGGGCGAGATCGCGCATGGCTCGATGCCGTTCCTCGGCGACAATGCGGTGCGCCACATGGGCGCCGTGCTGCAGGCCTTCGAGGACGAACTGTTCCCGGCGCTCGACCGCAAGATGACGCGCATGCCGGTGGTGCCCGAAGGCGCCAGGCGCTCGACCATGAACATCAACTCTATCCACGGTGGCCAGACCGAGGATTTCCGGCCCGGCCTGCCCTCGCCCAACGTGCCGGATGCCTGCCGGCTGACCATCGACCGCCGCTTCCTGCTGGAAGAGGATATCGGCACCGTCAAAGGCGAGGTCACATCGATCCTCGAGCGGTTGAAGCGTGAGCGCAGGAAATTCGATTACGAGATCCGCGACCTGATGGAAGTGCTGCCATTGATGACCGAGCGCGACGCGCCGGTGGTCAAGGCCGTCGCCAAGGGCATCATGGCGGTGTTCGACCGCGAACCGGACTATGTCATCTCGCCCGGCACCTACGACCAGAAGCACATCGCGCGCATCGGCCACCTCTATGATTGCATCGCTTACGGCCCCGGCATTCTCGATCTGGCGCATCGCCCCGACGAATGGGTGGGCATCGCCGACATGGTGGAATCGGCCAAGGTGATGGCGATCGGCCTCAATGTGCTGTTGAGAGGGACGACGGGCTGATTGCAGCAAAGGCGGGAAAAACATTTCCCCCGGCGCGCTGCGGCAGCACGAAACGCAATTTACTCGCGCGCGAAATCACGCTTCTATCCGCCGGCTTGAGCATTTTTAAGCAATGGGAGTTCAGCGATGAAACTGTGGAAGACCATCCTGGCCGCGTCTGTGCTGTCGCTTGCCGCCGCCACGTCGGCCTTCGCCGCGCGCACCGATCTCACGCTCGGCATCGTGCTCGAGCCGCCGCATCTCGATCCGACCGCCGGCGCGGCCGCGGCCATTGGCGAAATCACCTATGCCAATGTCTTTGAAGGGCTGACGCGCATCGACGAGAACGGCCAGGTTCAGCCCGGTCTCGCCGAGAGCTGGGCCGTCTCCGACGACGGCAAGGTCTACACGTTCAAGCTGCATTCTGGCGTGAAATTCCATGATGGCTCGGCCTTCAGCGCCGAGGACGTTAAGTTCTCGCTGGACCGGGCGCGCGCCAAGGATTCGCTCAATCCGCAAAAGCCGCTCTTTGCGCACATCGCCGATGTCACGGCGGTCGATCCGGCGACGGTGAAGGTCACGCTCGACGGTCCGCAGGGCGATTTCCTCTACGACATAGGCCAGGTTGCGGCGGTCATCGTGGGCAAAGGGTCGGCCGACGGCAACAAGGACAAGCCGATCGGCACCGGTCCGTTCAAGCTCGATCACTGGGCCAAGGGTTCCGAGATCACGCTCATCAAGAACCCGGATTACTGGGGCACACCCGCCGCGCTCGACAAGGCCACATTCCGCATCGTTCCCGACGCCGCCGCGGCTGTCCCTGCCTTGCTCTCGGGCGACATCCAGGCCTTCGCCAACATGCCCGCGCAGGACGCGCTCGCGCAGGTCCAGTCCGATCCGCGCTTCAGCGTCGTGATCGGCTCGACCGAGGGCGAGACAATCCTGTCGATCAACAACAAGAAGCCGCCCTTCGACAAGCTTGCCGTGCGGCAGGCCCTCGCCTCGGCGATTGATCGCAGCGCCATCATCGAGGCGGCTTCGAACGGTCTTGGAAAGCCCATCGGTTCTCATTTCTCGCCGGGCGATGCGGGTTATGTCGACCTCACCGGCGTCTATCCGCACGACATCGCCAAGGCCAAGGCATATCTGAAGGAAGCGGGGCTGGAGAACGGCTTCTCGGCTACGATCAAGCTGCCGCCCGTGCCCTACGCACGCGACGGCGGCCAGGTTATCCAGTCGCAACTGAAGGAAATCGGGGTCGATCTGCAGATCATTCCGGTCGAATGGGCGGAGTGGCTGAGCCAGGTCTTCACCAACAAGGACTACGACCTGACGATCGTCTCCCATGTCGAGCCAAATGACATCGATATCTACTCGCGGCCCGGCTACTATTTCCAGTACGACAATCCGAAATTCAACGACGTCATCAAGGAGCTCGGCGCCACGGTCGACAAGGACAAGAGGCTGGAACTGCTCGGCGAAGCGCAGAAGATTCTCGCGCACGACGTTCCCGCCGTCTACCTGTTCGAGTTGCCGAAGATCGGCGTCTGGGACGCCAAGCTGCAGGGCATGTGGACGAACTGGCCGATCGAGGCAGATGATCTCACCAAGGTGAAGTGGACGGATTGAGGCCGATGCGATCGCCTGATCGCCTCCCATGACCGCCTACCTCCTGAAACGCCTCATCATCGCGGCCCTCACCTTGGTGCTGGCCTCGATGGTGGTGTTTGCGGTCATGGAGATCCTGCCCGGAGACCCGGCGCGCCTGATGCTGGGGCTGAACGCCAGCGCCGATCAGGTTGAATTGATGCGCAACCAGATGGGACTGAACGCGCCGCTTGTGCTGCGCTATTTGCACTGGGTGGGCGGATTGCTCAGCCTCGATTTCGGTCGCTCCTACACTTATTCGGTGCCGGTCATCGACCTGGTCCGCGAACGCGTGGTCGTTTCCCTGCCCTTGGCGGTGATCGCGCTGGCGCTGTCGACGATCATCGCCATTCCGGTCGGCGTGTTTTCCGCCAGCCGGCAAGGCCGCGCCGGCGATACGCTTGCCATGGGCGCGGCCCAGCTTGGCGTCGCGGTGCCGAACTTCTGGTTCGCGCTGATGCTGATCTACCTCTTTGCCGTCTGGCTGCGGCTGGTGCCGGCCGGCGGCTTCCCCGGCTGGAGTGCCGGCATCTGGCCGGCGCTGAAGTCGCTGCTCCTGCCAGCCATCGCACTTGCGTTGCCGCAGGCCGCGATCCTGGCCCGCGTCGCCCGCTCGGCGCTGATCGAGGTGCTGAACGAGGACTACATCCGCACGGCTCGCGCCAAAGGCCTGCCTTACCGCGCCGTGCTGTGGCGGCACGCGCTGCGCAACGCCTTGATCCCGGTGCTGACCATCCTCGGCCTGCAATTCGCCTTCCTGGTCGCCGGTACCATCATCATCGAGAACGTCTTCTATCTGCCCGGCCTCGGCCGGCTGGTCTTCCAGGCAATCACCCAGCGCGACCTGATCGTCGTCGAGGGCGTCGTCATGATTTTGGTCGCCGCCGTGATCGTCATCAACCTCGTCGTCGATTTCTCTTACGCCATTGTCGATCCGCGCTTGCGAGGCCGGCAATGACGATGCGCGTCGAACTACCTGAGGAAACGCTTGCCGGCGTGCTGAAAAAAGCCTTCGGCAACCGTTCGTTCCTGATCGGCTTTGCCATCACCTTGCTGGTCGCCGCGGTCGCGCTGCTGTCCTTCGCCTGGACGCCTTACGACGTCACAAAACTGGTGATCGCCGACAAGACGCTGGCGCCGTCCTGGGCGCACTGGTTCGGCACCGATCATTTCGGTCGCGACATCCTGTCGATGATCATGGTCGGCGCCCGCAACTCGATCGCGGTCGCGCTGGTCGCGGTCGGCATCGGCATGGGCATCGGCGTGCCGCTCGGCGCCTTCGCCGCGGCGCGCGGCGGCCTGGCCGACGAGGCGCTGATGCGCGTCAACGACCTTATCTTCGCCTTCCCCGCGCTGTTATCGGCAATCATGATCACCGCGATCTTCGGTCCAGGCGCCGTCAACGCCATCATCGCCATCGGCATCTTCAACATCCCGGTGTTCGCACGCGTCGCCCGCGCCGGCGCGCTGGCGATCTGGCCACGCGAGTTCATCCTTGCCGCGCGCGCGGCCGGCAAGGGCGCCACGCAGATCACCGTCGAGCACGTGCTGCCCAACATCGCGACGCTGCTTCTGGTGCAAGGCACCATACAGTTCGCGCTGGGCATCCTGGCCGAAGCCGGGCTTTCCTATGTCGGCCTCGGCGCCCAGCCGCCGATGCCGAGCTGGGGCCGCATGCTGTTCGATGCGCAGACGCGCATGGTGACCGCGCCCTGGATGGCGATTTTCCCCGGCATGGCGATCGTCGTCACGGTGCTCGGCCTGAACCTGCTTGGCGACGGCGTCGCCGACATCCTCGACCCGAAATCGCGGCGGCGCCGATGAGCCTGCTCGAGATCGAGAACCTGTCGCTGTCGATCGGCGCGACGCCGATCCTGAAGGCGATGGAACTCAGCGTCGCGGCCGGCGAAGTCGTCGGCCTGGTCGGCGAATCCGGCTCCGGCAAGTCGATGACGGCGCTGACGATCATGCGGCTTTTGCCGCATCTGGCGCGCGCCGAGGGTCGCGTCACTTTCGACGGTATCGACATCCTCGCCGCCAGCGAAGATCAGATGTGCGCGCTCCGCGGCGACGACATCGGCATGGTCTTCCAGGAGCCGATGACGGCGCTCAATCCGGTCAAGACGATCGGCGAGCAAGTCGCGGAGGGCATTCGCTGGCACACCAAAGCCGGCCGAGCCGAGGCCGAGGACCGCGCGCGAAAAATGCTCGACCGGGTCGGCCTGCCCGAAGCAAGATTCCCGTTGTCGCGCTACCCGCATGAACTGTCCGGCGGCCAGCGCCAGCGCGTCGTCATCGCGATCGCTTGCGCGCTGAAGCCGAAATTGTTGATCGCTGACGAACCGACCACCGCGCTCGATGTCGTGCTGCAGGCGCAGATCCTCGACCTGTTGCGCGATCTGGTCGCCGAGAGTCGCATGGGCCTGCTGCTGATTTCGCACGATCTCGCCGTGGTCACCGAAATGGCCGACCGGCTGACCATTCTGCGCCATGGCGAGGTGATGGAGGCTGGCGACACCGCCCGCACGCTGTCCGAGCAGCTCCACCCCTACACGCGCCAGCTGGCGCTAGCTTCCATGCATGTACCGGCGCGCCCGAAGCCGCATCAGGCTGGCTCGGCAAAGCCGCTGCTCGACGTCCAGGGCGTCAGCCGCGACTATCCGGGACGGCGCACATCCCTGTTCCGGCCGGCGCAGCCGATCCGCGCCGTCGACGATGTGTCGCTGACCATCGAACCTGCACAATCGGTGGCGCTTGTCGGCCGCTCCGGCTGCGGCAAGTCCACGCTTGCCCGCATGATCCTGGCGCTCGACAGGCCGACGACGGGTAAGATCCGATTCCGCAGCGAGACCATCACCGGCAAGGCCGCGTCCGAGCTCAAACCGGCACGGCGCGACATGCAGGTGGTGTTCCAGGATCCCTACGGCTCCTTCGACCCGCGCCAGAAGGTGGAAAAACTGGTGGCCGAGCCGCTACATCTGCTGGAGAAGCAGCCGGCGAGGCCGGAGCGGCGCGATATGGTCGCCCACGCGCTGCATGAGGTTGGCCTCGCGCAAAGCGACATGGACAAATACCCGCATGAATTCTCGGGCGGCCAGCGCCAGCGGCTGTCGATCGCCCGCGCCATCATCACAAGGCCGAAGCTGGTCGTGGCCGATGAGCCTGTTTCGGCACTGGATGTGTCGATCCGCGCCCAGATCCTCGATCTCTTTGCCGAGCTCAACCAGAAGCTCGGCATCGCCTATCTGTTCATCACGCACGACCTGACCGTTGCCCGCGCCATGGCCGACGAGGTGCTGGTGATGCATGAGGGCAGAATCGTCGAGCGCGGCAAGGCGAGTGAAGTGCTCGACCGCCCACAGTCAGAGGCTGCCAAGGCGCTGGTTGCCGCCGCTCCTGATCTTCACCGCGCAATTGCTCGGCGGATGCAAGAACAAGGTTAAACTCTTAGACCATTTGGAATTTTCCGGTGGCTTTGAACCGGACATAAGCCTCGATGCTGCGCGCCATATTGGGCAGCACCTCCGGCAAGCCGTGGGGTGCAAACCAGCCAACCGCACTGCTCTCGTCATCAGTGACAGACGCCTCGCCTTCAAACGAACGAGTATAAAACATCAACGCGAAATACTGCGCGCGATCGCCGTTCTGAAACTGGAAGGTCTCATATTGCGGATTGCAGCCGAATCCGAACGGCTCGACCTCCTTGACTACCAAGCCAGTTTCTTCAGCGACCTCTCGGATTATCAACGTTTCCAGGCCTTCACCTTCCTCGGCGTTCCCACCAGGCAAGCCCCACAGGCCGAAATCGGTTCGCTTTTGCAGTAGAATAAAGCCATCGTCGCGCTCGATAACGATGCGCGCGCCTGCCATCAACACCAAGCGATTTCCAACCAAAGCCCGCAATTGTCCAAGATAGCTGTCGGCAAAGGCCATGGAACGTGTCCCATCAGCGCGAGCAAGTTCCTACCTCAGCCTTCCGGCTTCACCACATCGACCGGGCTGATGTCGAGCAGGTCGAGAGTGCGGCGCAGGAGCCGCACTTCGCTCTCGGCCAGCTTGGAATCGGCCTTGGCGATCTCGGCCATATGGCGGGCGAGCAGCTTGCGCCGCTCGATATCGAGGTCGCGAAACAGCGCGATCGCCTGCGAGCCGTTGGTCTCGTAGCCGTAGTCGTTAAGATACTCGATGACGCTGTCGATGCTGGATTCCGGAATGTCGAACGCTTCCTTGCAGATGCGCCGGAAAGCAACCATTTCGCTCTCGGAAACCGAGCCGTCGGCCAGGATCATCCGGAACAGCATCAGGAGTTCCGCAGACAACACCGGGTCGTCCGCGACCTTGCGCACGCCCGGATCGCCGTCGAAGATCGAACGTATCTGATCGAGCAGCGCCATCACCATAAAACTCCCGTTTCGATTCCCGAGGGATTGTTAGCGTGGAATCGCTCTTGCGCAAACGGGGCGAGCATGATGGAAGCTGCTGCTTCCTTCCATGCGCCCCTCCTGATGATCGACCTTACCCTGCAGACTGTCTTCATGCTCGTGGCTGCCGCCTTTGCCGCTGGCTTTGTCGATTCGATCGCCGGCGGGGGCGGGCTGATCACCATCCCGGCGTTACTGCTGGCCGGCTTTTCACCGGTTGCGGCCCTCGGCACCAACAAGCTGCAGGGCATATTCGGCTCGGGTTCGGCCACGATCCACTATGCCGCCAAGGGTCAGGTCGACCTGCGGCGGCAACTGCCGTCCGCCGCGCTGGCGCTCGCCGGCGGCGCAATCGGCGCCCTGCTGGCGACGGTCGTGCCCGGCAATGTCCTGCGCGCCATCCTGCCACTGCTCTTGATCGCGATTGCGCTCTATTTTGCCCTCAAGCCCAACATGGACGATGTCGACCGCGCCGAGCGGCTGTCGCCTTTCCTGTTCGGCTTGATCATCCCGCCGCTGGTCGGCTTTTATGACGGCGTGTTCGGCCCAGGCGCCGGCTCCTTCTATATGCTCGCCTTTGTCACCCTTGCCGGCTACGGCGTGCTCAAGGCGACCGCCCACACCAAATTGCTCAATCTGGCCTCCAACATCGGCGGTTTCATCGTCTTTGCCGCCGTCGGCGTCATCGACTGGAAGATCGGCCTGATGATGGGCGTGGCGCAGTTCATCGGCGCCCGCGTCGGCGCCAGCCTCGCCATCAGGATCGGCGCGAAACTGATCAAGCCGCTGCTGGTGATCGTGTGCCTGGCGCTGGCGGTGAAGCTGTTGGCCGACCCGGCGAATCCATTACGCCAGCTAATTGGTGTGTGATCACGTCGCTGATACAGTCGTCTGGTACGAATCATGTTGGAGGAGCCAGACATGAACCTCAGTGCACCCACCCAGATCGTGTTCATTATTTCGTTGGTCATCGCCATCATCGGCGTTCTTGCCGCGCTTGGCGTTCTTGCTTTTATTCCACTTGCCTCGGCGTGGATCGTCCTTATCGCCTATATCGTGCTTGCCGCCGGCTGCCTGATGCGCGGCGCTTAAGGTCGTAAATTTCAGGTAACTGAAAGCGCCCGGTCTTGCCGGGCGCTTTTGATTTGAGAGCATGGCTGCTAGATTCCCGCTATGTCCGACGAGACAGAGCGCCACCGACACGACAATCGCTCTCCCGCCCTCCATTTCGAGATGGTGCGGCGCACGGCTCCCGCCTCGCTTGCCGGCATCGTCACCGATATCTGCGGCTATCGCGAGATTTGGCCGGGACATTTCCGCATCGTCGAATACGCCTCGCTCACCGTGCCGCTGGTGATCAGCTTCGCCGAGGCCTTCGCCATTGGACTTGGCCATGCGCCGGGCGACAATGACCGCTACGCCAGCTTTGCCGCCGGGCTCTATGCCGGTCCGGTCATGATCGAATCCTTCGGTGGCGCCTGTTGCGTCCAGGTCAATTTCACACCGCTGGGCGCCCGGAAATTCTTTGGCCTGCCGATGAGCGAACTGCGCGACCGCATGGTCGGATTGGGTGATGCGCTGGGCGTTGACGGCACGGCGCTGCGCGAACGGCTTGGCGAGGCGTCGGATTGGGACACGCGTTTCGACATAGCCGAGCGCTTCATAGCTGGGCGGCTTGCTGAGGCGAATGCGCTTTCGCCCGAGATCGCCTGGGCCTACCGCACCGTCATCGCCTCAGGCGGGCGCACGCGCATCTCTGCGCTTGCCGGCGAAATCGGCTGGAGCCGCAAGCATCTGGCTATGAAGTTCACCGATGCCATCGGCATCGGACCGAAAACGCTGTCGCGCATCGTACGCTTCAACCGCGCGCTTTCGTTATCCAAACAGCAAGACGACGACTGGGCCGGCATCGCCGCCGATTGCGGCTATGCCGACCAGGCGCATCTGGTGCGCGAATTCCGCCAGCTTGCGGGCGAGACACCGACAGCGCTCGCCGCATCGCCATAGGCGTCGGCCAGGTAACATTTCTTCAAGACGCCCCAACGGCCATGGGCGAGACTGGGTTCATCGACCCGACAAGGAGATCGCCATGCCCACGGCAAAGGAAGCACCCCGCATTTACCCCGCACTGCATTATAAAAACGCTGGAACCATGATCGACTGGCTGTGCGGGGCCTTCGGTTTCGAGGTCCGCGCCCGCTACGGCGAAGGCGACGTGATCCACCACGCCGAACTCACCTTCGGTTCCTCGATGATCATGCTCGGCACCGCCCGCGACGACGATTATGGCAAGATGGTCGGTGATCCAGGCAGCGGCGGCGGCAAGTCGATCTACATCGCGGTCGACGATGCCGATGCCGCTTATGCTCGTGCCAAGACCGCCGGCGCGACGATCATCCAGGATCTGGTCGACCGCGATTACGGCAGCCGTGAATTCATCTGCCGCGACCCGGAAGGCAATGTCTGGTCCTTCGGGACCTACTGGCCGAAAGCCGGGGAAAAGGGCTAGTCAGCGCGCCAGCCCAAAGATTGCGTCGCAGTCGACATGGGCCTCCAGTTCGGCCGCGATTTCGTCCAGCGCCTTCTCGACCTCCGCGCGATAGTCGAGGCCGCCGCCCTTGACGCCCAGGCTTTCCAGATAGGCGGCGCGAAAAGCGTCGGCGGAAAACAGGCCGTGCAGGTAGGTGCCGATCACCTTGCCGTCGGCCGAGATCGCGCCGTCTTCGACTCCGTTGACGACCGCCGACGGCCGCGTGGTGTCGGGACCGGTAGTGCGACCGAGATGGATTTCGTAGCCTTCCAGCGGCAGATCGAACGGCACCGACCGCGCGCTTGAATTGCGCACGGTCTTTTCCGGCTCCATCACCGTTTCGATATCGAGCAGGCCGAGGCCTTCCGTCTCCCGCACGCTTCCCTCGATGCCGTCGGGATCGCGCACGATGCGGCCGAGCATCTGGTAACCGCCGCAGATGCCGACGACATGGCCGCCGCGTTTTCGGTGGGCGGCGAGATCGCGATCCCAGCCGTTTTCACGGAATTTGATCAGGTCGCCGATCGTCGACTTCGAGCCGGGGATGATCACCAGCCCCGCGTCTTCCGGCAGCGGCTTGCCCGGAGGCACGAACACCACCTCGACCTGCGGCTCGGCCTTGAGCGGGTCGAGGTCGTCGAAATTGGCGATGCGCGCCAGCATCGGTACGGCGATCTTGAGCGCCCGCTTTTCGCCAGAGGCCAGGCGCTCGAGCACGACTGAATCCTCTGACGGCAGTTGCGAAGCGGCTTTCAACCACGGCACGACGCCGAAGCAGCGCCATCCGGTGAATTTGTCGATTGCTTTAATCCCGTCGTCGAACAGCGAAACATCGCCGCGGAACTTGTTGACGATATAGCCGGCGATCATGCGCCGGTCTTCCTCCGGCAGGATCAGATGCGTGCCGGCAACCGAGGCAATGACGCCGCCGCGATCGATATCGCCGACCAGGATCACCGGCACGTTGGCGCGCGTGGCAAAGCCCATATTGGCGATGTCGCGGGGGCGCAGATTGATCTCGGCCGGCGATCCGGCGCCCTCGACGATGACGAGGTCGGCGCCCTCGCCGACCTTGGCCCAGGAGTCCAGAACGGCGTCCATCAGCCTTGCCTTCATCGTCTGATAGTCGCGCGCCCGCGCCTCGCCGAACACCTTGCCCTGCACCACCACTTGCGAGCCGATATCGCTCTGTGGCTTGAGCAGCACCGGGTTCATATGCACCGTCGGACGAACCCCGCAGGCCAGCGCCTGCAGCCATTGCCCGCGGCCGATCTCACCGCCGGACCGATTGTCGCCGGGGATCTCAGCGACGGCTGCATTGTTCGACATGTTCTGCGGCTTGAACGGCCGGACCTTTAGCCCGCGATTCCTCGCCGCCCGGCACAAACCAGCGACCAGCACGGTTTTGCCGACATCGGAACCGGTCCCTTGCAGCATGATCGCCCTGGACATCAGCCCTTGCCCCCAGAGCCGATGGTCGATTTCTGCGCCAGCGGCCCACCGCGCCAGAGATAGAGCGCCATCAGCGGCTTCTTGCCGGTGCGCATGGCATGGCTGACATTGGAGGCATGGTGGATCACCTCGCCTGCCGCACGGAGCTGGAAACCGCCCTCGCCCATGCGCCATTCGGTGCCGCGGGTCAGCGGAATGTAGATTTCCTCGGCGATGTGATGATGGTCGGGATAGACAATGTCCGGCCCAAGGATCAGCACGCCGCCCGCGGCCGCTTCATTGGCGAAATGCCCGCGCGTGCCGAACACTTCCAGCCAGCCGTAATTGTCGATGAAACCCTGGCCGAAATCGGCGGCGCTGTAGGTCTGGCCCCAGCAAAAGTCATCGCGATGGTTGGCGACGAGCCGCGTCAGCGGCTGGACTGCCGGAGGCGCAAGCTCAGCGATGCGATCGAGATGGCGAAGGCAGGCAAGCCCGTGCGGTTCAAGGGGGCGGAACGGCATGGCCCAATCGATACCAGCGACCGCGTCCCTGGCCACCGCGTCTTCAACGCTCTTGAGATACCCCTGGAACTCCCGGAGCAAAGCATCGAAAATTGTCGGCACAAACGGCTCCGTTTATCATTCCATGCACAACCGGTCCGCAGGGGGGCCGGGTTGCGCGGCGGCATCATTGGTCTAGATTGGCGAGCGCGCATAGCCAAAAACGACAGGCCAGCGACAGGCAGGCCGAAAACCATCAGGGAGCACGTCATGGACGCGGCAGTCGATGCGGGCACTGGCCAATTCGAGCTCAACGAGGACCAGCGCGCCATCCAGGAGATGGCCCAGGCCTTCGCGGCCGATCGCGTTGCTCCCAATGCGCTCGATTGGGACAAGGCAAAGCACTTCCCCGCCGATGTGATCCGCGAGACCGGCCCGCTCGGCCTCGGCGGCATCTATGTGCGCGACGATGTCGGCGGCTCGGCGCTCGGCCGGCTCGATGCCGTGCTGATCTTCGAGGCGCTGGCGCATGCCGACCCTGCTTTTTCGTCCTTCATCTCGATCCACAACATGGCGGCCTCGATGATCGACCGCTTCGGCTCCGACGAGCAGCGCCAGCGCTTCCTGCCGAAGATGACCTCGATGGAATGGCTGGCCAGCTACTGCCTGACCGAGCCTGGGTCCGGCTCGGATGCCGCGGCGTTGAAGACGCGGGCGGTGAAAAACGGCGGCGACTATGTCTTGAACGGCGCCAAGCAGTTCATCTCCGGCGCCGGCGACAGCGATCTTTATGTCGTCATGGCGCGCACCGGCGCCGACGGTCCGAAGGGCATTTCCACCTTTGTTGTGCCGAAGGACGCGCCCGGCCTCTCCTTCGGCGCCAACGAGCACAAGATGGGCTGGCACATGCAGTCGACCCGCCAGGTCATCTTCGAGGATTGCAAGGTGCCGGCGCAAAACCTGCTTGCAGCGGAAGGCGCCGGCTTCGGCATCGCCATGGCGGGGCTCGACGGCGGCCGCCTCAACATCGCCGCCTGTTCGCTCGGCGGCGCGCAATCGGCGCTCGACAAGGCGCTTAGCTATACCAGCGAGCGCAAGGCATTCGGCTCGAAGATCAACCAGTTTCAGGCGCTGCAATTCAGGCTGGCCGACATGGAGACCGAGCTGCAGGCGGCGCGCATCTTCCTCTACGCCGCCGCTTCGAAACTCGACCGCAACGCGCCGGATGCCGGCAAATGGTCGGCGATGGCCAAGCGCTTCGTCACCGATATCGGTTTCGACATCGCCAACCAGGCGCTGCAACTGCATGGCGGCTACGGCTATCTGCACGATTACGGTGTCGAGAAACTGGTGCGCGATCTGCGCGTCCACCAGATCCTCGAAGGCACCAACGAGATCATGCGCGTCATCATCGCGCGATCGCTGATTGGCCGCTGACACAGAAAATTTCGGGAGAAAACGATGGCAACCATCGCCTTCATAGGCCTCGGCAACATGGGCAATCCCATGGCTGCGAACCTGGTCAAGGCCGGACACGCTGTGAACGGGTTCGACCTGATGCCCGAGAACCTGACTGTCGCCAGAGAGCATGGTGTAACCGTCATGGCGAATGCGACTTCAGCCGTGAAAGATGCCGACGTCGCCATCACCATGCTGCCCGCCGGCAAGCATGTGCTGTCCGTCTACGAAGACATTGCGTCTAAGGCCAGGCCGGGCGCGCTGTTCATCGACTCCTCGACCATCGACGTCGAATCGGCGCGCAAGGCGCATGCGATCGCCGCAAAGCACGGCCTGCCCTCGATTGATGCGCCGGTCTCCGGCGGCACCGGCGGCGCCACCGCCGGCACGTTGACCTTCATGGCCGGAGGCTCCGATGCTGCTTTCGCCGCCGCCGAGCCGATCCTGAAACCGATGGCCGGTCGCATCGTCCATTGCGGTGGCGATGGCGCCGGACAGGCGGCCAAGATCTGCAACAACATGATCCTCGGCATCTCGATGATCGGCGTCGCCGAGGCCTTTGTGCTGGCCGAAAAGCTGGGGCTTTCGCATCAGGCGCTGTTCGACGTTGCCTCCACCTCCTCCGGCCAGTGCTGGTCGCTGACCACTTACTGCCCGGTCCCCGGCCCGGTTCCGGCATCGCCGGCGAATCGCGATTACAAGCCCGGCTTTGCCGCGGCGCTGATGCTGAAAGACCTGAAATTGGCGCAGGAAGCCGCCCAGAGCGCCGGCGCTGTAACGCCCTTGGGCGCCGAGGCGACGCAGCTTTACGCGCTGTTCAACGCACAGGGCCACGCCGGCGTCGATTTTTCCGGCATTATAAATTTTCTGCGCGGTGATTTAAAATAAGCCACTGATTACAAACGATTATCAGCCGAGACGGCTAGCAAATTTAGATTTGCTTAAGGTCTCGATAACGCACCGGTAACGATGTGCCTGTAAAACGGACTTCGAGGCGGACATCGCATCCGCCCGGCGCTCCGGATCAGGTCTCGCGTACCGGAGCCCGTTAGTTTCGCAAGTGCTTCGTCGCGAAACGCCATGCGTATCTGGCAAAGCCGCGTTCCCGATGGGACGCGGTTTTTGCTTTTCGGGGCGCTATACTGCGCGGTCCTTGCGAGCGACCTAAGCCTTGTTGGACAAACGCCGGAAATTTGCCTTCACAGTCCGGCTGGCGGGCTTCAGCGCCGCGCTGATCGATCGTTCCATCGCGATGCCGTTGAGCAGCGATGGTGTGCGGCCTGAAAAAACCTCCGGCCAGAAGCGCGCCGCCGACTGCCATAGCGCCATCTGTGCCGCAAACGCGCCCTCGGCCACCGCGTTGGCTTTCTCCTGCACCGCGCGCGCGGTTTCAGGGCTGTAGGCTCGGCTGGTTTCGGCGGCCATCAGCGGCAGCCGCATCATCGCCACCAGCGGCGCCAGCATCAGGTCCTGGCCTATCCCCGCGGCGTCCAGCGACTGCCAGCTCTTGCCTGTTCTTGCCATGAGAATCCAACCCCAATGCAGCCGGTGTGGCCGGCCCCCGACACTTAAGCGCGTCAAAGGTTATTCGTTCCCCGACACATTGGGAAAGTTGGACCGGGCGCCACGTGTCAACTGGCGCCCGGCTCCGTTTGTCTTAGCGCTTGCGCAAATCCGCCTCGGCGAGATCGAGCGCCTTGGCGATGCGCTCGCAGGCCATGTCTATGGTGTCGCGGGTCCAGATCAGCGGCGGCGACAGGATCATCGTGTCGCCGGTGGCGCGCAGCATCATGCCTTGCGCGATCGCGTGGTCGCGCACAACGACGGCAGCACTTCCCGACGGCAGGTAGCGTTCCTTGGTCGCCTTGTCCTTGACGATCTCGATCGCGCCCATCAGGCCGATCGAGCGCACTTCGCCGACCAGCTTGTGTCCGGCGATGCGCTCCTGCAGCGCCTGCGCGAAATAGGGACCGGTGTCGTTCTTGACGCGTTCGACTAGGCCTTCGCGCTCGATGATCTCGAGGTTCTTCAACGCCACCGCGCAGGCCACCGGATGACCGGAATAGGTGTAGCCGTGATAGAACTCGCCACCCTTCTCGACCAGTGTCTTGGCGACACGATCGCCGACCAGCAGCGCCGACAGCGGCTGGTAGCCCGAAGTCAGCGCCTTGGCGGTGGTGATGGTGTCGGGCTCGACGCCGAAAGTCTGCGCCGCGAACCATTCGCCCGTCCTGCCATAGCCGGTGATGACCTCGTCCAGCATCAACAGCACATCGTATTTGCGGCAGATTCGCTCGACCTCCGGCCAATAGCTCATCGGCGGGATTTTCACGCCGCCGGCGCCCATCACCGGCTCGCCGATGAAGGCGGCGACCTTGTCGGCGCCGGCTTCGAGGATCGCGTCCTCGACCGCTTTCGCCGCGCGGATGCCGAAATCATGGTCGCTTTCGCCGGGCAGAGCGAGTTCATAGGCGTAAGGCATCATCACATGGACGATGTTGGGCACCGCGCCGCCAAGCTGCTTGTGCATCGGCTCCATGCCGCCAAGTGACGTGCCAGCGACCGTCGAGCCGTGATAGGCCGACTTGCGCGAGATGATGCGGTTCTTCTCGGGCTTGCCTTCGAGCGCCCAATAGTGGCGGACAAGCCTGAGCGCCGTGTCATTGGCTTCCGAACCGGACGAGCCGTAAAACACCTGGCTGACATGCTTGGGCGCCAGCTCCGCCAGCTTCTTCGACAGAAGCACCGGCGTCGGCGTCGAGCATTTGAAGAAGGAGTTGTAGTAGGGCAGCTCCTTCATCTGCGCATAGGCGGCGTCGGCCAGCTCGTCGCGGCCGTAGCCGACATTGACGCACCAAAGGCCGGCCATGCCGTCGAGGATTTCCGTTCCATCGGCATCGTAGATGAACGGGCCATTGGCATGGGTGATGATGCGCGAGCCCGTCTCGCGCAGTTCCTTGTGGTCGGTGAAGGGATGCAGGTGATGCGCAGCGTCGATCTGCTGAAGCTGCTTCAGCGAATAATTCTGATAAGTCATCGATTTGATCTTTCCTCTTGAATCAATCCGGCAGCCGCCGGGGGCGGATTCGTCAGAGGAAGCGGGGCGGTGAATAGCCGATGCGGGCGCACAGCCGCAAAAGCTCGGCGCGCAGCGTGCGCGGTGACGGTGTCACCGCGACTCCAAAGGCGCCATATGTCATCTTGCGAGCCATGGCAGGCAGCTTACGCCGCCTGAGGCCCAAAATTCAAGCCGTACCGGTCAGGTAGATTCACCAAGCGCGCGCTGCAGGAACATGTAGCGCATCGCCGTCTGCGCCGCTTGCGGACGGCGGTCGCCGCGCCCGCCGTGGCCGCCTTCGGTTTCTTCGAAGAACAGCGTGCCGGCGTGACCTGTCTCCTGCAGGCGGGCCGCCATCTTGCGGGCATGGCCAGGATGGACGCGGTCGTCGGCGGTCGAGGTCATCAACAGCACCGGCGGATAGGCGGCATCCGAGACATGCTGATAGGGCGAGTAAGCGCCAAGCCAGGCAGCCTCTTCCGGCTTCGCCGGGTCGCCATACTCGGCGATCCACGAAGCGCCTGGCGGCAGTTCGGTGTAGCGCAGCATGTCGAGCAGCGGCACGTCGATGATGACGGCGCCGAACAGTTCCGGCCGCTGCGTCAGCGACACGCCGGTCAGCAGGCCGCCATTCGACCCGCCCTGGATGCCGAGCTGCGCCGCCGTGGTGATGCCACGCTTGACCACGTCTTCGGCGACCGCTGCGAAGTCGTCATAAGCATTCTGCCGCTTGCCCTTGAGCGCGGCCTGATGCCATGCCGGACCGAACTCACCGCCACCGCGGATGTTGGCCTGGACATAGGCGTTGCCCCTGTCCAGCCACAGCCTGCCGCGAATACCGGCATAGCCCGGCAGCAGCGGCACTTCGAAGCCGCCATACCCATAGAGCAGCGCCGGCACCGGCGCTTTCTGGTCGCGCCGTCTGACGACGAAATACGGGATCATCGTGCCGTCCTTCGAGCGCGCCTCGAATTGCTCGGAAATGTAAGGCGAGGCGTCGAAGCGGGCCGGCTGCGACTTCACCGTCGCCAGCGTTTCGCCATTGTCGTCCGACCAGATGATCGAGCTCGGCGTCAGGAAATCGGTGAAGGAGAAGGACACGCTCGAGCCGAAATGCTCGGCATGGCTGATGCCGACATTGCCGTTGTCAGGCAGCGCCACGGGCTTCAACGACCAGCCCTCCGCCGTTCGGTCGCAAGCGATGACGTTGCCGCGCACATTGTCCATCAGGTTGATGAACAGGCGGTCCTGCGTGCGGGCGCTGCCGGCGATCGAAACCCGATGCGCCGGCTCCAGCACGGTTTCGACCGGCTCGAAGCTGCCGGTTTCGATCCAGCGGTCGAAATCGACGGAGTAGAGTCCGTCCGGAAGGCAATGCGTGCCGTCAGGCGCCGTCCACGGGCTGCGCACGCCGAAGATGAGCTGTCCCTTGAAGATGGCTGTGTCGGTGGCGTCGTCGGGCAGCGGGATGCGCCGGGTCTCGCCCGATGGCAGCCTGAGGAAGCTGTGCGCGGTGAAGAAGTCAATCGTCTTGCCAAGCAGCACATGGCGCTTGTCGCCGTCGAACTCGACGCCACCGCCGACCGCGAGATCCTGCTTTTCGGCTTCGAAGATCGGCGTCGCGTCTTCCAGCTTAGTGCCGCGCGGCCAGAGCTTTATAACGCGCGGATAGCCCGACTGGGTCTTGTCGTCTTCCTCGAAAGCCGCCGAGACGATCACCGTGTCCTTGTCCAGCCAGGAAAAGCTGGACTTCGAGGCGGGTGCATGAAAGCCACCCTCGACGAAGGATTTGGTGGCGATGTCGAACTCGCGCATCTCGCTGGCATCGCCGCCATCCGGCGACATGGAGAGCAGGCAGCGGTCGAAATCGGGATAAAGCCGGCTGGCGCCGCCAAACACCCATTTCACGCCTTCCTTGGCGGAAAGCTGATCGAAGTCGATGATCGTCTCCCAGTCGGGCTTGTCGGTCTTGTAGGAGGCAACCGTCGTGCGCCGCCACAGTCCCAGCGCATTGGTCCTGTCCTGCCAGAAATTATAGACATAGCCGGCAAGTGCCGCGCCGACCGGCATATTGTCCTCGGCCGTCATCAGGTCGAGCGCGGTCTCGAAGGTCGCCTGATAGGCAGGATCGCCCTGCAATTCGCCGACCGTGAGCGCATTCTGGCGATGCACCCAGTCGAGCGCTTCCTTGCCATTGCGGTCCTCCAGCCAGAGGAAGGGGTCGTCGGCCTTCACGGCCGAGTCAGGCTGCTTTTGTGCGGTCGATTGGGTCATGCGGTCTCCGAAATTCGTCACGCTCGGTGCCACAAACATCGGCATGGCGCTACCGACATTCAATCGGAGCTTCTAAAAGAAACAGCCAGACACCGGCGCAGCGGATGAGAAACCCATGCAACGCCTCTATATCGCGACCGAGAAGCTTGGCCCATCTGACAGTGCCAAATGGAACGGCTACATCGAGTGGTCGGGCCTCACCCAGCTGAACGAACTGGTGACCCTGGACAGTATGCTTTGTCCAAGAGCTCCGCGGGAGATGCAGGACAGCTATTGGCCGCACGTCGTCAACGAGGACTTCATGCTCGATTTCTTTGTCGACCTGGATTTCCTTCTCTCCGAATTGGGTGACACCCGTAATCTCAACATCCTTGGCGTTATCCGAAAGCCATCAGAAGATGTCAGCTCAATCAGGTGGTCCGGGTTCGCCTTCCTGGGCTACGATCTCATGGACAAGGACGTCGGCAACAGCGCGCTTACCAATTGCGGCGGCTTTCCTGAAGCGTTCGCCAACTCGGAGCTCTCGAGCGTCGGGCTGATCCCGGATTTTGGACGCGCCGTCGAAGTCCAGCGGACGCTACGCAGCAAATACTCTCCGCCCGAATATCATGCCGATTGTGACCTCTGGGCGATCTTCAGGCGGCAGGACGCATAGCGCCTAAATCACGCGACGTCGAACGACCGTCGCCGCCGCCAGCGCCGCGCAGAGTTATTTTGTCTTTCATCGCGAGCCGACCGTGACCGTCCTCGGTTGGAACTGAGGGCCGACACGCAACTCAAGAGCGCGAAAATCGATCGACCGGTCAATTGGGGCTCTCGCGAAACTGCCCTTCCGGCATGTCGCTTCCCTCGTCCTAGTGGTCGCAGCCTCCTCACCGGCAGCATGGGCGGCGGTCCATTATGCCGCCAATTTCGCATTCTCACGAGGTTTTCCATGACCGCCGCCCTTCATCCCGCCGAACCGGCAATGGCAACCGACCGCGCCCGCCGTGGCGGCCGCGCCGGCAAGCGCGCTGGCGGCTCGGCCGCTTTCGAGCAGCCGGCCTTCCGGCAGTTGAAGAACCCGCTGACGCCGACAAGGCTCGTCTCCGACGACGAGCTGGAATCGATTCACCTCGCCTCGCTGCGCGTGCTGCGCGAGATCGGCGTCGACGTCCTGCATGACGAAGCCCGCCGCATCATGAAGGAACATGGCGCTGACGTGACCGCGGGCAGCGAGCGGGTGCGCTTCGACAGCGACATGATCCTCGATCTGATCTCGAACTGTCCGTCGGAATTCACGCTGCATGCCCGCAACCCGGCGCATAATCTGCGCTTCGGCGGCAACAACGTCATCCTGTCGATGATGGCCTCGGCGCCGAACTGCTCGGATCTCGACCGCGGCCGCCGCCCTGGCAACCAGGCCGACTATCGCAACTTCCTGCGCCTGGCGCAGATGCACAACATCTTGAATTGCACCGGTGGCTATCCGGTCGAGCCGACCGACATCCATCCGTCGGTGCGCCACCTCGAATGCATCCGCGACCTCGCAACGCTGACCGACAAGGTCTTCCACATTTATTCGCTCGGCAAGGAGCGCAACGTCGACGGCATCGAGATCACCCGCATCGCGCGCGGCATCAGCCATGAGCAGTTGATGGCGGAACCGTCGGTCTTCACCATCATCAACACCAATTCGCCGCTCAAACTCGACGTGCCGATGATGGAAGGCATCATCCAGATGTCGAGCAAGGGTCAGGTCGTCATCGTCACGCCCTTCACCCTGTCGGGCGCCATGGCGCCGGTGACCATCGCCGGCGCGCTGGTGCAGCAGAATGCCGAGGCGCTGTCGGGCATCGCCTTCGCGCAAATGGTGAAAAAGGGCGCGCCGGTCGGCTATGGCGGCTTCACCTCCAATGTCGACATGAAGTCCGGTTCTCCTGCCTTCGGCACGCCGGAATACATGAAGGCGCAGCTCGTCGGCGGCCAACTGGCCCGCCGCTACAACATCCCCTACCGCACCTCCAACACCTGCGCCGCCAACACGGTCGACGCGCAGGCCGCCTATGAGAGCGTGTTCTCGTTGTGGGGCGCCATCCAGGGCGGCGGCAATCTGATGATGCACGGCGCCGGCTGGCTGGAAGGCGGCCTGCGCTGCTCCTATGAGAAGACCATTCTGGACATCGACCTGTTGCAGATGGTGGCCGAATTCCTCACCCCGCTCGATCTCTCCGAAGAAGCGCTCGGCTTCGACGCCATCCAGTCTGTCGGCCCCGGCGGCCATTTCTTCGGTACCCAGCACACGCAAGACCGCTACAAGACCGCCTTCTATTCGCCGATCCTTTCCGACTGGCGCAATTTCGAGACCTGGGCGGAGGCCGGCTCGCCGACCGCGCTGGAAAAGGCCAATAAGGTCTGGAAGGAACGACTGGCGTCCTATGACGAGCCCTATATGGACCCGGCGATCCGCGAGGAGCTCAACGACTTCGTCGAAAAGCGCCGCGCCGAAGGCGGCGCGCCCACCGATTTCTGATCAATGTTGGCGATGGTTTGATGTGCTGATCAATCATATGGATTCGATGAACAGTCGACCCCCACTCCGTCGAGCTTCGCTCGACACCTCTCCCCCGATCGACCGGGGAGAGGAAGGGCGCGAGCCGATTCCAGCTGGCACCTTTCCTCTCCCTCCGAAGGGGGGGGAGGTGGCGCCGCGAAGCGGCGACGGAGTGGGGGAAGGCGCTCGTCAAACCCGTAGTCGGCGCAAAACAGGCACCACCCAGCGAGCCAGAAAACTCAGGCAAGGTGACAACCGGGCTGAAGCTCTGCTTTGGCTCGAATTGAAAGCCCGCAAACTTGGCGGCTACAAGTTCACGCGCCAGTTTTCCATCGGCCCGTTTTTTGCCGACTTCGCTTGCCGCGAGCGTTGGCTCGTCGTGGAAATCGACGGCTCACAACACGCCGACAGTTCATATGACCGCCGCCGCGACGACTTCATGCAGTCTCAAGGTTATTCGATCCTGCGTGTCTGGAACCATAACGTTCTGAAACATCGTACTTCCGTCTGTGAAACCGTCCTCGCCGCGCTTGACGGCAGGCTGGCTGAGAACATCGCGGCATCCGATCTCCGCTTTGTTTTCACACCCCGTCCACTCGATTCAGTCTCTGTAAAAACGGACCTATCTTCATGAAATCCCACGTAAAAGCGGTTGTCATCGGCGGCGGCGTCGTTGGCTGTTCGATGCTCTATCATCTGGCCAAGGCCGGCTGGACCGACATCATGCTGATCGAGCGTTCGGAGCTCACCTCCGGCTCGTCCTGGCATGCGGCGGGCGGCTTCCACACGCTGAACGGCGACCCGAACGTCGCCAAGCTGCAGGCCTATACGGTCCAGCTCTACAAGGAGATCGAGGAGATTTCCGGCCAGTCCTGCTCGCTGCACCTGACCGGCGGCGTGATGATGGCCGATACGCCTGAGCGCATGGACTTCCTGCGCCTTGCCCATGCCAAGGGCCGTTACCTCGGCATGGACACCGAGCTGATCACGCCGTCGGAAGCCAAGGCGATGTTCCCGCTGATGGACGAGAAGAATTTCGTCGGCGCCATGTGGGATCCGGTCGAAGGCCACCTCGATCCGTCCGGCACCACCATCGCCTATTCCAAGGCGGCCAAGAAACTCGGCGCCGAGATCGTGCTGCGCAACCGCGTCGTTGATCTCACCCAGCAGCCGGACGGCACCTGGAACGTCGTCACCGAACAAGGCACGGTCCATGCCGAGCATGTTGTCAACTGCGGCGGCCTGTGGGCGCGCGAGATTGGCCGCATGGTCGGCGTTGAGCTGCCGGTGCTGGCCATGGAGCACATGTACCTGTTGACCGAGCCGATGCCGGAGGTCGAGGAGTTCAACAAGTCGACCGGGCGCGAGATGATCGGCGTGCTCGACTTCAAGGGCGAGATCTACACCCGCCAGGAACGCAACGGCATCCTGCTCGGCACTTACGAAAAGGCCTGCAAGCCGTGGTCGCCGGTCAACACGCCGTGGGATTTCGGCCATGAACTGTTGCCGCCCGATATCGACCGCATCGCGCCGTCGCTTGAGATCGGTTTCAAGCATTTCCCCGGCATCGAGAAGGCCGGCATCAAGCAGATCATCAACGGCCCCTTCACCTTCGCGCTCGACGGCAACCCGCTGGTCGGCCCGGTGCAGGGCCTGACCAATTTCTGGTGCGCCTGCGCCGTCATGGCCGGCTTCAGCCAAGGCGGCGGCGTCGGCCTGGCGCTGTCCAACTGGATGGTGCATGGCGATCCTGGCTTCGACGTCTGGGGCATGGACGTCGCCCGCTTCGGCGAATGGGCCGGCCTGCGCTACACCAACGCCAAGGTGCGCGAAAACTATTCGCGCCGCTTCTCGATCCGCTTCCCCAACGAGGAATTGCCGGCCGCCCGTCCGGCGCAGACGACGCCGCTCTACGACATCATGCTCGCCAACAACGCCGTCATGGGCGACTCTTGGGGCCTGGAAACGCCGCTCTGGTTCGCGCCGAAGGGTTCTGAGCCGAAGGACATCGTCTCCTTCCACCGCTCCAACGATTTCGGCCCGATCGGCGAGGAAGTGCGCGCCACGCGCGAGCGCGTCGGCGTCACCGAGATCGCCAACTTCGCCAAATACGAGGTGTCGGGACCGGCCGCCGAGGATTTCCTCAACCGGCTGATGACCAACCGCATGCCCAAGGTCGGCCGCATCGTGCTCACCCCGATGGTCAACGAGTTCGGCAAGCTGATCGGCGACTTCACCATCGCCAAGGCCGGCGAGGACCGCTTCATGATCTGGGGCTCGTCGGCCGCGCAGAAATATCACATGCGCTGGTTCGAAAAGCACCTGCCCAAGGACGGTTCGGTGCGCATCCACCGCTTCGACCAGACGCTGGTGGGTCTGTCGATCGCCGGTCCGAAATCGCGTGATCTGTTGCAGAAGCTGGTCGATGTCGACGTCTCGACCAAGGCCTTCCGCTTCATGGATTTCCGCGAAATGGCCGTCGGCGGCGCGCCCTGCCTGGTCAACCGCATCACCTACACCGGCGATCTCGGCTACGAGATCTGGATGGCGCCGGCCTATCAGCGCCTTGTCTACAAGGCGATCAAGGACGCCGGCGAGGAATTCGGCCTGGTCGATTTCGGCATGCGCGCTCTGCTGTCCATGCGTCTGGAAAAGAACTTCCCGACCTGGTTCCGCGAACTGCGCCCGATCTACGGCCCGTTCGAAGGCTCGATGGACCGCTTCATCAAGCTCGAGAAGAACGACTTCATCGGCCGCGAGGCTGCCGCCAAGGAACAGGCGGAAGGCCCGAAGCTGCGCCGTGTCTCCTTCATCGTCGATGCAGCCGATGCCGACGTGATGGGCGACGAGCCGATCTGGGCCAAGGTCAGCAAGGACTACGGCACTGTGGAAAAGCCGCATGGCTACGGCGCGCCGCGCTTCGACACGGCGGGTAAGGAAGTGCGTGGCTCCAAGGCCGCCGAAGGCGCGTCCGCCGTGCGCGGCATCGTCGACGGCGAGTGGCGCGTGGTCGGCTGGGTGACGTCGGGCGGCTATGCCCATTACGTCCAGAAGTCGATGGCGCAAGGCTACGTGCCGGCAGCCCTTGCCGAGGACGAAAGCGCCGGCCTGTTCGAGATCGAGATCCTCGGCCATCGCCGCCCGGCCCGCATCAATGTCGAGGCGCCTTTCGATCCGAGCGGCGAGAAGATGCGGACCTGAGGTTCAGATGTTACCGCATAAATCCTATTGAACTGTCTCCTCTAAGTGGTCATTCTCGCGCACACTACAGCGCGAAAATGACCGGGGGAGACTATGTCTTTTGCTAACTACCAAGAAATTGTTGCCTTACAAAACTCGTCAAGCCCCATAGTAAAAAACGGAAGATTCGACAATATAAAGAGCTGCTACTACAGCTTAACTATCGAAAAAGTTTTCTTCCCGGACAAATCTCACGCCCCGCTTAAACGATCAAATTGCAGTACGGACTACATATGCATCGAACCGATGGGTATTGTTTGGGTAAGAATGAAAGAAATATTGCAGATCCCGGACAACATATGCGGGCTTCTATTCCAGACCAATCACTTCTCGAAGAAAGGGTTATCAATACTAAATTTAACTGCGGTCTCTCCTGGATACCGGGGGCCAATTACATTCATCGCTGTCAATCTGAGCGGAAAGAAGTTGAATATAAATTGGCAGGATGAGGTAGCTAGGATTTTTTTCTCAAAATTGTCTAGTAAAACGAAATCTCCATCTACGCAGAAAAATGACGATATTGAGAAATATGATCGAGAGATTAGTGATATAATTTCGGATCGCGAGAACAGCTTTCTTGATATAGACACACTCCAAAACAAGCTATCGAATAACTTGATAAGCGACGCAGAAAAGACGCTTGGCCGAGCCACCAAACGCGCGGTCATTTTCGGCGGCTTGATCGTTTTCGCGATGACGATAATCCCGCCCCTAACGGGCTACGTTTATAATATGGTCAACAACGCAGGGTACTATCTGAACAACGAGGAATCGCTCAAACTGGTGGTAGAGCGCATCCAAAAAGATACCGAATCGTCGGATATGAGGCAGCGAATTGACCAGCTCACGACTGAAGTCGACCTCCTCCGAAAACAACTGGGATCACGTCCGTAGGCAAACGTCGGTTTTCGACGCCCGCACAGGGTACGATCGAATCGCCCTCGCCTACGACGGTTCACCATGGAGGCGATTCTGGAGAAAGAATGAGTATCCGATAGTCAAAAAGATCTTTTTACGCCTGCTACACAAGTACAATTTTAAGCGCGCTTTAGACATTGGTGCGGGGACCGGATTCTACACTCGCTTCATCGAAAATTACGTCCCTAGCGTGGTTGGCGTAGACATCAGCAGGAAAATGCTTCTTGTCGCCGAAGAGAAATCGGCCGGAACATTCGTTAATCAAGATTTTCTTGAGTTCCACGACCAGATCAAATTTGAGTTTGCTCTGTCTGCGAGGACACTTTCACATATATACAGTATAGAAAACTTCTTCAGATCGCTGGACGAAGCGACTAGCGATGATGCGTGTGTTATTTTAACAGACATTCACCCTAAACATAACTATTATAAAACAAAATTTGAATTTGGGAACGACATCATAGAGATTGAAACATACAAACACACCGTCAGAGATATATTGGATATCGTCACCAATAAAATTTCTGAGCAAGTTTTTTATAAAGAGTTTGATTTTCAGTCCCTTCGGGATAAGTGGATATCAACCGAATTCAGATCGGTGATAAACTCTGTTGATCCGGTTTTTTATATCATCTTTTTCAAAAAGGGGACTGCCATTGAGCCCAGCATAAGCAGATATTTGAGGGATGTTCTGAATTTCAAATCGTTCACCCGCGTTGGCTGAAGTGGTTTCATCGCATCTAGACTCAAAGGCCAACTTCGGCCGCCACCGCAAGATCATGCCGTTCGAGCCCGGCTCGATCGAGGCGCTGCGCGAGGCGTCCCGTGAGAAGGCCGCTTCGCTCAACCAGCATGTGCTGGGCTATGGCGCCCAGGCGGAAGCGGAGTGGGCCGCCGCAGGCATTGCCGCGCCCGATCTGCCGGCGATGCGGAAATACCGGCTGCAGCGCATTCGCGCCGAGCTGAAGCGGCGCGGCTATGCCGGCGCCCTGCTCTACGACCCCGTCAACATCCGCTACGCCACCGACTCGACCAACATGCAGCTCTGGGTGGCGCACAATCCGACGCGACATTGTTTCGTCGCAGCGGAAGGCCCGGTGGTGCTGTTCGATTATTTTTCCTGCGAGCACCTGTCCGACCACTCCGGCGTTGTCGATGAGGTCCGGCCGGCGGTGTCGTGGATGTACCTCTATGGCGGCGAGCTGACCGAGCAGAAAGTCCGCCGCTGGGCCGCCGGCATTGCCGATCTGGTCAGGGAACATGGCGGCGGCAACAGCCGCATCGCCGTCGACCACATCAATCCGGAAGGCGTAGAGGAACTGGCGCGGCTGGGTGTCTCCATCGGCAATGGCGAAGCCGTCATGGAGAACGCCCGGCTGATCAAATCGCCCGACGAAATCCTCGCCATGCGCCGTTCGATCGTCGCTTGCGAGGCGGCAATGGGCGAGATGGAAGCGGCACTGAAGCCCGGCATTTCCGAGAATGAGCTGTGGGCCGAACTGCATCGCGGCAACATCGCGCGCGGCGGCGAATGGATCGAGACCCGGCTGCTGGCGTCAGGTCCGCGCACCAACCCCTGGTTCCAGGAATGCTCCTCGCGCGTGATCGAAAATGGCGACCTCGTCGCCTTCGACACCGACCTGATCGGTCCTTACGGGTTTTGCGCCGATCTTTCGCGGACATGGCTCTGCGGCGACAAGCAACCGTCGAACGAGCAGCGTGACCTGTTCCGCATTGCCGCCGACCAGATCGCGCACAACACCGAGCTGATGCAGCCGGGCGTCTCCTTCCGCGATCTTGTCGAACGTTCCGTCGTGCCGCCGGGAGATTGCTTCCCGACCCGCTACGGCGTGCTCTACCACGGCGTCGGTCTGGCCGACGAATACCCGACGCTGCCGCATGCCAGCGACTGGACCGCCGACACGCCCGACGGCGTGCTCGAACCCGGCATGGTGCTGTGCGTGGAAAGCTATATCGGCAGGCTGGGTGGCCGCGAGGGCGTCAAGATCGAGGAGCAGATCCTGATCACCGCAACCGGCAACGAGCAGCTTTCAACCTATCCGTTGGATGCGAGGCTGCTCGGCTAGTCCGGCGAATGCTTCACGCATCGCCCTGAGGGTCTTTTCCGGCGTTGTCCTGGCGGTGATGTAGGGCAGGCCTTTGCGCCGTGCCGTCCAGCCGACGACCGCGACCTTGCCTGCCGCCGGCTCGAAACGCTGCGCCAGCGCCCAGCTCTCGCAATCGATCGCCGCGACGTCCGCTTTGCCCTCGGCGACAGCGACAATCGAGCCACGATGGCCGCCGCTTTCGCTGCGAGACGAAAAGATATCCAGGCTTTCGCCCACAGCCTGCAGATCGCGCGTCAGCCCGATGATGCCCGACATCGAATCGGTGCTGTTGAAGGTGAAGCGCCTGCCGCGCATGAGATCGAGCGGCAGCGAGGCCTTGCCGTCCGCGGGCGAGCGAATCTGTGGCCCCTCGCCCGTCCGCATCACCAGCGCGCTCGAATAGAGTTCGCCCTGCCCGCCATCGAAAGCGTCATAGCTCGGCTGGCCGACAACCTGCACATGTTTGGACAGGCCGAGTTCCATCGGCCCCCAGCAGGTCTGCGCGAAGAGCAGCGCCGGGTGCAGCCAAAGCCGGTGGTAGTCGAGTTCGTCCGGCGGCAATGTCGCTGGATCCGGCGCGATCAAGGCTCCCTGGCCATCGCGGATGCCGCCCGGCACCGCCGGCAGGTCGCCGTTGCGGCGCACGATCGATTGCGGCGCGTCGATACCCTTTTGCCGGAAGGCATCACGCAGCAGCACCCATTGCGCGTCGACCGCACCGCGCACCTCGGGCCAGTCATACATCGGCAGTGCCGCGATCAATTCACTCATGCCGACACTCAATCATCATGCCTGGAGACAGGATCACAAAAACACGGCGCCCAATCAGAATTGGCCGACACGGTTCCTGGATGCCCGCACTTATTCCTTGGGCGGCTCGGCAGGCACCGGCGCGCTGCCGAGTCCGCTGATGCTGCGCGCCCTGATGCGCGGCTTGAAAGCCCGGCCTGGCTCCGGCGTGCGGCGCAAGGCCGGATGCACGATCGGCTCCTTTGCCTTGAAAGCATAGGATTTGAGCAGCGCGAAATAGTTCGGATAGGCATAGCCATTGTTCATCCGCAGCCACTCGTCGCGGCGCTCGCGGAACAGCTTCGGCAGCCTGTACCAGGCGACCGTCGGCGTCTTGTGGTGGACGAAGTGCAGATTGTTGTTGAGGAACAGGAACGACAGCGGCGAGCGCTCGACGATAACCGTGCGGCCTTCCGGGTGCTCGGACCATTGATGCTCGGCATAGGTGCGGATCGAGATCAGCGACTGGCCGAGCCACACCGGCACCAGAAGGTAGAGCCAAAGCGGCATGCCAAAACCGAACTGGACGACCGGCAGCACGATCGCAAGACCGACCGCATGCAACAGCCAGGCTTTGCGGATCGCCTTGTCGCCGGCAGCAATGTGCTTGGCGTCGTCGATGAAGAAGCCGATGCAGGACAGCCACGGACCGAGCACCAGCCGGCCAAGCATCGTGTTGTTGACCTTGAGCAGGAACTTCATCCACGGCGGCATCTCCTCGTGCATCCAGAGCGCCTGGTAATAGCTCTCGGGATCGTCCAGAGGATCGGTCAGCCGCTCATCGGCATGATGGCGAAGGTGAATGGTCTTGAAGCGGCGGAAGGGCCAGGTGAGGCCGATCGGCAGGAAAACGAAAGCTTCGTTGGCGAGCGCGTTGCGCGTCGGATGACCATGCAGCACTTCGTGCATGATCGATGACTGCAGCGCCAGCGTCAGCGCCAGGATGGCAAGCGCCAGAATGGGATAGGAGGGCCAGAGGAAGAAGCCGGCGACAAACCATGTAGCGTAGCAGAAGAGAGCGAGGACCACGGTCGGCCATTCGATGGCCGGCTTGCTGCTTTTACGGTTGCCTGCACTGCTGGTCATGCTATCGACCACTGCCCCTCAGTCGCCGGAACCCCAACTGGTTCCTGACAGCATAGTGTCAGGAGAAACGATTCGACTCAACGCGACAAAGTGCACAAAATGTTGCGTCTGCGCATTTTTAGCCGCATATGTTGTACATTGTGAACAACCTTAGGGATTCATTTACGCCTGCAGCGCTCGTTCAGCGGGCTTCGGCGCAAATTTTTCCTCAAAGCTCAGGGAGAACGAAGGGTGGACAAACGGGACCTGTCGGCAATCTTCCGGGAGCGGTTGAAGCTGCTCCTGACACGCTCCGACCTCAACCAGTCGGCCTTCGCGTCAGCAGTCGGCATCGACAGATCGGCGCTGTCGCAGTTGATGTCCGGCGCTTCGACCCGCCTGCCCCGCGCCGAGACGCTTCTCAACATCGCCGCCGAGTTCAAGGTTTCGCTCGACTGGCTGCTCGGCCTCAGCCAGGACGAAGGCGTCACCGGTGAAATCCGCGAAAGCCTGGAAATCGAGGAAGCCCCTGACGGTTTCGACCGCACGCTGCTGGCCAAATGGTTCGCCGAGGCAGCCGGCACCAAGATCCGTTACGTGCCGGCCGGCATCCCCGACCTTCTGCGCACCCACGCTTTGGTCGACTATGAGGCCAACATCACCAATCGCAGCCGTTCGGCACAGGCCAGCGAGACCCAGTACCGCATCGAGTACAACCGGCGCCCCGAGACCGACATGGAGGTCTGCATGCCGCGCCACACACTGGAAATCTTCGCGCGCGGGCTCGGTGTCTGGGACCGATTTCCCGAGGCCGATCGCCGGCAGCAGCTCGATCACATGGCGACGCTGCTTGACGACCTCTACCCGACCTTCCGCCTGTTCCTCTATGACGGCCGCATGCGTTATTCGATTCCGCTGACCATCTTCGGCCCCTACCGCGCGGCCATCTATGTCGGCGACATGTATGTGGTGTTGAACGCCACCCAGCCGATCCAGGCGCTAACCCAGCATTTCGACAATCTGATCCGCGCCGCCGACGTCAACCCGCATGAAGCAGCAAGCTTCGCGCGCAATCTGGCCGGCATGTCGTTCCCATCAGGCTCTGTTTGACCGCAGCCATCGCTGTCATGCTGACGGGACCGGCCTGGGTCAGGGCCGGATGTTCATCGTTCCAGGGAAATCCATGCAAGAACCTGCTCGCATCGTCGTTCCGCCGCAGTCTGGCCGTGCCATCCACGTCAGGCGCGGCGATCTTATCCGCGTCATCGACCCCCGGGGCCAGCAGGTGTCCGATCTCTGGGCCTTCTCGACGGAAGGAAAACTCGACTGGCTGAGCACTTCGCAGACACGCGACATCGTCGAGCGGCTGTTCCCAAAACCGGGCGATCATTTCTACAGCGCCACGGGCAAGATCATGCTGACCCTCATCGAGGACGCCTCGCCTGGACCGCATGACATGCTCTACCCTGCTTGCGACAGCGGACTTTACGAACGGGCCGGCCTGCCGAACCACCCGAACTGCCGCGACAATCTGATGAAGGCGCTCAGCAGTGAAGGCATCGAGCTGCCGTTCGCGCCCGACCCGGTCGATCTGTTCCAGAATTCCCTGCCGCAGCCGGACGGCACGCTTGTGGTCGAAGCCTCGATCAACCCGCCCGGCGGCTATGTCACCTTGCGCGCGGAGCAGGATCTCCTGCTCGTCGTCACCGCTTGCTTGGTCGACCATCACCCGACCAACGGCGATACCTGCACCGAGATCGAGGTCGAGATCACGCCCGCTGCTTGAGCAGCGGGCCGTTGCGCTGCAAATTCATTGACGAGACATAAAGACTTCTTTATATCCTTATTCCAATTCCAGACACGAAAGCTATCGCCATGACCGCGACCAATCCGATCGACGCACTGCTTGCCGAAAAGGGCGTGCTTTTGGCCGACGGCGCCACCGGCACCAATCTGTTCGCCATGGGTCTGGAGGCCGGCGAAGCGCCGGAGCTGCTCAACGACACCGCGCCCGAGACCATCGCCAGGCTGCATCAGAATTTCGTCGAGGCGGGCGCCGACATCATCCTCACCAATTCCTTCGGCGGCACCCGCCACCGGCTGAAGCTGCATCATGCGCAGGACCGTGTTTTCGAGTTGAACAGGCGCGCCGCCGAGATCGCCCGTTCCGTCGCCGACAAGGCCGGCCGCAAGGTGATCGTCGCCGGCTCCGTCGGCCCGACCGGCGAGCTGCTGGTGCCGCTCGGCGCCATGACTTATGACGAAGCGGTCGACGCTTTTGCCGAGCAGATCGAAGGCCTGAAGGCCGGCGGCGCCGAAGTCGCCTGGATCGAAACCATGTCGGCGCCCGACGAAATCCGCGCTGCCGCGGAAGCCGCGATCCGCGTCGGCCTGCCCTATACCTATACCGGCTCCTTCGACACCGCCGGGCGCACCATGATGGGGCTGCTGCCGAAGGATATCCATGGCGTCGTTGACGGGCTGTCGCAGGCACCGCTCGGCGTCGGCGCCAATTGCGGTGTCGGCGCTTCCGACATCCTGGCCTCGCTGCTCGACATGACCGAGGCCAAGCCCGAAGCGACCGTCATTGTCAAAGGCAATTGCGGCATCCCCGAATTCCGCGGCACCGAAATCCACTATTCCGGCACGCCGGAACTGATGGCCGACTATGTGCGGCTGGCGGTCGATGGCGGCGCGAAAATCGTCGGCGGCTGCTGCGGCACCTCGTTCGCCCATCTCGCCGCCATGCGTAAGGCGCTCGACGCGCACACCAAGGCGGCGCGCCCGACCGTCGAGACGATCGTCGAGCGCATCGGCCCGATGCGCAACAAGGTGGCGACGGCAAACACCGCCGAGACCAGCGAAGCCCGGCGCGAGCGCCGGCGCGGCCGCGCCTGATAGCGGATTCCTATTTGCTGTTGTCGGCGTAGCGCGACAGCGCCGTATTGAAATCGACGACATTGTGATTGTCGGTGCCCATCGCCACGAGGGCACCGGACGAACTCGGATCGCTGATCTGCTCCAGCATCGAGCGGAAGCGGTCATTGTTCAGCGCCGAGAGTGCTGTGTTGCGGGCCGCGTCGACATCATTCCTGATGCGTGTGGATTCCGCCGACGGAGCGGCTTCTTTGCGTATCGGCGCGTTCGCCGCCGTTGCATTCGCGTTCCCGGTCGTCGTGATATGCACTGCTATTCCCTCAGACCCCTCTATCGGCAGTGCTAACAGAGGGTCATTGCGATCAGGTTCCGGAAAAGCCACGCAATTTAACGATCGCGGAAGGCCGGCGGATTTGTCCCGCCGGCCCCGCGTTCGATGCAAAATGCCTTACTTGCTAGCGCCCAGCGACGAAGCCAGCCGCACCAGCGACAGGAACTCGGCCCTGTAGCCGAACGGATCGGCGCCGCGCGCGGCGTTGGCGATCTCGGCGATCCGGTCGTAACCGAAATTCGCCGTCTGGTCCTCGTCACGCAATTTCTGCCCGAAGGCAGCGACCGCGACCGAGAAGCGCTGGTCGATGCCGGCTTCGTCGAAGGTCTTGACCTCGTTGGCGGCCGTCACCGGCGTGGTAATCAGCTTCGAGACATTCTCGTCCGGCAGCTTGTAGCGGATCTTGACGAAGGCATATTCGCCGGCATTGGCAACGCCGCCATTGTCGACCTTGGCCTGGCCGTAGCGCAGCGGGTCGACCTGCTCGCCGCCGCTGCCTTTCGGCGTGATCTCGTAGATCGCGGTCACCGCATGGCCCGAGCCGATATCGCCGGCATCGACGCGGTCGTTGTTGAAATCCTCGCGGTTGAGCGCCCGGGTCTCGTAGCCGACCAGCCGATATTCCGAGACAGTGGCCGGGTTGAACTCGACCTGGATCTTGACGTCCTTGGCGATGGTGAACAGCGTCGAGGACGCATCGTCGACCAGCACCTTCTGCGCCTCGGCCAGCGTGTCAATATAGGCGGCCGTGCCGTTGCCGTTCTGGGCGATGGTCTGCATCATCTGGTCGTTGAGGTTGTCGCGGCCGAAGCCGAACACCGACAGGAACACGCCGGTCTTGCGCTCCGTCTCGATGAGACGCTTGAGATCGTCGTCATCGGTCTGGCCGACATTGAAATCACCATCGGTGGCCAGCATCACCCGGTTGACGCCGTCCTTGACAAAGGATTGCTGGGCAAGCTTGTAGGCTTCGCGAATACCTTCCTCGCCGGCCGTCGAACCACCCGGCTCGAGATTGTCGATGGCGGACAAAATCTTCTGCTTGTCCGACGCCTTGGTCGGCATCAGCACCGTGCCGGCATTGCCTGCATAGGTGACGATCGAGACGGTGTCGTCGGCCTTGAGCTTGTTGACCAGCATTCGGAAGGCCGACTTCAGCAGCGGCAGCTTGTCCGGTTCGTCCATCGAGCCTGAGACGTCGATCAGGAAGACCAGATTGGCCTTCGGTTGCTCGGCCGGCTTCACGTCGAAGCCTTTGATCGCGACATGCATGAGCTTGGTGTGCTCATTCCACGGCGTCGGCATGACGGTGACCGTCGAGTTGAACGGCGTCTTGGCCGAATCCGGACCCTTCCAGTCATAGGGGAAGTAGTTGATCATCTCCTCGACGCGGACCGTATCGGGGTCCGGCAGGGCGCCTTCCTTCAGCGAACGGCGCACGAAGGAATAGGACGCCGTGTCGACATCGATCGAGAAGGTCGAGACCGGATCTTGCGCGGTTTCATGCACCGGGTTGGTCTTGAAGGTCTCGATGCGGCTGCGGTTTTCCTCCTGCGGCTGCACCTGGTCGGATGGCATGGGCGCGGGCTCAACCATCAGCTTGGAATCGACCATTGCGGGAGGAGACGTCGGCGTCGCGGCAGCCTGCCCTGCCGGCGCCTGATCGGCCCTCGCAGCTTCATCTTGTGATTGTGACTTGAAGTTCACGATGGGACGCGACCCGTCCTTGCCGGCCGCAAGCTGACCGCTCTGCAGTGATGCGGGTGGCGGAGCGGGCAAGGCCTCGGGCGCGACCTGCTGCTTGAGCAGGCTGTCGACCTCCGTCGCCGGCTTGGGTGGCGTTGCCACCTGTGAATTGGCCGGGGCCCCGGCGTCGGCGCCGGTCTTCTTCTCCTTGGCGGGCGCAGCGGCCAGGGGCTGGTTGATCATCGGCTGCTCCGGCGCGGACTTCTGCGCCGCAGGCTTCGGCATGACGGGCTTGTCTGCCGTCGTTTCGGTGATCTTGCCGTTGTCGACGATGACCGGCGGCTGTTCCTTCAGCATCTCGAAAGCGGCATATCCGGCAATAGGCAGCGCGACCAGCGTGGTGATGGCCGGCGTGGCAATGAGTTTCCGTTGCATGATGTCTCTCCAGAGCTTGTGTGCTCGCTCCGTGAGACGAAGGCCTGTTGCCGATCCTTGGGGGGCCGTCGAAATATTTTCGTCGAGGTCGAAAGCCTGCATGGCGGCAGCAAACGCCCGCGCCTTCGCCTCGCTATCCGGCGCCGGCACTGCGAGATCGCGCAGCCTTTCCAGTTCGTCGTCGTCGACCATGGTCACACTTCCCCGGCTGAGCGCATCAGCACCTTCAGCCGTTTCTTCGCTTCATGGATGTGCCAGGAGACAGTCGTCTCCGAGATCGCCATCACCTCCGCCGCAGCCGCGTGGTTCAACCCTTCGCCATAGACCAGCAGCACCGCGTCGCGCTGCTTATCAGGCAACAGGCGCACGGCCGCCCACAACGCTTCGGCCGGGTCTTGCGGCTCTGCCGTCCCTTCGCCCGAAATCAGCGCATAGGCGCCGTAGGCTTCGGTCTTGGCCGTGTCGCGAGAGCGCTTGCGCATCATATCGCGCGCCGCGTTCAGCGTCATGGCGTAGAGCCAGGTCGTGAACGCGCCGCTGCCCTGATAGTCGCGGATCGCGCGGCCGAGCCGCACGCAGACGTCCTGGGCGATGTCCTCGGCGTCGGCCTTGCGGCCGCACCAGCGATAGGCCGCGCGATAGACAAAGCCATAGTGCCTTTCGAGCAATATGCCGAAAGCCGCTTTGTCTCCGCCCCTTGCCCGCCCGATCAGTTCGGCATCGGAGGCATCGCTGTCGTCCAGCATCATCGCCATCATTTGCCTGTTGGACGAAGGCTAATGACCAATCCTTGGGGCGATGGAAAGATTTTTTTCAACGCAAGCGCATTCGGCTCCGAGGCCTCTTCAGGATCGAGCCAAGAAAGAGTGACCTGGCGTCTTCAGGTCTGGCACTGGCAATTCGATCTAGACTCGGGTTTCTGCTTTCCTCGCCAGAGCACAATCTGGCCGGACCATTGACCATGTCGGAACCGCAAGCATCGTCCGCTCCCAGCTGCTCGCAGCTGTTGTGGATTTTCACGCGCATTGCTCTCACGGCGGCTGGTTCGCGCGCGCCGTCGCCTTCGCACCGACGGCAACGCTTCTCGTGACCAGGGTCAGTCCGCTTCTATGCCATCAATCTTGTTTAGGCAGACGGCGCTCTGATCAGTGTCTCGGCAAACAGTGTGATCAGCCTTTGCCAGTGCCGCGCCGCGCCGGCTTCGTTATAGACGCTGTGATCCGGCACGCACCAGCCATGCGCCATGCCGACGTAATTCTCGATCGCGTGGTCGACTTCAGCATTGCGCAGCGCTTCCTCCAGCCGGGTCGACTGTTCCGGCGGAAAACTCCGGTCGACGCCGGCCATGCCGACATAGACGCGTGCCTTGATCGAATCGGCCTTGCGATGCGGGCTGTCGGCGGCGTCACTGGCCAGGTTGCCGCCGTGAAAGCTGGCGGCGGCCTTGATCCTGTCGGGATAGGTCGCGGCGGCGTTGAGCGCACGCGCGCCGCCCATACAGTAGCCCACAGTGCCGATCGGCCCGGTGACGCCTTCGCCGGCGAGCGCCTCGAGAAAGGCGGCGCTGTCGCTGATGGTCATCTCCTGCGTCGTGCCAGTAACCAGCGCCATCAGGGCCGTCTTGGTGGTTTCGTTCGTAAAGGCGGTTTTGGCGTCGAACGGACCATAGGGCGCGTTGCGATGGAACAGGTCCGGCACCAGCACTGCGTGGCCTTCGGCCGCCAGCCGCTCGGCCATGCCATAAAGCGCCGGGCGGGGACCGAAAGCGTCCTGGTAGAGAATAACGCCGGACTTCGCCGCGGACGGCTCCGACGGTCGGAAAAGCCCGGCCTTTGCCGTGCCGTCACGGGTCTTGATCTGAAGCTCCTGCCTGGTCATCGCCTGCTCCGCTATGAGATGCGCGATACATATCGGTGCAAATGACAAGGGCAAGGCATTGCCTGAACGTCGCGGTCAACATTTCGTGCGGAAGCGGCGGCGGGGACCGCAAACGCCTTGACTTGGTTTTCCGCGGATCAGGCCTGGCTATCCACGCGCACGGACCTTGCCCCGACATGCAGCGCACGGCCGGCGCCGAAGCCCATGACGGCAACGCCAAGTCCAAGCGCGACAAACAGGAAGGCCGACTCGGAGAAACTGCCGGTCCAGCCGCGGATGAGGCCCACCAGCAACGGGCCGAAAGCTGCCAGCACATAGCCGACGCCTTGCGCCATGCCCGAAAGATGCGCCGCGACATGGGAATCCGGCGAACGCAGCACGATCAGGGTCATGGCGGCCGCGATCAGCCCACCCTGCCCGACGCCTTGCAGAACCGCCCAGAAAAGGATGGTCGAGGTCGGCGCGAACAGGATGCCGAGCAGCGCAACAACCGCGATGGCGACGAGCGCGACATTGATGCCGCGCTGATCCTTCAGCCGCACGGCAATGGATGGAACGGCGAGGCAAGTGATCACCTGCGTCATCACGGACAGCGAGACGATCGCGCCGGCGGTCGCCCCGTCGAAGCCGCGTTCGCGCAGGATCGGCGCCAGCCAGCCGAAGATGCAGTAGGCAAGCGCCGACTGCAGGCCCATGAACAACGTTACCTGCCAGGCCAGACGGTCGCGCCAGAGCCCAACAACGCGAAAGCCGTTATGGCTGGCCTGCCGCCGGCTGCCCAACGCCTGTGGGATCCAGATCAAAAGCACGAGCAATGTCGGCAGCGCCCAGGCGGCGAGCGCGCCGGACCATGAGCCGGTGACATGATGCTCGATCGGCAGCGTGAAACCCGAGGCGGCGGCTGAGCTGGCACAGAGCGCCATGGTGTAAAGCCCGGTCATGATGGCGGCGCGGTCGGCAAAATCGCGCTTCACCAGCCCTGGCAGCAGCACATTGCCGATCGCAATTGAGCCTCCGGCAAGGAAGGTGGCTACAAACAGCGACGGAACGGATTCTAACCAGCGCAAGCCCGTTCCCAGCGCCAGCAGCGCAAGCGCGCCGAGCAAGGTGCGCTCGGCCCCGTAGCGCTGGGCCAGCTTTGGCGCCAAGGGCGCGAACAGGCCAAGGCACAGCACGGGCAGCGTCGTCAGCAGGCTGGCGCCTGTTGTCGACAGGCCGGTTCCCTGCATCACTTCAGGCAGCAGCACCGACAGGCTAGAAAACAGGAAACGCAGGCTGAAAGCGATCAGTACGAGGCTCACGCCAAGAACGATGCGCGCAGTGCGGCTGCGCGGTTCAGGCGGCAGCGGCCGCGGCACGCTATCGGCTTCGGCATCGATGAGGCCCAGCCCCGCGACGGCATCCGTCTTCAGGTCTGATGGGCGAAACGTCTGGTTCATTGGGAAAGCAGTCTTTCAAGTTGGGCAAGCACCGGCGCCATGAAGGCGTGCACGGCGGCAACCGCACGTTCGGGATCGTTCGCGGCGATGGCGTCGACGATGGCCGCGTGCGCCTGCTGGTCCGGTTCGGGCAGTTCGCCGGCAATCGTGGCATGGATGGTTTCGGTGATGGCGGCGGTGAAGAAGTCGTAGAGTTCCATCATCGCTCGGTTGCCGGACGCCGCGACGACCGACTTGTGAAAGGCAAGATCACGCCGGATGAACGCTTCGCTGCCGCCATCGGCAACGGTGCCACGTTCGGCGAGCAATCGGCGCATCCGGTCGAGATCGGCGGGCGTGTGGCGCAGGGCCGCCAGCCGCGCGGCCTCCAGGTCCAGCGCGGCGCGTGCTTCCCATTGGTCGCGCAAGCCAGTGCGCTTGACGCGATCGAGGGCCGCGGAGGAATCGACGGTCGAGCGCACATAGGTGCCCGAACCCTGGCGCGTATCCAGCAACCCTTGCGAGACAAGCACCCTCACCGCCTCACGCACCGTGCCGCGGCTGACCGATAGAAGGTCGCTGAGCGCCGCCTCATTGGGGATACGCTCGCCGACGCCCCAGCGGCCGCCGACGATCTCGGCCCGCAGGCTCCCGGTCGCGCTGTCGGTCAGGTTGGTTCGGATGGCAGGTTGCATCGGCCTATTCATCAAGTCATCTGATGACTTGATGAATAGGCTTGCTCGTTACGGCAGTCAAGGTGCTGATTGAGGAATCCGAGCGCTACGCAACGGGCATCGATCAGCCGGCGGCGCGTGCAAAGCTCGCCATATGGAAGGCCTGAACCTCCGGCGGATAGCGATATTCCGTCCCATAGGGACAGGCATTGCGGTCGAGACAGCCGCCGCTGCGGCATGGTTCGCCATTCCCTCCCCGCACATGCGCCAAGCAGGCTGGATAGTTGAAACCTGCGGACGAATAGGCGTCGACCGGGCAGGATTTCAGGCAGGGTTTATCGATGCATGTATCGCAAAGATGAATCGCTGCATGAGGTTCGGCGAGTGCAAGCTTGTCCTCAAACAGCAACGCGCCGCGATAGGCATGCCAGAGCCCGAAGGTCGGATGCATGAGGATGCCAAGGGGTGACGGTTTCAGCCCTTCGGCGCGCATGGCCCATTGCTGGAAGGGCAAGTAGGGCCGGTCCGAGGGCGAGACGGCGCGCGCGTCGAATTCCGCTGCGACAGCGCCGATCACTTCGCGCGACCAAGTGTCGAGGGGATTGGTGATGGCCTGCGGCTGCCGTTCGCGCCACCGCTTGAAATGCGACCAAGGCGCCGCGCCCGCCTGCCCGACCAGCAGGACCGATTTCGCGCTGGCGCCTGACGGGCCGGTCAGTGGATCCTCGCCATCGGGAAAATCAAAGCCGCCGCGAAGGATCAGGCCGTGCGCTGCAAGTGCGGCCGCGATCCCGTCGATCCGGCTGCCGGCGCGCGTCATCCCTTCTTGTCCGGGTCGGAGAACGCGCTCCGCCAGACTTCCTTGTGGATGATGTCGGCCACTTTAGCCCGGCCTGAATCGGGCTCCTTTCACGTGAAGGCGTCGGCCATCGAGCCCTTCTTCTTGGCGATGAAGTCCTTCAGCGCCTCGTCGATGGACGGATCGAGATACGGCGCTTCATAACTTTCCAGCCAACGGCGGGCGAGTTCGTTGGCGCGCTGGGGTGCTGTCTTCTCGCCTTCGGCCAGCCACTGCTCGAAGGAGTTGTTGTCGGCGATGTTTGAGCGGTAGAAGGCGGTCTGGAAATTCGCCTGGGTGTGGTCGCAGCCGAGATAGTGGCTGCCCGGACCGACCTGGCGGATGGCGTCCATCGCCTGGCCGTTTTCCGACAGGTCGACGCCTTCGGCGAACTTCTGCTGCATGCCGAGCTGGTCGATATCCATCATGAATTTTTCGTAGCAGGAGGCCAGACCACCCTCGAGCCAACCGGCCGAATGCAGCACGAAATTGGTGCCGGCAAGGATGGTCGAGTTGAGCGTGTTGGCGCTTTCATAAGCGGCCTGCGCATCCGGAACCTTCGAGGCGCAGAGCGAACCGCCGGTGCGGAACGGCAGGCCAAGCCGACGCGCGAGCTGGGCGGCGCCGTAAGAAACCAGCGACGGCTCCGGCGTGCCGAAGGTTGGCGCGCCTGACTGCATCGAGATCGACGAGGCGAAGGTGCCGAACAGCACCGGCGCACCGGGCTTGATGAGCTGCGTGAACGAGGCTCCCGCCAGCACTTCGGCCAGAACCTGCGTCAGCGTGCCGGCGACCGTCACCGGGCTCATCGCGCCGGCCAGGATGAACGGCGTGACGATGCAGGCCTGGTTGTGGCGCGAATAGACCTTCAGCGCGCCGAGCATGGTCTCGTCGAAGACCATCGGCGAGTTGGCGTTGATCAGGCTGGTCAACACGGTGTTGTTCTCGACGAAGTCGTCGCCGAACACGATCTTGGCCATCGCCACCGTGTCTTCGGCGCGTTCCGGCGCTGTCACCGAGCCCATGAACGGCTTGTCGGAATATTTGATGTGGCTGTAGACCATGTCGAGGTGGCGCTTGTTGACCGGCACGTCGACCGGTTCGCAGACCGTGCCGCCCGAATGGTGGATCGACGGCGCCATATAGGCGAGCTTCACGAAATTCTGGAAATCCTCGATCGTGGCGTAGCGGCGATTGCCATCGAGGTCGCGCACGAAGGGCGGGCCGTAGACCGGCGCGAACACTGTCGCATTGCCGCCGATCTGCACCGAACGCTCCGGGTTGCGCGCATGCTGGGTGTAGATTGAAGGCGCGGTCTTCAAGAGCGAACGGCAGAGCCCCTTGGGGAAATGCACGCGCTCGCCCTTGACGTCGGCGCCGGCTTCTTTCCACAGTTGCAGGGCTTCCGCATCGTCGCGGAAAATAATGCCGATCTCTTCCAGCACCGTATCGGTGTTCTTCTCGATCAGCGCCAGGCCTTCCTCGTTGAGGACTTCATAGACGTTGATCTTGCGTTTGATGTAGGTGAGTTGGGTGCCCGGACCGCCGCCGGCGCGCGCCGCACGCCTGGCCGCTGCTCCGCCGCTGGCGCCGCGCCCACGCCGCGCGTTTGAAGCTTCCTGGTCGACTGCCGCGTGTTCGCTCATGATCGCTCTTCCCTGAATATGTCCGGGCCTGAATAGGAGCCGGTCCGTAACCGTTGCGGCCGCTTGGCGCGGCTTTCGGCGGATCGTAGCCATGCACCCTATTCGAAACGGCCAGCCAGCGCCAACGCCTGTCGCAAAATCGACAAGAAAAGCGCTAATTTTTCAGTCGCTTTCCTTTTGCGGGAAGTCGCAAATCAGCTATGGATGCACGGCCCTCGCGGGTTAGGTATTGGCGCATCGATTTTTAAGCTGCCGCAGTCAGTCCGAGCGGCAAGGAGCCCGAGAAAAAATGTCCGACGACGAGATCATCCTTTCCGAGCTTTCCGACGACGAACTCGTGCAGCAGATGCACGACGACCTCTATGACGGCCTGAAGGAAGAGATCGAGGAAGGCACCCAGATCCTTCTGGAACGCGGTTGGGCGCCCTACAAGGTGCTGACCGAAGCCCTCGTCGAAGGCATGCGCATCGTTGGCGAGGATTTCCGCGACGGCATCCTGTTCGTGCCGGAAGTGCTGCTCTCGGCCAACGCCATGAAGGCCGGCATGTTCATCCTGCGTCCGCTGCTCGCCGCCACCGGCGCGCCCAAGCAGGGCAAGATGGTGATCGGCACCGTCAAGGGCGACATCCACGACATCGGCAAGAACCTCGTCGGCATGATGATGGAAGGTGCTGGCTTCGACGTCATCGATCTCGGCATCAACAATGCGGTCGAGAAGTATCTCGACGCCATCGAACAGCATCAGCCCGACATCATCGGCATGTCGGCGCTGCTAACCACCACCATGCCCTATATGAAGGTCGTCATCGACACGATGAAGGAAAAGGGCATCCGCGACGACTACGTCGTTCTCGTCGGCGGCGCGCCGCTCAACGAGGAATTCGGCAAGGCCGTCGGCGCCGACGCCTATTGCCGCGACGCGGCGGTGGCGGTCGAGACCGCCAAGGATTTCATGAAGCGCAAGCATAACGTGCGCGCTTCGGCCTGACCCAAGGCATCAAGATGAATTGCATTCATCAGGTCGAATGGAAGAAGCCGCGCCTTGCAGCGCGGCTTTTTTGTTACCAGATGAGCAACTGACCAACTGCAGGAAGCCGGCTCGAGCGAACGCATGGCCAGGGCGCAGACAACGCAACCGAACACGGCAGACAGGCTTCTTGTCATTGCCTGCGGGATGATTGCGCGCGAAGTCCTGGCCGTGAAGGAAAAGCTCAAGCTCGATCATCTTGAGCTGACCTGCCTGCCGGCGGAGTTTCATTTCTATCCCGACCGCATCGCGCCAGCCATGGACAAGGCGATCGAGAAGGCCAAGGCGGAAGGCTACCAGCACATCTTCGTCGGCTACGCCGATTGCGGCACGGGTGGATTGCTCGATCGCGTCATCGAAAAGCACGGCGTCGAGCGCATGGCCGGCCCGCACTGCTTTGCCTTCTATCAAGGCATGGACGCCTACGCGAAGGTCGGCGACGACGACATGATGTCGTTCTACATGACCGACTTCCTCTGCCGCCAATTCGAGGCCTTCTTCATCAAGCCGCTCGGCCTAGATCGGCATCCGGAGCTGATCAAGGACTATTTCGGCAATTACGAGAAGCTGATCTACCTCGCCCAGACCGACGATCCGGAACTCGACAAGGTCGCCGAAAAAGCCGCCGCCATGCTCGGCCTCGCCTATGAACGCCGGGCCACCGGGTATGGCGATCTGACGCCTGAACTCGCGCGAGCATCGGCAAGCGCTGCCTGACGGTCAGGCCTCGGCTTCGAGCGCCGCAAGCACGTCGGCGAAGCTCGTCTTGCAGACGAACCCCAACCGTTCCCTTGCATGCGAAGGGTCGTAAACGCGATCGATCGACGAAAACATCGTCCAGCCCTTTTTGGCATAGAGCCGTGGATAGTGCGGAAAGTAACGCGCGACGACCGACGGCGCGTCGGCGATCAACTCCGTACAATCCTGCGGCTGGAACGGCGTCGGCGCCGAGACAATGAAAATGTCGAAGCCAAGCTGCGGCGCCTTCTCGAGAGCAGCGACATGCGCTTCGGCCGCGTCCTCGACGGTCAATCGCCGGAACAGAAGCTCGTTCGCCTTGGTGTTGGCGTCCGATTGTTCGATCGCATGCGCCATGTCGTCAGCCTCGGGGAAGAAGCGCGCGGTGCGCAGCACGACGACCGGCAATCCGCGCTCGATATGGTAGAGACGGCACAGATGCTCGGCCGAGAGCTTGGTCACGCCATAGATATTGCGCGGCTCCGGCGACATCTCCTCGGTCAGCCAGGCGGCCTTGCGCGCGCCACCCTGGAAACCGGCGCGGATCGCCTGCGATATCATCAGTGATGTCGTCGAGGTGAAGACGAAGCGATCGACGCCACATGCCACGGCCGCATCGAGCAGATTCAGCGTGCCTTGCACATTGATCGCGACAAAGGCCGTATTCTCGAATTGTTCGATGTTCGGCTTATGCAGCGCGCCGCTGTGGATGATGGCTTCAATCTGATTCTCGCGGATCGCCCTGAAGACGAGCTCGCGGTCCGCGATCGAGCCGACGATTTGCGTGCGCGCCGATGGAACAGGATCGAGGCCGACTACATGATGGCCGAGTGCCTCCAGCCGTGGTCCAAGCGTGCTGCCCAGCCATCCGGACGATCCCGTGAGCAAGATCCGCATCGATCGAACTGCCATTATTTCGAGCTGCTGGTGTTAAGCACGGATGACAGACGAGTGCGAACCGGTAAGTTATGCGCCAGTGACGAAAAGAAACTGTTCCAGCCATTGATTTGAGGAAACGTATTGATGACCCCTCGCCTTTTGCTTGCCGCCCTTGGCCTCATCGCTTTCGCCCTGCCGGCGCATGCCGACGGCGCGATGCAGAAGCTGATCACTGCCGCCGACACCGGCGATGTCGCCGACCTCAAACAGCTGGACGAGTTGCTCGCCAGGCCGCTGGTCGCTTTCTCCGATAAGGATCTCACTGGCAACTGGAAGTGCCGTACCATCAAAGTCGGCGGCCTGAGCCCGCTGGTCATCTATGGCTGGTTCAGGTGTAAGGTCACCGACGACGGCTCGGGCTGGAAGCTGGAGAAGACCACCGGCTCGCAGCGCACCACCGGCCGTTTCTTCGACGAGAGCGAAAAGCGCGCTATCTATCTTGGCTCGGGCTCCGTTAATGAAGACAAACCCAAGCCCTATGGCAGCGGCCCCGAAACCGACCAGGTCGGTTACGCCTTCCGCAACAGCGCCACTGAGTGGCGTATCGAATTGCCGGCGCCCTATTACGAATCGAAGCTCGACATCATGGAATTCAAGCGCTGAGTGCAACCCTCGTGCCTGATTAACGACCCCGGCATACCAAGGATTAACCCGCCTGCTCTAAGGTCCGGCTTTGGTGTTGGGTTCCTGGGGCGCGGCGAGATCAATGACAGTGTCGGTATCCAATCCGAGACCGATCGTGGTCGTCACCGGAGGCGGCGAGCACGTCTGGGCCGTGATCAACGCCATCGCCGATCGCGTCGGCCCTGTAACAGTCATCCTCGAAACGCCTGAATCCAAAAGGCGGCTGGTGCTTGGTCGAGCCCGCCGCCAGGGCTGGATCTCAGCCATCGGCCAGCTTGGCACGATGGTGCTGAGCAGGTTGGGCAAAAGGTTGCTGGCCGCTCATGCCGCGCGGTTGATTGCCGAAGAGAAGCTCGATGTGGAGCCGCGGCACGGCCAGGAGATCGTCCAGGTGGCGTCTGCGAATGGGCCGGAGTGTCTGCAGGCGATCCAGAAGATCAAGCCAGGAGTCGTGCTGCTGAATGGTTGCCGGCTGATCTCGAAGGAGATGCTGAGCAAGATGCCTTGCCCAGTGCTCAACTATCATGCGGGCATCACACCGAAATATCGCGGCATGAATGGCGGCTATTGGGCGCTGGCTTCCGGTGACCAAGGCAATTTCGGCAGCACCGTGCATCTGGTCGATGCGGGTGTCGACACGGGCGGCGTGCTGAAGCAGGCGCGCGGCATCTCGAAACGCGGCGACACCATCGCCAGCCATGCGCTGCGCCAGGCGGCGTTCTCGCGCGATATCTGCGTCGAGGCGGTCGAAGATGCGCTGGCCGGCAAACTGGAAACGATCGACCCCGGCCTGCCGTCCAAGCAATGGTATCACCCGACGATCTGGTTTTACCTCTGGACGGGGCTGACCAGGCAGGTTTGGTAAGCGGCCGTTCCCGGCAACCTGCCCTTTCTTTTTGCGTCATCACCAGCGTCGTTTTTGAAGGCGCGCGCGTCGTCCCATAACAAGCAGCCTGATGACGCTTGCGGCAATGCTCCATGACCTCGAGGAGTTGAGAATTCATGGCCGATCTGATCGTCGTCTACTGGCGCGACATCCCCGCCCAGGTCATCGTCAAGAAGGGCCGGCAGAATGCCAAGCGCGAATTGCCGCTGCGCTTCACCGAGGCGATCGACATGTGCGCCATGCGCACCGGCGCCGGCGGCACCGACGACTATCTGGCTGAATGGCGCAAGGCCGACCCTGTCCCGGTTGGCGACGATCTTGAAGCCGAGGTCGAGAAAGCCTTCCACGAGCTCGATGCGAAATATGACCGCGAGCGGCTTGTCGCCCTCGTCAAGGCGGGCGGAAAAGAAAATGTCTGAAACCCAACCGGCGGTTACCCAGGCCACCCTGGTCAAGAAGGCAGCGCCGAAATCCGACTACAAGCCTGCCGACGTGTCGCCGCAGCGGCGCGTCCAACGCTCGTTTGCGATCAGGTTGTGGTCGGTCCGCCATTCGCGATTGCTCGAATGGTTCTATGCCCGTTTCGCCGACATGTTCCTGCTGCTGCATCCGTTGTGGAAGGGCCTTGGCTACGGGCGCGTCGAGGCGCCGATCAAATTCGTCGAAAAGCGCGTCAAAGGCTTCATGTTCGACTGCCGCATGTGCGGCCAGTGCATCCTGTCCTCGACCGGCATGTCGTGCCCGATGAACTGCCCCAAGCAGCTGCGCAACGGTCCGTGCGGCGGCGTGCGCGCCAACGGCAATTGCGAGGTCGAGCCAGATATGCCGTGCGTCTGGGTCAAGGCGTGGGAGGGCTCGCAGCAGATGGTGCACAGCGAGAAGATCCTGACTGTGCAGAAGCCGGTCGACCAGTCGCTGCGCGAAACCTCCGCCTGGCTGCGGGTCACCGCGCAAGCGGCGGCCGCGCGTGAAGCCGCCGCGAACCCGAACACCGGGGCCGCCGCATGACCGCCCGCCAGCGCGACGAGAACCCGGCTGGCATTCATTTGCCGCTCGATCCCCTGCCCGGCCATTCCTCCCGCGGCCGTCTGGAGCGCGTGTTGCGGCGCGGCGAGTTCGCGGTGACCACCGAGCTCAACCCGCCAGACAGCGCCGATCCGGAAGACGTCTACAACCGCGCCAAGATCTTCGACGGCTGGGTCGACGCCATCAATGCCGTCGACGCCTCCGGCGCTAACTGCCACATGTCCTCAGTCGGCATCTGCGCCCTTCTGACCCGCATGGGCTACGCGCCGATCATGCAGATCGCCTGCCGCGACAAGAACCGCATCGCCATCCAGGGCGACGTTCTCGGCGGCGCGGCAATGGGCGTTGCCAACATGCTGTGCCTCACCGGCGACGGCGTGCAGGCCGGCGACCAGCCGGGGGCCAAGCCGGTGTTCGACCTCGATTCCATGTCGCTGCTCGAAACCGTCCGCATCATGCGCGACAATGGCAAGTTCCTGTCCGGCCGCAAACTGACGACGCCGCCGCAGGTCTTCCTGGGCGCGGCGGTCAATCCCTTCGCCCCGCCCTTCGACTTCCGCCCGATCCATCTCGGCAAGAAGATCGCCGCCGGCGCGCAATTCGTGCAGACGCAGTACTGTTTCGACGTGCCGATGTTCAAAACCTTCATGCAGAAGGCCCGCGACCTTGGCCACACCGAGAAGGTCTTCGTGCTGTGCGGCGTCGGACCGCTCGCGTCCGCCAAGACAGCCAAGTGGATCCGCTCCAACGTTCCGGGCATTCACATCCCCGACGCCGTCATCAAGCGCCTGGAAGGCGCCCAGGACCAGAAGAAGGAAGGCAAGCAGCTCTGCATCGACATCATCAATGAGGTGAAGGAGATCCCGGGCGTTGCCGGCATCCATGTGATGGCCTACCGCCAGGAGGAATATGTCGCCGAGATCGTCGATGAATCCGGCGTGCTGAAGGGCCGCCAGCCATGGAAGCGCGAGATCCGCCGCGACGACCAGATGGTCGCCGACCGGCTCGATCACATACTGCATGACGAGATTACCGAAACGCAGGTGGACATGGTAAAGACCGCGCACTGAAAACGCGGCCGATCACCAAGACCCTGGAACGAAACCAGACACGATATAAAGCAGCACTTTATATCAAGGCGGAGAGACTTCATGACCCGGACCATCGTCGCCTCGGCGACACGCGAGATCATCATCGGCTTCGACCAGCCCTTCTGCGTGATTGGCGAGCGCATCAACCCGACCGGCCGCAAGAAGCTCGCCGCCGAGATGATCGCCGGCAATTTCGAGACCGTGATCAAGGACGCGCTCGAACAGGCCGCCTGCGGCGCCACCATGCTCGACGTCAATGCCGGCGTGACTTCGGTCAATCCGAATGAGACAGAACCGGGCCTCCTGGTGCAGACGCTGGAGATCGTGCAGGGCCTGGTCGACCTGCCGCTGTCGATCGACTCTTCCGTCACCGCCGCGATCGAGGCCGCGCTCAAGGTCGCCAAGGGCCGGCCGTTGGTCAACTCCGTCACCGGCGAGGAAGAGAAGCTCGAGGCCATCCTGCCGCTGGTCAAGAAGTACAACGTTCCGGTGGTTGCCATCTCCAATGACGAGACCGGCATCTCGATGGATCCGGACGTGCGCTTCGCCGTCGCCAAGAAGATCGTCGAGCGCTGCGCCGATCACGGCATTCCCGCGCATGACGTCGTCGTCGATCCGCTGGTGATGCCGATCGGCGCGCTGGGCGATGCCGGCCGCCAGGTATTCGCGCTGCTGCGCCGCCTGCGTGAAGAGCTCAAGGTCAACACCACCTGTGGCCTCTCCAACATCTCGTTCGGCCTGCCGCATCGCCACGGCATCAACGCCGCCTTCATCCCGATGGTGATCGGCGCCGGCATGACCTCGGCGATCATGAACCCGGTCCGTCCGCAGGAAATGGAAGCCGTGCGCGGCGCCAATGTGCTCAACGGCACCGACGAGAACTGCACCAACTGGATCCGCACCTACAAGGACTACAAGCCGGCCGAAGGCGGCCAGGCGGTTGCAGCACCGACGCAGGTCAACGCGCCGGGCGACGGCGCTGCCGCCGGCGGTCGTCGCCGCGGCGGCCGCGAAGCCCGGATGAGCCGGGGATAAGCGAGCGATCGTGAGCCGCACCGCGAACCACGCTGAACCGATCGCATCCCTGATGCGGTCGGACAGCGCTGCTTTGCGCTCAGGCTATCCCCAATATGGCGTCGAACAACGCCATCCCCGCCCAGGATCCGAAAATGCCCGTCACGCCGCCGACGATGAAATCATCGTCGTAGTCGGGCCAATAGGCGTGCAGCAGCAAGGCACCGACAATCGCGCCGAGAATTCCGGTGGCCAGATATTGCGGATTGCGCAGCCACGAGCCCTTCAGCACGCGCACCACGGTGAACGCGGTGAAGATGGCGGAAAGCAGAAGGTCCGACATGTTTGGTCCCTGGACCAACGGACACTCCACCCAATAATAAAACGATCCGTTAAACGGCATCGGCAATTGCCATCGAGATACGTGCCAGCATGAACCCGCCTGCCAACATCACCGACCCACTCGTGCTGTTCATGCCGTCCGGCAAGCGCGGGCGGTTCCCTGTCGGCACGCCGGTGCTCGACGCCGCGCGCCAGCTCGGCGTCTATGTCGAGAGCGTGTGCGGCGGCCGCGCCACGTGCGGGCGCTGCCAGATCGAGGTGCAGGAAGGCAATTTCGCCAAGCACAAGATCGTCTCGTCCAACGACCACATCTCGCCCAAGGGCGCCAAGGAAGAGCGCTATGAGCGCGTGCGGGGCCTGCCCGAACGGCGCCGCCTGTCCTGCTCGGCGCAGATCCTCGGCGACCTCGTCATCGACGTGCCGCAGGATACGGTCATCAACGCGCAGACCATCCGCAAGGACGCCGACACAAGGGTCATCGCCCGCGATACCGCGATCCGCATGTGTTATGTCGAGATCGAAGAGCCCGACATGCACAAGCCGCTCGGCGATCTCGATCGCTTGAAGATCGCCCTGATGAAGGACTGGGGCCTCAAGAACCTCGAATTCGATTTCTACCTGCTGCCGCAGGTGCAAGGCATCCTGCGCAAGGGCAGCTGGACCGCGACCGCCGCCATCCATAAGGATGCCGACAGCGACATCGCACGCGTCATCGCGCTGTGGCCGGGCCTCAAGAACGAGGCCTACGGTCTGGCCTGCGATATCGGTTCGACCACCATCGCCATGCATCTGGTGTCGCTGCTGTCGGGTCGCGTCGCCGCGTCTTCCGGCACCTCCAACCCGCAGATCCGCTTCGGCGAGGATCTGATGAGCCGCGTTTCCTACGTCATGATGAATCCGGACGGCCGCGAAGGCATGACGGTCGCCGTGCGCGAGGCGATCTCCAGTCTCGTCGACAAGGTCTGCGCGGAAGGCAATGTCCAGCGCAACGACATCCTGGACAGCGTCTTCGTCGGCAATCCGATCATGCACCATCTGTTCCTCGGCATCGATCCGACCGAGCTCGGCGGTGCGCCTTTCGCGCTCGCCGTCTCGGGCGCGGTGCGCATCAAGGCCTCCGACATCGGCCTGAAGCTCAACCAGGGCGCGCGCCTCTATATGCTGCCTTGCATTGCCGGCCATGTCGGCGCCGACGCCGCGGCCGTCACGCTGTCGGAAGGTCCGCATCGCCAGGAAGAGATGATGCTGATCGTCGACGTCGGCACCAATGCCGAAATCGTGCTCGGCAACTCCACTCGCGTCGTCGCCGCATCCTCCCCCACCGGCCCAGCCTTCGAAGGCGCCGAAATCTCCGGCGGCCAGCGCGCCGCGCCCGGCGCCATCGAACGCGTGCGCATCGATCCCGACACGCTGGAGCCGAAATACCGCGTCATCGGCTCGGAGCTGTGGTCCGATGAGCCGGGCTTCCTCGACAGCGTGCAGGCGACCGGCGTGACCGGCATCTGCGGCTCGGGCATTATCGAGATCGTGGCCGAGATGTATCTCGCCGGCATCATCTCCGAGGACGGCGTCGTTGACGGGTCGCTTGCCGCCCGCTCGCCGCGCGTCATCGCCAACGGCCGCACCTTCTCCTACGTGCTGAAGGAAGGCGAGCCGAAGATCACCATCACGCAGACCGACGTGCGCGCCATCCAGCTTGCCAAGGCCGCGCTCTATGCCGGCACCAAGCTGTTGATGGAAAAGCAGAACACCGAGCATGTCGACCGCATCCATTTCGCTGGCGCCTTCGGCTCCTTCATCGATCCGAAATACGCCATGGTGCTCGGCCTGATCCCCGACTGCGACCTCGACAAGGTCTCGGCCGTCGGCAATGCCGCCGGCGCCGGGGCGCGCATGGCGCTGCTCAATCGCGGCTACCGCCGCGAGATCGAGGACACGGTCAGCCACATCGAGAAGATCGAGACCGCGCTCGAGCCGAAATTCCAGGAGCATTTCGTCTACGCCATGGCGCTGCCGAACAAGGTCGATCCGTTCCCGAAACTGTCGGCGGCGGTTAAGCTGCCGCCGCGCAAGACCGTCAGCGAGGACGGCGTCGCCGGCGACGCCGCGCCACGACGGCGTTCGCGCGAAGGCCACGCGGCCCGGCGCAGCCGCGAGTAGCATCGAGCAAGCTGCATTTCGGATAAACTCTACCGAACAGAGTCAAGCCCTTCGCCGGCCGTGAGGCGGATTCGATTTACGAATTCGAGCATGGCTACACGGTCTGGTGGAGGATGAACTATTGGCACAAAATCATTCGTCCCGGCCTCGCCAACCGCAACTGATCCCGGCCCAAGTCCGGGTGCTGTGCCGTCCTGACGCGCAAACTCATTTGCATACAAATGTTTCCAGATCGAACCGATCTGGAAACCGAAACGCTGTTTTCGCGAAATCCATCCGATACAGAGGTGAAGCATTTAACGGACATCGAATGGCGGGCCGAACTATCCCGCCCTCACAACGCTTCAAGGGAGAATGAAGATGTCGATGTTCGACAGCCTCGGCCGTTTTCGTGCGGCCATCAAGCATGCCCAGGCGGTGCGCGCCATGAACAACCTGCCGCCCGAAATCCAGAAGGATATCGGCTGGCCCGTGTCGCCGCGCATCGACGTCCAGGCCAATTTGTCGCGTCTGATCCTGGGCTCGGGCCGCCGATGACCTTCGCCGACAAGTGCAAGCTGCTCGGCAAGCGCCGGGGCCGGAACGCGACCCCGGCGGCACGCGACAACAAGCTGCGCGCGGCGCTTTTGCCAGCGCGGCGTTGAGAAGCTGGCACTATCGGATGGCACCGATGTGCCAGTGCCAAAACCTTGACATTTTTAACTGAGGTACAATCTTCGAGTAGCGGGGGGAATTCTCTTAGTCGGCTCTGCCGAGATCCGTGTATCCGCATGCCCAGTTTAAAAAGCCACGTCGTCTCATTCGTTCTCAGGCACAGCCGCAAGAAGGCTTTTGCCAGCCCGGAAAACCTGCAGCGCTGGATCGCTTACGCCCGCAAAACCGAGGACTACCACCCGCCTGCATTGCTCAGGTCGCGGCTGGACATCACCGAAACCGACGTCGACGGCTTTCCCGTCTACGAGATCGCGCCGAAAGCAGGCGAGCGCCGTCGTATCCTCTATATGCATGGCGGCGCCTATGTCTTCCAGATCACCTCTTATCACTGGGGGCTGATCGCCGAGATGGCCGAGCGGCTGGGCTTCGGTATCACGGTGCCGATCTACCCGATCGCGCCGGAGCACAATTTTCATGACATGTTCGGCATGGTCGGCGACGTCTACCGGCGCATGCTCGAAGAAACGAATGCCGAAGACATCGTCTTCATGGGCGATTCTGCCGGCGGCAACATGGCGGTGGTGCTGACCATGATGGCCGCCGAGGAAGGCCTGCCTTTGCCGTCGCGCCATGTCCTGATCTCGCCCGGCCTCGACATGTCTTTGTCCAATCCGGAAGTGTTCGAGGCCGAGCGCAACGACCCCTGGCTCGGCATTCCCGGCGGGCTCGAGGCGATCAGGCTCTACAGCGCCGGCATCGACCGTTCCGACTGGCACATCAGCCCGCTCTATGGCGACCTCTCGGTGTTGCCGAAGACGCTGCTGCTCACCGGTTCGCGCGACCTGCTCAGCCCCGACAATCTGATCTTTGCCGAGCGGGCGCGCGCCGCCGGCGTCGAAGTCGATGTGGTTTACGAGGAAGGCATGTTCCACGTCTGGCCGCTGATCGAGATGCCGGAGGCGCGCCGTGCCCGCGACAGCATGGTCGCGTTCCTCGCAACGCCGAAACCGCGGCCGGTCCGCGCACGGCGCAAGGCACCAACCGCCTTCGCGGGGCGGACAGCACCCGCAGCCGAGTAGCCAAGCAATTCCAGGAAAAGTGTGAAGCGGTCAGGCTCGGCGGCTTCGCCGTAGCCTTCCGCCCGGAATTGCGTTGAAACGGTCTAAAATTTTCCGGTTTCGCGGAACAGTTCGAACGTCGCGCGTATGTGGTCGGCAACGGCCTGCACCGGCGCGCTGGCGTCCGGCGCCACGACCATGGCAAGGTTGTAGGTGCCGATATCCGGCATGCCGTCCTTCGGGCTGAGCGAGACCATGTCATCACCGAGGAAGGATTTTGGCAGCGGCGCGACAGCCAGGTCGGCCATGATCGCGGCGCGCTGGCCGGCGGTGTGGGCGCTCATATAGGCGATGCGGTAGTTGCGCCCTTCCCGGCCGAGCGCTTCCAGCGCGCCGGCCCGCCAGCTGCAGCCCTCTTCCCAGAGCGACACCGGCAGCGGTTCGCGCAGATGCGCGCAGCCGCCCTTGGCGCCGGCCCACACGATCGGCTCGGTAAGCAGCACCTCGGCGCCGATCGCGCTGGTCTTGTAGGAATTGGTGAGCAGCGTGATGTCGAGCGCGCGATCATCCATGCGGCGGCGCAAATTGATGCTCTGGTCGATGGTGACGTCGACAGCGATCGACGGATGCGACTGCGCGAAACGCTTCAAGACATGCGGCAGCACACGCTCGCCATAATCGTCGGGCGAACCCAAACGCACCACGCCGACAATGTCGGGAATGATGAACTTCGACACGACCTCGCGGTTGATCGACAACAGCCGGCGGGCATAGCCGAGCAGCATCTCGCCATCGGTTGTCAGCGTCACCGAACGCGCGTCGCGCGCAAAGACGGAGCGGCCGAGAATATCCTCGAGCTTCTTGATCTGCATAGAGACGGCCGACGGTGTGCGGAACACCGCCGTCGCGGCGGTGGTGAAGCTGCCGGTTTCGGCAATCGCCACAAAGGTGCGCAAAACATCGAGGTCGAGCAGCGGCAAAGGATGATTGAGCGGGGCGTTCATTGGAACCGGCCTTCAATTTTTCTGATGCAAATCATCATTCCATTTCGTTTGATTGAACACCTCTTCACGTGCATAGTCAACTCGATCGAAGCAGGATGCTGCCAAAAGCAGCCACCAAACGACCATGATACGGACCTGCAGTCGACATGAAATGAAGCTGAAACATACCTGACTTAACGCATTGCCCGGGCGCCTCCCCGTCCGAATTAAGGAGAAAGACAATGTCCATCCTCTCGTCTATCGGTCGTCTCGCGACCGAATTCAGCGCGGCTCGCGCCCGCTACCAGACCGAACGCGCCATCCATGCGCTGCCGATCGAACTGCAGAAGGACATCGGCTGGCCGGAAGCCGCCGACGCCAAGACCAATATGCGCTTCGGCGTCGGAAGCTGGGCCGGAGCGAAGTAACCCAGTGAAGGTTCAATGCCGAAGGCCTGCCGCGTCAGCTCGGCAGGCCTTTTCGTGTGCGCCGGTCCGTTTTTGATCGTGCCGAGCCTTTTTGTTTGCATTCAAACGACTTTTGCACCCATGCGAGCCATGCATGACGCATATGAAGCAGCCGCATAGCGGGTTAATTTTCGACCTAAAGCATTGTAAGAGATAGGAAATTTCAGGCATCCTGCCTAAAAATGTCGCAAACCGTGTCGCATTTCATATCAAGCGCTTCGCTTTTGCGATTTAGTTGCCGCTGAAGTGAGCCTATATCACCGCCAGCAAACGAGCTGCCCCACTCCATCAAGCGAAGGCGACCCGTCCGAGCAACCGATTGGAGATGATCATGAAGCTTTTTGCCCGCCTCTTCGCCCGCCGCGAGATGAACCTGACCACCGCTCTCGAGCGTCAGCGTCTTGCCAACACCATGCCCGGCCAGACCGGCGCCATGAACGCCGCCCGCCTCGGCTTCGTCGCCTGAGGCAATCGGCAACCAAGCTGAATTCAGCGCCGCCCGGTTTCACCGAGGCGGCGTTTTCATTTGCACTCGCCCTGTGTTGCCCTGGCGGTGATGCGTTAGCACCACATGAATTGCCCATTTGCGACCCGTGTCGCAAATTTAATCTTCACTTAGCCGCCTACCCGATTGACAGAAATGGTTTTTCCTGATGTCGCTATGCTATTCGCGACATCCTGTTCGCGTCATGGCTGCGTGAGGTTCCCTTGAACGCCGTAAAGCATCCGATCAAGCGATCGTTTGTGTTCTTTCTTATCCCCGATTTCACCATGATCGCCTTCGCGACGGCGCTCGATCCGTTGCGCTCGGCCAACCGGATGCTCGGCTACGAGGCCTATCGCTGGCGTCTGGCAAGCATAGACGGCAAACCGGTGCGCGCCTCGAACGGCGTCGAATGCGCCGTCAACACCTCGCTGGAGGAAGAGCGCAAGAAGATGGCGGGGCCGGACCGGCCATCGATGGCCATCGTCTGCAGCGGCATAAATGTCGAGCGCTACCAGAACAGGTCGGCCTTCGCCTGGCTTCGCGAAGAGTATAATCGCGGCGTCGCTGTCGGCGGCCTGTGCACCGGCGCGCATATCCTGGCCGCCGCCGGCCTCTTGTCCAACAAGCGCTGCGCCATCCACTGGGAGAACCTGCCCGGCTTCTCCGAGGCGTTCCCCAAAGCCAATGTCTTTGCCGACCTCTTCGAGATCGACCAGAACGTCTATACCTGCGCAGGCGGCACCGCCGCGCTCGATATGATGCTGAAGCTGATCGGCGACGATTTCGACGAGAGCCTGGTCAATCGCGTCTGCGAGCAGGTGCTGACCGACCGCGTGCGCAGCCCGACCGATCGCCAGCGCCTGCCGCTGCGCGCCCGCCTTGGCGTGCAGAACTCCAAGGTGCTGACCATCATCGAGCTGATGGAAGCAAACCTTTCCGAGCCGCTGTCGCTGATCGAGATCGCCGACCATGTCGACCTGTCGCGCCGGCAGATCGAGCGCCTGTTCCGCACCGAGATGGGCCGCTCGCCGGCCCGCTACTATCTCGAGATCCGGCTCGACCGCGCCCGCCACCTGCTCATCCAGTCGTCAATGCCGGTGGTGGAAGTAGCGGTGGCCTGCGGCTTCGTTTCGGCCTCGCACTTCTCCAAATGCTACCGCGAGCTCTATGCCCGCTCGCCGCAGCAGGAACGCGTCGACCGCAAGCAGCTGCTGGCGGCCTGACCCGAAACGCTTGAACCGAAACGCTCGGGTCAGGCCCCCGCCGCCTGCCCCTGCGCCGTCCGCATCGCCTCGATGCGAATGTCTTCGGTGAGCTGCGCCTTCAGCGCCGAGAATTCCGGGCTGGTCTTCAGCGTGTAGTGACGCGGATGCGGCAGGTCGACCGGCACATCCGATTTGATGCGGCCGGGCCGCGCGCTCATCACGATCACCCGCGAAGCCATGAAGATCGCTTCCTCGATATCGTGGGTGACGAACAGCACCGTCTTCTTGCGCCGCTCCCAGATGCCGAGCAGCAATTCCTGCATCAGCCCGCGCGTCTGGTTGTCGAGCGCGCCGAACGGCTCGTCGAGCAGCAGGATTTCGGGGTCATTGGCCAACGCCCGCGCGATCGCGGTGCGCTGCTGCATGCCGCCCGAAAGCTGTTTCGGCCAATGGTTCTCGAAACCCTTCAGACCGACGAGGTCGACATAGGAGGCGACGATATTGTTGCGCTCGCGCTCGGCCATGCCGCGCTCGCGCAAGCCGAAGCCGATGTTTTCAGCCACCGTCAGCCAGGGAAACAGCGTGTAGGACTGGAACACCATGCCGCGGTCCGGCCCCGGACGCGTGACGGCTTTGCCATCGAGCAACACCTTACCCGTGGTTGGCGCCTCCAGTCCGGCGACGATCCTGAGCAAGGTCGACTTCCCACAGCCCGACGGGCCAAGGATGGTGATGAAATCATTGGCCGCGACCGAGAGGTCGACCGGCTGCAGCGCCTGCACCGGCTTGCCGCCCCTGACCGCGCCAAAGGTCCGTGAAACGCCTTCTATGCGAAGCTTGCTCACGCCAGGCTCCATGGGTAGAGCCAGCGGTTCAGCGCCTTGAAGGCGAAATCGGACAACAGTCCGATCAGCCCGATGACGATGATGCCAAAGATGATCTGCCCCGTCGCCAGCCGCGACTGGCTGTTGATGATCATGTAGCCGATGCCGGACGACGAGCCGATCAGTTCGGCGACGATGACATAGGTCCAGGCCCAGCCCAGCACCAGCCGCAGCGTCTCCGCGATCTCCGGCGCGTTGGCCGGCATGATGACGCGCTTGACGATGCCGTTGTCGGTCGAGCCCAGCGTATAGGCCGCCTCGACCAGGTCGCGCCGCGTGGAACCAACCTTGACGGCCACAATCAAAATGATCTGGAACACCGAGCCGACGAAGATCACCAGGAGCTTTTCGAGCTCGCCAATACCGGCCCACAGGATAAGCAGCGGGATGAAGGCCGATGCCGGCAGATAGCGGGCGAAGGAGACGAAAGGTTCGAGGAAGGCTTCCACCGGCTTCCAGGCGCCCATTGCGATGCCGATCGGCACGGCCACGATCGAGGCCAGCACGAAGCCGCCGAAGACGCGCCACATGGTGATCAGGATATCGAGCCAGAAACGGTCCTCGACGAGCAGCCGCCAGCCATCCTTCAGCATCGACAACGGATCGGCGAGAAAGATCCGGTTCACATGGCCGCCAAGCGTGATCCACGCCCAGAACGCCACGAACAGCACGAAGAAGGCGACGCCGAGCACGGCTCGCGCGCCGGGCGGAACGGGATGCAATGGACGCAGCATCAGACCCTCTCGTTGACGAGGAATGGCGGTGGCCGGAAGCCACCGCCGATCGCGGGATTGAGGATCAGTTGGCCACCGCGCTGGTGTCGGCAAGCGTCGTCACATCCGGCGCTTCCTTGATCAGCCCCATCTGCAGCAGAAGTTCACCCGCGGTCTTGGAAAAATCCTGGAAATCCTTGGTGAAGAACTGCTTGTTCTCCGCCTTGTCGGCCCATTTCAGGTACTTGGCCGAATCCTCGAACTCCTTGGCCGACTGCTTCACGTCGGCACCCATGATCTCATAGGATTTCTGCGGATCCTTCTTGATCAGGTCGAGCGCATCGAAATAGCTGTCGGCCAGCGCCTTGGCGGCATCGGGATTGGCCTTGAGGAAGTCCGGCGTGCAACCGACGGTGTCGAGCACCATCGGATAGTCGAGCGTGGTCGCCAGGATATGCCCCTGGTCGGCCTTGTCGCGCACGGCGGAGATGAACGGCTCATAGGTCACGGCGGCATCGTTCTGGCCGGCCAGGAACGCCTGTGCCGCCGCGTCGGGCTCCAGATTGACGACCGTCACGTCCTTGGTCGACATGCCGTTCTTGTTGAGCACCCAGGCCAGCATGAAATAGGGCGATGTGCCGGGCGCTGACGAAGCGACGTTCTTGCCTTTGAGATCGGCGACGCTCTTGATGCCGTTGCGCACGACGATGCCGTCGGCGCCGTAGGACTTGTCGAGCTGGAAGATCTGCTTGGTGGTGACGCCGCTGGCATTCCACACCATCCAGGTCTCGACGGTGGTCGCCGCGCATTGCAGGTCGCCGCTGGCAATCGCCAGCGGACGGCTCGCCTGCGGCACCTTCTTCAGCGTCACGTCGAGCCCATGCTTTTCGAACAGCCCGGCCTGCTTGGCCAGGGTCAGCGGCGCGAACCCCGTCCAGCCGCTGATGCCGATGGTAACCGAGGTGGCGGCCATTGCCGGCGCGCCGAGCACGACGGCTGCCGTCAGCGCCGCTGTGAAAAGGATGGTCCTGCTCATTGTAGTTCCCCTTTTGTGTTGTGAGACCGAATTGTCTCACAGACGCCAAAAGGCTTGTCAATCAAGCACGGGCATCGACCGTGCTGTCCTTCGACCGAACCCATTCACAGCTTCGGCAACGCGCCTGGCAAAAGGCCCTACCCAGCGCTCAGTACTCGTCGCAAGTGCACTCCGCCGAGGAGATGCGATCATTCCAGCCGCCGAGGCTGCGGGCCCTGCGCTGCACCTCGATCGATCGGCCCTGCATTCCGCTATCCTCATAGGCGACCAGCGTGCAGCCGCGGCTCACGTAGATGGACGAGACACGGTCGTTCCAGAACTGGCCGCCGCGGAAATTGACCGAATCGCCGGGCTCCATTTCAATGGACCGGCCGCGGAAGTTGATGTCCTCGAACATTGCGCAGGCTGGTCCGCCATAGGATTGGGCGATGGCGCTGCCGGTGAAAATTATCGACGCGAATGCAGCCAATGTAACCAAACGCTTCATGTGACGTTTCCTCATAATTGCGTCATGCAAGACGCCGTCCCTGGGTCACTTTGCCATCGTGCGGCCCAGGGAAGCAAGCCTGCGCGCTTCGGTCCGGCGTCCTGATCAAGGTGTGCCCGGCACCCAGCTACGGTTGCGCCACATCTTCTCGCCCGCCAGGCAATCGGCCGCCGGTCTGTCGTCCGCCAGCACCACCGGCGGATGCGCGGCCTCTTCCGCCGCCCATTGCGGCGAAGCCGGACCGGCGAGTTCCAGAACCAGCTTGCGGCGAATGGCGTCGGGAAACTGCGTCCAGTCATTGACCGGGATCATGAAGGCGCCAGGGCCGCCGATGACGCAGTCGCTGTAATAGCGGTCGAGATTGTCGACGTCGAAGGCGCTGCCGATGCCGCCGCGCGTCATCAGTGGCAGGCCGTTGATGGTGATGCCTTGCTTCACCACCTCGTCACGCGTCAGGTTGACCGGCGCGCCCTGGTTGTTGGGGCCGTCACCCGAGACATCGATGACCCGCTTGGTGCCTTGAAAACCGCTCTCGGCGAAAAGATCGCTGCCGAAAGTGAGCGCGCCGGAGATCGAGGTGCGCCGCGCGCTGTCCGGCGGGCTGGCGTTGAGCTGCGCGACGAACCGTTCGGCATCGACGCGGCTGGCGATTACGGTCCACGGCACGATGACCCGCTGCCAGGTCGTTCCGGCCCACTCGACATAGGTGACGGCGATCTTGCCATTGGCGCCGTCGGCGATGGCCTTGAGCACATTGTCATGCGTCAGCGCCGCTGCGTAGCCGTGGCGCTGGATTTCGAGCTCTGCCGGCGACATGGAGAGCGAAACATCAACCGCCAGCACCAACTCGACATCGACCGGCTCGGCCGCTGCCGAGCGTGCGGTCAACCCAAGGACCATCGCCAGCGCGGCAGCGCTCCAAAGCCAAGGATCTGCACGGCCAAAAGCGGACATGGCGAAAGGGTAAGCGATAACGGCGCTCGGACAAAGCAAAAAGGCCCGGCATCAGCCGGGCCTTTTGCAACGATGTCGCCGCGACTTAGCTGCGTGGCTTGAGGTTCTCTGGGTCGTAGAGCGGCTTGTAGCCGACGGCGGCGACCTCGACCGGATAGGTTTCGCCGAAATATTCGACGTTGAGCTTGCGGCCCTCCTGGGCGAAAGCCCAAGGCAGATAGGCGAGCGCGATGTTCTTGCCGATCGTCGGGCCATAGGCGACCGACGTGGTGAAGGAACGGCGGCCGAGTTCGTCGACCAGCGTCTCGCCGGTCGCCGGGTCGAGCACCGGCATGGTGCCGACCGGATAGCGCGCGACCCCCTTGGCATCCTTGTTGTCGGTCATCACCAGCGTGCACAGGATCGCCGGCTGGTGTTCGCGGGCGCGATACTCGACATGCCGGGCCTTGCCGCAGAAATCGTTCTCCTTGACCTTCGGGCGCGCCAGATCGGCCTCGAGCAGGTTGTACTCGGTCAGGAGATCGGCGTTCTGCAGCCGCAGGCTCTTTTCCATGCGGCGCGTGTTGGCATAGGTCTCGACGCCGAACGGCATCACGCCGGTCGAGCGCAGCGCATCCCAGACGGCAAGCCCGTCTTCGTAGCGCATATGCAATTCCCAGCCTTGCTCGCCGACATAGGAGATGCGGAAGGCGGTGACGTCCTTGCCGCCGATCCTGATCGGCTTGATCGCCGCGAACGGGAAATTCTCTACCGAAAGGCCATTCGGATCCTCGACCACTTTCTGCAAAGTCGTACGCGCGTTCGGTCCCCAGATGCCGATGGTGACGTATTTCTCGGTGACGTCGGTAATGGTGACGTCAAAGCCTTTGTCCTGCGCAGTGCGTTGCATATAGCGGAAGTCGCGCGGGCCGGCGTCGGCGCCGTCGATGACGCGGCAGCGGTCGGCCATGCGGATGACGGTGAAGTCGGCGCGCACCATGCCTTCTTCGTCAAGGAAGTGGGTGTAGATGCCTTTGCCGATGTTGTTGTCGCCACCGATCTTGGCCGCGCACAGCCATTCCAGCAGCGCGACATGGTCGGGGCCTTCGACGTCATACATCGAGAAATGCGAGAGGTTGACGATGCCGCAATCCTCGCTCATCGCCAGATGCTCGGCATTGGAGACGCGCCAGAAATGGCGGTTGTCCCACTCGTTCTCGCGGACGGGAACCCGGTTGCCGTACTTTTCAAGCAGGTGCTCGTTGGCGGCATAGCCGTGCGCACGCTCCCAGCCGCCGAGCTCCATGAAGTAGCCGCCGAGCTCCTTCTCGCGCTCCCAGAACGGCGAGCGGCGGATGTTGCGGCCCTTGGAGAATGGCTCGCGCGGATGGACCGCGGGATTGTAGACCTTCATCGCCGTTTCGGTGCAGCGATCCCAGATAAACTGCTCCTTCGTCTGGTGCGGGTAGAAGCGCGAATAGTCGATGGCGTGATGGTCGATTTCGGTGCGGCCGTCTGTCATCCAGTCGGCGATCAGCTTGCCCATGCCGGGGCCGTCCTTGACCCAGATGGCAACCGCGTACCACAGGCCCCTCACCTTCTGGCTTTCGCCCATCGACGGGCCGCCATCGGTCGTCACCTGCAACAGGCCGTTGAAGGAATGACCCTCATTGTAGCCGAGCTCGCCAAGGATCGGCGTCAGTTCCATGGCGCGCTCGAGCGGCGCCAGGATCTGCTCCATGTCGAGGTCGCGCTGCGACGGCGACAGCCGCGCCTGGTCTTTCTCCAGCAGATCGCGCGGATGGCAAAGGCGCGGATTGGTCTCTTCGTAGTAGCCCCATTCGATCTGGCCGCCCTCGGCGGTCTTCGGGTCGCCGGTGTCGCGCATATAGGCCGAGTTGCCCTGGTCGCGCAGCAGCGGCCAGCCGATTTCCTTGCCGGTGCCGGCGAACTCATTATAGGGGCCGAAAAAGGTGAGCGGATGGTCGATCGGCATCACCGGCAGGTCCTCGCCGACAAGTGCGGCGGTCAAACGGCCCCAGATGCCGGTGCAGACCACGACATAGTCAGCCTCGATCGTGCCGCGCTCGGTCACCACGCCCTTGATGCGGCCGTTCTCGACGATGAGCGACTTGGCCGAGGTGTTGGCGAAAGCCTTGAGCTTGCCCGAGGCCTCACCCTGGTCGACCAGCTTGCCGGCCACCGTCTGCGAGCGCGGAATGACGAGGCCGGCGTCGGGGTCCCACAGGCCGCCCTGCACCAGATGCTCCTCGATCAGCGGGAATTTTTCCTTGATCTCGGCCGGCTCGATCAGCCGCGCGCGCGTGCCGAAGGCCTTGGCGGAAGCGATCTTGCGCTTGATCTCTTCCATGCGGGCATCGTCGCCGACGCGCGCCACTTCGAGGCCGCCGACGCGGGCGTAGTGACCCATCTTCTCGTAGAAATCGATAGAGTAGAGCGTCGTCCAGCACGACAGGAAATCGTGGCTGGTCGTGTAGCAGAAGTCCGAGGCGTGCGCCGTCGAGCCGATATCGGTCGGGATGCCGGACTTGTCGATGCCGACGATGTCGTCCCAGCCGCGCTCGATCAGATGGTGGGCGACGGACGCGCCGACGATACCGCCCAGGCCAACGATGACGACCTTCGCCTTTTTCGGAAACTCTGCCATTGCCCGCGACTCCAAAGGGATAAAGCGGGCGGACTATAGGGCGGAGCGACGGGAGGATTGAAGCCTGTTTGCGACATCGGCAAAAAGCCGTGCGACCAGAGCACAGAATGCATTATCGCCTTGGGTCATGCTGGCTGGAAGAAGCCCCCGGTTCAGGCGAAGGCCCAGATGTCCTCGGCCTGGAAGCCGACCTGATAGCCCGCGGTCTTGAGCTTGACCACGACCTGGCCGATCTCCGCAGCGGGTAGCGCGCCGACCTCGATCTTGATCATGCCGGGGCGGTAGCGCTGCAAGTCGAGCTGCTCGAACACCATCCAGTCGGCCCCCTCGCAGTCGACCAGGAAAGCATCTATATGGTCGATCCGGTTGCGGTCGAGCAGCGTCTGCAGCGTCTCCGACGGCACCTCGATGTCCTTCAGATGCGGCGCGAACTTGTTGAAATTGGCGTCCGCCTCGCCCCAGGCGTTCTTGCCCGACATCAGATTGGTGTCGGTGACCGATGAGCAGCCGATGAACTCGATCGGCAGTGTGCCGGCCTCGAGCGCCGCGGCGTCGAAAGTGTGCACGGTGATCGTGCCCTTGGTCCTGGTCACCGCGACCGGCTCGATGACGAAGCGGCTTGCATCAGGGTAATTGGCGCGCAGCCGCTTCTGGTTATAGGGGATCGGCTCGACCAGCATGGCGCGAGCGCCGCGAATGCTGTGCAGCCACGGCGTCACGTCGTCGAACAACGCTCCGTCGCAGGCGCCGACATTGACCATCTGGAACGGGCGGCCTTTGCCACCAAAGCGGGCCTTCAACGCGGCTTTGGCGAGAAACTTGGTGCCGTGCAGCGAGGGCCCACGGTCAAGCAGGCCGACAGGCAGGCCGAGCGACAGCAGGATGCGCGCCAGGCTGGATACCGAACTCATGACTTGTCTCCGGGAATGACCTGCAGCGCGGCTCGACGGCCGCCCTGGCTTGCCGATGCCCACAACGCCATCAGTGGCGTAAGGAGCAGCAGGAAGGGCGGCAGAAGATTGGGGAAATAGATACGGGTATCGTGGATCGGGAAGACGGTGAATTTCGCCAGCACACCGAGCACCAGCGCCGCGAGCAAAATGCCGGCGCGGCGGTCGAGCCTGAAGCCGGCGCGCTCAAGCCCGAACCAGCCGGCCAGAGCCAGAACCGAGACGCCGATCCAGCTGTTGACGGTTACGGCGCGCACGACCGAGGCGGCGAAGGCCTTCAGATAGGCGGCCACCGAGAATGGCGGTTCGAACCCGTCCATATTGTAGTGCTGCTCGATGCTGGAAAACCACAGATGCGGCCACCAGCCCGGATGCTGCGCCCAATGCGAAATGGCGAAATAGGCGACGAACGACGCCGCGAAACCGGCCAGCGCGCCCCGGGCCTTCTGGCGGAAGGCGACAAGCAACACGGCAAAGATGGCGAGGAAGACGATGTTGTCCGGCCGCGCCATGAACGCCAGGAAAAGCAGGATCGCCGTCGCCGCCTCGCGTTTGCGCATATAGGCGAACAGCCCGCCGAGGAACAGCGCCGAGCACAAAAGGTCGGGCGTTGAAGCGCGCGCGGCGTCGCCGAAATCGGCCATGATCAGCACGGCGCCAACGGCCGGCGCCAGCGCCAGCGCGCCTTGCACGCGCAACCAGGCGAGCGTGATGACGCCGAACAGCAGAACCGAGAACACCTGCACCAGCCGCATCGCCTCGACCGGCGACACGACATGGTTCAAGCCAGACAGGATCTCGGCATAGAGGAATTTGATGCGATACATGCCGAGCAGCGAATGGAAGTCGGCGGCATTGTCGGTCATGTGGCTGCGGAAGCCGTCGCCGTCATCGGTCAGCGTTTTATAGTCGCCCGCCGACACGCCGGCCTTGACCGTGCTGTAGGCGTAATCATGCAGCGCCTGGGCATCCGGGTGCGTGCCCTCCTCGGCGATGGCGAGATAGGGCAGCATGTCCCAATTGGCGTCGGGCATGAACCAGGCGGTGAACGCGGTGAGCAGGATGTAGAGCGAAAACGCGATCGCACCGATCGCCGCCGCCCACCGCGCATAAGTCCCCTCGCCCCAGGCGAGACCGGCCAAGGTAAGGCGGTCCAGCCAGCTTTGCGGCGCAGGAGACTTGGTCAGCATCCTCAGCGAACCTGGCTTTTGACGAAATCCTTCACGATCGACACGATGCCGCGCGACAAAAGGCTGTCGAAGGCATCGACGAAGCGGTCGACATGCTCGCGCTGGCAGATCAGCGGCGGCTCGAGACGGATGACGTTGCGGTTGTATTCGGTGAAGGCGACGAGCACGTCATAGTCGCGCAGCAGCAGCGAGCCGACGAAGCCCGACAGCGAGCCCTTCAGCTTGTCGTCGAGCACGCTGACGATCGGCCGCAGCACCATCGGCATGGTCTGCGAGAAATCGTGGAATTCGAGCCCGACCATGAAGCCCTTGCCACGCACGTCCTTGATGATCTTCGGGTATTTTTCCTTGAGCGCATGCAGGCGCTGCAAAAGATAGTCGCCGGTCGAGGCGGCGTTGTCGATCAGCCCTTCGTCATAGAGCACGTTGATGCCCTCGATCGCGGTGACGCAGGCTTCGCCCATGCCGCCGAACGTCGCCATGGCGTGGATCATCGCCGTCTTCGGCGTGCCATAGGCCTTCATGTAGACGTCGCGCTTGGCGATCATCGCGCCGACCGCCGCCTTGCCGGCACCCAGTGACTTTGCCAGCGCCGTCACATCCGGCACGACGCCGTAGTGTTCGAAGGCATAGAAGCGGCCCGAACGGCCGTAGCCGCACTGTACCTCGTCGGCGACCCACAGCACGCCGTGCTGGTCGCAGAGCGCGCGCAGCTTGCGCCAGTACTCTGACGGCGCCTGGATGATGCCGCCGCCGCCCTGGATGGTTTCGAGCACGATGACGCCAATCTCGGGATCGCTCTTGAACAGGCGCTCGACGGCGTCGATGTCACCGAACGGAATGCGCACCACATTATCCGCCACCTTGAAGTCGGCGCGGTAGAGCTGGCCGTCGGTGATCGCCAGCACGCCCTTGGTTTTGCCGTGGAAGGAGTTCTCGGCATAGACCACCTTCGGCCGCTTCGGGCCGGCGGCGCGTTCGGCGAGCTTCACCGCCGCTTCCATCGCCTCCGAGCCGGAAGAGCCCAAAAACACCATGTCGAGCTCGCCCGGCGAGCATTTCGCGATGTTGTGCGCAAGGGCCGCCGCATATTGCGACATGAAGGCGATGGCGATCTCCTGGCGCTTTTCCTCCTGGAATTTTTTCCGGGCCTCCAGGATGCGCGGATGGTTATGGCCAAAAGCCAGCGAACCGAAGCCGCCGAAGAAGTCGAGGATCTTGCGGCCGTTCTGGTCGATGTAGAACATGCCTTCGGCACGCTCGATCTTGATCTTGTGGAAACCGAGCAGCTTCATGAAATGCAGCTGTCCCGGGTTGAGATGCGCCTTGAACAGGTCGGTGATACGGGCGACATCCAGCGCCTTGGCCTGTTCGACACTGATCAGGTCGGGCTTGGCGATGGTTGCGGGCGACAGCGCCGGTGCGTCGACCAGCGTGCGCGCGTTGGTCTGTTCCGGCTTGGCCATGACGGTCATCTGAAAAAATCTCCCCTTCGTCGCCTTATTCGGCAGGAACGTGTCTGGTGGCGACGGCGTGACCGTCCTTCTTGGCGCGGTATTCGCTATAAGCGGCGATCAGCATGTCCTCGTCGCGATACTGCGGCACCCAGCCGAGCTGATGCCCGGCTTTCGACACATCGAGCACGCATTCCTCATCGGCGATCAGATATTGTTCCGGATCCATGATCGGCATGTTCATGAGGTCGAGCAGGTCAAGCGTGCGCTTGACCGCCCAGCCCGGCGTAGGAATGAGCAGCGACTTGGAACCGGCATGGCGGATCAGGTCACCCAGCAGTTTCCTGACCGGCGGCGGGTTGAGCGAGCCGAGATTATAGGCCTCGTTCGGCACACCGGCCTTCCAGGCCGCGCGCGCTGCCTCGGCGCAGTCGAACACCGAGATGAATTGGTAGGGATTTCGGCCCGAGCCGATCATCGGCACCGGCAGATTCCAGTCGATCAGCTTGAACAGTTTTTCGAGAATGCCGAGACGGCCGGGACCGATGATCAGGCGCGGCCGAAACAGCGAGATCGACATGCCGCGCTTGCGCCATTCGGCAGCGAGCTCCTCGGTCTTCTGCTTCGACCAGCCATATTCGCCGAGCGGCGCGACCGGGTGTTCCTCGGTCATCGGCATCGTCACCGTATGGCCGTAGATCATGTCGGTCGTGTAATGGACGAGCTTCGGCGCACCAGCCTTGTCCATGGCCTGCATGATATGCTCGGTGCCGTGGAAATTCACCGGGAAGAAGAAATCGTGCCGCTTGGCGTGCACCTGGATCGGCGACAGCATTTTCGCCGACAGATTGTAGACCATGTCGTCGGCCTTCAGCCCCACGGCGGCGACCGAGGCCGGATCGGTAACGTCGCATGTAACGAAGGCTACCGAGCGGTAATGCGGCAGGTCGCTCTTGACGATGTCGGCGACGACGACTTCCTCACCATCGGCGACGAGCTTAGGGGCAAGGTGACGGCCGACGAAACCGTCGCCGCCGAAAATCACATGTCTCATCGGACGATCTCGCTGCTGCCGATCTTGTCTGGGGTGATGGAGGCGGTCTGGTCCTCATGTCCGCGCCCACTCTGGGCAATCAGCACGGTGCCGACGCAGATGCAGGCGATACCGGCGATGCGCCAGCCGTTGAGGTCTTCGCGAAAGACGAAATAGGCGAAGATCGCCACGGCGACATAGGCGAGGCTGAGGAACGGATAGGCGAAACTGAGCTCGACCTTGGACAGCACATAAAGGTGCGACGCCATCGAGATGACGAAGGTGCACAGCCCCAGGAACACCCACGGGCTGAACACGATCTGCAACAGCTTCAAAAGCGGGTTGGTGCCTTCGAATGAAATCGGGCCGAGTGACATCATGCCCTGCTTCAGCATCAGCTGCGCCGCGGCATTGGTCATGACCGTAAAGAGAATGAAGACTATGTATTTCATATGCGCCACCCTGCCCCGCGGCTGTCCTACTACTAACCTGCAAACATTTCGTGAAGTCACAAGAATATTTTGAGTAAATCGTGGTTTAACACTTCGTTTACCACGATTTATTCAAATTTTACCTACTCCGCGGCTTCCGCATTCCGTCGTCCGGTATCCAGTTTTTTTGCCGTGCGTGCCCAGAAACTCGACAGGAAAGCCGGGTCGCGAAGCGCCTCCAGGCGCTGCCACTCGGGGAACGACGCGGCGAAGGTTTCGGGCGGCATGCGGGCATCCTTGTAGGGATTGACCGCGCCGCCGGCTTCGACCGTGATGCCGTCGAGCTCGGCCAGCAGCCGCAGCGTTTTTTCGCCCCTGTTGGGAAAATCCAGCGTCAGCGTATAGCCCGGCCGCGGGAATGACAGCAGCGCCGGCGAGCGTATGTCGCCGAAACGCTTCAGCACGGTCAGGAAGGAGCCTTGCCCTGCCCGTCTTGCGGCGTCGAGCAGCGCCGGTACGGCATGGCGCGCATGGGCCTCCGGCACAACGCTCTGGTGCTGGAACAGGCCCCGCGGCCCGTAGAGCCGATTCCAGTCGCGCACACCGTCAAGTGGAAAGAAGAAGCCTTGATAGCCGGCCTGACGCGGAGCCGGAGACCGGCCTTTCGCCCAGCGATAGGCAGCATTGAACACGGTCAGGAACGCTCGGTTGAGCACGTTGAAGGGCGGCTGCACCGGCACGGACAACCGGCCTCCCGCGCGCGCGGCGGCGTGCGAGCCGTGTTCGCCATGGTTGCCGGTGAACAGAAGGCCGCGGCCTCGCCCATGGCCGCCGGCCATCTGGTCGATCCAGGCGACGGCATATTCGTTGGCCTGGTCCGCGGCTTCGGCAAGATCGAAGAACTCGCTGAGATCGCGAAACCGCGTCGCCTTCTCGACGATGTCGAGCGAGGGCACGCGCATCAACCGGATCGACGCCGACAGGATCAGCCCGGTCAGGCCCATGCCGCCGATGGTCGCCCTGAACAATCGACCATTCTCGCTTTGCGAGCAGCGATGGATGCGGCCATCGGACCTGAGCAGTGCGAAGCTCTCGACATGGCAACCGAAAGTGCCGCGCCGGTGATGGTTCTTGCCGTGCACGTCGTTGGCGATGGCGCCACCAAGCGTGACGAACTGCGTGCCCGGAACCACGGCGGGAAAGAAACCGTAGGGCGCGGCATGCGCGATGATATCGCAAAGCAGTGCACCGGCATCGGCCTCAAGCACGCCGGTTTCGGCATTGAAGGACCGGATGCGGTCGAGCGGCCGCATGTCGACCACGCTACCGGCATCATTCTGGCAGCTGTCGCCATAGGAGCGGCCGTTGCCGTAGCCGAGCAGCGAGCGCGGCCGGGCCGCACCGCTCTTCAGCAGCGCGATTGCCTCATCCGCGGAGATCGCCTGGCGCGCCGGCGGCGTCGCCAGCCCGAAGCTGCCGAAGCGCTTGGCGTCCATCACCAGCCACCGATGACGAGAAAGACCGCGCCGATGGCAACGACGATCTGGCTGCGCCAGTCGCGAATGATAAAGACGACCGGGTCGTCATGCATCTCGTCGCGTCGGGCAAGGATCCATACGCGCATGGTGAGATAGAGCACGATCGGCGCCAGCGGCCATATCAACCACGGATGCGGATAGAGCTCGCGCACAGCCGGGCTGTCCATATAGAGCGCCAGCACCAGCGCCGAGGAGAAGGCCGAGGCCATGCCCGCCTGTGCCACGATCTCCTGGTCTTCGGTGCGATAGCCGCGGCCGGCGATGCGCTCGCCCGGCGGGATGGCGGTGGTGCGCAGTTCGACGAAACGCTTCACCAGCGCCAGTGACAGGAAGAAGAAGATCGAGAAGGCAAGCAGCCAAAATGACACGTCGACACCGGTGGCGGCAGCCCCCGCCAGGACGCGGATCGTGTAGAGGCCGGCAAGCGTCAGCACATCGACCAGAAGCATGCGCTTGAACGACAGCGAATAGGCGGTCGTAACAGCCATGTAGCCGGCAAGCACGCCAAGGAATTCGATCGGCAGGAACAGGCCGGCGGCGATGCCGATCGCGAGCAGCACGGCAATCGCGCCGAGGCCGAACGGGATCGACAACGCGCCACTGGCGAAAGGCCGGTTGCGTTTTGTCGGATGCTTGCGGTCGAGCGCCAGGTCGAAGAAGTCGTTGAGGATGTAGATGGCCGACGCCACCGCGCTGAACGACACGAATGCCAGCAGGCACTGCCAGATCATGTTGGCGTTGAAATATTCGTGCGAGAGCACCATCGGCACGGCGATCAGCGAATTCTTCAGCCACTGATGCACCCGCAGCATCTTGATATAGGTCTTGAGCGTCCGCTTCGGTGCCGGCACGGCCTCGGCGCCATGTGTCGCTTGCCAGCGCCGGGCGCTGCGATCGGGCGCGACCACAATGGCGCTGCGCGCGGCGTCGAACACTTTGAGGTCGTGGCGGTTATTGCCGGCATAGTCGAAGCCGGCATCGCCATAGGCGGCCTTCAGCGCGGCGAGCTTTTTGCCCGAGGTCATGTTGTGCGGACCGTCGGTTGCCAGCACACGGTCGAAGATGCCGAGATACGCGGCGATCGCTTCGGCAAATTTGCGCGGCGTTCCCGTCGCCAGGACGATCTGGCGTCCCTCCTGATGCTCGACCCGCAACAGGTCGAGCAGGTCCTGGCGATAAGGCAGCGAGGCCGGATCGATGTCGACGCGCCGGGCGATTTCCCGCTTCAACCGGGCCGGACCGCCAGTCAGCCAGAACGGCACCAGAAAGAGATAGAGCGGGTTCTTCTTGAGCAGGATGAACAGGCCTTCCCACAGAAGGTCCGTTGCAATCAGCGTGCCGTCGAGATCGACCGCAAGGGGAATTGCGTTCCTGTCCGACCGCGCGTCCATTGCCCTGCCCTGCTCGGGCGTGACCCATTTGCCAACGGGTAATCGCCACCAAAATCCGCGCCGTTTTTCGGCGTCTTCGCATCGGATATAGCGGGGGACGGCGTAGCGAACGTTAAAACGCCCGGTTGCAGCACGGTGTATACCGGTTTTTCCTGCGTCATCGTTAAGCGTCGGCTACCGGAAACGATAAAAGGCCGGGCATTCGCCCGGCCTTTTGCCAATCATGCAACGACGATTATTTGATGCGAGCGGTGCCGCCCGAAATCTCGACGGTTTCTGAACCGGTCAGCGCCTCGAGGTCGCCATTCGGCAAGGTGACGAAGCAGCCATTCGAGCAGAATTCCGCCGTCTCGCCGGCGCCGAGCGTCAACTCGCTCTTGGCACCGCCTTCGGTCACGATCAGGGTCCGCGTCTGGGCGTCCCTGTTGATCGCGCTGGCGGCGAAAGCCGAACCGCCCAGAGCCAGCAAAGCGATGGCGGCAACGACAGACTTCCACATTGCATTTCCGGTGTTCTCACACCGCCTCTGTTCAAATTTGCAAGGCATTCTCGCCCTTTGCATGGGAGCTTATATGAGATGTTACCTGAACCGCAACTGAATGCCGTATTCATGCCACAATCGGTTTCGTCCTCCACACCCTGTTAAACTCGGGCGGCGAACCCGATATGGTACGGCACATCACAGGCGAGGTCAGCGCGGTGCCCAGCACATGGCTTGAGACGATCGGCGTCGAGGTCGAGCGGCGAAACATCGGGGCCGGCCTGAACTATTATGTGCCCGCATCGCCCTATCATCGGCTCGGCATGCATGTCGGGCCGCCCGTCAACGCTTCATGCCGCTGCGACGACAAGCACCACCGGCGTGTCCAGGCGCATGGCGATATTGACATCGTGCCGGCCGGTCTGGATGGCAATTGGCAGGACGATGCGGACTGCACCATCCTGCGCCTCTGGGTCAATCCGGCCTTGGTTCGTCAGGCCGCGCTGGACCTGGACCTCGACCCGGACCGGATTATCGTCGAGCCGCAATTCCAGCGCCGCGATCCCAGGATCGAGCATATTGTCTGGGCGCTGGCCACCGAACTGAACCCCGAGATGCCGTCGGATCGGCTCTATGGCGAAAGCCTGGCACGGGCGCTGGCCGTGCGGCTGGTTCATGGCGCGGCCGTCAGGTCGCTGCCAGCCGGGCAGATGCTGTCGTCCGGCCAGAAGCGCAGATTGCAGGAATTCATCGAGGCCAATCTCGACCAGGAGCTTTCACTCGATGACCTTGCCGAGGTCGCGGCGATCAGCGTCTCGCATCTGAAGGTCCTGTTTCGCCGCAGCTTCGGCCTGCCGGCGCATCAATATGTCATCCAGCGCCGCGTCGAGCGCGCCCGGCTGTTGCTCGGTGAGAGCAAGATGCCGCTCAGCCAGATTGCGTTGGAGGCAGGCTTCGCCCATCAAAGCCACATGGCTCGCAGCATGAAGCGCGTGTTGGGCGTGACGCCAGCGGCGCTCGCCCGTCTGCAGCGATAGCCACGCTAAAACATCATCGTCTTTTTGTGCGCGCCGCCGTCCTTCCCGGTGCGACGCGCCCGTGCATATCGGGCATCCCAGCGCTCCAACACAGACAGGAGAGTGACGATGTTCGTGATTATGGGCGCCACGGGTAAAATCGGACGGGCAACGGTCGGCGCGCTGCGCCGGAACAACCTCCCGGTCAGGGCCGTTGTCCGCAATCCATCGACCGCTGACGAGTTCCGCGCGATCGGCTGCGACATAGCCGCCGTCGACTTCGCGGATATGCGGACGCTTACCGAGGCAACAAAAGGCGCTTCAGCCGTGCAGGTCATCTGCCCGACGCTTGTCCGGGCGGAAAATGCATTGTCGCGTATGAAAGCGACGATCGACACGATCGCCGAAGCGCTCGCGCAAAGCCAACCGGCCCATGTCCTGGCGATCTCCGACTACGGCGCTCAGCTACCGACCGGCACCGGCATCACGCTCGCCTTCCACCATCTCGAGGCGCGATTGCGGACACTGCCGGCGTCGCTGACCTTGCTGCGCTCGGCCGAGCACATGCAGAATTGGGGCCGCAGCACCGGCCGGGCCCTGCAGACCGGCATCCTCGGCAGCCTGCATCATCCTCTCTCCAAGTCGTTCCCGACCGTCTCGGCGGGCGATGTCGGGCTGATCGCCGCCGATCTGCTCATGGCGGACGCCGGCAAGGCGCCACGGATCGTCCATGCCGAGGGACCCCGGCGCTACAGCGCGTCCGACGTAGCCCGGGCGTTAAGCGCAATCGCCGGCCGCGAAATCGTCGCCCGCGAGATGCCAAGACAGGATTGGGTCGCGATTTTGACCGCAGGCGGCATGAGCGCAAGCTACGCGCAGCTTGTCGCCGACCTGTTCGACGCCCACAACGCCGGCCGCATCGATGCCGAGCAAGGCGTCGGCGAGATCAGAAAGGGCAAGACGGAACTTTCGGAGGCTCTGTCCGCCCTGGTTCCACCGCTTCAGCAAGTAAGTGGCAACGCCTAGCTCGGATCGGGCTTGCGGCCTTTGCGTTTCATCTTGGCAAGCCGGGCAGCTTCAGCCGCCGCCTCCGCCTCGAGCCGTTGGCGCTCGGCGAACTCCGCCTCGATCTTGTCGTCGTCGATCGGCCAGGCCTCATGCTTCTTGGTCTCGACGACGGCGCGCGGCGTCGACGGAATCTCGATATGCTCGTCCTCGAAAATATCGAAGATGGCGAAGCGGATGTCGTTCTGGACGATGCTACCGTTCATGATGTCGGCCACGAACACGCGGACCTCGAATTCGAGCGCGGCGGCACCGAAATTGGCGAACAGCACGAAGGGCTCGGGATTCTTCAGCACCATCGGGTGAGCGCGCGCGATGTTGGACAGGATCGCATGGACGCGCTTGATGTCGGTGCCATAAGCGACGCCGACCTTGATGTCGACGCGGCCAAGCTTGTTGCGATGCGTCCAGTTGCCGACGGCATTGTTGATGAGGTTCGAATTGGGCAGGATCACCGACTGGCGCTGGAATGTCTCGATCTCGGTGGCGCGCACGCTGATCTTCTTCACCGTGCCGCTGGTGTCGCCGGCGACGATCCAGTCGCCGACCTTGAACGGCCGCTCGGCGAGCAGGATCAGGCCCGAGACGAAATTCGAGACGACATTCTGCAGTCCGAAGCCGATACCGAGAGACAGCGCGCCGGCAACCAGCGCAAGGTTTGAAAGATCGATGCCCGCCGCGGAGATACCAACCAGTCCCGCAAGCGCGACGCCGGCGTAGCCGACGCCGAGCCGAATGGAATTGCGCACGCCGGGATCGACCTTGCCGCGCGCCATCACCGAGCCGTCGAGCCAGCCCTGGAACCAGCGCGTCAGGAAATAGCCGATGACGAAGACAATGATGCCGGTGAGGATGCCGAGGAAGGAGATCGTCACCGAGCCCACCTGGACACCGGTGGCGAGCTTGTAGGCCCACGCCTCGATGTCGCCGGGCTGGAACCCCCACATCAGCAGGATCAGCGGCAGAAACACCAGCACGATCATCAAATTGATGGCGATGCTGACGACCAGGCCAAGCTGGTCGAGCGCGGTGTCCTCGTAGCTGGAATTGGCCGACAGCCAGCGCCCCACCGAAGTGTCGGCGAAGCCGCCCTCCTCGCCGATCGCCCGCGCCGACAGGAAGCCGATATAGGCGGTAACCAGGATGGTGCCTGTAACCACAACCTGGAAGGAGACGAAAAGCGCCAGGCCGATATAGCCGAGCAACGCCGCGGCAATGGTGAACAGCCCGAGCCCGATGGCAAGGAAACGAAGCCATGCCGGCCACGGCCGCCATGAACCATCCTTCGCCCTGAAAGGCCTGATCAAGCTCATCAGGATCAGGATGACTCCGACGATGATGGTAGCGACGAACCCCCTGGCGATCGTCAACGAAAGCGGCGAGCCCATCTTTTCGTTTACGACCGCAAAGAAATAATTGAGCCCCAGAACAATAGCCATGGCGGTGGCCAACCCAACCAGCCAGCGCGCCGGCCCGGTCGCGACCGGGATGAGCCGCCAGTTGGGAAGGCGCGGCTCGAGCGCCGCATTGGTCAGCCGGTTGACGCAGAACACCATGGCGATCACGGTGAGCAACGCGTTGAGGAATGTGCCGATGTCGCCGCGCAAGACATTGTAATAATTGAAGAAGAAGACGGCGGAAGCGAAGAAGGCGCCAAGCGCCACGGTTGGCAGCAGCGTCGACCAGAACGCCACCGAAAGCCGGCTAAGATAAGACGGCTCCTCGATGCTGGGGTCTGCCTCGAAAATACGGCCGAACAACCGTCTGCCGCCGATCAAAAGAATGGCGGCCAGCGCCAATGCCATCAACGTCGCGACAAGCACTGCCTGGAACTTGAATTTGAAAGCGAAGCTCAGCCAGGAACTGACGGCTTTATAGAGACCGCTGAACTGGTCGTGGGCGTCGGAAAAGGCCTGCGGGCTCAGCGCGTCGGTCAGCTCGTATTGCTTGGTGATGACATTGCGGAAAAGCTCGCTGCGCATGATCGCGATCTTGTCGACCAGCCCGTTGACGCGGATCGACAGGTTCTGCGCGCTGGCGACGACCGCGTTGATCTGAGCCTTCTCGGAGGAGAGCGCGGCGCGCTCGCTGCTGACGATTTCCGGCTCCGGCGGCTGCCCTTGCGCCGGCGGCGGGCCAAGCACCTCGATGCGATTGTTGATATCGGTGAGGCGCTGACGGAACGACAGCGCGCTGTTGAGCGCCGCCCGCGATATGTCCTCCATCTTCAGGCGGATATCGACGAGGCTGGCATCGTCCTGGCCAGGATCGTTCAGAGTCTTCTCCAGGCCATCGGTCCTGGTCGTCAGATCCTGGATAACCTTGGTCTGGTCGGCGATGAGTTGGCTTGACCCATGGCCGATCGCTTGCGCCATCACGTGAAGCGATGGCTGCGCCAAGAGGGCGACGATCAGGACCAGGATCAGGCGTAGCAGTCGAAAGAACATGATTTTGATGGCGACTCGCGGCCGGAAAACCTTCGAAAAGTCAGCCCTTGATAAAGACCGCCATACCAAGCGGCAAGCCGTTCCCGTTTCATGGCAGCCACGGGGACCGGCGTCGGCCTGTCGAAAAGCCATGGCGCAATCCTCGCTTTGCGCTTACAGGCCGCTCTATAGTGTGCCGCCTCGCATCATAAGGACGACAAGAAGAATGGCGGAGTATTCAGCCTTTTCGCTGCTCAAGAACGCGCTGTCCGGCAACAAGGACTGGAAGCCCGCCTGGCGCAAGCCGGACCCCAAGGCTTCCTATGACGTGATCGTCATTGGCGGCGGCGGACATGGCCTCTCCACCGCCTATTATCTCGCCAAGGAACACGGCATCACCAATGTCGCGGTGCTGGAAAAGGGCTGGCTGGGCTCCGGCAATGTCGGCCGCAACACCACGGCCGTGCGCTCCAACTATCTTCTGCCCGAAAACACCCGCTTCTACGAGCATTCGATGAAGCTTTGGGAGAACCTCTCGCACGAGCTCAACTACAACGTCATGTTCTCGCAGCGCGGCTGCCTCAACCTCGCGCACACGCCCGCCCAGCTTGACGACTACGCCCGGCGCGGCAATGCCATGCGCCATCTCGGCGTCGATGCCGAACTGATGAGCCTCGACCAGATCAAGCGGCTGGTGCCGGCGCTTGACCTCTCCGGCTCGGCGCGCTTTCCCGTGCTTGGCGGCCTGATGCAGCCACGTGCCGGCACCGCCCGCCACGACGCCGTCGCCTGGGGCTATGCGCGCGGCGCCGACCGGCGCGGCGTCGACATCATCGAGAATTGCGAAGTCACTGGCTTCCTGCGCGACGGCGGCCAGATCACCGGCGTGACGACGACGCGTGGCGAGATCCGCGCCAAGAAGGTTGCGCTTGCCGTTGCCGGCAGCACCGGACGCGTCATGCAGCTTGCCGGGATTTCGCACATGCCGATCGAAAGCCATGTGCTGCAGGCCTTTGTCTCGGAATCGCTGAAGCCGGTCATCGACACCGTGCTGACCTTCGGCATGGGCCACTTCTACATCTCCCAGTCCGATAAGGGCGGCCTCGTCTATGGCGGCGACCTCGACGGCTACAACAGCTACGCCCAGCGCGGCAGCCTGCCCGTCGTCGACGAGGTAATGAGCGAGATGCTGGCGCTGTTCCCGGGCCTTGCCCGCGTGCGCATGCTGCGCTCCTGGGGCGGCGTTTGCGACATGACCATGGACGGCTCGCCGATCATCACCGCGGGGCCTCTGCCCGGCATGTATTTGAATTGCGGCTGGTGCTACGGCGGCTTCAAGGCAACGCCGGCCTCAGGCTGGTGCTTTGCCCATACGATTGCCAGGGACGAGCCGCACGAATTCAACGCACCCTTCACGCTCGACCGTTTCTACCGCGGCCTCGTCATCGACGACAAAGGCCAGGGCGCAAATCCGCGACTGCATTAGGGTTTCAAAGAAATGCTCATCACCTGTCCCTATTGCGGGCCGCGCGACGTTATCGAATTCACCTACCAGGGCGACGGCAACCGCGAGCGGCCGCAGCCGGCCTCGCAGAACCTCGACGACTGGAACGCCTATGTCTATGACCGGCTGAACCCGGCCGGCGACCACAACGAGATCTGGCAGCATTCCGGTGGCTGCCGCGCGCATTTGCGCGTCGTGCGAAATACCGTAACGCATGAGATCCTGAGCACCGAATTCGCCCATGGCGGACACAAATCCGCTGGCCACAAAGCGGGGAGCCGGTCGTGAGCCCGCGTCGTACCGAGACCGGCGGCCGCGTCGACCGTCTGCGCACCATCCGCTTCACCTTCGACGGCGCGCCTTATACGGGCCATGCCGGCGACACGCTGGCCTCAGCGCTGCTTGCCAATGGCGTCACCCTGTTTGGCCGCTCCTTCAAATATCATCGCCCGCGCGGCCTGCTGTCCGCCGGCGTCGAAGAACCGAACGCACTGGTGACGGTGCTGCGCGGCGAAGTGCGCGAGCCCAATGTCGCGGCCACCATGGTCGAGATCTATGATGGGCTGGTCGCCGTCAGCCAGAACCGCATGCCCTCGCTCGCCTGGGACATCAATGCCATCAACCAGCTCGGCGGCAAGATCCTGTCGGCCGGCTTCTACTACAAGACCTTCATGGGGCCGGTGATCGGTCCGCTGAAAGGCACGCGCTTCTGGATGTTCTGCGAGCATTTCATCCGCCGCGCCGCCGGTCTCGGCAAGGCCGGCACAGCGCCCGATCCGGCGCGCTATGAGCGCATGAACGCCTTTTGCGACGTGCTGGTCATCGGCTCCGGCCCGGCCGGCCTGATGGCGGCCAAGGCCGCGGCCGACCAGGGCGCGCGCGTTATCCTCGCCGATCTGGACGCCCATTTCGGCGGTTCCGCCAACTGGTCGGGCGAAACCATCGACGACATGCCCGCCGCCGACTGGGCCCAGCGCATGGTTGGCCAGCTCGAAGGCAATGACAATGTAAGGCTTTTGCCGCGCACGACGGTGTGGGGCTATTACGACGGCAACACGCTGGCCGCCCTCGAGCGTGTGACCGACCACAAGGAGGTGGCCGCCAAGGGCGAGCCGCGCCAGCGCTACTGGGCGATCCGCGCCGGTACAGTCGTTCTCGCCACCGGCGCGTTCGAACGTCCCCTGGTGTTTCCGGGCAACGACCGTCCGGGCGTTATGCTTGCCCATGCGGCAGAACGTTACGCCAACGAGTATGGCGTGCTGCCGGGGCAGCGCATCGCGCTCTTCACCAACAATGACAGCGCCTACCGCTCGGCTGTTGCCTTGAAGAAAGCGGGAGCCGCCGTCGTCGCCATTATCGACGTCCGCAGCGACGTGACCGGCGACATGCGCAGGCTGGCGAGCGAGGCGGAAGCCGAGTTGCTCACCGGCCATGCGGTGATCGCCACCGAAGGCGGCAAAGCGCTCTCTGGTCTCAAAGTGCAGCGCTTTGACGTTGTCAGCGGCGCGCTGAGCGGCGACGGCCGCAGCATTCATGCCGACTGTCTGTTGATGTCGGGCGGCTGGTCGCCGACCATCCACCTCGCCAGCCAGGCGGGCGCCAAGGCCGAATGGGATCCGGCGAGACAGGCCTTCCTGCCGCCCAAGCCGACGCAACGCTGGATCGGCGCCGGCGCTTTCACGGGCAGCTTCTCGACCGCGGAAGCGATTGCCGAAGGCCGCGCCGCCGGTCTTGCCGCCGCAGGCGGAACGAGCGCGCCAGCGGCGTTGCCTGTCGTCGAGGCAGCACCCGGCGATCCCGATCCGGCACCTGTTTTCGAGATCAGGGCCAAGGGCAAGAGCTTTGTCGATTTCCAGCATGACGTGACCGCCGAGGACGTGCGGCTGGCGCATCGCGAGGGCTTCGTCTCAGTCGAGCATCTGAAGCGCTACACCACGCTCGGCATGGCGACCGACCAGGGCAAGAACTCCAACGTGCCGGGCCTCGCCATCATGGCCGAAGCGCTCGGCAAGCCGATCCCCGAAGTCGGCACGACCCGCTTCCGCCCGCCCTACACGGCGGTGTCGATCGGCTCTTTGGCGGCCGAACGCTTCGGCGATTTGAAGCCTGAACGGCTGACGCCGATGCATGACTGGCACCTCGCCAATGGCGCGACCATGTATTCGGCCGGCCTCTGGTACCGGCCGATGATCTACGGCCTTGCCGGCGAGACCGTCGAGCAGGCCTATGTACGGGAAGCCAAGGCGACACGCGAAAGCGCCGGCATCGTCGATGTCTCGACGCTGGGCAAGATCGCCGTGCAAGGTCCTGACGCCGCAGAACTCCTCGACCGCGTTTACACCAACATGTTTTCCACGCTGGCCGTCGGCAAGGCGCGCTACGGCCTGATGCTGCGCGAGGACGGTTTTGCCTTCGACGACGGCACTACCTGGCGGCTCGGCGAGCAGGACTTCCTGATGACCACCACCACCGCCAACGCCGGCAAGGTGATGCAGCATCTGGAATATTTCCTCGACGTCATCTGGCCGGAGCTGAAGGTCACGGTCACTTCCGTCACTGACGAATGGGCGGGTGCGGCGATCGGCGGGCCGAACGCGCGGGCCATTCTCGCGGCGTGCGTCAAGGGAACTGCCGTCGACAACGCCACCTTGCCCTTCATGGGCATCGTCCATGGCGAGATCGCCGGTGTGCCGGTGATGATCTGCCGCCTCTCCTTCTCCGGCGAAATGGCTTTCGAGGTCTATTCCGGCGCCGGCTACGGCACCCGCGTCTGGGAAGCCCTGATCGAGGCCGGCAAGCCGTTCGGCCTCGTCACCTACGGGCTCGAGGCGCTCGGCACCATGCGCATCGAGAAGGGCCATGTCACCGGCGCCGAGATCGACGGCCGCACCACCGCGCGCGACCTGCATCTCGACTGGATGCTGTCGAAGAAGAAACCCTTTATCGGCTCGGCCATGATGGACCGCGAAGGCCTCATCGCCTCCGACCGGCTGCAGCTGGTCGGCCTGATCGCGCTCGACAACCGGCCCCTCAATGGCGGCGGCCATATCGTGGAAGAGCTGGACGAAGCCAATCCGCACGGTTCGCTCGGCCATATCACCGCCTGCTGTTATTCGCCGGCGCTGGGTAAATACATCGCATTGGCGCTGGTCAAGGGCGGCAAGGCAAGGCATGGGACGCGCGCCTTCGTCTCCGATCCGTTGCGCGACCGGTTCGGACCGGTCGAAATCGTCTCCAACCATTTCTACGATCCGGACGGGAGCCGCATGCATGGCTGAGCACCAGTCGCCCGAACGGCTGTCGCCGCTGGAGCCTGAATATCACCCGGGCTCGCACGGCAATTTCGAGCACGGCGTCGACGTCATCCTGTCGGAGACACGGCCGGGCTCCATCCTGCAGCTCGCTGCCTGGGCAGGCGAGGAAAAGCAGCTGATCGACGCCATCCGCAAGGTCACCGGTCTTGCTTTGCCCGATGGCGCTGGCGGCGGCATCGCCAACGGCACGAAATCGGTATTCGGCTTCGCGCCGGGCAAATTCACCGTCGTCGAAGAGGCCGAAGGGCTGGCTCGGGCCTTTGCCGGCGTCATCACGCCGGCCATCGGCACGCTGACCGACCTGTCACATGGCCGTACCGCGATCCGCATAGCCGGACCGAAGGCTGAATGGATCATGGCGAAGTTCTTTGCCATCGACTTCGCCTTGCCGGCCTTTCCGCTGGGCGCCGGCCGCTCGACCAATCATCACGACATCTTCGCCCAGATCCAGCGCACCGGCGCCGACCAGTTCGACATCTATGTGTTCCGGTCCTTCGCGCGTTCTTTCTGGAAGGCCTTGTGCCACGCCAGCGAGGAAGTCGGGTACGAGGTGCAGTAGCGCATTCAAGGCGTGTTAAGATTCGGGTCAGGCTGAGCCATTTGCAGGCCGGCCTCGCCCGAATATCAGCACACTTTGGTCCAGCCGGCATCTGGCACTATGGACGACCACAACTGCTGCTTGAGGGTTGGGCCAGCAGGGCCGATAGATAAGGAATCACCGGCGTTTGCCACGGCAAACGTCCGTTCAGGCAACGAATTCGACCACATTCTCCCATGACTTTAGAGACTTCGGCGACGGCCACGACCCGCTTTGCTCCAGCGGACGGCCCGTCGATGCTGTTGCCGGCAACCGTCGCTTGCGGCGTCTTCATGACCAGTCTCGACCAGAATGTCATCGTCACCGCGCTGCCCGGCATCGGTGAAAGCCTCGATCGCCCGCCGAGCCAGCTTGGCCTCTTGATCACCGTCTATGTCGCCAGCCTCATCGTCACCATGCCGCTCGGCGGCTGGTTGGCCGATCGCTTCGGCCTGCGCAACGTCTACTGCTTTGCGCTGCTCGTCTTTGCCGGCTCGTCAGCCTTGTGCGGCCTTTCCGAAAACATCTGGATGCTGGTTGGCTCCCGAGCCCTGCAGGGCTGCGGCGGCGCACTGATGGGCACGCTGGGCCAGGTCGTCATCCTGTCCAGCTTCCCGCGCGATCGCACGCTGAAGATCAACATGTATATCTCGCTTGCCGGCCAATCCGGACCGCTGGTCGGGCCGCTGGTCGGCGGCGCGCTCACCACCTACGTCTCATGGCGCTGGATCTTCTACATCAACATCCCGATCGCGCTGACCGCCGCGCTGCTTGCCGTCTCGCTGTTTCCCACGACCACCAAGCCGATCCGCACGCCTTTCGACTTTCCGGGCTTCCTGCTTGTCGGCAGCGGCATGGGATTGCTGGTCTTCGGCATGGACTCGCTGGCCGCGAAAGACGCCGCCGGCAGCGTCATCGGTCTCGAGCTCGGCCTGGCGATCGCCATCCTCACCGTCGCCGCCTTCTATTGCCTGCGCGCCCGCAATCCGCTGCTCGATCTCAACCTGCTGCGCATCCGCACCTTTCGCATCAGCTTCCTCACCGGCGGTGGGCTGGACACGATCGGCCTCAGTTCCGTGGTTTTCCTGTTGCCGCTGATGTTCCAGCTCGGCTTCGGCATGAGCGCCGTGCAGGCCGGATCGCTGACCTTCGTCGCCGCGATAGGGTCGTTGGCGATGCGCGTCTTCATGCCACGCCTTTTGAACCGCTTCGGTTTCAAGCGGGTGCTGGTCACCAACACGCCGATCGTCGCCCTGTTGGTCGCCGGCTTTGCGTTGATGCAGCAGAGCATGCCGGTCTGGATCGTGCTGGCCTATATCTTCGCCTTCGGCGTCTTCCGCTCGGTGCAATGGGCCTCGACCGGCAATCTGGCCTACTCCGATATTGGCCCGGAGCAGCTCGCCCGCTTCAGCGCGCTCTATTACATCCTGTGGCAGCTCGCGGTGGCGCTCAGTGTCGGCCTGGCGGCGGCATTGCTGTCGCTGCTGGCCGGCGGCGGCCAGGCCAGCGTCAACGACTATCGCATCCTGTTCATCGTCGAAGGGCTGATCACGCTCTGCGCCCTATCGGCCTATCTGCGGCTGACACCGCAGGACGGCGCCCATGTCAGTGGTCATGGGGCGCATATGAACACCGACTAACTTTATCGCAGTAGATTTCGGCGACTCTATTCCGAGAACGTCACCCAGTCCTCGAGCGGCGCGCGGTCGGTGCGGAATTCATTCTCGGGCTTGGACGTGTCTTCGTAGCCGAGCGCCATGCCGCAGACGACGATCTCCTCGTCGGGGATGTTGAGCACCGGCCTTATTTGCCGGTGATAGGGCGCGAAAGCGGCCTGCGGGCAGGTGTGCAGGCCCCTGCCTCTAGCTGCGACCATGATGTTCTGCAGGAACATGCCGTAGTCGATCCACGAGCCCTGGTTCAGCCGCCGGTCGATGGTGAAGATCATGCCGACCGGCGCATCGAAGAAGACGAAGTTGCGGTCGTGCTGGGCGCGCATCCTGTCGACCTCGCGACGGCCAATGCCGAGCGCGCCATAGAGCCCGAAACCGTTGGCGCGCCGCCGGGTCAGATAAGGCTCGAAGAACTGGGTGGGGTAGTAGCGGTACTCGTCCCAATCGGCCTTCTCGGCGCGGATACCGGAATTCAGGATGGCGTCGCTGATCTTCTGCTTGACCTCGCCCTTGGTCACATAGACTCGCCAGGGCTGCATGTTGGTTCCCGACGGCGCGCGCGCGGCGACCGCCAGTATGGCGCGGATCGTTTCGTCGTCGACGATATCAGGCAGGAAGGCGCGCACCGAACGGCGCGACAGGATCGCCTCATCGACGATCGCCGCATCCGATGTGATCCGGCTGTTCTTCTCAAGCATGGGCCGTCCCTTCACGTATGGCCGAAACCCGCAACCGGTTTCCCTACGACCATCCGCAGACTCTAAGCTAATTGGTCCCCGACCGGACGCCCCACTCGCCGCTCGTGCGCGAGCCTTTGCATCAAGCGCCGAAATCGCGCAAGCAAATCTTGTGGCCTATGAAAATCCTCTTGATTTTTTCACAAGTCTGCCCTCTCATGAAATTTATTCGGATTTTTTCACGAGATGCGATTGGCCCCGACCACCGCCAGAACGGAGCAGGACAATGGCGACCGGCTGCTTGCCGGCGACATCCGTGCCCTGCGCAAGGCGCGCGGGCTGACGCTGGCCGAAATCGCCCTCAAGCTTGGCCGCTCCGTCGGCTGGGTCAGCCAAGTCGAGCGCGGTCTTTCGGTGCCTTCTCTAGGCGATCTGCGGGCGTTTGCCGATCTCTTCGGCGTTCCGATCAGCCTGTTCTTCAGCCATGACGTGCCGGACGAACAAGAGCGGGGCGTGATCGTGCGCGCGGGCCGCCGGCGCGTGCTTGGCACAAGTGAATCCGGCCTGGTGGAAGAGCTTCTATCGCCCGATCTCGGCGGTAGTTTCGAGATGGTGCGCTCGGTATTCGCGTCCGGCGCGGAGATGAAGGCGGCATCGCTGCGGCCAACAGAAGAGGCCGGTTACATCGCCTCGGGCCAGTTCGATATCGAGATCGCCGGCGTCTGGCATCGTCTCAGCGAAGGCGACTCGTTTCGCTTCGAGCGCAAGCCCTATCGCTGGCGCAATCCGGGCACCGAGCCGGCGGTTATCATCTGGGTGGTTTCGCCGCCTGTGTATTGAACAATGCATGCCGCCCAAAAAGTGTTCAGCGGTTTTGGGGCAACGGCATGCATCAAAAAAAGCTGAAAGCGCGTCTCAACGCGCTTGAATGGAGGACAAAAATGGCCGGTTTGCCGACCACGGCGCGCGTGGTGATCATCGGAGGCGGTGTCGTCGGCGCTTCGTCGCTCTACCATCTTTGCAAGGCGGGCTGGACCGACTGCGTGCTGCTCGAAAAGAACGAGCTGACCTCTGGCTCGACCTGGCATGCCGCCGGCAACGTGCCGACGTTCTCCTCGTCCTGGTCGCTGATGAACATGCAGCGCTATTCGACCGAGCTTTACCGAGGTCTTGCCGACGCCGTCGATTATCCGATGAACTACCATGTCACCGGCTCGCTCAGGCTGGCGCATTCCAAGGAGCGCATGCAGGAGTTCCAGCGCGCCAAGGGCATGGGCCGCTACCAGGGCATGGACATCGATGTGGTCGGCCTCGACGAGATCAAGCGCCGCTACCCTTTCATCGAGACGCATGAGCTGAAAGGCGCGCTCTACGACCCGAGCGACGGCGACATCGACCCGGCCCAGCTGACCCAGGCGCTCGCCAAGGGCGCGCGCGACATGGGCGCGAAAATCATCCGTTTCTGCCCGGTTACCGGCGTGCGCCGCGAGAACGGCGAATGGGTGGTCGAGACACCGCAAGGCGAAATCCGCTGCGAAATCGTCGTCAACGCCGCCGGCTATCGCGCCGCCGAAGTGGGCCGGATGTTCGGCCGCGAAGTGCCGATGATGGTGATGAGCCACCAGTACATTCTGTTCGAGGAAATTCCCGAGCTCGCCGCCTGGTCGAAGGAACAGGGGAATAAACTGCCGCTGCTGCGCGACGTCGACACATCCTACTATCTGCGCCAGGAAAAGAGCGGCATGAATCTCGGCCCCTATGAGCGCAATTGCCGCGCGCATTGGGCGACTCACAACGATCCGATGCCGGATGATTTTTCCTTCCAGCTGTTCCCCGACGATCTCGACCGTCTCGAACACTACCTCGCCGACGCCGTAGCGCGCGTGCCGATCCTCGGCACCGCCGGCCTGTCGAAGGTCATCAACGGACCGATCCCCTATGCGCCGGACGGCAATCCGCTGATCGGGCCGATGCCGGGGGTGCCGAACGCCTTCGAGGCCTGCGTCTTCACCTTCGGCATCGCCCAAGGCGGCGGCGCCGGCAAGGTGCTGGCGGAGTGGATCACTGAAGGCCAGACCGAATGGGACATGTGGTCCTGCGACCCGCGCCGCTTCACGTCCTTCGCCGCCGCGCCCGACTATTGCGTCGCCAAGGGCCTGGAGATCTATGGCAACGAATACGCAATCCAGTTCCCGCGTCATGCCTGGCCGGAGGGGCGCAATCGCAAGCTGTCGCCGCTGCACGAGCGCATCAAGGCGCTTGGCGGCCAGTTCGACGCTTATAATGGCTGGGAGCGCGCCACCTGGTACGCAAAGCCCGGCGACGATACCTCGGAGGAATCGACGCTGACCTTCCGCCGTGACGGTCCCTGGCAGCGCGCTGTGCGCGAGGAATGCCTCGCCGTGCGCGACGCCGCCGGCATCCTCGACCTGCCCGGCTTCTCGCGCTTCAACCTCGAAGGCCCCGGCGCCGCGGACTGGCTGTCGAAGCAGGTCACCGGCCTTTTGCCGAAGCCCGGCCGCATCGGGCTGGTCTATTTCGCCGACGACAAGGGCCGGATCGTCACCGAAATGTCGGTGGTGCGCCATGGCGACGACCAGATGACGCTGATCACCGCGGCGGTGGCGCAATGGCACGACTTCGAATGGCTGAAATCGCGACTGCCGGCAGATGCGGCCTTCGCGCTGACCGATCGCACCGAGGAATACTCGACGCAGATCCTGGCCGGCCCGAACGCGCGGAAAATCCTGGCCGAGGTCTGCGATGCCGATCTGACATTGCCTTGGCTCACGCATCAGGAAACGACCATCGCCGGGCGCTGGGCAAAGCTGGTGCGCGTCTCCTTCGCCGGCGAGCTCGGTTGGGAAATCCACACCAAGGTTGCCGACACCGCGACCGTCTTCGACGCTGTATGGGCAGCCGGCCAGAAGCACGGCCTGAAACCGTTCGGCATGTATGCGCTGGATTCGCTCCGGCTCGAGAAAGGCTACCGCACCTGGAAAGGCGATCTGACCACCGACTACACGATCCTGCAGGGCGGGTTGGAACGTTTCGTGAAGTGGGAGAAACCGGAGTTCCGCGGCAAAGCCGCACTGCAGAACGAAAAGCAGCAAGGCGTGAAGAAACGCTTCGTCACGTTGGTCGTCGAGAACCCGGGCGATTGCGATGCGCCTTACATGTCGACGCTCTGGCATGACGGCAAGATCGTCGGCGAGACGACGTCCGGCGGCTGGGGCTATCGTGTGGAAAAGTCGATCGCGCTCGGCACGCTGCGCACCGATCTGACCGAACCGGGCACCGCCGTCGAAGTCGAGATTTTTGGCGATCGCTTCAAAGCGATCGTGCAGAAGGACGAACCGTTGTGGGATCCGAAGAATGAGAGGCTGCGCGCATGAAGGCAGTCATCCTCACCGATGGTGGCATGGGCCAGGAACTGGTCCGGCGCAGCAAATCCGAACCGACGCCGTTGTGGTCGGCCAGGGTGCTGATCGATGAACCCGATCTGGTGCGCGACCTGCATGCCGAATTCATCCGTGCCGGCGCCCGCGTCATCACCATCAACACCTACTCGGCGACGCCCGAACGCCTGGCGCGCGAGGGCGCCGAGAACCTGTTCAAGCCGTTGCAGAAGCGTGGTATCGAACTGGCCAGGCAAGCCTGCAACGAAGCCGGCGATGCCGCGGTCGCCGGCTGCCTGTCGCCGCTTTTCGGCAGCTACGCCCCGGCGCTGACCATTTCCTACCAAGAGACGTTGGACATCTACCGCCGCATCGTCGCCGAGCAGGCGGACGGTGTCGATCTCTTCCTGTGCGAGACCATGGCCTCCGCCGATGAAGCGCGCGCGGCCGTCACCGCGGCATCGGAAAGCGGCAAACCGGTCTGGGTATCGTGGACGCTCGCCGATCATGGCACGCCGCGGCTGCGCAGCGGCGAAACAATAGCCGCCGCTGCCAGCGCGCTCGACGGCCTGCCGATAGCGGCGCGGTTGATCAATTGCTGCCGGCCGGAAGCCGTCGGCGCCGCATTGCCGGAACTGATTGCGCTCGGCGGACCGGTTGGCGCCTATGCCAACGGCTTTACCTCGGTCGAGGCGCTGAAGCATGGCGGCACGGTCGAGGTGCTGCATGCTCGCCATGATCTTGACCCGCAGTCCTACTCCGACCAGGCAATCGGTTGGGTCGAAGCCGGCGCCCAGATCGTCGGTGGCTGCTGCGAAGTCGGACCGCCGCATATCGCCGCTCTGAACGACCGGCTCAAACTGGCCGGCTATGAGATTTCGGGGGATATACATGCCTAAACCATCATCGCGCATTTCAGGTATTGTCCCGTCGGGAAAGGATGGCTGGGAAGTCCATTCGGCTGCCTGGGCTCGCAAGGCGGCCGGCGAAGACATCATCATGCTGTCGGTCGGCGACCACGATTTCGATACGCCGTCGCAAACCATCGAAGCTTGCGTTGCCGCGGTTCGGGGCAGCAATCACCACTATACGCCGCTGCCCGGCCTGCCGCGGCTGCGCCAGGCGATGGCGGCAGCCTCCAGCGCCTGCACGGGCGTCGAGACGTCGCCGAATCAGGTCATCGCCACGCCGGGCGGCCAGGCCGCCCTATATGCCGCGGCGCAGGCCGTGCTCGATCCCGGCGACCACGCCATCGTGGTGGCGCCCTACTACGCCACCTATCCCAACACCTTCAGCGCCGCCGGCGCCAGCTTCACCGTGGTCGAGACGCCGGCCGAGGATGGCTTCCAGCCTCGCGCCGACATGATCCGCGCGGCGCTCAAGCCGAACACGCGCGCCATCCTCATCAACACCCCAAACAACCCGACCGGTGCCGTCTATTCGCGCGAGCGCCTGGAACAGCTGGCCGAGGTCTGCCGGGAGCATGACCTCTGGCTGCTGTCGGACGAAGTCTACTGGACGCTTGGCGGTGGCGAGCACATCTCGCCGCGCTCGCTGCCCGGCATGGCCGAGCGCACGCTGGTCATCAACTCCATGTCCAAGAGCCATGGCATGACCGGTTGGCGCATGGGCTGGCTGACCGGCCCGCAAGAGATGATCACGCTGCTGATCAACCTCAATCTGGTGACCACCTACGGCCTGCCAGCCTTCATCTCGGTCGCTTGCGCCGAGGCGCTGGAGAACCACTATGGCGTGAAGGACATCGCCGAGCGCTATGCGGCGCGCCGCACTATTTTCCTCGACGCCATTCGCGGCGCCAATGAAGTCACCGTGCGCGGCTCCGAAGGCGGCATGTACATCATGCTGGATGTCTCGGCCGTCGAGCCCGACGACGAGAAATTCGCCTGGGGCCTGCTCGACAAGGAGAAGGTCGGCGTCATGCCGGGATCGAGCTTCGGCGAGGCCGCCGCGGGCCACATCCGCATCAGCCTCTGCCAGCCCGAACCCATCCTCCAGGAAGCGGCGCTTCGCGTGCGCCGCTTCGCTTCCAACTATCGCCGAGAAGCCGCATGACCAAGACGATGCCCACCAAAGCCCGCGCCGTGATCATCGGCGGCGGCGTCTCCGGCTGCTCGGTCGCCTATCACCTGGCCAAGCTCGGCTGGACCGACATCGTCTTGCTCGAGCGCAAGCAGTTGACCTCAGGCACGACCTGGCACGCTGCCGGCCTGATCGGCCAGTTGCGCGGCTCGCAGAACATGACGCGGCTGGCGAAATACTCGGCCGACCTTTACGTCAAGCTCGAGGCCGAGACCGAGGTCGGCACCGGCATGCGCCAGGTCGGCTCGATCACAGTCGCGCTGACCGAGGAGCGCAAGCACGAAATCTACCGGCAGGCGTCGCTTGCCCGCGCCTTCGACGTCGACGTGCGCGAGATTTCGCCGAGCGAAGTCAAAGAGATGTATCCGCATTTGAATGTGTCCGACGTCGTCGGCGCCGTGCATTTGCCGCTCGACGGTCAGTGCGACCCGGCCAACATTGCCATGGCGCTGGCCAAGGGCGCGCGCCAGCGCGGTGCGACAATCGTCGAGAACGTCAAGGTTACCAAGGTCCACACCAGCAATGGCCGTGTCTCGGGCGTGTCCTGGGTGCAGGGCGCAGAGCAAGGCACGATCGAGACCGACATCGTCGTCAACTGCGCCGGCATGTGGGCGCGCGAGCTCGGCCGCCAGAACGGCGTCACCATCCCGCTGCACGCCTGCGAGCATTTTTATCTCGTCACCGAGCCGATCCTCGGCTTGACCCGCCTGCCGGTGCTGCGCGTTCCCGACGAATGCGCCTACTACAAGGAGGACGCCGGCAAGATGATGCTCGGCGCCTTCGAGCCGGTCGCAAAACCCTGGGGCATGGACGGCATCCGCGAGGATTTCTGCTTCGACCAGTTGCCCGAGGACATGGACCATTTCGAGCCGATCCTTGAAATGGGCGTCAACCGCATGCCGATGCTGGGCACCGCCGGCATCCACACCTTCTTCAACGGCCCCGAAAGCTTTACGCCGGACGACCGCTACTATCTCGGCGAGGCCCCGGAATTGTCCGGCTACTGGATGGCGACCGGCTACAATTCGATCGGCATCGTCTCCTCCGGCGGCGCCGGCATGGCGCTGGCGCAGTGGATCAACGACGGCGAAGCGCCCTTCGACCTCTGGGAGGTCGACATCCGCCGCGCCCAACCGTTCCAGAAGAACCGCCGCTATCTCAAGGAGCGGGTCTCCGAAACGCTCGGCCTGCTCTATGCCGACCATTTCCCCTACCGGCAGATGGCGACATCGCGCGGCGTGCGCCGTTCGCCTTTGCATGAGCACCTCAAGGCGCGCGGCGCCGTGTTCGGCGAGGTCGCCGGCTTGGAGCGCGCCAACTGGTTCGCGCGCGAGGGACAGGAGCGCGAATACCGCTATTCCTGGAAGCGACAGAACTGGTTCGACAACCAGCGCGACGAGCATCTGGCGGTCCGCAATGGCGTCGGCCTGTTCGACATGACGTCCTTCGGCAAGATCCGTGTCGAGGGCCGCGACGCCTGTGCGTTCCTGCAAAGGCTGTGCGCCAACGACATGGACGTGGCGCCCGGCAAGATCGTCTATACGCAGATGTTGAACCAGCGTGGCGGCATAGAAAGCGACCTCACCGTGTCCAGGCTCTCGGACACGGCCTACTTCCTCGTCGTGCCGGGAGCCACGCTGCAGCGGGATCTCGCCTGGCTGAGGCGGCATGTCGGCGAAGACTTCGTCGTCATCACCGACGTGACAGCCTCTGAAGCCGTGCTGTGCCTGATGGGACCGGACTCACGAAAGCTCATCCAGAAAGTCAGCCCTAACGATTTTTCCAACGAGAACAATCCTTTCGGCACGTTCCAGGAGATCGAGATCGGCATGGGCCTCGCCCGCGCCCACCGCGTCACTTATGTCGGCGAGCTCGGCTGGGAGCTCTACGTCTCGACCGAGCAGGCCGCGCATGTTTTCGAGGCGATCGCCGATGCCGGCGCCGACGTTGGGCTGAAACTATGCGGCCTGCATACGCTGGATTCCTGCCGCATCGAAAAAGCCTTCCGCCATTTCGGCCATGACATCACCGACGAGGACAACGTGCTGGAAGCCGGCCTCGGCTTTGCGGTCAAAACGTCAAAAGGCGACTTCATCGGCCGCGATGCCGTGCTGAAGAAAAAGGAAGCCGGCCTGTCACGCAGGTTGGTGCAGTTCCAGCTGAAGGACCCGCAGCCCCTGCTCTTCCACAACGAGGCGATCCTGCGGGACGGCCGGATTGTCGGCCCGATTACCTCGGGCAACTACGGCCATCATCTCGGCGGCTCGATCGGCCTCGGCTACGTGCCGTGCCAGGGCGAGAGCGAGGCGCAGGTGCTGGCGTCGTCTTACGAGGTCGAGATCGCCGGCGAACGCTTTGCAGCAGAGGCGTCACTGAAGCCGATGTACGACCCGAAGGCGGAAAGGGTAAAGATGTAGCGCTCAAAACCGCTCCAGCTTCGCCCGAACCTTGCCCAAAAACGCCGCCCGGCTTTTCGGCGTCGATGAATCCATCAGATAATGCGCCAGGAAGAAAGTCCGGCAGCGCGCGGCGCAGAGCGCCCGCATGCCGCGCAGGATCGTCTTGCGGCCCGGCTGGCCGACGACCACGCTCCACCAGGTCGGCGCGCCGCACGTGGTGATGACGCCGACTTTGGTGACATGCGTCATCAGCGAGGTGATCCGCCCCTTTCCGACCGGCAGCTTGAAGGCGACATCCGTCGCCAAGACACGGTCGAGCCAGCCTTTCAGCATCGCCGGCAGCCCGTACCACCAGGTCGGATAGATGAAGAGGATCGCCTCGGCCCATTTCAGATGCTCGAAATGCGGCTTCAACGCCGGATCCTGTGGCGCGCGGTCGTTGTAGGAACGCCGCTCCTCGCACCCCATCACCGGATCGAATTTTTCCGCATAGAGGTCGAGCAACCGCACCTCCCAGCCCCTCGCCTTCAGCACGTCCACGGCGGTGTCGCGGATGGCCGCGCAAAAGCTTTCCGGTACCGGATGGCAATAGACCACCAGCACGCGCATCAGAATTGATCCATGCTCGCCGCGACCTTCGCGGTGAAGGCCTTGCGCGTCTCGTCGGTCGACAGGTTCATCGAATAATGGGCGAGGTAGGAAACGGACGCGCCCGGCCGGATCGTGGCGCGCAGCATGCGTTTGACGATCTTGCGCGGCGGGTCGCCCATCAGCATCGCCCGCAGGCGACTGCCGCCATAAGTGGTGACGGCAGCGAGCTTGCGGATGTTGTGCAACGTCGGCTGCACCTTGCCGTCGACCAGCTTGAACGACACGCCAGGCAGAAACACGCGGTCGAAGAAACCTTTCAGGATTGCCGGGTAGCCGTAATTCCAGACCGGAAAGGACAGCACCAGCGCCTCGGCCTTTTGCAGCCTTCCGACATAGGAGGCGACCGCATCGTCCGGTCCGCGCGGATCGTGGTAGCCGAGCCGCTCGGCGCGCGTCAGTCGCGGATCGAAATCTTCCGCGTAGAGATCGCAATCATCGACGCTATGGCCCGCCACCTCCAGTCGCTCGACGATCGTCCGGTGTAAGCCGGCATTGAAGCTGGTCTCCACCGGATGGGCGTAAAGCACGAGGACTTTCACGGAAGAACATCCCGCAGGTCAGCGCGAGGCACCCCTCTCTGGCCTGCCGGCCATCTCCCCCGCGAGGGGGGAGATTGGACAGCCGCACCGCCTTCGCCAACAACAAACGTTGCAAAAAAAGCGAGGCGCCCAAACTGCTGATCTCCCCCCTTGCGGGGGAGATGTCCGGCAGGACAGAGAGGGGTGTTCAAGCGCAAACCTCTCATCACCCCGCCTTCTGCAGTCCCTTGAACAGGAACGTCCGGCCCGAGCGATAGTCGTAGTCCGGGTTTTCCCAGGCGATCATCTTGCCGGGATTGAGCAGCCCTTGCGGATCGGTCTCGCGCTTGAAGGCGAGCTGGATCGCGTCGGTCTGTTTCATGCCCCCTTCCTCCAGCGTATAGCGATGCGGGTTGAAGATCGGGCAGCCATTCTGTTCGTGGAGGCGGATAATCTCATCGAGCCGCGCCTCTGTCGTGAACTTGACCAGCGGCAGGCCGAAGCAGGTGATGTTGCCGTCCAGCCGCACGAATTCGAGATGCGAAAACACCTCACCCGGGAACATCGCGTCCATCTTTTCGACCAGCGCCAACTGGTTGGGAAACGGATAGAGCGACTGCAGGTAGGTGATCGACGGATCGACGCGCAGCGCCCTCAGCGTCGTGTGGTTCCAGGCAAGCTCATAGGCCGGCGGCAGGCCCTTCCTGTCCTCGTCCGTCGCGGTCGCGGCGTTGAAGACGATCTCGCCGCCGGCGCGGCAGGTGAAAGCGAGGAACGCATCCAGCCCATGCCTGGCCACCATGACGACGCAGATACTCTGCCCTTCGCGCAGGAATTTCTGGTGGCGCTTGAAATAGAGTTGCGGCACGGGCGCCGCGATCGGCGTGATCAGCTTGGTCAGGATGCCGTCCTGGCAGGCGAGCGCATTGCCGTAGCGCGCCGCCTCCATGAATGTGTCGAAGCCGACGATCACGTCGATCCATTCATAGGCGGCGGTCAGCGGCATCTCGACCTCGGTGATAATGCCATTGGTGCCATAGGCATGAGTGACCTTGTGCAGGTCCTCGCCGGTCAGCTCGAGCACCTTGGGCTCGGCCTCCATGGTAACGACGCGCAGGCGCAGCACATTGCCGAAATCGCGCAAGCCGCCGAAATTGATCGAGCCGACGCCGCCCGAGCCGCCGGCGATGAAACCGCCGATCGAGGCCGTGTTGTAGGTCGAGGGCGAGAGCCTGAGTTCCTGCCCGGAATGCGCCCGGGTCGCCTTGTCGATGTCGGCGAGGATCGCGCCTGGCCCGGTCACCACGCGCCCCGGCGCGATCGTCTTGATCTCGTTCATCTCGGCGAGGTTGAGCACGACGCCGCCCGACAGCGGCATAGCCTGGCCGTAATTGCCCGTGCCGCTGCCGCGTGGCGTTACCGGGACGCTATGCCTGTAGCACGCGGCAAGCACGCGCATGAGTTCCGCCTCGTCCTTCGGCGTCACGATCAGGTCGCCTTTGACATGGTCGAGCTGCGCTTTCAGCACCGGGCTGTACCAGTAGAAGTCGCGGCTCTTCTGCTGGACGATCGCCGGATGGTCGTCGATCTTCAGCCCTTCGAGATCGCGCTTCAGCGCCGCGATATCCATCATCCCACCATCAGTTCGTCGAGTTCGGCATAGTCGGGCAGTTGGCGCTCGATCGCCCTGCCCGCGCGCACGACGATGCGATCCGATTCGGGCCGCGACAGCAATTCCGTCCAACTGCGGCCTTTGAAGACGATGAAATCAGCGCTGCCGCCGGCGGCCAGCGTGCCGGCGCCATTGAGCCGCATCACCTCGGCCGGCGTCGCCGCCACCGCCCTCGGCCAATCGCTGACCGGATGGTCGAAATGCAGGATGCGCGTTGCCATGCGATAGACTTCGAGCATGTCGAGATCGCCATAGGCGTAGAACGGGTCGCGCGTGTTGTCGGAGGCGACCGCCACCTCGATGCCGCGCGCCTTCATCTCATGCAACAGCGTCACGCCGCGCCAGCGCGGCGTGGTTCCATTGTTGCGCCTGTCCTGCAAATAGAGATTGCACATCGGCAGCGACACCACGGCGAGCCCTGCCTTGGCCACCTTGTCCAGCGTGTCGAGCACGTCGAGATCCGGCTGCCGCGCGAGCGAGCAGCAATGGCCGACCAGGATGTTGCCCTCAAAACCGTTCCACAGTGAGGCCTCGGCGATCTTCTTCAACGAGATCGCCGCGACATCGTCGGTCTCGTCGGCATGAAAGTCGAGGTCGAGCCCGTGCTTGATCGCCTGCGCGAACACCTGGTCGAGCAGTTCCTCGAGGTCCGGCACCATATAGGTGACGACGCCGAGCACGCCCTTGGCCGCCGCGACGCGTTTGGCCAGTTTCTCGAACCATTTTTTGTCGCGCACGCCTTCGATGCCGAGCAGGCAAGCCGCCTGCAATTCGATGCGGCCGCGCCAGGTCTCGCGCATCGTCTCGAACACCGGCCAGGAAATCTCCTCCTGCGGCGCCACGCTGTCGAGATGCGTGCGCACGGCCCTGGTGCCATGCGCATAGGCTGAGCGCAGCGAGAAATCCATGCGCCGCGCGACATCCTCCGCGCTCCAGCGCGCGGCCCGATCCGCGCCGGCGGCGTTGAGCGCACCCATGAACGTGCCATCGGGGTTGGGCTTGCGCGGCCAGATGTGGCCCTTGTCGATATGGGTGTGGCAATCGACGAAACACGGCAAGACGATGCGACCGCCGAGGTCAACCGCATCAGATGGCGCTTTCGATTTGCCGTGCGCCGCCAAGCTCGAAATCTCGCCGTCGGCGACAGCCATGTCGACGAGCGCGAAACCATCAGCGTCGAAACTTGCGGCAAGGCCTGGCGTCAGTGAGCGGTGAACGCGGGCGTTGGCCAGCCGGAATGAGGTCGCGTCCGGAATCAAATGCTGTTCTCCTGGGTGACGAGGCCAACCACCCTAGCGCTCCTGCCTGAGCGCGCTCTCATGCCAGCGCCGCAGGACGAGATGCGACACCAGCGACAGCACAAGGAAGATCAGGATGCCGGTGAGCGAGATCAGGATCAGCGCCGCAAACAGCCGCGGCGCATTGAGCCGGTAGCCGGCTTCGATGATGCGCGATGCCAGCCCCGACGACTGCCCTTGCGCCCCGGCGACGAACTCGGCCACCACGGCGCCGATCAGCGACAGGCCGCCGGCGATCTTCAGGCCACCGAGGAAATAGGGCATCGCCGCCGGCAGGCGCAGATAGCGCAATTGCTGCCAGTGCGTCGCGCCGTTGAGCTTGAACAGGTCGCGCAAGTTGCGGTCGACCGAGTTCAACCCGAGCGTGGTGTTGGACAGGATCGGGAAGAAGGCGACGATCCAGGCGCACAGCAGCAACTTCACCGTCTGGTTGTTCACATAGATGTTGATCAGCGGGAAGATGGCGACGATCGGCGTCACCTGCAGCACGATGGCGAAGGGAAAGAACGACATCTCCACCCATTTCGATTGCGCAAACAGCACCGCCAGCCCGACGCCGCCGATGACGGCGAGCAACAGGCTGAGAAAGGTGATCCTGAGCGTCACCAGGAGCGAGGAGAACAACAGCCCGGCATCATTGTGCAGCGTCTGCAGCACGACGCCCGGCCGCGGCAGGATGTATTGCGGGATCTCGTTCCAGACGCAGATGCGGTCCCACAGCCAGATCGCCAGGATCATGATTGCCAGCGGCAGCACCCATCTGCCGATCCGCTCCAGCCGCTCCTGGCGAACGCGGCGCGCCTCTTCGGGGTCGAGCTTGAGCGCTGTGTCGTCAATGGCCGTCATGATGCGGTCCAACCGTTGAGTTGATGGCATTGACCAACACGTCCGAGGCCTGCCGGCAAAGCGCTGCATAATCGGGTGAGGTCCGGAACGTTTCGTCGCGCGGATAAGGCGCATCGACGACAAGCTCGCCGAAGACACGACCTGGCCGCGCCGCCATGACCACGACGCGGCTGGACAGGAACACGCTTTCGAACACGCTGTGGGTGACGAAGACGACGGTGAAACGCTCGTCCTGCCAAAGTTCCAGAAGGTCGTTGTTGAGCTTGAAGCGGGTGATTTCGTCGAGCGCCGCGAACGGCTCGTCCATCAGCAGGATGCGCGGCTTGGTCACCATGGCGCGGGCGATCGAGACGCGCATCTTCATGCCGCCGGACAACTCGCGCGGCACGGCGTTCTCGAAGCCGGTGAGATGGACGCGCGACAGCATCTCCATCACCGCCGGCTCGGCCTTGGCGCGCGACACGCCCTTCAGGCGCAACGGCAGCCAGACATTGTCGAAGACGCTGGCCCAGGGCAGCAGCGTCGGCTCCTGGAAGACGAAGCCGGTGTTCGAGCGGTCGATCGCGCCGCCCCAGTCGAGCTGGCCGGAGGTCGGCGTCGACAGGCCGGCGATCAGTCGCAGCGCCGTCGACTTGCCGCAGCCGGAAGGCCCGAGCAGGCTGAGGAAATCGCCTTCGCGGATCGAAAGGTCCACCTTGCTCAGCGCCGTGACGCCGTTGGAAAAGACCTTGCCGACATTGCGCAACGAAAGCAGCATCGGGGCCACGCCCGATGCCGCCGTCGACGCCACTTTCTCCTGGATCATGTCAGGCAGGCCGCCTTACTTCTTCTTCAGCTCCAGCCCGACACCTTTGTTGATGAAGGCCAGCGTATAGGCCTTCTTGATGTCGATGCCCGGCTGCGCGACCTTGGCCTTGACCATCTTGTCGTAGAAGCTCTGGATGCGGGCTTCGGTCATGGCGCCGATGCCGAGCTTTTCCGAATCGCCGGAATCGACGACGCCGAACTTCTTCATCTGCTCGATCGAGAAGGCGATCTGCTCGTCCGTCATGTCCGGATTGTCCTTCTTGATCATGGCGTTGGCGGCTTTGTTGTCGCCGTAGAGATAATTGTACCAGCCCTTGGCCGAGCCATCGACGAAGCACTGGACGACCTCCGGCCGCTTGTCGATCGTGTCCTGCATCACCTCGACGGTCGTCGAATACGTATCCCACCCATAATCGGCGAGCAGGAATTGGTTGGGCGTGAAGCCGCCCTGCTTTTGCACGGCAAACGGCTCGGACGTCACATAACCCTGCTGGATCGACTTGTTGTTGGCGATGAACGGCGCGGGGTTGAACGTATACGGCACGCGCTTGGCGGCATCGTAGCCAAGGTCGGTGATCATCCACTGGAAGAAGGTCTGCGCGCCTTCGTCACCGATGATGTACTGGTCGGCGTTCTTCAGGTCTTCCCATTTGTCCAGGCCCTGCCCCGGATGGGACATGATCACCTGCGGATCCTTCTGGAAGTCGGAGGCGACGACGCGCATCGGGATGCCTTGCTGCACCGCATCGAAGGCCGACAGCAGATTGCCGCCCATGTAGAAGTCGATCTTGCCAGCCAGGAGCATCGGCCGGCCGCTGACTTGTGGCCCACCCTGCATGATGGTGACATCGAGGCCGCAAGCGGCGTAGGTGCCGTCGGCGACCGCCTGATAGTATCCGCCATGCTCGGGCTCGGCCAACCAATTGGTGCCGAACGTGACTTTCTCGTTCGCGGCCGCGCTGAGCGTGCCCGCAGCCAGCAAGGCAATCGAGCCCGCCAGGATCTTTCCTCTTCCGACCATAAACTCACCCTCTCTTGGCTCCGGCGCGCAACGCGCTGAGCTCGACACCATTGGATCAAGAAGCAAGACACATGCCACCGCCTGGGCCGCCTGCTTGCGCGACAGTCACCCCAAAGACCGGACGGGTCATGCTGTACGAAAGGCATCGTGCCTATTTTTTGGACGCCTGTCCATAATCGCCCGAGCGGCATGCACGGCATCTTGAGGGCCTCGCCGTCCAGCCCTAGGCTGACCGCAAACCGGAGATTGCCATGTTCAGATTCCTGACCCCGAAGTCGATCAAGCCGCCCTTCGCCCGCTACAGCCATGGCGTCGAGGTGCCAGCGGGCAAAAGGCTGGTGATGTGCTCGGGCCAGGTTGCCATCACCGCGGATGACCAGATCCCGGAGGATGCCAGCGCCCAGGCGGAACTGTGCTTTCGGAACATAGCCGCGATTCTGGAGGAGGCAGGGCTCGGGCTCTCCGACATCGTGCGCATCAACGCCTATGTCACCGACCGCGCCTTCCTGCGTCCCTACATGGACGTCCGCGATCGCTTGTTTACCAGTCCGGCGCCGGCCTCGACGCTGATGATCGTTTCCGGCTTCGCCCGCCCGGAATTCAAGGTCGAGGTCGAGGTTTTAGCCGCAGGCTGACGGTTGCCGATGGCCGGCAGGCGCACTAGACCGTCCAGGAGCAGACTGACCGGGAGACGAAAGTGACGAAAAAACGAGTGTGGTGGGGCGATTACCGGACCACCGAATACGCCTCGATCGACGCGGAAGCAACGATTGCCGTGCTGCCGGTAGCGGCAATAGAGCAGCATGGTCCGCATCTGCCTGTTTCGACCGACACCTCGATCATGACCGGCATGCTGGAGACGGTGATCGCGCGCCTGCCCGACGATCTCGACATCCGCATCCTACCGGTACAGGCGGTGGGCAAGTCGAACGAGCACCTGCATGCGCCGGGAACGCTCACGCTGCCGGCCACCACGCTCGTCGATGCCTGGACCGAACTTGGCCTGTCGGTCGCCCGCGCCGGGGTCAGGAAGCTGATCGTCGTCAATTCGCATGGCGGCAATGAAGAGATCATGGGCATCATCACGCGCGAATTGCGCGTGCGCGCCAAAATGCTGGCGGTGAAGACGAGCTGGCAGCGCTTCGGCCGGCCGGCCGGCATGTATACCGAGCTGGAAGATCGCCACGGCATCCATGGCGGCGACGTCGAGACCTCGCTGATGCTGCATTTCCGGCCGGACCTCGTCGACATGGGCAAGGCCGACAATTTCGTCTCCCATGTCGGCCGCGCCGAAAAGGAATTCGGACTGCTGCGCCACACCGGCACGCACGCCTTCGCCTGGATCGCCAGCGACCTCAACGCCAACGGCGTGGTCGGCGATGCCAGTATCGCCACGGCCGAGAAGGGCCGGCTGACCGCCGAGCATCAGGCCGACGGTTTCATCAGCCTGCTGAAGGATATGCGTAAGGCGAAGCTTGCCGAGTGGCTGCTTTAGCTAGCCCTCGATAGGAAGCTCGAACGGAATGCCTTCGAAAGCGTCGGCGCCGCGCCCGATCGCTTCGATCGCCGCGATCATGCGGCCATCGCGCCTAAGCAGCATGTCGGCAACCGCGATCAGCCGGGGGTTGGGCGTCGCCGTCGGCGACAGCAAGCGCAGCGTCCGGGCGAGCTCCATTTCGTCGCGTTTGGGCGCCAGCGCCGCCGTGATGATATAAGCCGAGGCGGTCGAGCGGCTGACCCCTGCATAGCAATGCACGACCATCGGCTTTGCCCGGTCCCAGCGATAGGCGAAATCGAGCAAGGCGCGCACATGCTCCTCGCCCGGCATCGTCATGCCGTCTTGCGCCACAGCGATGTCGTGCATGACCAGATGCAGGTGGTTTTCCGCCAGGATCGAGGCTGGACGAGTCACCTCGGTACCGGCCGCAAGCAGCGACAACAGCCGCTGGGCTCCAGTCCTTGCGACCGTCTGGTCTACCTTCGACAGCGAACAGACATGGATCATTGCGCGGTCTCCTCGGACGCATCCTTGCGCCGTGAAGCCCAGGCGGCAAGCGCGTTTTCGAGGCGCTCCCACTCCGTCCCGGTACCCGGCAAACCCGCGCGCAAAACCTGCGGCCGTTCGGTGAAATGACGAACCAGCACTCCGTGACCGCCGAGCACCGAGAACAGGCCTGGGGCATCGGCAAAAGACAAATAGCGGAACAATGAGGTGCCGCTTGCGACCGAAGCGCCGAAGCGATTGAAGAGGGCGTCGAGCCGCTCGGCTTCCGCCGCGAGACGCCGGCGCATGTCGGCCTGCCATGCCATGTCCGACAGCGCGCGGAGGCCGTATTCGAGCGCCGGACCGGCCACGGCCCAGGGGCCGAGCTGCGTCTCCAGCCGCTGGACCGTCAGCGGATCGGCCAGCGCGAAACCCAGCCTGACGCCGGCAAGGCCGAAGAATTTGCCGAACGAGCGCAGCACGACCATGCCGCCCTCGCCAACATCGCCGGCCAGGCTTTGCTCTATCGGGCCGACATCCATGAAGGCTTCGTCGACGACCAGCAGACCGCCTTTGGCGCGAAGCGAGGCGGCGAGCCGAAGCAGTTTTTCGCGCTCGACAACGCGCCCATCGGGATTGTTCGGATTGACCAGGATGGCAAGATCCGCCTCTGCCAGGGCATCGAAATCGCCGACCTCTGCCACCGCATGGCCGGCGATCGCCGCTGCCCTGGCGTGTTCGGCATAGGTTGGTCCAAGCACAAGCGCCTTGCCGGGTTTCACCAGTGAGGCGACGCGCGGCAGAAGGATCTGCGTGCCGGGAGCGGCGGTGACATGCGCCGCCGAGGGGGCGCCATAGGCAGTCGCCGCTGCCGCTTTCAGCTCATGGTTGCGCGCGCTTTCCGGAAGTCGCCGGAAGGTGGTGGCAGGCAGTTCGAAAAGCGGATAGGAGTGCGGATTGATACCTGTCGAGAGATCGACGAAAGGCCGTGGCGCGTGGGGGAAGAGCGCGCTCGCCCGGTCTAGGGATCCGCCGTGATCCGCCGCAGCAACCGCTCCGTCAAGAAGCTTCATGTCGATCCTGATCGCCTTCCTGTCCCTGATCGTTGAACGTGTCCTGGGCTACCCGGACTGGCTGTTCAACGCCATCGGCCATCCCGTCACCTGGATAGGCAGGCTGATATCCTTTCTCGATCGCCGGCTCAACCGCGCGACGGATTCCGACGAGTTGCGTCGCCGTCAGGGTGTGCGGGCGTTGCTGGTCATCGTGCTGGTGCCGGCGGCCATCGGCCTGGTGCTGCATGTTCTGCTCTGGCTGATCTTCCCAACTGGCCTGGTCATCGCCGCCATCCTCGGCTCCTCGCTGCTGTCGCAAAAAAGCCTCGCCGAGCATGTCGAGGCCGTCGCCGACGCGCTGGAGACCGGCGGTCTCACGCTTAGCCGTATCGCGGTATCGCGCATCGTCGGCCGTGATCCCGAAAAGCTGGACAAGGCGGGCGTTGCCCGCGCCGCGATCGAGAGCCTGGCCGAGAATTTCTCCGACGGCATCGTCGCGCCCGCCTTCTGGACAGGCATCGGCGGGCTGGCCGGCGGTGCGGCCTACAAGGCCGTCAACACCGCCGATTCGATGATCGGCCACAAGACGCCGCAATACGAGGCGTTCGGCCGGGCCGCCGCCCGCTTCGACGATTGGATCAACCTGCCCGCATCGCGGCTGACCGGCCTGCTCATTGTGCTCGCCGCCTTTGTTGTCCCAGGCACCGACCCGCGCGGCGCCTGGCGGGTCATGCGTCGCGACGCCAGGAAACACCGCTCGCCCAATGCCGGCTGGCCGGAAGCCGCGATGGCCGGCGCGCTGGGATTGTCGCTGGCCGGCCCCCGCAGCTATGGCGGCGAAATGGTCGAGGACGCTTATATGGGCGAAGGCGGCCGCCGCGAGGCCGAAAGCACCGATATCCGCCAGGCGCTGAAGCTATACCGCGTCGCCGACTGGCTGCTGATCGGCCTGTTCGCGGTCCTGTCGGCGGTCGCCATTGCCGTCACCGTCGTGATAACTGCCTAAAACTCTATTCCCTGCTGCGCCTTAACGCCGGCCGCGAAATGGTGCTTGGTCAGCCCCATTTCGGTGACCAGATCGGCCGCCTCGATCAGCAGCGGCTTGGCGTTGCGGCCGGTGACGATGACATGCAGGTCCTCGCGCCGGTCTTTAAGCGCCGCGACCACTTTTTCCAGGTCGAGATAATCGTAGCGCAGCGCGATGTTGAGTTCGTCGAGCACGACCAGGCTGATCGACGGGTCGGCGATCAGCTCCAGAGCCTTTGCCCAGGCGGCCTCGGCTGCGGCGACGTCGCGCTTCAAATCCTGGGTTTCCCAGGTGAAACCCTCGCCCATCGCATGCCAGACGACGCGATCGCCGAAAGCGGCGAAGGCATCCTTTTCGCCGGTATGCCACTTGCCTTTGATGAACTGGACGACGCCGACGCGCTTGCCGTAGCCCAGCATCCTGAGCGCCAGGCCGAAGGCGGCGGTGGTCTTGCCCTTGCCAGGCCCCGTATTGACGATCAGCAGGCCCTTCTCGATCGTTTTGCCGGCCACCTCGGCATCCTGCACCGCCTTGCGCTTGGCCATCTTGGCGCGGTGGCGCTCGGCTTCCTTGTCGTCGATGGTCTTGTCGTCAGCCATGTTATTTCACCTTGAGCGGCAGCCCCGCCACCATCATGAGAACGTTGTCGGCAACCGCCGCGACCTGTTGGTTCAGCCGGCCGGCGGCATCGCGAAAACGACGCGCCAGGGCGTTGTCGGGCACGATACCCAGCCCGACCTCGTTCGACACCACGAACCACGGTCCGCGCGGCCGCGACAGCGCATCCGTCAGCCGCCGGCGTTCGGCCTCGACATCATGGTCCGCCAGCATGTGATTGGTCAGCCACAAGGTCAGGCAGTCGATCAGCACCGGCTGGCGGTCCGGCAAGGCCTTGATCGCTTCCACCAGATCGAGCGGCGCATCGGCGGTCACCCAGCCTTCGCCGCGCCGCGATCGATGCAAGGCGATGCGCTCCCGCATCTCGTCATCATAGGCCTGCGCGGTGGCGATATAGGTCCATGGTGATGGATAGGCGGTCGTCAGGCTCTCGGCATGCGAACTCTTGCCCGAGCGCGCGCCGCCCAGGATAAAGGTCAGTTTGCGATCGGTAGGGGCATCGCCGCCCGCTTCTGTCGCGCCGGTCATTCCTGGCCTTTCGTCTTTGGCTTGAATCTTGTCCTGGCTCGCGAATGGCAGCGAGCCGCGACTCTAGGCAGAAGCACTATCCCCGGCAAACCAAATTCCGCCAATGCGGAGCAAGATTGCGGCACGGCCCTTTATGAAGCGGCGATCCGGGCGGCGACCAGTTGCTGCAGCCGCCACAGATGCGCATCGTGGATGCCGCGCTGCTCGAGATTCTTGACCGTGTTGTAGAGATAGTCGGCGCCCGAACCCCAATGGCCGCAGGATGTCGCGAGCTTCTCGACCACTTCGTCCTCGCTGAGCGGACCGGCATAGGTGGTGCCTTGGCGATTGATGACGAAGGCCAGCGCCCGCAACGGCCCTTGGTCTGTCGAGAGCCGCAACAGGCGCGGCCAGTAGCTCGTCGGCTTCAACGTCACCTCGCGCCGGAAGAGCTTGTCCAGCGCTTGCCTGCGGTCGCGACCGACCAGCCGGAAGGCGACGCCCTTGCATTGCCCGCCGCGATCGAGCGCCATCATCAGGCCCGGATTCTCCTTGGTGCCGCGCCAACGCGTCATCTTCATGCAGAAGGACCGATGCCAGCCGCGCGCCAAGCCTACCCGCTCCTCCGTATGCTCGATTTCGGGTTTCCAGATCAGCGAGCCATAGCCGAACAGCCAAAGCGGTTCCGTAGCGGGAAGCTCAGCCTCGAACGCATCGAGCATGATCTCATAATCGCTGTCATCCAGATGCTCGGCATCCGGATCCGGTCCCGTGTCCTCGACCGTGCGAAAACAGCGGGCGACCAGTTCCTCGGTGAGCGACATCGTTCTTGGCGACATGCGCGCGACCTTAAGGTCCTCTTTCCGGCGCCACAATCGGGTGGGCCGGCAATTGACAACTCCTTTTCCCCGGTGTCGGCTGCCCTCAGCCAGGGAGCAGCCGATGCAGCCGGATCCAAGCAAAAGCCACCTCTACAACGGCCTGACCAGGCTGGAGCCGACCTTGCCGTCGGCGGCCTATTGGGACGCCGACATCTATCGGCGCGATCTCGAGGCAATCTGGTACCGAAGCTGGCTCATGGTCTGCCGCGAGACCGATCTTGCCGAGCCGCTCGCCTTCAGAACCTTCCGCATCGGCGCGCAGGAGATCGTCGTGCTGCGCGACGAGACCGGAAGCTTGCGCGCTTTCCACAACACCTGCCGGCATCGCGGATCGCAGCTTTGCCAGGAAAGCGCCGGGCGGCTGAAAGCCAGGCTGCTCACCTGCCCGTATCACGCCTGGTCCTATTCGCTGCGTGGCGACCTGGTGCGCGTGCCGTCGAAATCGCTGCCCGAAGGCTTCGACAAGGCCGATTATCCGCTCTACCGGGTGGCGCTGTCGGTCTGGCGCGGTCTCGTCTTCATCAATCTGGCCGAAGACGCCGACGACTCGGCGCAAAGCGCCTTCGACCCAGCCTCGAGCGACCTGTCCAACTGGCCGATTGAAACGCTCGTCACCGGGCACCGGCTTACCAAGATGATGAACTGCAACTGGAAGATTTTCTGGGAGAATTTCAACGAATGCCTGCACTGCCCGGGCGTGCACAAGGACCTGTCCCGGCTGGTGCCGATCTACGGCCGTGGCCTGATGTCCAGGCACGACGATCCGGAATGGGCGCGCCATGCCGACAATGACGCGCCGGAATTTTCCGGCCGCCTGCGCGCCGGCGCTGAAACCTGGTCGCAGGACGGCCGTAGCCATGGTCCGGTTTTTTCCGGGCTGACGGCTGCCGAACGCGCCGCCGGCCAGAGCTACGCCACGGCCCTGCCCTCGATGTTCATCATCGGTCACGTTGATTACATGCGCACGGTGCGGCTGACGCCGCTAGGCCCCGAGCAGACCGAGCTTACCGCCGAATGGCTGTTCGCCCCGGATGCCCTGGCACACACCGATATCGACAACATCGTCGCCTTCGGCACACAGGTGCTCGAGGAAGACGCCGCGATCTGCGAGGTCAACCAGAAAGGTCTGCGCTCGACGCGCCATCAGGCTGGGGTCTTGATGCCGGAGGAATATGAATTGCGCCGTTTCCACGAATGGGTGCGCGAGCACCACGCGGCGCTTGCACCCTAGAGCGTGATCCCGAAAAGTGGACACCGGTTTTCGGAAAAGATCATGCTCCAGAATTGTCAGAATGATTTCGGCAGATAGCGCCAGGTTAAGAAGCCGCAGAAAGCGGCCAGAAGGCCGAGCGTGACGAACACCGATCCGAGGCCGAAGAAAGACAGCACCACAGAATAGACCAGCGGCGGCGTCAGCTCGGAAAAGTCGAGATAGGTGCGATAGACCGCCGCCATCTGCGCCCTTTCGTAAGAGCGCACCGAACGCATGAACACGGTCGAGCCCAGCGCATCGAGCGCAATCGTGAACAAGGCGCCGCAAAGCAGGAATGCGCCGGTAAGCAGCGGCGCGGCTTCGCCAACGCCGCCGGCCGCAAACAGCGTCGCCGCCATGGCGAAATAGGCGAAGGTCATGACCCGGCGTCCGCCAAAGCGCTTGCCCGCCTTGCCCCAGAAGATCGCCATGAACAGCAGTGCGTTGCCGGCCGAGACCAGCAAACCGCCGGCCAGCTCCCCCTGCCCGGTGATGACCATGAACAACGGGCCATAGACGAAGAAAGTCGTCCAGAAGCAGGAGCGGCCAAAGGCGATCAGCCAGGCAAGCCGCAGCCTCGGCTGCCGGACGAAACGACCGATATTGGCAAGCGGATTGGCGGGGCGCGTCTTGCCTGGGCGGATCGACTGGTTGTCGCTCAGCCGGTAGATCCAGAACAGCGTCAGCAGCGCCAGCGCGAAGGCGACGACCGCGCCATGCGCGGCATAGATGCCGAAGCGGGTATAGAGGAAAATGCCAAGCGTCGGCCCGCCGGTCCAGGCAAACATCGACCACGCCATGCGCAGCGATTCCGCCTGCATGAAGTCGGTCTTGCGGATGTGATCCATGATGTAGAGGTTGAGCGTGATCGACAGCGCGCTGGCGCCCATCACGCGGCAGAGCATGCCGGCCAGCTGCCCCCACAGGGTGTGGGTGACGAAAAAGGCCGATCCGATCGCCAGCAACAGGCAACCGGCCGTGTAAACCCAGCGCCGCGCGAAGCGGCGGATGAGCATCGGCATGAACAAGGTCACCGACAGGCCCGTCAGCGATACGATCGTGTAGAGGATGGAGACGATCTGCTCATTGTGCAGGATCTCGTAAGCCTGGATCGGGATGACGCTGGAGATCGTCGCCCGGGCGAAGGATTCCACCGCATAGAGCGAAGCGAAAGTACGCGCATCGGCCGGCCGCAAGGCGGGCAGCCATATCGGATGGCGCACATGGGTGGACATCGGCCCTCCGATTTGTGAATCGTTCTCTGAATCTGGCCGGACCGGTCGCCGCCCGGTAGCAGGAAACCGACCCTGAACGGCCGAAAAGCGAAGCCTGTCAAAGGCTTTCCGCCGCTGGCCTAAGGCGGAATTTCATGGCTGCCATGAAATGCATTGATGACGCCTGCTTCTGTCGTCCACTTGAACCGTGATAGTCGTTTGGCACGACGGAATCGGATTGCGTGACGATGAGCCTTCAAACGACGAGCGACCCTGTGCAGGACGCAGCGAAGCCCGGCCGCATCATCGCCTTCGACCTCCTGCGCGGTATCGCGCTGATCGCGATGGCGAGCTACCATTTCACCTGGGATCTCGAAAACTTCGGCTACACAGCCCCCGCCCTCACCGCCTTCGGCTGGTGGAAGTTCTATGCGCGCTGCATCGCCTCGACCTTCCTGTTCCTGGTCGGCGTCAGCCTGTTCCTCGCCCATGGAAAGCAGATCCGCTGGCCGAGTTTCTGGAAACGCTTTGCCATGGTTGCCGTGGCGGCGATCGCCATTTCCGCCGTCACCTACTTGGTCACGCCGGACGGCTTCATCTTCTTCGGCATCCTGCACGAGATCGCGCTGGCGAGCCTGCTTGGCCTCGCTTTCCTCAGGCTGCCGGCGCTGCTGACGGCGATCGCCGCGGCGGCCGTCATCGCGGCACCCTACTATCTGCGCTCGGAAGTCTTCGACCACCCGGCGCTGTGGTGGGTCGGCCTGTCGGCAACCAATCCGCGCTCCAACGATTATGTGCCATTGTTCCCCTGGTTCGGCGCGGTACTGATCGGCATCGCGGCGGTCAAGTTTGCCTCTTCATCCGGGCTGTTGGCGCGATTGGGGACATGGACGCCTGGCCGCTGGTCGAACCCGTTGATCTTCATCGGACGGCACAGCCTCGCCTTCTATCTGATCCATCAACCGCTGTTGTTCGGCTCCGTCTGGCTCTTCTCGCAGGTCATGCCGGCGCCGCCGCAAGACAAGGATGCCGGCTTTCTGCCGGCCTGCCAGGCGCAGTGCGAGCAACAGCGGGACAGCACGTTCTGTTCCAGCTATTGTGGCTGCATGCTGGACACGCTCAAGGGCGAAGGCTCGCTCGACAAGCTCTACAGCAACGACCAGTCCAGCATCTGGAGATCGCATCTGGCTGACCTGGCAAGCACCTGCACGGCCGCCACGGAAAGCAAGATGGAGGGAGGGCAGCAATGACGGGGATCGCAAAGCCGAGGCATGGCATCATTCCCTGGCCGCCGGTGATCTATATCGTGGCGATCGTGCTCAGCGTCGTGCTCGGCATGTCCTACCCGCTGCCCTGGATCGGCGACATTTTCGGCGACCTCCTTTTCGGCGTCGGACTGGTCGCCCTGTTTGGCGTCGTCATGCTCTGGATCACCGCGATCCGCGCCATGATGCGCGCGAAAACGACGCTCGATCCCAACGCCGAGCCCGAGCATCTGGTGACATCGGGCCCGTTCGGCATCACCCGCAACCCGATGTATCTTGCCAACACGCTGCTTCTGATCGGCGTCGCCTTCCTCACCGGCATCGCCTGGTTCCTGCTCTTCGCCTTCATTGCCGCTTTCGCGACGCAGAAGCTGGCGATCGAAAAGGAAGAGAAGGTGCTGACGGCCAAGTTCGGCAAAAAGTACCGCGACTACGCAAAAAGGGTGCGACGCTGGATTTGAGGCGGCTTCTTGGTGCCTTGGCGATTGGCTCAAGCGTTCCGGACGTCGTCATCCTCGGGCTTGACCCGAGGATCCATGCCGCGACCCCCGTCATAGGGCGCAACGGCGCAGAATTCTGTAACCGTTGCAACGCTTTAGCGTCACGGCATGGATTCTAGGGTCTGCGCGCGTCGCTTCGCTCCTTGCTTCGCCCTGGAATGACGAGGTTCCGGAGACTCCAGCCAGTCTCGAACGTTTTCGCCGAAACGAGCCATCGCCGAGTCCGCTTAGGTGTTGACGCCCAGCTCAGCCAGCCTCTCCACGCAGGACTCCTCGGCCTGGTCGAGTTCGGCCAGCGTCTCCTCGAGGTCGCGCCTTTTCTGGCGCAAATCCTCGCGCTTTTCCTCGATACGCCGGATCATCAGCTTCAGCTGGCCGACCTCGCCGGGCGGCTCCTTGTACATCTGGATGATTTCGCGGATCTCGTTGATCGAGAAGCCAAGCCGTTTTCCGCGCATGATCTGGCGAATCAAATGCCGGTCGGATGGGCGAAACAGCCTAGTGCGGCCACGCCGGACCGGTTGCACCAGTCCTTCATCCTCGTAAAACCGCAACGTCCGGGTCGACACGTCGAATTCGCGCGTCAACTCGGTGATCGTATAATATTCCCGCATTCTCGCTCCCGCGCCCGAATGTCCAAGCAGCGCAACGATACGCAGCCCTTCCCTCCGATCAAACCCGTCCCATGCCGGAATCGGCACGTGACCCCGGGGCAACCTCGCACGGCATTTACGTAAAAGTCAATTAACAGCGGCCGGTTGATTTAGGGAACTCTAAACCACCAGGTCGCCAGCCCGAGAAAGGCGAAGAAGCCGACGCAATCGGTGACGGTGGTGACGAACACCGCCGATGCCACCGCCGGATCGATCTTGAAACGGTCGAGCACCAGGGGAATGAGGATGCCGGCAAGGGCCGCGGCGAACATGTTGATGATCATCGCCGCCGCGATGATGCCGCCCAGATTGGGGTCGCGGAACCAGAACGCGGCGACCAGGCCGATCAGCACCGCAAAGACGATGCCATTGATGAAGCCGACGCCGACTTCGCGGCGGATGATGCGGGCGGCATTGTAGATGTCGAGGTCCTTGGTCGCCAGCGCCCGCACCGTCACCGTCATGGTCTGCGAGCCGGCATTGCCGCCCATGCCGGCGACGATCGGCATCAGCACGGCCAGCGCCACGATATGCTCGATCGTATGGTCGAACAGGCCGATCACCGAGGCGGCGAGAAAAGCAGTCAGAAGGTTGACCAGCAGCCAGGGCACGCGCGAGCGCGAGGTGGCAAACACCGTGTCGGACAGCTCTTCGTCGCCGACACCGCCCATGCGCAGCAAATCTTCTTCGGCCTCTTCCTGAATGACGTCGACCACGTCGTCGATGGTGAGCACGCCGACCAGCCGCTCGTTCTCGTCGACCACGGCGGCCGAGAGTAGATTGTACTGCTCGAATTCCCGTGCCGCCTCTTCCTGGTCCATCGTGGCCGGAATCGCGTGCATGGTCTCATGCATGATGTCCTGGACCTTGACCGCGCGCCGGGCGCGCAGGACCTGGTCGAGGTCGATGGCTCCCATCAGCTTGAAGCTCGGATCGATGACGAAGATCTGGCTGAAGCGCTCGGGCAGGTTCTTGTCTTCGCGCATGTAGTCGATGGTCTGGCCGACGGTCCAGAATGGTGGCACCGCGACGAACTCTGTCTGCATGCGCCGGCCGGCCGTCTCTTCCGGATAATCGAGCGCTCGGCGCAGCCTGATGCGCTCGGTGAACGGCAGCTGCGACAGGATCTCGTCCTGATCTTCCTGGTCGAGATCCTCGAGGATATAGACGGCGTCGTCGGAATCGAGCTCCTGCACCGCCTGGGCGATTTGTGCATTCGGCAGATTATCGACGATGTCGAGGCGGATCGCCTCGTCGACCTCGGTCAGTGCGGAAAAGTCGAAATCGGATCCGAGCATGTCGACAAGGGCGCGGCGCTGTTCGGGATGAAGCGCCTCGAGCACATCGCCGAGTTCAGATTGGTGCAGGTCGTCGACTTCACGTTTTAAGGTGATCGTGTCGCGATCGGCGATCGCCGCGCCGATCTGGGTGAGAAAGGATGCCCGGACCGCGCCGTCCTCGCCATAAATGTCAGCGTGGTGCTCGCTGGCGGGCGTCTGTCTGTCCTGACCTTCCACCAGCGCCTCCCGCCATCAGAATCCCGAGGTGTCAAATCAGGTCTAGCGCATGACCCCAAAAACCGGAAACCGCTTCTGGGCAAAATCCAAAACCTGTTCGGCAGATAGCGCGGCAACAGGATTCGTCTCGGGAAGATCGCGCCCTAGCGCGTGGAATAGCCAAGGAAAAGTCCCGGCGGCCCGGAGGCGCTGAATTGCAATGCGTCGCCGCTGCGACAATGCTTTCAGCCGACGCGACAGCTGATGTCGCTGGGGAAAGAGCACCACCTTGCCGTTGCGGCAGAATTGTCAGAATGCTCCGTGTGTCGACGCATCGCCCAATCGGTCGAGGACAAACCGCTGCCCTTGAACATCAAGTCCGGGAAGACAATTGAGAAAAATAGCGAGCGGCGCGTTCGTGTGGTCGTTGCCGAACGCAATCCATTCGTTGTTTCGGCGCTGCGTGAAATGCTGGAATGCGATGGCCGCTTCGATTTGCTCAGCGCCGTGCAGAGCGGCGCGCAGTTCCTGGAGCTGGCCGCAACCACCAAATTCGACGTCGCGGTGATCGGCTGGAAGCTCGCCGACATGGACGGCGCCGACATCCTGGCCGAGATCCAGAGCCGACAGCTCGGCGTGCGCGTCACCGTCTTTTCCAACGACCATGACATCGGCATCCTGAAGCAATGCGTGCGCCTCGGCGCGCAGGGCTACTGCTTCCAGTTCGACGATCCGGCCATCATCTTCGACACCATCCTGGCCGTCGCGCATGGCCGCATCTGCATTCCCTATATCGACATCAACAAGGTCAACGACACGCCGCTGTCGCGCCTTACCGTGCGCGAGCGTGAATTGCTGGCGGTGCTGTCAGACGGCTGGACCAATCTGCAGATCGCAACGCGTACGGGGATTTCCGAGAATACGGTTAAGTACCACCTCAAGAATCTCTACGACAAACTCGATGTGCGCAACCGCGCCATGGCTGTCGCGCTCTATGCCAGCGAGAAGCGCCGCCCGCCGAAATCGCCTTTCGGGTAGGCCGCCCGCGTGGCCAATCGGGTAGGGCCGTCCCACCCGCGCGGGCCAACTCCTTACCCGGCAAGGTGTTGTCGTGATCCGGCGTAGGAAAGAGACTTCCTCCACATCCCAAGCGACTGGAGGAGTTTCGCGCATGGCTGGGTTCACGCATCTTTTCATCCCCGGGCCCACCAACATTCCCGAACAGGTCCGGCAGGCCATGAACCTGCCGATGGAGGACATGCGCGCCGCCTCCTTCCCCGATCTGACACTGCCGCTGTTCGAGGATATCAAGCGCGTCTTCAAGAACGAAACCGGCCGCGTCTTCATCTACCCCTCCTCCGGCACCGGCGCCTGGGAAGCGGCGATGACCAATGTGCTCAGCCCTGGCGACAAGGTGCTGATGTCGCGCTTCGGCCAGTTCTCGCATCTGTGGGTCGACATGGCCGAACGCCTCGGCTTCGAGGTCGACCTCATCGACTGCGAATGGGGCACCGGCGTGCCGCTCGAGCTCTATGCCGAGCGGCTCAAGGCCGACAAGGCGCATCTCATCAAGGCCGTGTTCTGCACCCAGAACGAGACGGCGACCGGTGTGACCAGCGATGTTGCCGGCTGCCGGGCCGCGCTCGATGCGGCGAACCACCCGGCCTTGCTTTTCGTCGACGGCGTCTCCTCGATCGGCTCGATCGATTTCCGCCAGGAGGAATGGGGCGTCGATTGCGCCGTCAGCGGCTCGCAGAAAGGCTTCATGCTGCCCGCCGGCCTCGGCTTCCTGTCCGTCAGCAAGAAGGCGCTCGTCGCTTCGAGGAGCGCCACGCACCGGCGCTGCTTCTTCTCCTTCGAGGATATGATCCGCGCCAATGATGCCGGCTATTTCCCTTACACGCCGGCGACGCAGTTGCTGCGCGGCCTGCGCGCCTCGCTCGACCTGATCGCCGAGGAAGGGCTGGAAAACATCTTCGCTCGCCACCATCGCCTCGCCGAAGGCGTGCGCAAGGCGGTCGACGCCTGGGGCCTGAAACTCTGCGCCAAGGCGCCGAAATGGCACTCCGATACGGTCAGCGCCATCCTGGTGCCGGACGGTATCGACAGCGGCGACGTCGTCAAGCGTGCCTACAGCGCCTACCAGACATCGCTCGGCGGCGGCCTCAACAAGGTGTTCGGCAAGGTGTTCCGCATCGGCCATCTCGGCTGGTTGAACGAGGTGATGGTCTGCGCCTCGCTGTCGGCGGCCGAAATGGCGCTGCTCGACTGTGGCGTGCGGCTGGCGCCGGGCTCGGGCGTGGCGGCGGCGATCGAGCATTTCCGCCGCACCGCCGACGTGCCCGTCGCCAAGGCGGCGTGAGGAGCGCACAATGAGCCACACCATCAACCATCTGAAAAAACTCCGGCTGCAGCGCAGCGAGCTGGCGGTGCCGGGTTCCAGCCCCGAGATGATCGACAAGGCGGCGAACAGCGCCGCCGACTTCGTCTTCCTCGACATCGAGGACGCGGTGGCGCCGCCGGACAAGGAGCGCGCCCGCAAGAACATCATCCAGGCGCTGAACGACATCGACTGGCGCGCCAAAGGCAAGACCGTCTCGGTGCGCATCAACGGCCTCGACACCCACTACATGTACCGCGACGTCGTCGACGTCATGGAACAGGCCGGCGACCGGCTGGACACCATCCTGGTGCCGAAGGTCGGCGTGCCGGCTGACCTCTATATGGTCGAGGCCATGGTCAACCAGATAGAGATGGCCAAGGGTTTCAAGACCCGCGTTGGCCTCGAAGCCTTGATCGAGACGGCCCTCGGCATGGCCAATGTCGAGGCGATCGCCGCCACGCCGGGACGGTTGGAGGCGATGCATTTCGGCGTCGCCGACTATGCTGCCTCGAACAAGGCGCGCACCGTGAACATCGGGGGGCTGAACCCGGACTATCCCGGCGACCAGTGGCATTTCGCGCTGTCGCGCATGACGGTCGCCTGCCGCGCCTACGGCCTGCGCGCCATCGACGGACCGTTCGGCGATTTCTCCGATCCCGAGGGCTACAAGGCGGCCGCGAGGCGCGCCGCGGCTCTCGGCATCGAAGGCAAATGGGCGATCCATCCCTCGCAGATCGCTTTGGCCAACGACGTATTCTCGCCGCCGGAGAAAGAAGTCACCCGCGCCCGGCGCATCCTGGAGGTGCTGAAGGAGGCGGAGGCACAGGGCAAGGGCGCGGCCGCCCTCGACGGCAAGATGATCGACGCCGCATCGGAACGCATGGCGCGCAACGTTCTCGTGGTCAACGAGGCGATCGAGCGCGCCGGCCAGACCACGCAATAAGAAACTTCCGGGAGGACAAAATGGACATTCACGAATACCAGGCCAAGGAACTGCTTGCCCGCCATGGCGTGCATGTGCCGCGCGGCGGCCTCGCCTACAGCCCCGAACAGGCGACCTATCGGGCACGCGAGATCGGCGGCTCGAAATGGGTTTTGAAGGCGCAGGTTCACTCCGGCGCGCGCGGCAAGGCCGGCGGCATAAAACTCTGCGCCAATGACGAAGAGATCTCCAACGCCGCCGAAGCGATGCTTGGCCGCAAGCTGGTGACCAACCAGACCGGCCCGCGCGGCAAGCTGATCTCGCGGCTCTATCTGGAGGAAGCCGTCGACATCGCGCAGGAGCTTTATCTCGGCTTCGTGCTCGACCGCAAGGAAGAGCGCGTCATGATCGTCGCTTCGGCCGCCGGCGGCATGGAGATCGAGGAAATCTCCGAACAGCAGCCGGATTCGATCATCCGCGCCGCCGTCGATCCCGGCGTCGGCATGCAGCGCTTCCAGGCGCGCGAAATCGCCTTTGGCCTCGGGCTCGAGGACAATTTGATCGGCAAGGCCACGGAAACCATTCTCGGCTGCTACCAGGTGTTCCGCGATTACGACGCCTCGATGCTGGAGATCAATCCGCTGGTGGTGACACGCGACGGCAACCTTGTCGCGCTCGATGCCAAAATGTCGTTCGACGAGAACGCGCTGTTCCGTCGGCCGGAAATTTCGGAACTGCGCGACAAGAGCCAGGAAGACCCGCGCGAGACCTTCGCCAGCGATCGCGGCCTTTCCTATGTCGGCCTCGACGGCAACATCGGCTGCATCATCAACGGCGCCGGGCTCGCCATGGCGACGATGGACATGATCAAGATCGCCGGCGGCGAGCCGGCCAACTTCCTCGACATCGGCGGCGGCGCCTCGCCGGAGCGGGTGGCGAAATCCTTCCGCGCCGTGCTCGGCGACAAGAATGTCGAGACCATCCTGGTCAACATCTTCGCCGGCATCAACCGCTGCGACTGGGTGGCCGAAGGCGTCATCAAGGCGATCCGCGAGGTCGGTGTCGAGGTGCCGCTGGTGGTGCGGCTCTCCGGCACCAAGGTCGAGGAAGGCCGCAAGATCCTGGCCGATTCCGGCGAAGCGGTGATCGTCGCCGAAACGCTGGCCGAAGCCGCCGAAAAGGCCGTCGCCGCCTGGCGCGCCGCCACCAAAAAGAAAAAAGCAGCCTGAGGGAGGTCGAAGAAATGGCAATCCTGCTCAACCGCAGCACGCGCGTCATCGTGCAAGGGTTTACCGGCAAGATCGGCAGCTTCCACGCAGATGACATGAAGCGCTATGGCACCAAACTGGTCGGCGGCGTCACCCCCGGCAAAGGCGGCCAGACGCATCTCGGCCTGCCGGTGTTCAACACCGTCAAGGGCGCGGTGCGCGAGACCCGCGCCGAGGCCAGCATCGTCTTCGTGCCGCCGCCCTTCGCCGCCGATTCGATCATGGAAGCGGCGGACGCGGGCATCAAACTGTGTGTCTGCATCACCGACGGCATCCCCTCGCAGGACATGATGCAGGTGAAACGCTACATGCGCCGCTACCGCTTTGAGGATCGCATGCGGCTCGTCGGGCCGAACTGCGCCGGCGTCATCACGCCCGGACAAGCGCTGATGGGCATCATGCCGGGCAACATCTATTTGCCTGGGCGCGTCGGCATCGTCGGCCGCTCCGGCACGCTCGGCTACGAGGCCGCCTCACAGATGAAGGCGCTCGGCATCGGCGTGTCGACCAGTGTCGGCATCGGCGGCGATCCGATCAACGGCTCGTCCTTCAAGGACATCCTGCAGCTGTTCGAGCGCGACGACGACACCGACGCCGTGGTGATGATCGGCGAGATCGGCGGTCCGCAGGAAGCCGAAGCCGCGATCTGGGCGCGCGACAATATGAGGAAGCCCCTGATCGCTTACATCGCCGGCCTTTCCGCCCCGAAAGGACGCCGCATGGGCCACGCCGGTGCCATCATCTCGGCCTTCGGCGAGTCAGCGCAGGAGAAGGTCGAGATCCTTAAGGAGGCTGGCGTCATCATCGTGCCGACGCCAGCGTCGTTCGGCGAGGTCGTGGCCGACACGCTGGCGCGGACAAAGAAGGCGGCATAGCCTTCGCGGGCGGGCTAGCGGCGCCAGAGCACGATGCGGCGCTGGTCCGTTTCAAGGCCTAACGTCCTCTTCATGGAAGACTAAAATAGCACTTACTAATGAAATTGAAGCGACGTGCCTCAGTTAAAAATACCATACAGAGGTATGTGCAACGCCAACTAGACTTTGCTAGAGCAGTATCCCATGAGGGTGCTTCTCGACTGGGTTCGACGTTGTTTCGCCAGAGACAGGTTGACGCTGGTGACGGCGAGCGACGCAAGCCATGCGCGCTCGCTGGAGAACCTGCTCGCCAGCATTCAACGCCATGAGCCGGCCGCGAGGGTCGTCGTCTATGATCTCGGCATGACCGCCGCCCAACTTGGCCATCTGAAGTCCCGCTTCGACTACGAATTCAGGGCCTTCGAATACGCGAAATATCCTTCCTTCCTCGACATCAGGATCGCGGCCGGCGAATATGCGTGGAAGCCGCAAATGATGCGCGAAGTGGCGCGCGAAAGCCGCGAAATCGTCTGCTGGATGGACGCCGGCAACATCGTCACGGAGCCCCTGCGAAGGCTTCGGCGTCAGGCACGGCGCGCCGGCCACTATTCTCCACAGTCGCAGGGGACGATTTCGGAATTTACCCATCCGGCGATGCTGGCTTATTTCGACTTGCCGGCGGACTGGAAAAGCGATTTTCGCAACCTCAACGCCGCTTGTGTGGCGTTTGACATGCGCAACCGGCGCGCCGTCAAGCTGCTTGAAGAATGGGCGCACTACGCACTGATCAAGGAATGTATCGCGCCAGAGGGCTCAAGCCGCGCCAATCACCGACAGGACCAGGCACTGCTCACTGTGCTCGCCTATCGTGCCGGCCGTCCTCGCGTAAGCACGAAGGCTGCCAAAAAGCTACTTGGGTTCAAGATACACCAGGATGTCGAGAGCTGACCATACACCCGTGCCGTAAGGCACCGGCGACCGCCTGAAGGCCTCGGCCGCCCCTGTCCGTCCTGGGTTCCGTGCAGAGGGCCGCTTAATCCAACCTGGCCGGCAATTCGGCAACCTCGCCTTGATCGAAGCATTGACGAACGATCGCACCCGTTCCAATCCGCGGCAGGTAAAAAACCAGCAATATCAATGTCTATTAGAGATATCTTGTATTATTGAATTTAAGCACCGTTTGGCGTATGCAGCAACTGAACAGCAAGGCGTCTTTTTTACAAAGCGCTAAACAAGCATAAATGTATATATAATAAGAAATACGGGTTGAAATATTGAACTGGTTTAACCGAAAAGCCGACAAGCGCATAAGACAACGTCTGCAGGCCGAGCTTCCAGTCTTCTACCCGAGCTCGGGGAACTATTGGCTATACCCGCATCTGACGTACAGCGCCGCCAACAACTTACCCAAACAGTTGCTCAGGCTGGTTGCTGGCCCAGCCGCCCAAAGCGTAAATAGTTCGGATCTAGCCGGCGATGGCGACGACCGCCTGGACGACTTGTTCGGAGCGTACGGCTCCGACAAAGGTGTCCACGGCTATGCTCCGGTTTACAATTTCGTTTTCCGGAGCCTTGGTCGGCCAGATTTCACCCTCCTGGAAATTGGCCTTGGCACCAACGATCCGGTCGCGATTTCGACCATGGGAACGGCGGGGCGACCTGGGGCGTCACTGCGGGCGTTTCGTGACTACATGCCGAAGGCGGCGATCTATGGCGTCGACATTGACAGGAACATCTTGTTTTCCGAGCAAGGCATCCGCACCGGCTGGTTGGATCAAACCGATCCGGCCACGTTTGACGGCCTGGTCTCACAGCTGGGATGCGCATCCTTCGACGTCATAATCGATGACGGCCTTCACTCCAGCGAGGCTAATTTGAACACCATCGACTTCTGGCGGCGCAGTTCGTCGCAAGGTGGGTGGGTGGTCATCGAAGATATCCCTGAACGCACATTTGACGTCTGGCGCGTTGTTGCAGCTCTCCTCGAGCAATCCGGCCATGATTGCTGGCTGATAAAGGCATCGGATTGTTTTATGTTTGCCGCGCGTCACGCCGGTCAGGATCGCTCAACACCATCCGCGTTGCCCCAGAGCCAGGCAGTCTGATCGTCGCGGGCTAGGGTTTAAGATGCATCAGAACGTCGAGACCCGACGGCGTTCAGGTCTGGACGGTGGCGTGGCGAACCGGCTTGCCGGCCAGCGCCGCTTCAGAGCGCGCTCGCATGGGTGACAAGATCGGGCCAAGATTGCGCAACAAAACTTAACATCACTTCACGCATGCAGCCACTTTCACCTGAAATAGTCGAAGCATCAGAGGCTCTCACCAGCCTCGCTGCTCTGGAGCATGCATGTCCAAAATGGTTTCCGGAGGCGTCGCCGGCAGAGCCACACTCGCGGCGATGGTAATCCTGTTTTCAACGCATTCCGAGATCGTGCTGGCGGCGAACGCGATTGCCGTCGATACCGAGGATCTGACCCCGCCGCCCGAGCCTTCCCGTTTCGGGCGCTTCGAACAGAAACTGGCAGACTGGCATGTCGTCCTTGGCGGCGGCGCCATCATTGTCCCCAAATACGAGGGCAGCAACGAGTTCAAGGTCATGCCGGTGCCTTTCATATCGGCGACATTCCTCGACACGGTGAGAATCGATCCGACAGGCGCCAACGTCGCCCTCTATGAGCAAGGGCCGTTCGAGTTGAGCGCGCGGCTTGGCTATGACATGGGCCGCAAGGAAGATGATTCCGATCATCTGCGCGGCCTGGGGGATGTCGACATGGGCGCGATCGTCGGCGCCAAGGCGGCGGTGAAGTTCGGTCCGGCTGAAATCTTCGCGCAATTGGACAAGACGATCGGCGGCAGCGATGGCCTGGAGGGCACGCTCGGTATCGAAGTGACCCAGCCTCTGTCGCAATCGCTGATGGTCGGCGCCAGCGCGTCGGTCGTCTTCGCCGACGAAAAATACATGCAGGCCTATTTTGGCGTCACGCCGGAGCAATCGGCTCGCTCGGGGTTGGCGCGCTATGACGCTGGCGCCGGGTTGAAGCGCGCCGATTTTTCGATCTCCGCCACATATATGCTCAATCCGAAATGGATGGTGCGTGGCCAGGCGGGGGTCGGCATCCTTGCCGGGGACGCCGCCGACAGCCCTGTTGTCGTCGACAAGGTCCAACCTACAGGCATGCTTCTCGTTGGCTATCGGTTCTGATCTCCGCGCAGGCACCAATGCAGGCTATGGCAAAATCCGACATGGCACGGCAAGAGCGCCCGGGCGATTTGGACGCCGAGTTCAAATCGCCGCGGCAAGGGCCACATATCCTCATTGTCGAGGACGATATCGAGATCGCCCGCATGCTGGGCGAGACGCTCGCTGAAAACGGCATGATCGTGGAGATCGCCGGCAACGGCGTGCGGATGAACGCCGCGCTTCGCAGCCAGACATTCGATCTCATCGTGCTCGACATCATGCTGCCCGGCGAGAACGGGCTCAGCATCTGCCGTCGGCTTCGCGCGCAAACGAACGTTCCGATCCTGATGCTGACCGCGCTTGGTGAGGAAATCGACCGCATCTTCGGACTAGAGATAGGCGCCGACGACTACGTGACGAAACCGTTCAGCGCGCGCGAATTGACGGCCAGGATACGAGCATTGCTGCGCCGCACGGCCTATGCGCCCGAAGAGCGCGACCGGTCCAAGGTGCTTCGCTTCAATGGCTGGCGCCTCGATCCCGTTCGCCGGCAATTGCATGATCCCAGCAACGCGCGGGTTGCAACCACGACGCATGAATTCGATCTGCTGCTGGCGTTCTGCCGCAATGCGGGCCGGGTTCTGTCGCGTGAGGAACTTCTCAGCGTAACCCATGCCGGGCTCGCCGGCCCGATCGAGCGAAGTGTCGATGTCCATGTCAGCCGGATCCGCCAGAAGATCGAAAAGGACGCGCGCGATCCGGTGCTTCTCAAGACGGTCCGGCTGGGCGGCTACATTTTCACCGCGACGGTGGAGGAAGCGTGAGGGATCTGGTCCGTCGTTTCCTGCCCCAGTCGGTGCGTGGGCAGTTCGCGGCGATCATTTTTATCGCGGTGATTGTGATTCTGTCCGCCGGATCAGTCGTCGAAAGCTTGATAGAGGATGTCGACCTTCCCGTCGTGGAAGACAGTGCCAGGCGGGCTGCCGTTGTCGCTGCCTTGTTGCGCGAAACACCAACCGAAGCCCGCAGCGCTGTTCTGGCCGCGGCGACACGCGCCGGCTTTGATTTCAAGATCCTGCCCAGGGAGCAGATCAGCAATATTCCAGATTCCTACCTGCAATGGCGTAGCATCACATGGCTTCTCCAGATCGAGAGCAGCTCGATCGCTGGGCGTTGGATAAGGATCGGCGGCCGGTACGCGTTTGTTATCGATCTGGACCAGCAGAGCGTCCTGGCGCATTTCGGCATGCCCGATTCCTGGCTGACATCAGGTTTCGTCCGCGTCTCGTTCTACAGGTTCATGGCTTTCGTCGCCTTGCCCGTGCTGATCTGGCTGTTTGCGGTATGGGCCGTGACGGAGCCGTTGAAGCGCATCTCGAACGCTGTGGGGGAAGCCGAGATCGAGAACAGCGACGAGCATTTCGCCGAACGTGGCTCGATTGAAATGGTTGGCCTGGCGCGCGCGCTGAACAGGATGCGGGCACGTATCCGCACCATGATCGAGAACCGCACGCGCATGCTGCGCAGCGTCAGCCATGACCTCCGCACGCCGTTGACGCGGCTGCGGCTTCGCGCCGAACGCATGGAGGATGGCCCCGTCCGAACCGCCCTATTGTCCGATGTCCAGCACATCGAAGATTTGATCGACGAAACCCTTACCTATCTGCGCAATGATGTCTCGACAGAGAAGCTGCAGCGGGCCGACATTGCCAGTGTCCTGCAAACCGTTTGCGCCGAATTCTCCGATGTCGGGTTTTCGGTGTCATACTCCGGACCGGACAAGCTTCTGGGCTGGTGCAAACCCAATGCGCTGGCGCGTGCGATCACCAACCTGTGCGACAACGGCGTCAAATTCGCCGGCAACGTCACCGTCGCGTTGACGCAGACCGATACGGCCGCGCGCATCGCGGTCGGCGACGACGGTCCGGGCATTTCGATCACGGCGCGCTCGCGCGTCTTCGAACCCTTCTTCAAGGAAGACATGTCACGCGGCGTTGCCTCGAAGCACGGCTTTGGTCTCGGCCTCTCGATCGTGGCGGACATCATCCAAGGTCACGGCGGCAAGATCGAGTTGCACGACAACCGGCCAACCGGTCTTGTCGTCACCGTCGATCTGCCGAACGAACCAAGGGTCCAGCCTCTATAGGATGGCCGGCGCCATATTTGGAGCCTTATGAGCGCCAGATTGCCCGAGGTGATTTGAAGGCGACCGAAGGCTTGCTTCAGGGGACTTTGGTGCGGTCGAGAAGACTCGAACTTCCACGGGTTGCCCCACAGCGACCTCAACGCTGCGCGTCTACCAATTCCGCCACGACCGCACGTGGTAGGAGCCGGAACGAACCGGCTCGCGGCGTGTAGCAAATCGTTTCCGGCGAAACAAGGGCGCGCTGTACAATAATCGCCGGGAATTGGCATAACGGTCGGGAAGGCCGAAATGCGAGGCGAACTGGACGTTTTGGCGAGATACCGCCATATGAAGGGCAAATGTATTCCGGCCAAAGCGCAAAGTGGTTTGGAAGCCGGCGTGCATTGAGCGAACAAACGAAAAGCCATGACAGAACGCAGCCAGATCGCCACGTCGTTCCTGCCCCTGCCCGGCTCGGCGCCGGTCGAATGGGTGATCAAGCCCGGCCTGACCGCATATCCCGAAGCCCTTGCCTTCATGGAAGCGCGAGCCGAGGCGATACGCGCCGGGGCGGCAAGCGAAATGGTTTGGCTGGTCGAGCACCCGCCGCTCTACACCGCCGGCACCAGCGCCCGCAGCGAGGATCTGATCGAACCCGATCGCTTCCCGGTCTTTGCCACCGGCCGTGGCGGCGAATACACCTATCATGGCCCGGGGCAGCGGGTGGCCTATGTCATGCTCGACCTCAAGCGCCGGCGCGAGGATGTCCGCGCCTTCGTCGCCGCGCTGGAAGACTGGATCATCGGCACACTGGCCGCCTTCAACGTGCGCGGCGAGCGGCGCGAGGATCGCGTCGGCGTCTGGGTGGTGCGGCCGGACCGCACTGCCCTGCCGGATGGCTCGCCGGCCGAGGACAAGATCGCGGCCATCGGCATCAGGCTCAGGCGCTGGGTGAGCTTTCACGGCATCGCCATCAATGTCGAGCCCGAGCTCGGCCATTTCAGCGGCATCGTGCCCTGTGGCGTCTCCGACCACGGCGTGACCAGCCTTGTCGATCTCGGCCTGCCGGTGACCATGGCCGATCTCGACCTCGCGCTGAAATCCGCCTTTGAGAATGTGTTCGGACCTGCAGCAGCTCCGGTGGCCGACAAGGCCCGAAAGACGGGCTGAGCTCCGCCGCTACATCAGCTGCGCCGACGCCCACAGCATGCCGTAGCCGTGGATGGCAAACACCGCGAGCAGCGCGCCGGCCATCGCCAGCCGATCGAAGGGCTGGATCGGCTTCAGCTCGTGACGCGGCTTCACGCCGCTGCCCATGGTGAGCAGGCTGAGGATTGAGAACACCGCGCCGGCGATCAGCAGGAAGCTCGGTGAAAACCCGGCCATCCAGCCAAGCGCCAGAAGCGCCGACAGAAGGAAGAACGAAGCCAGCGCGAGCGCTATCGGTCCGCTACAGATCTGGCGCAGCACCTGGCCGCCGTCGAATTTCCACACCGGCACCAGATTGGCGATGTTGAACAAGGACGCGCAGCCGGCAAGTGTCGCCAGCAGCGCCGCGGCCAGACGGTGCCCTTCGGCGCTGGCAAAACCGTTGGCGGCGATTAGCACCGGCACCAGGAACGCCGAGAAGCCCGCGCCCATCAGCGCAACGAAGGCCACCTCGAAGCGGCTGTCATAGGGCCTGCCGCCCATGGCGATGCCGCCAAGCAGCGGAATGAAGATCATGCGTGCCCGGCGGTGTCCCGTCAGCCGGAACGCCGCCATGTGGCCGAGCTCGTGCAGCGCGACCACCGAGGTCAGGATGGCGGCCAATGCGAACCCGCCGATGTTGAGGCCGAAGAACGGCCACAGGATGAAGGCCGACAGCACGGCAAAGCCAACCTGGCTCACCGGATGCTCGAACCAGCCGCCCTTGCGGTACTTGCCGGTTGCCGCCCAAATTTCCAGCTTGCGCAGTTCCCGACGCACGGCAAAGAAGCGGAAAATCAGGAAGGCGACACCGCGATAGCGATCGGTCTGGCTGAGGATCACCCGCGTCGCCTCGCCTTCCGGCACGAGCGCTGTGGTCTCGCGATAATTGGCCCAGAATGATGGATCGAGCGCCGTATCCTCGATCACGCGCATCGTAAAGCGGTGGCCTTCCACCACATCCTCGAATCGCGCCTTGCGGTCGATCGGCTGGCCGTCGCGGCCCTCCCAGGACAACTTGATCAACGCCATCCCCTCGCCATCCATGGGCGCGGCCGAGAGGATCTCGCCGGACCAGCCGGCATTGCTGCCGAACGGCCACAGCGCCTGCCAGAGGCGGGCGCTGTCGGCCCGCATCACACGGCTGACCGTGACCGTGCGCAGACCGAGCGGCACCGTCATCAGCAAAAAGATCAGTCCGAGATTTCCGGCCACGAGTGTGACCGTGACAATGACCGACACTGCCTATGCTCCTGCCTTGAAGGAGCACCCTAGCGGCGGCACGGCCAAGAAAGACTTAACATCAACGGGCGAGCCCTTTGCTCGTCCCGGGCGGGCTCTTGCCCGTCCGAAGAGCGGGCAGCTAGTCGGCCCGTCGCGGCGCGGCGATCCTGCCGCCTGATCACATGGCGCCGATCCAGATCGCCATGGAAACAAGGAAGGTGCTCATGCAAACCAGCGAGACGACATCCTGAACCAGATCAGACATAACTTCTCTCCTGTTGTTGATATGTTCGCAATTTGTTCTAATTTTGTTTCAAAGTCAATGGCCTCGTTGGCACGGCGAGAGGCAGAGAATTCTACACAGTAAATGAAAGGTAAACTGCTGGCTGAGGGGCAACCGGTGGAAGCCGCGGCGGCGCGAGAGCCCTTGAGGGCCGCAAGACCAGGCGCCTATCGCCTGCCAACCGGCGCGCAATGCGCTCAAACTTGCCTGCGTCCCTTCCGACAGGACTACCCGAAACCTACGACTGCGGGCAGCCGCAGGTTTCCCGGTTGAAGCCCTGGACGCACCGGTATGAGCCGCCACGCGGACACCCGAAAAGCAGGGAGTAGACGGTCGACAAGGCGACCGCCAGGAACAGCAGCACGACAATCCCGAGAATGACCTTTTTCACGGCGGCCTCCGGCGGGCGACAGGTCGCATCCTATCACATCCGCGACAGATATAAGGCTAGCCGCCATGGCAGCATTGTTGGCTGGAATCCGGCTCCCGGCCCGTCAAGGGAGATCGTCAGCCAAGCCTCAGAGAGGCACGACCTTACCCTCGGCCAGCGTCACCCGCCGGTCCATGCGCCCCGCCAGCTCGTGGTTGTGCGTGGCGATCAGCGCCGCCAGGCCCGATTGCCTGACCAGCGCTTCCAGCGCGTCGAAGACGTAGGACGCCGTCGTCGGATCGAGATTGCCGGTCGGCTCGTCCGCCAGCAGCACCAGCGGCGCGTTGGCCACCGCGCGCGCGATCGCCACGCGCTGCTGCTCACCGCCCGAAAGCTCGGCCGGCCGGTGCAGCGCGCGCTTGCCGATCTGCATGTAGTCGAGAAGCTGTGCCGCCCGTTCGGACGCGTCCTTGCGAGGCAGCCCTTTGATCAGCTGCGGCATCATGATGTTTTCGAGCGCCGAGAATTCCGGCAACAGGTGATGGAACTGGTAGACGAATCCGACATCGTTGCGGCGGATCGCGGTGCGTTCCTCATCGGACAACCTGCCGCAAGCACGTCCGCTGAGGATCACGTCACCGGCGTCGGGCCGCTCCAGCAGCCCTGCGGTATGCAGCAGCGTCGACTTGCCGGTGCCCGACGGCGCCACCAGCGCCACCATCTCGCCGCGCCGCAGCGAAAAATCGGCGCCGTTCAAAATGGTGAGCTTGCGCGGCCCCTGGACATAGTGCCGCTCGACGCCCTTCAGCTCGATAATGGTCTCGGCCATCATTCGTACCGCAAGGCTTCGACGGGATCGAGCCGGGCTGCCCGCCAGGCCGGAAACACGGTTGCAAGAAACGACAGGCCCAGCGCCATGATCACCACATAAGTAGTCTCGCGCGGATCCATCTTGGCCGGCAATTGGCTGAGGAAATAAAGCTCGGGATTGAACAGGATCCTGCCGGTCATCCAGGAGAAGAACTGGCGGATCGATTCGATGTTGAGACAGATGACGACGCCGAGCAGCACGCCGGCGATCGTGCCGGTGACGCCGATCGCCGCCCCCGTCATCAGGAAAATGCGCAGGATCGCGCCACGCGAGGCGCCCATGGTACGCAAGATGGCGATGTCATGGCCCTTGTCCTTCACCAGCATGATGAGGCCCGAAATGATGTTGAGCGCCGCCACCAGCACGATCAGCGTCAGGATCATGAACATGACGTTGCGCTCGACCTGCAGGGCCGAGAAGAAGGTCTCGTTGCGCTGGCGCCAATCGACGAGATCGATCGGCCGCTGCGCTGCCTGCTCCACCAGCGGTTTCAGCGCATCGACATTGTCTGGATTGTCGACATAGACCTCGATGGTCTGCGCCCGCCCATCCATGTTGAAATAGAGCTGCGCTTCCGAAAACGGCATGTAGACGATCGAGCTGTCATAATCGGACATGCCGACCTCGAAGATCGCCGCGATCTTGTAGCCCTTCATGCGCGGCGTCGTGCCGAGCGGCGTGACGTCGCCTTCGGGCGAAATCAGCGTGATGGTATCGCCGAGCACGAGGCCGAGATTCTCCGCCATGCGCTTGCCGATCGCCACGCTTTCGCCGGTATCGAAGCCGTCAAGCGTGCCTTGCTTGATGTTGCTGGCGACGATCGAGATCTTGCCGAGGTCATCGCCGCGGATGCCGCGCACCAGCGCGCCGGTGCCGCCGCCGACATTGCCTTGCGCCAACACCTGGCCGTCGATCAGCGGGATCGCGTATTTGATACCCGGCACACCGTTGATGCGGCTTGCCACCTGGGCGTAGTCCTCCAGCGGCGAATCGAGCGGTTGCACGATCAGATGGCCGTTGACGCCGAGGATGCGCGTCAGCAGCTCGGCGCGAAAGCCGTTCATCACCGCCATGACGACGATCAGCGTCGCGACGCCGAGCATGATGCCGAGAAAGGAAATCGAGGCGATGACCGAAATCACCGTCTCCTTGCGGCGTGAGCGCAGATAGCGCCACGCCACCATGCGCTCGAACCCCGAGAATGCCCCTGCCGCTGACCGGGCCGCCGTCGCTTCGCTCATGCGGCGACACCCAGGCGCTTCTTCGCTTCGGCAAGCGGCAGCGTCTCGCGCTCGCCTGTCTTGCGGTTCTTGATCTCGACCTCGCCGGCGGCCACCCCGCGCGGGCCGACGATCACTTGCCAGGGCAGGCCGATCAGATCGGCGGTGGCGAACTTGCCGCCGGGACGCTGGTCGGTATCGTCATAGAGCACGTCCTTGCCGGTCGCGCTCAGCGCCGCATAAAGCTCGTCGCAGACGCGGTCGCATTCGGCGTCGCCCACCTTCATGTTGATCAGGCCGATATCGAACGGCGCCACCGCTTCCGGCCAGATGATGCCGTTCTCGTCATGGCTGGCCTCGATGATCGCCGCCACCAACCGCGACGGGCCGATGCCATAGGAGCCGCCCGAAGCATAGTGGTCCTTGCCGTCGGGCCCGGTCACCTTGGCGTTCATCGGCTTCGAGTACTTGTCGCCGAAATGGAAGATGTGGCCGACTTCGATGCCGCGTGCCGAAACCCTGTCGCTTTCACCGATCTGTTCCCAGGCCACTTCGTCATGCATTTCGTCGGTGGCGGCGTAAGGTGTCGTCCACGTCTTGACGATGTCGGCGATCTCGCTGTCGTTGGCGAAGTCCGTGTCAGCCCCGGGCACGGCAAGCGAGAGATAGTCGCGATGGCAGAAAACCTGGCTCTCGCCGGTGTCGGCCAGGATGATGAATTCGTGGCTGAGGTCGCCGCCTATCGGACCGGTGTCGGCGCGCATCGGGATCGCCTGCAGGCCCATGCGGGTGAAGGTCCTGAGGTAAGACACGAACATGCGGTTGTAGGCCGCCCGCGCGCCCTCGAAATCGAGGTCGAAGGAATAGGCGTCCTTCATCAGGAACTCGCGCGAGCGCATGACGCCGAATCGCGGGCGCACCTCGTCGCGGAACTTCCACTGGATGTGGTAGAGATTGAGCGGCAGGTCCTTGTAGGACTTCACATAAGCGCGAAAAATCTCGGTGACCATTTCCTCATTGGTCGGACCGTAGAGCATGTCGCGGTCCTGCCGGTCCTTTATACGCAGCATCTCCTTGCCGTAGTCGTTGTAACGGCCGCTCTCGCGCCACAGATCCGCCGACTGGATGGTCGGCATCAGGATTTCGAGCGCGCCGGCGCGGTTCTGCTCCTCGCGGATGATCCGGCAGACCTTGTCCAGCACGCGCTTGCCGAGCGGCAGCCAGGAAAAGCTGCCCTGCCCTTGCTGGCGGATCATGCCGGCGCGCAACATCAGCCGATGCGAGACGATTTCGGCCTCGCGGGGATTTTCTTTGAGAATGGGCAGGAAATAGCGCGACAAACGCATGGACTGGTCCGTGAATGAGAATAGTGCGCCGGAATCGGCGCGACCGAGGCTGCTTGCCCGGGCTTCATAGCCATTTCATGGCCGAATTGAAACCCGAGCGCCCTAAAGTGTTGGGGGCTTCTGAACCTGACCAAAAAGCCAGTCGAGGGCCCTGAAATGCCAGATCCCGCTATTTGATCGATTCACAAGCAAGCTATGCTACACTATTGTGCAGTGCAGCACGATATTGCCCGTTTCAGGGCAAAATTCTTCGTGACATTTTCACCCTCCTTGGTCTAGTGTGCGCCGATAACCGAGAGGGCAGAGAAAAATCTGCCTTCCTACGCGGTCAAAGTCTTGGGAGGATGCGATCTAGGCGCGGTTACTCGCTGCCGCCGGACACCGGAAACGGATCGGACGCGTTTAAATTGCAAGGCCTTGTGCCTTGCATTTTTTTTGTGCAATCATCTGCTTAGCACGTTCCACTGCCACACAGCTTACCCTGGCAAAACCGCCAAAATCGGAAGCCGGCTTCCGATTTCAACCTTGACGCGCGTTTACTGCTCAATACTTGCGAAAAACTGTGGAGCGAGCTTCAGTGACTGGCGTCCGGCCTGAAGTCCGGCATGATGCGCATGACGTCGTCGAAACTGAACCCCAAACCCATCGTCAGCCCGTAGAGGGTGCCGATCACGATCACCGTCACGATCGTCGCGCGGATGAAAGCGCGCAGCATATGCGGCCCGCGCGGCGCGCTGGAAACGGTGCCCAGCGTGACATCCTGGTCGTCGTCCTGCGTGCGCAAGCTGAACGGCAGAACAATGAACAGCGCCAGCCACCAGGTGACGAAGAACAACGCGGCGAACAGAACCCAGTTCATGCCTGCTCCAATTCGACAAGCGTGCCGAAGAAATCCTTGGGGTGCAGGAACAGCACCGGCTTGCCATGTGCCCCGATCCGGGGATTGCCGTCACCAAGTACGCGGGCGCCGCTCGCCTTGAGGTGGTCGCGCGCGGCCAGGATGTCGTCGACCTCGTAGCAGACATGATGCATGCCGCCCGACGGGTTCTTCTCCAGGAAGGCGGCGATCGGGGAAGCCTCGCCCAACGGCTCCAGCAACTCGATCTTGGTGTTGCCGACATCGATGAAGACCACGGTCACTCCATGTTCCGGCAGTGCCTGCGGTTCGCTGAGCCGCGCGCCAAGCATAGTGCGGTAGGTTGCGGTCGCGGCGGCCAGATCCGGCACGGCAAGCGCGACATGATTGAGGCGTCCAAGCATCCGAACTTCGCCTTTCGGTTAGAGCAATTCCAGGAAAAGTGTGAGCGGTTAAGTTCGGCGACTTCGCCGTAGCCCTCCGCCCGGAATTGCGTCAAACGAAGAGGTAGAGCGTTTCACCGTTTCCGTGAAACGCTCTACCAGCCGGCGTCATACGTCAAATCGAGGGACATCAACAGCCATTCGCAAGGCGCGCACTGTCGCATGTGAGGAGCCACCTAGGCGGACAACCGTCGAGCAAAAAACGTTCCGGTCTGTTCTGTTCCACGGCCGCGAAGTACAAGCGGCGATGGAAGTACAAGCGGCGATGTCCGATATTCGCCCTGCCCGCCCCCGTGTTTTCAGCTTCAGCCTTGGCTCGTTCAAAGTTGCCGCCCTGCTCGATGCCGTCGATGTGCGCGACAATCTCGCATCGGCTTTCGCAGCTGGACAGCCACCAGCCGCGCTGACGGAATTAGCGGCCTCGAACTTCATCGACGGCGATCGATACGAGCATTGTTTCATTCCGACGCTGATCGACACCGGTTCCGAAAAGATACTGTTCGACACCGGATTCGGCGACGCCGACAGTTCGCTTCTGCAGTGTCTGCAAGACCTCGCGCTGGAACCCACCGACATCGACATCGTCGTTCTCACGCACGGACACCCGGATCACATCGGCGGCCTCGTGAAGGACGGCGAGCCCGTTTTCACGCGAGCACGCTACGTTTTCGGCGCCGCCGAATTCGCTTTCTGGATGGAAGGCAGTTCGGTGCGCGAAGCCCGATTGCGCAACCGCGATCTCTTCAGGCTTACTTGTGGCCCACTGGCTGATCGGGCGACATTCATAAAGCCCGGAGACGAAGTCCTTCCGGGCATCACCGCCATCGATGCCGCTGGGCATTCCCCGGGGCTGCTGGCGTTTTTGATCGAAAGCGAGGAGCGGAAACTGCTCATCTGGTCGGACGCCTTCCTGCACTATGTCGTCTCGATCCAGCGTCCTGACTGGCAGGCCGATCTCGACGACAGAAAAGAGCAGGCCGTGGAGACCCGGAACCGCCTGTTGAAAACGGCCGCCGAACAGCGCTTGCTGGTCGCCGGCTACCACATGCCGTTTCCAGGTCTTGGCTATGTCGAGCGGACGAACCAATCCTTCAGATGGGTTCCGGTCAGCTATCAGCTGACCATCTAGCGCTTACCTCGTCACGAACACCGTCACCAACGGCTTCTTGCCCCAGGCCTCATTGGCGGCGCCGCGCACCGCGCGACGCACCGCTTCCTGCACCAGGTCGAGGTCTTTTCGGCGCTGGCGCGGGATAGAGTCCACCGCGCCGACCGCCGCGTCGAGCATCAGGTCTTCCAGGGCATTGCCCTTGCCGTCCGCCTCGGCAACGCCGATGGCAACAAGGTCGGGATCGCCGGCGAGTTCGTATTTGTCGTCGAGCACGACATTGACCGCGACATGGCCGGCAAACGACAGCTTGCGCCGGTCGCGTATGCCCATCGCCTGGTCGGTGCCGATCAAATTGCCGTCCTTGTAGACGCGGCCGAACGGCACCTGGTCGATGATCGTCGCCGGTCCGGGCCAGAGCCTGAGCAGGTCGCCGTCGCGCACCTGCGCCACCTGGCCGATGCCCGACATCGACATCAGCGAACCCTGCGCCACCAGATGCGCCGCCTCGCCATGCACCGGAACGCCGATCTGCGGGCGCACCCATTCATACATCTTGCGCAATTCGCTGCGCCGCGGATGTCCTGAGACATGCACCAGCGCGTCGCCGTCCTCGATGATCTTGATGCCGAGATCGATGAGGCGATTCTTGATCTCAAGGATCGCCTTCTCGTTGCCGGGAATGGTGCGCGAGGAAAACACCACCGTGTCGCCGGCCGTCAGCGACACCGATTTCATCTCGTCGCGCGACAGCTTGGCAAGGGCGGCGAGCGGCTCGCCTTGGCTGCCGGTGCAGATGATCACCAGATTCTCGCGTGGGATCAAGCCGTAGTCCTCTTCCGCGATGAATTCAGGCAGGCCGTCCATGTAGCCGAGCTCGCCGGCCACATCGATGACGCGCTTCAGCGAACGGCCGAGCACTAGGCATTGCCGTCCGGCATCGCGCGCCGCCCGTGCAATCGAGACGATGCGCCCGACATTGGAGGAGAAGGTGGTGACCGCGACACGGCCCTTGGCGCTTTCGATGACGCCTTTCAGCCCTTCGCCGACCGCGACTTCCGACGGCGATTCGCCTTCGCGCAGCGCATTGGTGGAATCACAGATCAGCGCCAGCACGCCCTTGTCGCCATAGGCGCGAAAACGCGCCTCGTCGGTCATCGGGCCAATCGTTGGCGCCGGGTCGATTTTCCAGTCGCCGGTATGGATCACGGTGCCGGCCGGTGTGGTGATCGCCAGCGACATCGGCTCGGGAATGGAGTGCGCGACGGGAATCGCCTCAATCTCGAACGGCCCGATCGTAAACTTCTCACCGGCCCGGTAGATCGTCACGGGAATCTTTGGCGCGCCCTGTTCGCCCTGCCGCTTGGCTTCGAGCAGTCCGGCCGAAAACGGCGTCATCCAGACAGGCGCTTTGAGCTTCGGCCAGATGTCGAGCAGCGCGCCGTAGTGATCCTCATGCGCATGGGTGATGACAATGCCACGCAAGCCGTCGATATTTTCTTCGATGAAGCGCGTGTCGGGCAAGATGAGGTCGACGCCCGGATGTGCGCTGTCGGGAAAGGTCACGCCGACATCGACGACGATCCACTCACGCGCATCCGCCGGCCCATAACCGTAAAGGGCGAAATTCATGCCGATCTCGCCGACGCCGCCGAGCGGCGCAAAGACGAGTTCGGCGTTTTCCTTCTTCGCCATGAAATTCTTTCCTTCCTGGCCGATCAGGCCAAGTCAATAAAATCAAGCCATCAAAGACGGGCCGACGCGACAGCGCCGAAATGCACGTCGCCGGCGGCGATCGTCAAAACCGATCCGTCATCGTCGCGGATCACGAAACGGCAGTCCTCGTCAATGGTTTCGAAGACGCCGCGCACCACATTGCCGTCAATTCTGACAGCAACCGCGCCGCCAAGGCCCGCCGCGCGGGCCAGCCAGCGCTTTCGGATCGCATTGAGCCCGCGCCCGTTATCCCACAGCCGGGCATTCTCGCTCCAGGCATCCGACAGCGCCAGGAACAGTGTCTCGGCGTCGCAATCGGCGCCCAGCGCCCGCAAGGACGTCGCCGGATAAGGCAGATCCTGTGGATAGGCGGCGACGTTGACGCCAATGCCGATGGCAACCGCGAAACGGCCGCGTTCCAGCATGGCCGATTCCAGCAGGATACCGGCAAGCTTCGCGCCCGAAGCCAGGACGTCGTTCGGCCATTTCAGTTCGAAGCGGTTGCGGCCGCGGCTGGCGCCGTCGACGGCGACCGCGATCCGGCCTTTCGGCACGACGGCGTCGAGCGCATCGGCGAGCGCCAGCCCGGCGACGAAGCCGAGCGTCGCGGCAAGTTTGAGTTCGCTGCCGGGAATGAGAAGCAACGTTGCCGCCAGGTTGCCCTCGGCCATAAGCCAGGCGCGGCCGCGCCGGCCGCGTCCGCTTTCCTGTTTTTTGGTGACGACCCAGAGCTTTCCGGGATCGCCGGCGCGCGCATACTCCAGCGCCACCGTGTTGGTGGAGCCGACGCTGTCATGGGCTTCGAGCCGGAACCCTTCCGACGTCGCGGTTGGAGCCAGCCGAAACGCCATCCCGTCAGAAGAAGGTCTTGGCGGCGGCTTCGGCATAGCTGCCGATCGGGCCGCCGATCAGCACGTAGAACAGCACGAAAGCGCCGCTTAAGCCGAGCACGACGCGCAGTTCGCTCGCCATCGGCACAAAACCGCCGACCGGCTCGTCGAACCACATGATCTTGATGATGCGCAGGTAATAGTATGCGCCCACCACCGAGGCCAGCACGCCGATGATCGCCAGCGCGTAGAGATGCGCATTGATGGCGGCGAGAAACACGTACCACTTCCCCCAGAAGCCGGCGAGCGGCGGGATGCCGGCCAGCGAGAACATCAGGACAGTGAGGATGGTGGCCATGTACGGGTTGGTCGACGAGAGACCGGCAAGATCGCTGATCTGCTCGACATTGCCTTCCTTGCGCCGCATGGCGAGGATGAAGGCGAACGTGCCGAGCGTCATCACCAGATAGATCAGCATGTAGATGGTGACGCCGCGCACACCGTCCTGGCTGTTGGCGGCAAGGCCGACCAGCGCGTAGCCCATATGGCTGATCGAGGAATAGGCCATCAGGCGTTTGATGTTGGTCTGGCCGATGGCCGCGAAAGCGCCGAGCGCCATCGACGCGATCGAGATGAAGACGACGATCTGCTGCCAGTCGGCGGCGATCGGCTTGAAGGCGCCCATGGTGACGCGCACGATCAGCGCCATCGCCGCCATTTTCGGTGCAGCGGCCAGGAAAGCGGTGATCGGTGTCGGCGCGCCCTCATAGACATCGGGCGTCCACATGTGGAACGGCACGGCCGAAATCTTGAAGGCAAGGCCGGCAAGAACGAAGACGAGGCCGACGACGAGGCCAAGCTGACGCTCGCCGCTGCCAAGCGCCGTCGCGATTTCCTGGAAGCCGACATTGCCGGTGTAGCCGTAAACGAGGCTGATGCCGTAGAGCAGCATGCCCGACGACAGCGCGCCGAGCACGAAATACTTCAGGCCCGCTTCGGTCGAACGCAGATTGTCGCGATTGATCGCCGCCAGCACATAGATCGCCAGTGACTGCAGCTCGAGGCCGAGATAGAGGCCGATCATGCCATTGGCCGAGATCATCAAAAGCATCCCGAGCGTGCAGAGCAGGATCAGCACCGGGAACTCGAACTTGTCGAAATGCTCTTGGCGGGCAAAGCGCACCGACATGACCAGCGTCACCGCCGAGCCGATCAGCGCCAGGAGCTTCATGAAGCTGCCGAAGGCATCTTGAACGAAGGCGCCGCCATAGGCAGCGCCGTGCCCGCCGGAAAAGACCAGCCACAGGCCGGACAGCACCAGCACGACAACCGCAAGGGCAGTCACCGTCGTGGTGTTGTTGCTGCGCGAATAGGCGCCGATCATCAGCAGCACCAGCGCGCCGATGGCGAGGATCAGCTCCGGCGTCGAGAGCGAAAGACTGGAGTAAAGGTCCGGCGTCATGGTTTATCCCCAGTCAGTTCGCCGCCGCGGTCTGCGCGGAATTGATGGATGCGGTGACGTTGGTGACGAGCGTCTTGACCGAAGCAGCGGTCGCATCGAACACCGGCGCCGGGTAGACGCCGAAGAAGATGACCAACAGCACCAGCGGATAGACGATCACCTTTTCGCGCACCGACAGGTCGAGCAGGTTCTTTAGGCTCTCCTTGGTCAGCGCGCCGAAGATCACCCGGCGGTAGAGCCAGAGCGCGTAGGCTGCCGACAGGATCACGCCGGTGGCGGAGAAGAACGCCACCCAGGTGTTGACCTTGAACACGCCGAGCATGGTCAGGAATTCGCCGATGAAGCCTGACGTGCCTGGCAGGCCGACATTGGCCATGGTGAAGATCAGGAACACGGTGGCATATTTCGGCATGTTGTTGACCAGGCCGCCATAGGCATCGATCTCGCGGGTATGCATGCGGTCGTAGATGACGCCGACGCACAGGAACAGCGCGCCCGAGACAAGGCCATGGCTGAGCATCTGGAAGATCGCGCCCTGCACGCCTTCCTGGTTCATGGCGAAGATGCCCATGGTGACGAAGCCCATATGGGCGACCGACGAATAGGCGATCAGCTTCTTCATGTCCTCCTGCATCAGCGCCACCAGCGAGGTGTAGATGATGGCGACGACGGAGAGCGTGAACACCAGCGGCGCGAACATCGCCGACGCTTCCGGGAACATCGGCAGCGAGAAGCGCAGGAAGCCGTATCCGCCCATTTTCAGGAGGATGCCGGCCAGGATGACCGAGCCGGCGGTCGGCGCCTCGACGTGGGCGTCGGGCAGCCGTCAAGGGA